>ERZ795049.2810-NODE-2810-length-19527-cov-12.616372_pt1 | contig 19527 bp, 17 predicted proteins | sample MGYA00375133_ERZ795049 | MGnify/ENA primary metagenome ERZ795049 (study PRJEB30178, sample SAMN05720147) | activated sludge metagenome | isolation source: anaerobic digester from wastewater treatment plant | place: Japan | collected 2015-04-20 ...
ACGGTTAATAATTTTTTTACCATGTACGAATGGCGTTGTTATTCGTCGGAAGATATGGTGAACTGGACCGATCATGGTGCCGTAGCCTCTTTGAAAAATTTTAAATGGATGGACAGGACTAATGGTGCATGGGCTCCGCATTGTATCGAGCGAAACGGGAAGTTTTATCTCTATGTTCCCATTCACGGCGAAGGTATTGCTGTGTTGGTGTCCGATTCTCCCACCGGCCCCTTCACAGATCCCATAGGGAAGCGCCTGGTCGAAAGCGACCATATTTGGCAGGATATCGATCCGATGGTTGCTATCTATGATGGGCAGGCTTATCTATACTGGGGAAATCCCAACTTGTGGTACGTCAAATTAAACAAGGATATGGTTTCGTACGACCTTGGCATCGGAGATAAAGGTATTGTTTCCGTCGATATGACCCCCGAAGCTTTTGGTTCCCAAAAAGGCCCCGGAGACCGGGTTAGAACCACTTACACCGAAGGCCCCTGGTTATACAAACGAAACAAGACGTATTATATGGTTTACGCCTCCTGCGGAATCCCCGAGCGCATTTCCTACTCAACCTCAACGTCGCCTGAGGGTCCCTGGACCTACCGGGGCGTTATTATGGACCGGGCCGATCACCTGGCTTTTACCATTCACCCGGCCATCATCGACTTTAAAGGAAATTCGTATTTCTTTTATCACGACCAGGTTTTGTCCGGAGGGCAGGGCTTTAAACGTTCGGTTAGTGTTGAACAATTCGATTTCAACAGCGATGGAAGTATTCCGCTCATTCCTTCAACAAGGGAGGGTGTAAAACAAGCTCTGTCGGTCTTGAAACCCTTCAAAAAGGTCGAAGCCGAAACCATGGCCTGGAGCCGGGGCTTAAAGACCGGGAGCGACAGCCTGACAGGGGTTTACGTTACCGATATCAACAACGGCGATTTCCAGCTAATACGAAATGTTGATTTTGGCAGAGGAGCAAAAGTATTTCAGGCCAGTCTGGCTTCTGACTCCGATGGAGGCCTGATTGAAATCCGGCTGGGTCATCCCGAAGGCGAACTTATCGGCACACTCGAAGTGCTCAACACCGGAGGTCGGCAACAATGGAAAACGCTGAGCTGCGAATTAAAAAAGATCAATGGCGTTCACGACCTCTGCTTTGTGTTTAAGGGCGGCGAGGGAGCATTGTTCAATTTTGACTACTGGATGTTTAAACGGAATTGATTTATTGTTGGCATGTATATACGTGCAACATTTTGTTCCGAGGCAGAAACAATCCGGAATAGAGTAAATTAATCTTTACCGCTTTTGACCTGACGCCCGTCTCGCTCGATAGAAACAAATCCACAAAAGGGTAAATTAAACCCCGCCCCGCACGCCCATAAGCCCAGCGGGGTGGGGATTTTTATGATGCAGGTGTTAACGTAATTAACAAACAGTATTACCCATGTTAGGACGCAGAACAAGATAAATCGCAGAACAGCAAGTAGAAAAGCATAAAAACACAAAGGAGGAAAAAGATCAATTTGTTGAATTTCAGGGTCAGAAATGCAAATTGAACAAATATAACATACCTTCTCATTTTATAAGACTAAATCGTTTAAATAAAGTCTACATTTATATCAGTTTCAGGCAAGTAGAGAAACAAGCAGCCAACCTTAAATCAATTCTTAATTTAAATCGTGAAGGTATGAGAAAATTAATTTTACTTCTTGTGAGTGGTTTTGCTCTTTCGTTTTCTTTGTTAGCTCAAGTGAGAATTGAGGGACGCATTACCGATCAGTCCGGCGAAGCTTTGCCCGGAGTGAATGTGGTCGAAGACGGGACCAACAATTTTGCCGTCTCCGACGTCAACGGGAACTATGTTTTGACGGATGTCAACAGAAATTCAACCCTGATTTTTTCTTTTGTTGGGATGTTAAGAGAAGAAATTCAGGTGGGGAACAGAACCCGCATTGACGTTGTAATGAGAGAAGATGCCGTGAGTCTCGAAGAGGTCGTGACCATCGGTTACGGCACCGTTAAAAAACGCGATCTTACCGGAGCTGTTCAATCTATCAAGAGCGCCGAAATCACCCAAATTCCTACGGGCAACATGATGCAGGCTCTGCAGGGCAGGGTAGCCGGTCTCGACATAGTCCGCAGATCGGGAAGGGCCACTTCGGGCGTCGAAATGGTTTTGCGTGGAAAGAGATCCATCAGCGGCAGCAATACACCCTTGTTTATTATTGACGGAGTGATTGGAAACTACGAAGACATCAATCCCAACGATGTGGAGTCGATCGAAATCATGAAAGACGCTTCCTCAACGGCCATTTACGGTTCGGCGGGAGCAAACGGAGTTATTATTGTAACCACCAAAAAAGGTCAAAAAGGCAAAGCCGTTGTCAATGTTGATTCTTATTACGGTGTCAACGGATTTCTTCAATTTCCTCCCGTTCGTACCGGCGAGGATTACATCGAATTGAGGCGTCAGGCCAACTTGACCACCGGAGCCTGGGCAAGAGGTGATGCTGATTCCAAACTGTTCTCGGATCCCGAATGGGATGCCATCCAAAAAAATCAATGGGTAGATTGGTTTGAACTGGGCACAAGAGACGGAGTTTTGCAAAACCATTCCGTTTCCGTGTCGGGAGGCAGCGAAAATACGATCGGTTATTTTTCGCTCAACTACTACAACGAAGAAGGTATCCTCAAAAGCGACGACATTTCTAAGTATTCGTTCCGTGCCAACGTAGAACATCAGGCCAAAAAATGGTTAAAAGCCGGACTCAATATCAACGGAGCTTTTACAGACCAGAACGAAAGAAAAGGCCAGTACTTTACCCGCGTTTTGTGCCTGCTGCCCCTGGGTACGCCCTACAATGAAGATGGAACCATCAATCCGTTTCCTCTTGCCGGAGATACCCAGCTGAGCCCTATTGCCGACATGGCCGAAGATCAGTACGTAAACAACCGGATTGCTCTGGGCGTTAATCCCACTTCTTATCTGCAAATCAATCCCATCAAAGGACTCACTGCCAAATCGGTGTTTAGCGCCTACCTGAATTTTTCGAGACAAGGACTGTTCAAAGGAGCTTTGTCGGCCGACGGTTACGGCGAAGGTAAGAGCTCGGCGCAGATCATCAACGGCAACAGATACAATTACAAGTGGGAAAACATTGTCACTTACGATTTCAGCATCGACGATGTACACAATTTCGGAATAACCGGAGTTACCAGTTGGTCCGAAAATCAGGGAGAAAATGCCAGTATCCTGGGCTACAATCTCAACTGGAACAAATACCTCTTCTACAACCTGGGAGCTACCGATATGCAGAGCAGGGTAGCCACCTCTTCGTATGTACGCACCCAGATGATGTCGTATGCCGCCCGTGTCAACTACAACTACATGGGGCGTTACTTCCTGACCGTTTCCAACCGTTGGGACGGAGCCTCCATTTTGGCCGAAGGCAATAAATGGGATTATTTCCCCGCTGCCGCCCTAGCCTGGAGAATCAGCGACGAAGGATTTATGCAGGGCCTGGACAAGCTCGACAACCTGAAGCTTCGTTTGGGTTACGGTGTTACCGGTAACGCCGGTGCTTCGGCTTATGCCACCCTAAACTTCGGAGTGGCCGGATCAAACCTGGCTTTCCAAGAAACCCCGGCTCCTTACTACATGTTTTCACAAAATTTGGCCAATCAGGTACTCGACTGGGAAAAATCCTACAACTGGAACCTGGGTATAGATCTGAATATGTTTAAAAACCGTTTGAACATTACTACAGAACTTTATAACACAGACACCAAAGATATTCTGTTCCAGAGAAATCTGCCGGCTTCCACCGGCGGTTACAAGGCAGGTAATTATTCCATTTGGGAAAATGTCTGCGAAACCCAAAACAGAGGTATAGAATTTGAGGTGAATACCGTCAATATCAAAAGCAATAATTTCAGCTGGTCCACCACCCTGTCTTTGGCAGCCAACCGCGAAAAGATTACCAAGTTTGTCAGCGAAGATCCTGTGACCAACGGCAGCACCTATTTGGTTGAAGGCTATCCCATTCAGTCGTTTTATGATTATAAATACCTGGGCATCTGGCAAGAAGACGAAGCTACCGAAGCCGCTTTGTACGGCAGAGTACCCGGCGATGTGAAAATTGAAGAGGTGCTTGTGGACAGCACCTATACTACCGCCGACCGTCAGGTAATCGGTTCTCCCACGCCAAAGCTTATTTTTGGTTTATCCAATACCTTTACCTACAAAGGCATAGATCTTACCGTACTCTTGGATGCCCGCATCGGACAAACGATGAGCTACGGCATTTTGGGTTGGTACAATCCCAATGGCGAAGGCAACGGCCCGGCTGTTGTCGATTACTGGACTCCCGAAAACCCTGAAGGCAGATTCCCTCGTCCGAACGCTTCTTATTCTCGTTTTGCCAATCTTCCGCTGGGAACCAATAGTTTGTTCTATATCGATGGTTCCTATTGCAAAGTGCGCAATGTTACGCTGGGTTATTCCTTGCCGAACAATCTTCTCAGGAAGTTGAATTTGAACAAAGCCAGAATTTACGCCACCGCGTCGAATCCGGTCATTTTTACCAAAAGCAAATACTTGAAGAATTATGACCCGGAATTGGGAGGTGCCGACGAATTCCCCTTGGCCAAACAACTGGTCTTTGGTATAAACTTATCCTTCTAACGTAAAGAAAAACAGAGATATATGAAAACAATTAATAAATTACAGATTCTTACGGCAGTAGTTTTAGGTTTACTGCTGTTCAATGCTTGTTCGCTGGAAGAATACAATCCTTCGGGAGGACCCACCACCGACGAGTATTTTTCGACACCGACCGGTTACGAGCAACTGATCAATGCCTGTTATTTTCCTCTGACCAGATCGTGGACAGGGGGCGGAGAAGATTACGTGGTGTTTATGGCCGAATGCGGAACCGACCTTTGGACCTGTCCCCAGGGTGAGGGTTGGATGAAAGAAGTGTTTTATTATACCGGGCTCAACGGTGGCACGGCTCATCTGAACGAAGGCTGGCAAAGCAGCTACGAAAGCATCAACTACTGTAATGCTGCCATACGTTTTGCTCCCAAGGCGGGATACACCGACGATGCCGTACGTGATGCCAAAGTGGCAGAAGCTCATTTTTTGCGTGCTTTCTTCAACTTCTTTATTGTAGAGCAATTTGGCGGGGTTTATTTGCCTAAGGTGGAAACGACAAAACCGATTACCGACATTCCCCGTTCGAGCGTGAGCGAATTTTATGAGCTGATCTTTTCCGATCTGAAATTTGCCATGACCCATTTACCCAAGATCCAGACCGAAAGAGGTAGAGCAACTCGGGCCGCTGCTTATCATCTTTACGCCAAAGCCTGTCTGCAATACGCCTCTTACGATGCAGCCATCGACAAGAGGACTCTTTATACGGAGGCTAAAGACGCTGCTTTGGAAATTATCAACAACAAAGCCAGCTACGGACTTGCTCTTTACGCCGAGCCGGCCGATATTTTTAACGTAGCCAACAACAAAGACAACACCGAGGCGGTATGGGTGGCCACCCACTCGAAGAGCAGCACCCTGAATCCCCGTGGTTCAAAATATTGGAACCGGGTATTCAAGCAGTTTGGTTGTCTTCAGGAAAACGGTATTTGCGGTGTATTTCACGACATCAACAGTGAATACGTAAAATTTGATAAACGCATTATGCCCAGCCTCAAATTATTGGATTTGTACGGCCCCAAGGATATGCGTTACCAAGCCTTTTTCCGCGAGGAATATTATGCTACGGCCGATTATACCTGGTCCGAAGGCCATTGTTCAAAATTTGGCAAAGACATCGCCACCTTTGCAGGTATCAAAACCATAGCTGCCGATAGTCTGGCTATGTTGTTTACCCGGGCCGATATCGCCGATCCCCTTGCCCTGAATTATGCCTGTTTCGATCGCGATCTTATCTACAATGCCGACGGCTCAGCCAACATCAACTACACCAACTACGGTTATCCGGCGCTCAAAAAATACGAAGCACCTGGCATGTATGCCGGCGAATTACATAAAGCGTATTCCTGGTCCGACAACCTAACTTATCGTCTGGCCGAAACCTATCTGCTGGCCGGCGAAGCTCTCTACAGGCTGGACGATCCTCTGGCAGTGAATTATTTCAACGAAATCAGAAATCGCGCTTGCCTCAACCACGACGGCAGCATGAATATAGCCATGAGCGACATAGGTGTCGATTTTATTCTGGCCGAAAGAGCCCGCGAGCTTTGCGGCGAATATACCCGCTTTATGGATTTGAAAAGAATGGGTAAAGCCATCTTCTCAAGTTACATACTGAGTAATCCCGACATCAGCAAACGTCAGGCTTTCGATGCCGACATTCATTTTGTAAGGCCCGTGCCCGAAAAAATGGAATTGAACTATCAGCTCAACCCCGACGACTTCCAGAATCCGGGTTATTGATTAGCTGTCACTTAAAACGTTCAACACCCGGACTCCTGAAAGAGGGAGTTCGGGTGTTGATTTTTTAGAATAGCCTGGCCGGTGTAATGCCGGGATTAAAAGATAGAAATTTCTTTCACAGAGTCTTTAATGCTTGATTTTACATCGTTCCATTGAAGGGGCACATACATTTTTGGCAAAGGATCGCTTTCGGCATCAGCAAAATAGACCAGACTACGAATTACATTGTAAATAGCATCGGTCTTGTATTTCAATTTATAAAATTGCAACATTTCATTCAATGAATAATGTTGCAATAAGAAGTAGATATCGATGAAATCCTTTTTTGTGCCCCTGTTGGTTATGGCAGCGAGTTTCATCGAGGCAATATCTTTCATGCCAGCGAGAATTATTCCGTCGTCTTCGACCGGAGCTTCGAGCCATTCAAATGGGTAGTTTACAATATCAACTTTCACTCCTTCGATATCGAAGATGTTAATTAAAGATGTGTTTTGTGTTGAGTTAAATGTAAATCCTTCGCGATTGAAAGCGTCGGTAAAATCAATAAGCGAATATTCGAAGGAACCGAAAAAATCCAGATCAATAGAATTGCGGTGACCCAAGTGTAGAGCCAGAGCAGTACCGCCAACAAGCCGTGCGTTATGAAAAACGGGCAGCTGTTGAAGTCTTTTCAGAAGTGCCAAAGTTTGTTTTTCGACTGTAAATGTTTGTAGCATCGGAATTGATCTTCGGGAATATGACTCACAGTGGAAATGAAAGCCAATGATTTTGGAAACAGACTTCTCAGATTTCGAGCAATAGACGCGATCTGATTCAATCCATAATGGTTGAGAATTATCTTCCAGTCTTCCCATTGTCCGTAGTCGAGTACGCGGTTTATTATGAAAGCTTTGTGTTGCTCCATATCCAAGTCTTCAACAGTTACGTCCCAAAACAAATTGGGTGAAAATTCCGTAATAGGATTCTTCTTGTCTTCTTCTTTTTCCATTGGGAACCTGTGATTATTTTTCTTTTTCAAAAGTAAGAAGAAAAAATTGAACAGAAAAGCCATTTAGCTGATATTCATAATATATCAAAATCAGTCCTAAAAACATTTTGAGATAAAAACAAAAAATGCTTACTTCACGGCCTAATTCCAGGCTGCCCTATGTAGAGGGCAGCTTACATTAAGGACTTTTGTAAACCGTTTGTATTGTCTTTTTTAAAAAATGCGCAAGAAATAATATGATTATTGGTAAGAGGTTAAATCTGGAGGAATTTCGGGCCATTGTAGAGGGAAAAGCTAAGATAGATGTCGATGACGAAGTAAAAAAAAGTGTAGTAGAGTGTTTTGATTTTTTGGAGGATTTTTCGAAGGACAAGGTTATTTACGGTATCAATACCGGGTTTGGTCCGATGTCTCAATGGCGTATTCCTGATGTACACCTTATAGAGTTGCAATATAACATCATTCGCGGTCATTCCACCGGTGCAGGCGAACCTCTGCCGGCGATTTATGTGCGCGCCTCCATGCTTTCCCGTCTGATGACTTTCCTGCAGGCACATTCGGGAGTGAATTTTCAAACCTGTCGGTTACTTGTAGAGTTTATCAACAGAGAGATATACCCCTTGGTTCCGCAGCATGGAAGTGTGGGAGCAAGCGGAGATTTGGTACAGTTGGCCCATGTCGCTTTGGCTCTGATTGGAGAGGGCGAGGTGTTCTATAAAGGCGAGCGTAGAGATACTGCCGAAGTGTTTGCAGAGTTGGGCCTGGAGCCCTTGAAAATGTACATCCGTGAGGGCCTGGCAATAACCAACGGAACGGCGGTTATGACGGGAATAGGCCTGGTCAATCTCCTTGACGCGAAGCGACTGATGGAGTGGTCGCTGAAAGCCTCGGTATTGATGAACGAAATAGCCTCTTCATACGACGATTTTATGTCCGGTGTATTAAACGGACTCAAACACCATTCAGGGCAAAAAATAGTTGCCTCAAAGATGCGGCAGATAGCTGCAGGCAGCCGGATGTTGCGTAGCAGAGAAAATGAATTGTATCGGGGAACAGAGCAACAGTCGTTTTCCAATAAAGTTCAACCATACTATTCTTTGCGTTGTGTACCACAGGTTTTAGGACCGGTATGGGACACTATGGAGAATGCCGAAAAGGTTTTGATAGACGAGCTGAATTCAGTAGACGACAACCCTATTGTAGACCCACATAGTAAAACGGTTGTTCATGGCGGAAATTTCCACGGTGATTATGTCTCTTTTGAGATGGACAAGCTGAAAATGGCCGTTACCAAGATGACTATGCTTGCAGAACGACAGATGAATTATCTGTTTCACGACCGTATCAATGGCATACTACCGCCCTTTGTGAATCTTGGTGTGCTCGGATTAAACTACGGTTTGCAAGCTTCTCAGTTTACAGCCACCTCTACAACGGCTGAGTGTCAGACGCTTTCAAATCCGATGTATGTCCACTCTATACCAAACAATAACGACAATCAGGATATAGTATCGATGGGAACAAATTCCGCCTTGATATGCAGACAGGTGATAGAAAACAGCTATCAGGTGATGGCTATCCACATGATTGCTCTGGCTCAGGCGGTCGATTGTCTGGGAGCGGCCGATAAGCTGGCTCCGTCCACTCGTAAACTTTACGAGGAGCTGCGTTTACTTGTGCCGGCTTTTGTAGAAGATACTCCAAAATACAAGGAGATAGAGAGAATAGAAAATAGGCTAAGAGGAGGGCTGTAAACCGACAACAGATTGATAAGAATGGAAATGAACCCAACTAAATATGCGTTAGTAACAGGTGCCAGTCGCGGCATTGGACGGGCAATTGCTCTAAAGCTCTCCACCGAAGGTTATAAAATAATTGTAAATTATGCATCCAATACGGCAGCAGCCGAAAAAACCTTAAGCGACATTAAGGCTCTCGGCGGTAGCGCTGAACTTTTACAGTTCGATGTAAGCGATAGCAAGGCTACGCTCGAAGCACTTCAGACGTGGAAGTCGAAACACCCTGAGGAGTATATTCCCGTGTTGGTCAATAATGCCGGTATCCGAAAGGATAACCTTATGATGTGGATGCCACAGGAGGATTGGCGCGATGTGCTTTCTGTTTCGCTCGACGGATTTTTCCATGTTACCCAAGCCTTGCTCAAAGATATGCTTGTTAAGAAATGGGGGCGAATAGTAAATATCGTCTCGCTTTCCGGCATAAAAGGAATGCCCGGGCAGGCAAACTATTCGGCTGCCAAAGGTGGGCTTGTAGCCGCTACAAAGGCCTTGGCTCAGGAGGTTGCTAAAAAACGGGTTACGGTAAACGCCGTGGCTCCGGGTTTCATAAAAACCGATATGACTGCCGATTTGAACGAGGCTGAACTAAAGAGTCTTATTCCCGCCGGACGTTTCGGGGAACCAAACGAGGTGGCAGAACTTGTAGCTTTTTTAGTATCTGACTCAGCAGCCTATATCACGGGTGAGGTGATATCCATTAACGGAGGAATTTATACTTAAGGAGTTATGGCACAGCGAGTAGTGATTACAGGAATGGGTATATACTCCTGTATTGGGAAAAACAAAGAGGAGGTTTTGAAGTCGCTTTTCGAGGGCAAGTCCGGTATAGGCATAGTACCCGAAAGACGGGAATTGGGCTATCGTTCCGCTCTTAGCGGCATTTTGGAAAAACCAAATCTGAAAGAGTTATTAGACCGCCGTCAGCGACTATGCTTGTCCGAACATGGACATTATGCCTATGTTGCCACCTTAGAGGCCTTACAACAGGCTTCCATATCGCCCGATTATCTAAAGTTAAACGAAGTGGGAATCCTCTACGGCAACGATAGCAGCGCCGAGGCTGTGATAAACGGAGTCGACATTATGAGGGAAAAGAAAAACACCGTGTTGGTGGGCTCCGGTAATATTTTTCAGTCGATGAATTCGACCATCACCATGAATCTGTCTACCATATTCAATCTTCGTGGAATTAATTTTACCGTATCGGGTGCTTGTGCCAGCGGTTCGCACGCCATAGGCATGGGTTATCTGCTGATAAGGCAAGGTCTGCAAGACTGCGTTATCTGCGGTGGAGCCGAAGAGGTCAACAAGTATTCCGTGGGAAATTTCGATGCTCTGAGTGCCTTTTCTATTCGCGAAGATGAACCCGCAAAGGCATCTCGCCCCTTTGACAAGAATCGCGATGGTCTGGTGCCAAGTGGAGGTGCCGCCACATTAATCCTGGAGAGTTACGACTCCGCTCGGAAGCGGGGAGCCGGGATACTCGGAGAGGTAATAGGCTTCGGATTTTCATCGAACGGTGACCATATATCCGTGCCAAACATAGACGGACCGGTTCGTTCGCTCAATATGGCAATCCGCGGTGCAGGCGTTAAGCCGGGAGATATAAAATACATCAACGCTCATGCCACTTCTACTCCCATTGGAGACATTAATGAAGCAAAAGCAATCTTAGAGGTGTTTGGCGAGCATAAACCATACGTTACATCAACTAAATCGCAGACGGGGCACGAAATGTGGATGGCGGGAGCAAGCGAAGTTATTTACTCTATACTTATGATGCAAAACAACTTTATTGGAGCAAACTTAAATTTTGAGGAACCGGATGAGGTTTCGATAAATTTGAACATACCGGCAAAAAGGGTGGATACGGCATTTGATATGTTTTTGAGCAACTCTTTTGGCTTTGGAGGTACCAATTCAACTTTGATTATAAAAAAATAAACAACCGGAAATATGACTATCGAAGAGATTGTAGAAAAAGCAACAACCATATTGGCAGAAGAGTTTGAAGTTGAAGAGTCTGAGATAACACCGGAAGCTTCTCTTAAGGAGACATTGGGCTTAGACAGCCTCGATTTGGTAGATGTGGTTGTTCTCGTAGAACAGCATTTTGGTGTTACTCTCAAGGGACAAGACTTTGTCGGGATTAAAACATTCAACGACTTTTACGAGCTTCTGAATCGCAAAATCAATGGCTAAAGAACCCGAAAAGCAGTGGGAAGGCAAATCCAGAGGCGGTCGTTGGGGCTATACATTTTTTATCTCTACGATCAGACTGTTTGGAATTCGCTGTGCCTATTTCTTTTTGGCTTTAGTTGTACTCTATTTTATACCTTTTGCACCAAAAGCCACCAAAAGCGTTTGGCTTTACCATAGGCGTAGAAGAAAACTTGGAGTGCTACGATCTCTCAGAGAGCTGTATTGCCACTACTACGTATTTGGTCAAACCCTGATCGATAAAGTTGCAATGAATGCCGGAATGACAAATCGTTACAACTATGTGTTTGACAACTACGAACGTTTTTTGGACTTGCTCAACAGTGGTCAGGGAGTAGTGATGATTGGTGCTCATGTGGGTTGCTGGGAGGCCGGAGCCGGATTTTTTGGCGAGTATGGCAAAAAGATCAATATAGCGATGTTCGATGTAGAGCATCAAGAGATAAAGGAGCTGCTCGAAAGTAATTCCAGTAGCAAGAATAACTACAAAATTATTGCCATTAATCAGGATGCCATTTCGGCCGTGTTGCAGATGAAAATTGCCCTTAACAACGGAGAGTATCTTTGCTTCAATGGCGACAGATACGTCGATAAAAACAACGCCCGGGCAGTTGAATTTATGAATGCCAGAGCGAATTTCCCTATCGGACCATTTCGGATTGCCGCAAAATGCGGAGCACCTGTGGTGTTTTACTACGCGATGCGCGAACCGGCTCGCACTTACAGGTTTATATTCGAGGAGGCTGGGATTGAGGGTAAAAATTCCGAACAAAATATTACAGATCAGTATGTTAAGTCGTTAGAAAGGATACTGAAAAGCTATCCTCGCCAATGGTTTAATTTCTATGATTTTTGGAACGAAAGTATTATAGTATAAGATATGAAACTCTCTAAACCACTTGAAGATATATACGGCAAAGAGCAGCAGACGGCTCTCGAAGCACAGAGGAGAGCGCAGGAGATTGCTTTTGCACCTATGGTTTTTCAAGTCTCTCGCCTGATGGTGAAATTTGGAATTTTAGACTATTTGGCAAAGAGTCGTAACGGAGCTACTCAGCAGGCGATAGTGGAGCACACGGGCTTATCGAAATATGCTGTACAGGTGTTGTTGGAGGCATCGCTCTCCATAGGCACGGTATTAATAAAACAAGATAGGTACGAGATTTCTAAAGCAGGCCGGTTTTTGCTAAACGACCCGATGGCCAGGGTAAATATGAACTTTAATCAAGACGTCAATTATTTAGGACTTTTCCATTTGGAAGAAGCTCTTAGAGAGGGAAAACCTGCAGGGCTGAAAGTTTTTGGCAATTGGGCTACAATCTACGAGGCTCTGTCTGAACTGCCCGAACATGTTCAGAAGAGTTGGTTTGCCTTTGACCATTTCTACTCGGATGAATCGTTTGCAGCTGCCTTGGAAGTGGTGTTCGGTTCAAACAGAAAGATTAATCGTTTGCTCGACGTGGGCGGCAATACCGGTCGCTGGGCCCTGCAATGTGTGGACTACGATAAAGATGTGGAGGTAACAATTATGGATCTGCCACAGCAATTGGAGATGATGCGCAAGAATATAGCGGGAAAGCAGGGAGCAGAACGCATTAAAGCTTATGGTTGCAATCTGCTCGACCCGGGTGCGAAGTTCCCCGGGCCTGCATTTGACGTCGTTTGGATGAGCCAATTTCTCGACTGCTTCTCGGAAGAGGAGGTGGTGAGTATATGCAGCAGGGCAGCGGAGTCGATGGATAGGCATTCGCGCCTTTACATTATGGAGACCTTCTGGGACAGGCAAAAATACGAGACCGCGGCCTATTGTCTTACGCTCACAAGCATCTACTTTACCGCAATGGCCAATGGCAATAGCAAGATGTATCATTCGGACGATATGCTTCGATGCGTCGGAAATGCAGGATTGGAAGTTGAAAAGATCGTAGACGGCCTCGGGTTGGGACATTCGATAATGGTATGCAAGAAAAAGCGATGAATAATATATTAGAGCTCATACCGCAAAGAGAACCCATGGTGATGGTAGATGAGTTCCTCGGCATGGGAGAGGCTGTATCGAAAACCCGCTTTACAGTACGGGAAGACAATCTGTTTGTAGATAACGGACAGCTCTCCGAATGCGGCCTGATCGAACACATCGCCCAGTCGGCAGCAGCCAGAATCGGCTATATATTCAAGAGTAAAAACGAGCCGGTACCCATTGGCTACATAGGCTCTGTAAATGATTTCATAATTTCGAGGGCCGTAAAGCCTGGAGAAACTATAGAAACCACCGTAAAGGTGCTGCAGGAAGTGCTCAACATCACTTTAATAGAGGCCCGTTGCTACATAAACGACAAAGAAGTGGCCTCAAGTAAAATGAAGATATTTATAAAAGAATAGATGAAACGAAATCGCAAAATAGGCACCACGGAGCCAATATTGAGAAACATCACTCAAACAACGGTCAGATTCAGCGAAGTGGACTCCATGCAGGTAGTGTGGCACGGCGAGTATGTCCGCTATTTTGAAGACGGGCGGGAAGCTTTCGGACGCCAGTTTACCGGTATCGGCTATTTAGACTTTTATGCAGAAGGCTACACCGCCCCCATAGTGGATCTGCAACTGCAATGTATTTCTCCTCTCCGTCTGAACGATCAAGTGCTGATAGAAACTCGCTACATAGACACGCCTGCGGCAAAATTATGTTTTGAGTACATCATCACCCGGCAAAGCGACTCTGCTTTGATTGCGAAGGGAAGTTCCGTTCAGGTGTTTATAGATAGCGATGGAAATATGTGTTTGAATAATCCTGAATTTTTTCAGAATTGGAAAAGAAAATGGTTGGAAAAACAGAAGTAAATATTTACATAGGAACAACTTCCATTTATACTTGCCTGGGCAATAAATTCGAGACCTTGGCTGCTATGAACAGAGGCAGAGGAGGATTGAGTTTTAACAAGCAATTTTCTATGTTCACGGGTTCGCTCGAAGTAGAAATGATGGAGACTTATACCCGTTTCGAGTCGCTGATGATAGATCAGTTGATCGAAGTACTAAGCCGTACGAATATCAAACTGTCCGACCCATCTGTTCAACTCATCATATCAACCACAAAAGGAAATGTAGAGCTACTTGAGGAGGATGTTGACCATCCTTCCGAACGTACATTTTTATACACTTCGGCAGAGTTGGTGGCAGCTCGTTTTTCTGCCTCGAACCCTCCGATAGTAATCTCAAATGCCTGTATTTCAGGCGTATCTTCGTTTGTTGTAGCCCGCGAGCTTTTGCTTTCGGGGAGGTTTAACCACGCGGTTGTGGTTGGTTGCGATGTGCTGTCTGAATTTATTACATCGGGCTTTGCATCGTTTAAATCGATCAGCGAAAAACCTTGTCGTCCCTACGATGCACAAAGGGACGGGCTTAGTCTGGGCGAGGCTTGCGGAGCAGTAGTGCTAACCACCGATATAAGCAGGGCAGTGTCGCCATATATTCGCCTTGCAGGAGGTGCTATCACAAACGATGCGAATCATATATCTGCTCCCTCGCGCACAGGAGACGGATTGTTTTACGCCATCCGTTCGGCCATGGCAGAGGCAGGACTTTCTGCAGACGATATCGGTTTTGTGAATTCACACGGAACAGCTACCAGGTACAACGACGAGATGGAAAGCAAGGCTTTGGCATTATCGGGACTGAACACCAAACCGCTCAACAGCCTGAAAGGCCACATTGGACATACGCTTGGAGCATCGGGCGTAGTGGAGACGGTGCTTGCCGTAGAGCAGTTGAGGCAAGGATATATTGTTGGAACATACGGCTTTAAGGAATCTGACCTGCCTCATCCGCTCGCTATTTCGTCAGGGAAACAAAAGATTACAAAAGCTTGTTGCGTGAAAACGGCCTCCGGCTTTGGAGGTTGCAATGCAGCTATTGTATTGGAGGGTTCGGATAGTGCAAAGCTTACAACAGAAAACCACAATATACTGCCTCAAAAAGTGAATGTAGTAGCGAAATACACCCTGCCTCAGTCTGATAAGGCGTTTGCCGATTATATTCGCGTAGAGTTTAAACAGCTTGGAGAGAGCAACCTGAAGTTTTACAAGATGAGCGACATGAGCAAAGCGCTTTATATTGCTGTAGAGAGACTTTTGGCTATCGAGGGTTTTTCTGAAATCGAACCCACGAGACGGGCAATTATTCTTGCAAACCGCTCTGCGTCTATCGATTCCGATATTGCCCATCAACAGATTGTTTCTCAGCGTTTACCCGAAGGCCCGTCTCCCGCTGTATTTGTCTATACTTTGGCAAACGTCTCTGCCGGCGAGATGTGTATTCGCCACAAGATACAGGGCGACAACACCTTTTTTATAGAGAATCGAGACTCCGGTCTGGCAGAGGATTATGCCCGGCTGCTGATAGCCCGCGACAGAGCAGACGCCGTTATTTGCGGTTGGTGCGAATACCTGAAAGGAGAATGGAATGTTGATCTTAAATTATTAAAAAAAATATACGACTGATATGGAACAGCTTATTGGTGAACTAAAAGAGCATTTGATAGAAGAGCTCAACCTTGAGGAGATTACTCCGGAGGACATCGACAGCGAGGCGCCGCTTTTCAGAGATGGCTTAGGGCTCGATTCGATCGATGCATTGGAGATTATCCTTATTTTGGAAAAATATTACGGTATTAAACTCTCGAACTCTGCCGAGGCAAAGCCGATATTCTATTCGGTAAAAACTTTGGCGGAGTATATTATGAAGAATCGTAAATAAAGCTCAGAAAAGCAAGCCGGCATGGGAGTCGTAGTTACGGGAGTGGGCATAGTATCGGCGCTCGGAGTGGGCGTTCAGAGCAATATTGTTTCTATGCGTGAGGGGCGCAGCGGCATCTCTGCACATCCTTCGATACTAAAAACAGGCAATATCTTGCCTGTGGGCGAACTCCGTATGACTAACGATGAACTTCATCGATTGGCAGATATCCCGGTGCACAAGCACCTTTCCCGCACTGCGCTGCTTGGAATAATTGCCGCAAGGGAGGCTTTGGCAGATGCAAAGGCAGAACCTTCGAAACGTATCGGTTTGGTTTCGTCCACTTCAGTAGGGGGTATGGACCTCACTGAGGGCTTTTTCCGCGAATTTATGAAGGACGATTCGGCGGGCAGGCTGCGCGATGTCAGAATGCACGATTGCGGTGCTATCACATCGGCCATGGCTCATTATTGTGGCATCAATGCCTACACTACAACCATCAGCACAGCTTGTTCTTCGGCAGCCAATGCGGTGATGTTTGGAGCAAAGCTCATAGAACATGACGTGGTCGACTATGTAGTTGCCGGTGGTAGCGACGCTTTGAGTGCTTTTACCCTGAATGGCTTTAAGTCGCTGATGATACTCGACCGGCAAGCTTGCCGTCCTTTCGACCGCAGCCGTGCCGGATTAAACCTGGGCGAAGGTGCAGGTTACCTTGTTTTGCAGAGTGATAAGAATTCAGCCTCTAACTATTACTGCCGCTTGGCGGGTTATGCCAACCGCAACGATGCTCACCACCAAACGGCGACCTCAGCCGGGGGCGAAGGAGCTTATTTGGCCATGGCAGAGGCTTTGAAGCTGGCCAACTTATCTCCCCGGGAGGTAAGCTATATTAATGCTCACGGCACAGGCACTCAAAACAACGATTCGGCCGAGTCCGCCGCATTTATCAGGCTTTTCGGCGAAAATATCCCTGCGTTTAGCTCCACTAAAGGCTTTACAGGTCACACGCTGGCGGCGGCGGGCGGCATAGAGGCTGCCTATTCGGTTTTGTCGGTGGCAAAGGGTTTTCTATATCCCAACCTGAATTTTAGTCATCCAATAGAGGAGTTTGGATTGATTCCAAACTCTGAGTTTTCGGAGGGCAATAACATCGACTGTGTGCTTTCCAATTCCTTTGGCTTTGGCGGGAATTGCAGTTCATTGGTTTTTGTACGCTAAGAGGGAGGAAAGTATATGAAGTGCTATATAGACAGCGTTGTGGTAGATAGCCGGATACCGGCAGACGACATTAGGGAACTGATTCCGGATGCCCTTTTGCGCAGGCGTATGAGCCGTTTGTTGCGAACGGCGGTTGCCACAGCAGTGAGCTGCGTGGGAGGAGTAGAAAACATAGCCTCTTTAGATGCCATAATCACCGCTACAGGCTGGGGTTGCCTCACCGATAGCGAGCGGTTCTTGCGAAATATGATATCTGAGGATGAGCAACTTCTGAACCCCACCCCATTTATCCAATCTACCTTCAATACGGTAGGTGGAATAATCGCACTTATGGGTAAAAATCATTGCTACAATATGACTTACGTCAATCGCAGCCATAGCTTCGAAGATGCACTGCTCGACTCGATGATAAGAGTAGCCGATGGCAGCAGTCGGAATCTTCTGGTAGGAGCATTCGATGAGCAGACTCAGTCGCAATATCGAATAATGGAGCGTATGGGAGTATTTCGCAGTCAGTCGCCGGGCGAAGGTTCGGTATTTGTTCGCATTCTTTCAGAAAAAAGCCAAAGCAGCCTGGCTCAGCTTGTCAGGCTCGATTTTCCAGGCAATAGTCTAAACGAAACAGAGGTTTTAGAGCGATACGCCTCATCGTCTGCCTCGCTGTTGCTCTTCAATTCATACCGCGATAAGGGACTGTTTCCCACAGCTTCGGCTCATTCTTTTGCAAGAGCCGTAGAGCTGATTCGGCGCGGCGAAAGCGAGGTGGTAGTGTATAACGAATATTTGGGAGCGACACCTACGGTGTCGGTAGTTCAATGTGTTGGATAGCGATCATATTCTTGTTATGCCTTACGCTCTTTTTGGTGTGGGCTTCGGCGGATGTTGGCGGCAATATCTATCTGAAATCGCTATGCAGAGGCGATAGAGCGGATAAGCTTGTTACCCTGACGTTCGACGACGGACCCGACGAAGTGATGACCCCAAAAGTGTTGGATGTATTGCAAAAACACGATATAAAAGCGACTTTTTTTGTGATTGGCTCCAAGGTCGAAAAGTTTCCCCACATAGCCAAACGAATTGTAGCAGAGGGACATACCATAGCCAACCATACCTATTCACACAAAGCCACATTCCCCATGAGCAGCTACGGTGCTGTTTTAGAAGAGATTCAGCGATGCACTCAGGCAATAGAGAAGGCTACGGGGAAGCTGCCCGGGTTATTCAGACCGCCATTTGGAGTGACCAACCCAATATTGGGCAAGGCAGTGAGGTCTCTGGGTTTGCAATCCATAGGTTGGAGCATTCGTTCGCTCGACACCATCGAGAGTAAAAGCCGGGAAGAGGTGTGCCGGAGAGTGGCCGGCAGCTTGCATCCGGGTGCCGTAGTTTTGCTCCACGACAGATGTGACGGGGCAGACAGGCTTTTAGAGATGATTATTGCTGAAATTAAACGACAAGGATATAATTTTGCTCCCATCGAAGAGATGTTAAAAATAGATGTGTATGAAGTTTAAAAAGAGTATAACATTCGTGGCTCTTATGCTGATGGCTTCCACCTTGTTTTTTGCACAAGAGAGCGCACTTGAGCAATTTGAACAGGAGTTGAAAAAAGAGAATACCGAGCTATCCACCATTAAGTGCTTGTTTACTCAAAGCCGCATGGTGTCGGTATTGGCCGACGAAGTGAATAAAAAGGGGCAATTCTACTTCCAAATTCCCGGCAATATGTTGTTATCGTTCGACGATGGCGACTACATCAAAATGACCCCAAGCCGGTTCGAAATAAAAAATGCGGGTAAAGTAAACACCACGAAGGTCGATTCAAATCCGATGTTGCGCAATCTGAGTTCTATTCTTTCGGCCTGTGTGGTGGGCGATTTTTCTCAAATAAGCAAAGGTTTCACGGTAAAAGCCGAGTCTATCTCCGGCGAGTGGGTAGTAGAGATGATTCCCCGCAGGGGAAAATCTGCGTCAAAGGTTTCGAAAATATTGGTACATTTCGATAAAAAAGACATGTCTCTCAATCTGCTTAGAATGGAAGAAGAATCGGGCGACTACACAGAATATAAGTTCTACAACAAGCAGTTCAACACAGAAATAGAAAGCACATT
>ERZ795049.2811-NODE-2811-length-19526-cov-6.971650_pt1 | contig 19526 bp, 17 predicted proteins | sample MGYA00375133_ERZ795049 | MGnify/ENA primary metagenome ERZ795049 (study PRJEB30178, sample SAMN05720147) | activated sludge metagenome | isolation source: anaerobic digester from wastewater treatment plant | place: Japan | collected 2015-04-20 ...
ATGGTCTTGCACCAACAACCAACCATGTAGATCCCATGCCGGATTCAGTTTAGTCTGTTGACAGCCGTTCTGCCAGCAGGGCGTAGAGCCGCGCTTCGGCCTGGTGCACTTCGGGGGCGTCGGGGCGGCGTTGGGCGGGTGGCGTCGCCAGGGCCAGTTCCTCGCGCACCGCCAGCGGCTGCCCGCCGAGCACGACGATGCGCTGGGCGGCGAGCGCCGCCTCGGCGGTGTCGTGGGTCACAAAGAGCACCGGCCGCGGGCGTCTCTGCCACTCCTCGAGCAACAGCCGCAGCAGGTCGAGCCGCAGCCCCACATCGAGCGACTTGAACGGCTCGTCGAGCAGCAGGTAGGCCGGGTCGACGGCAAAGGCGCGCCCCAAGGCCACGCGCTGGCGCATGCCGCCCGAGAGCTGGTGTGGGTAGAGCCCGGCCACCTCGGCCAGGCCCAGGCGCTCGAGATACTCGGCCACCACCGACCGGCGCTCGCCCTCCGGGAGGCCCGATGCGCGCAGCCCCAACGCCAGGTTCTGCGCCGCCGTCTGCCAGGGGAGCAGCCGCGGCTCCTGAAAGACGTAGCCAGGCCGGCCCGGCGGCCGCACGATCTTGCCTGCGTCGGGGCTCGTGAGGCCCGCGGCCAGGTTGAGCAGCGTCGTCTTGCCGCAGCCCGAAGGCCCGAGCAGGCATACGATCTCCTGCGCCCCGGCGGTGAGCGAAAAGCCCGACAGCACCTGGTTGCTGCCGTAGGCCTTGGATACACCTTCGAGCGCCAGCATTCAGGGCTCCGTTCTCCAGGCGGCGGCGCGCCGCGCCAGCGGGCCGAGCAGCAGGCCCTCGCTCAGCCACAGGAGCGCTAGCGCCACCAGCACCCAGGCGACCACTTGCGCTGTGTTGAGCTGGGTGCGCGCCAGGGCCATGGCGCTGCCCACACCGGTATCCGAGGCCAGGAATTCCCCCATGATGCCGATGCGTACGGTCAGCGTCGCCGCCGTGGCCAGCCCGGCCAGCAGGTGTGGCGCCAGCGCCGGCAGATACAGCTCGCGCACGAGCGCGACGCCTCGCAGCCCAAAGACCTGCGCCATGGCCAGCAGGTCGCGGTCGATGGCGTGCACCCCCGCAGTGGTGGACGCAAAGACGACCGGCAGCGTCACCAGCAGGGCTACGACGATGGGCGTCGGGCTGCCGGTACCGAACCAGATCAGCGCCAGCGCGATCCAGGCGATGGGTGGCACGCCGGCGGCCACACCCATGCCGGGCCGCAGCAACGCTTCCAGCACTGCACTGCGGCCGGCGGCGAGGCCCAGCGCAATCCCCAGCGCCGACCCCAGGGCAAAGGCGAACGCCAGGCGGGCCACGGTGATCGTTAGCGCCGGCCACAGCCGGCCGCCCAATGCCAGGCGCCCCAGCTCGCCCAGCACCTGCAGGGGCGAGGGCACGAGGATAGGGGGGTAGAACGCCGCAAGGCCGCCCCAGGCGGCGATGAGCAGTGCCACGCCGGCGAGCGGCCAGAGGATTGCGCCTGCCTCCGGCCCTCTGCGACGCGATGGCGGCTTCCTGCCGGCGCCTGCCGGGCCACTACGTGTGTTGTCGAGGCGCATCAGGTCCATGTGGTCCTTGCCGGCAATCGGGCAACGCGCTGTGCGCCTGCCCGATGCGGGCCCCTTTCAGAAGGGTTTTGGGGGTTGCCGGGCGGCGTTGGCTCGCCCGCGGGCGAGCCAACGCCGCCCGGCAACCCCCAAAACCATCACCCATAAAAGCCATCGGGCGGCAGCCGGCCGCCAATCAACTCGGGCGACAACGCGTGCATTTCCGACAGGAAGAACTCGATCTCGGCGCGGACCGTGCCCGCCTCCTCAAAAGTCGACTGGATGTGCGTGAGCGAGTCGCGCATCACCGCCGGCGGGATGGCGTGGATGGCCTCCGCACCGGCCTGAGTGGCCTCGTCGGCGTGTGCCGCGACCCAGGGCACCGCATCGCGATGGGCGCTTTGGAACCAGTCGAGCAGCTCGGGGCGCGTGCGTGCCACGTCGGGGTGCGCCGCCACGCCGGCCATGGGGATGCGCGCGCGGCGTCTGGTGGCGGCAGCCCAGGCCTGGGCATAGTCGAGGCTGCGATAGAGCGTGATGCCGTTCTGCTGTGCCTTCTGGATGGCCAGCGTCGCCGAGGGCTCCGAGAGCACGGCGTAGCGCGCCCGGCCTGCCGCCAGGAGCTGGGCGGCCTCGGGCGCGGCGCTCAGGTAGCTCGGCTTCAGATCCTCCGCCAGGTTCAGGCCCGCGCGTTGCAGCAAGTACTGCGTCAGGATGTCGGGCAGGTCACCCCGGAAGGGGATGAGCACGGTCTCGCCGCGCAGGTCGGCCAGCGAGTTGATGCTCGGCTCGGGGCTGACCAGGTAGAGGATGCCCCAAATGTAGACGTTGAGGAGCTGCACCTCCACGCCGCGGTTGTACAGCGTTGCCGCGACGTTCACCGGCAGCCCGGAAAAGTGCGCCTGGCCGCTTGTGATGCGCGCGCGCATCTCGTCGACCGTGGACCACACCTGGAAGCGCGCGTCGCCGGCCAGCTCGCGCGGCACGCCGCGCTGCGCCACCCGCAGTAGCGCCAGGCTGGGCGGCGAGGGCGCGCCCTGGATCGTCACCACCGGCAGTGGCTGCATGCCTCGCCGGCAGCCCAGCGCGGCCCCAAGGGCCGCAGCCGCGCCCGCGCGCAGCGCCAACGACAGGAACGCTCTCCGTGTGAAGCTGGCCATGGCCGCACTCTCCTTCTTCCACCCCCATTATAGCACCCGGAATCGGCAGCGACAAGGCTCTGGGCAATTGTTGCTCAGTCCGTCATTGCGATTAACTTAGAGTTCGCAGAACCCTGGGGTACTCGCAATGACGGACTGAACAGATGCGGCTCCGCCCTGCTTTGACAGCTTTTCCACTGCTGTGTAAGCTGTGGCCCATACACGTGCGTGGGAGGATACGTCTGGTGCCGAGGCTCAGGAACGCCATCGCTCTTTCGTTGATTGCCATTGTCGTGCTGACGCTCGTAGGCGTGGGCGGCGCCTACGCCTACGTGCGGCCCAGCCTGCCCGCAAGCGGCCTCGTGCAGCTTGAGGGCGTGCGGGCACCGGTAGAGGTGCTCCGCGACCGCTGGGGTGTGCCACACATCTTTGCGCACAGCGAGGAAGACCTCTTCTTCGCCCAGGGCTACGTGACGGCGCAGGACCGGCTGTGGCAGATGGAGCTTGGGCGGCGCGCAGCGCGGGGCACGCTGGCCGAAGTGCTGGGCGAGGAGGCTGTGCCCGGCGACCGGCTGGCGCGCACGCTGGGGTTTGCCCGCGCCGCGGATCTGGAATGGGCCGGGCTCGACGCCGACGTGCGCGGTGCGCTCGAGGCGTATGCCCGCGGCGTGAACGCCTTCCTCACGACGCCCGGCCAGCGCCTGCCGTTCGAGTTCATCCTGAAGGGCGCGGCCCCTGCGCCTTGGCAGCCACAGGATAGCCTGGCCTGGGCGCGGCTCCTGGCCTGGTGCCTCGATGGCGACTGGCAGCAGGAGGTCATGCGCGCGCGCCTGGTTCAGGCGGTGGGTGCGGCGCGGGCGGCCGAGCTGGACCCGGCCCTCACTGGGTTGGGAACAGCGCCGGCTGATCTCGGCTACCTGGCGGCGCTCTCTGAGGAGACCTTGCTGGAGGCGGGCGCGAGGGTCTGGCCGTGGGCCGGGGGCTTGAGCGGCACCTCGTGGGCTGTGGGCGGCGCCAAGACGGCGAGTGGCGCGCCCATCCTCGCCAGCGCGCCGCAACTGCCGCCACAGATGCCCTCGCCCTGGTACGAGGTGCACCTGGTGGGTGGGCGCTATGACGTCATCGGCGCCGGCCTGCCAGGGCTGCCCGGCGTGGCCATGGGGCGCAACCGCAGCATCGTCTGGGGCCTGGGCAAAGCGGCGGCCGATACCATGGACCTGTACGTGGAGCGGGTACGACCCGGCGATCGGCCGCAGGCCGAGTATGAGGGCGGCTGGGAGGCTATGGGCGCCGTTGAGGAGCAGATCAGCGTGCGCGGCCAGGCCGAGCCGCTGCGCATCACGGTCTACACCACGCGTCACGGGCCGCTGATCACCCCGCTTGAGTCGTCGGGCGCCGCGCAGGTCGCTCTGCGCTGGTCGGGCGACGGCCGGCCGGCTGCGCTGGTGCAGGGCACGCTCGCCGTCGGCCGGGCTGCGGGTTGGCCCGAGTTCGAAGCGGCGCTGCAGGAATGGGGGGCACCTGCGTTGATTCTGCCCTACGGCGATGCGCAGGGCAGCGTTGGCTATGCCTGCACCGGGGCTGTGCCCGAGCGGCCTGGCGCTGGCGGCGCGCTGCCGGTGCCGGGCTGGGCCGCCGGCTACGAGTGGGGCCGCCTGGCGACGGCCGAGGAGCTGCCGAAGGAGCTACGGCCTGCAGGCTCGACCCTGGTGGTCACCGGCGGTGTGGCGACGCCGCCAGGCTGGCCCGAGCAGACCTGGGATGATGCCCGCACGGCTGCTGCTGCTCGCATCATCGAGCTCCTGGGCACAAACGAGTTGCTCACGGCCGAGGCGGCGCAGACGATCCAGTGCGATGACCGCGCGCCCGATCAGCCGCTGCTGGCGCTGCTGCGAGAGCTGCCGCCGCAGGGCTGGCTGCAGGAGCGGACGATGCCCTACGTGCGCGACTGGGATGGCCGCTACGATGCCGAGAGCGCCGGCGCAGGCATTTACGAGACCTTCTGTTGGCGGCTGGCGCACAACACGCTCGACGATGAGCTCGGCGCTGGGCTGGTCGATGCCTACCTCGATGCCTGCCTCGATCACCGGGCCGTATTGGAGCGGCTGGCCGCGCAGCCCGACAGTCCGTGGTTCGATGATAGCCGCACCCCCGTGCGCGAAGGGCGCGCTGAGAGCATCGCCCGCAGCTTTGCCGATGCCCTCGAGTGGCTGGGCCGCCGCTTCGGCGACCTGCCGTATGAGTGGAACTGGGGCCGGGTGCACAATGTCACCTTTGCGCACGCCTTGAGCAAGGAGGGCACGGCGCAGCGCCTGCTGCTGAGCCGCGGCGCCATGCGCGCCGGGGGAGGGCCGGGCAGCGTGGATGCGGTCGCTGCCGGCTATGGGCAGCGCATGGCGGTGAGCGCCGTGCCCTACCGCTTGGTCGTTGACCTGGGGCAGGGCGGCCAGATGCGCGCCATGAACAGCACGGGGCAGTCGGGGAATCCGCTCAGCGTGCACTATGCCGACATGATCCAGCCCTGGCGCGAGGGGGGCTACCATCCGCTGCTCTTCGAGCGCGAGGCCATCGGGCAGGCGCGAGAGGCGGCGCTCACGTTGGCGCCCGTACAATAGGAGAAGGGCAGGAAGCGGCGGCCTTGTTCGTGGTGCGGGAGAGCGTCGGGCGGGCGGCGCGGCGAGGGTTCGCGAACCCTCGCCGCGCCGCCCGCCCGACGCTCTCCCGCACCACGAACGATCTCTTGGTGCCAAATCCGATAATCTAGTAGAAAATCTCGGCGAGCTGATACAGCGTGGGGTCAACCGTTTTCATCCTAGACATCGCCTCGGAGAGGGGCACGTCGATGATCTGGTTGCCCTGCAGGGCCGACATATAGCCGAACATGTCTTCCTTGACGCGGTCGGCTGCGCGCACGCCCAGGCGCGTCGCCAGCAGGCGGTCGAAGACCGTCGGCGAGCCGCCGCGCTGCAGGTGGCCAAGCACCACCGAGCGCGTCTCAAACCCGGTCTGCCGCTCCACCTCGCGGGCCACGGTCTCCGACAGGCCGCGACGGTCGAGCCGCACGTGCCCAAAGGCGTCGGCCTCGCCGAGGTCTTCGTTCACCGGCATATCGGTGATCTGCGCGCCCTCGGCGACGACGATGATGCTGAAATGCTTGCCCATGGCGTAGCGCCGGCGCAGGTGCTCGCACATCTTGTTGATGCTGCAGGGCGCCTCGGGGATTACGACAAAGTCGGCGCCGCCCGCCAGGCCGCCAACCACGGCAACCCAGCCGGCGTGCCGGCCCATGACCTCGACGACCAGAGCGCGGTGATGGGCGCTGGCGGTGGTGTGCAGCTTGTCGAGCGCCTCGCACACCGTCGTCGTGGCCGTGTCAAAGCCGATGCAATAGTCGGTGCCCCAGACGTCGTTGTCCATCGTCTTGGGCACACCGGAGACGGGCACGCCATGCTCACGGTAGAGCCGCTCGGCCACGCCCAGCGTGTCTTCGCCGCCGATCGCCACGATAGCGTCGAGGTTCAACTCCTTGATCGTCCTCAAGCTCTTCTCGAGGTCTCGGGCATGCTTGAAGGGGTTGGTGCGCGAAGAGCCAAGCATCGTGCCGCCGATGTGCAGGATGCCCGATACGCTCTTCATGCTCAAAGGCTCGACATCGCTGTCGACCAGGCCGGCCCAGCCGTTGCGAATGCCATAGACATCAAAGCCATACTCCAGGCTGCGACGGGTCACAGCACGGATGGCCGCGTTGAGGCCAGGGACGTCGCCGCCGCCTGTCAGAACGCCGATTCTGGTCATGGAAAGGACCTCCTGTTGCTCGCGGTCAGTGGCCAGTGGTCCGCAGCCCGCCGGCGCTCGTTCTGCGGGCCGCGGACCACTGGCTTCCATCATTCGACTGCACCGAGCTCGGCGCTGCGATACTGCTTCTTGGGGCTGACAAAGCCGCCCGTCGAGTCGATCACGCCGGCCGAGCCGAAGAGGCGGATCTTTTCGCGCACGATTTCCTTCACGGCATCGCGCCCCAGACCGATGCTCTTGCGGGGATCGGTTGACTCGGCGAACTGGACCAGCCCCTGACGGATGCCCTCCAAGAAAGCCTGGTTCAGCGCCGTGGCCACGTTCACCTTGCAGATGCCGTGGGCAATGCCTTCGGCAACGCTCTCGTGCTTGACGCCCGAGGACCCGTGCAGGACCAGCGGCGTGTTGGGGATCTGCGCGTGGATGGCCTTGATGCGTGGGACGTCGAGCTCGGCCTCCCGCGAGGTCATGGCGTGCACCGAGCCGCAGGCAATAGCCAGCGAGTCGACTCCGGTCAGCTCGACGAACTCGCGCGCCTGCTGCGGATCGGTCATGGCCGCGCACACCTGCTCGTAGGTGACGCGGTCGCTGGTCTGCAGCACCTGGCCCAGCTCGGCCTCGACCGGAAGATCGACCGCATGGGCGATCTCGACGATCTTTTTGGTCGTGGCGACGTTCTGTTCGTAGGGCTTTTTCGAGCCGTCGTACATGAGCGAGGTAAAGCCGGCGTAGAGGCAGCGCACGTTCTGGTCAAAGTCGGTGCCGTGGTCCAGGTGCAGCACGACCGGCACGCTGACGACGCTGGCCGCGATCTTGACCAGGCCGGCCGCGAAGGCCATTCCGGCGTAGCGGATGGCGCCCTGGCTCACCTGCAGGATCACCGGCGCCCGCTCCTCCTGTGCGGCCTCGACGATGGCCTGCACCTGCTCCATGTTGTTGGCGTTGAACGCGCCCACAGCAAAGTGCTGCCGCAGCGCTTCCTCAAGAATGGGCTTGCTGCTGACGAGGGGCATCGCTTCTCCTCCTGCTCGCGTTAGGACCCCTGAACCTTGCGCAGGTTCCAGACTTGTGCAAGGCTCAAGGTTCCTGACAAAGAATGAGGGCTAAACCCTGCATGGGCTAGCCCTGCTCCGAACCTCCTTGGCGGCTGCACAGGCGCAACGGTTGTTTGTCAAAACCTGCTATACTAGTATACAATCATGCCGAAGGTGGGATTCGAACCCACACGGAGTTTACCTCCAGCGGTTTTTGAGACCGCCGCGTATACCTTTCCGCCACTTCGGCTTGGTCATGCAGAGTATAGGCTGAGAAAGCGGTTTCGTCAAGTGGTGCCAGGCCGCAGCATTGTATGGATTGTCATTGCTTCGCTGCGCTCGCAACCACGATCTACACGCCTGCCCGCTGCAGCGGTTTCGATTGGGAAGGCCGGTGTCCCCATGGATGAGCAGAGCCTCATCGCATCGACGCGCGCAGGGAACCCACGCGCTTTCAACCAATTGGTCGATAGCTACCAGGATATCGCGTACAGCGTCGCCTGCCGTGTCTTGGGCCATGCCGAGGCAGCCGCCGACGCGACACAGGATGCGTTCCTGGCGGCCTACCGGGCGCTGCCTGCGTTCCGTGGCGGCTCGTTCAAGGCCTGGCTGCTGCGCATCGTGACGAACGCCTGCTACGACCAGCTCCGCCTGAGGAAACGCCGCCCGCAGATCTCGCTCGACGACCTGGCCGAAGACCCCGACTATGCAAGTGCGCTGTCGGACCCGGGCGAGACGCCCGAAGATGCGCTCTTGCGCGAGGATCTGGCGCAGGCGCTCGGCGCCGCCATCGCCAAGCTGCCCTTCGAGCAGAGGATAGTGCTCGTGCTTTCCGATGTGCAGGGCATGAGCTACGAAGAGATCTCCGCGAGCACAGGCGCATCGCTCGGCACGGTCAAGTCGCGGTTGAGCCGGGCGCGGGCCCGCGTGCGCGATTATTTGACGCAGGGCCGGGAACCTTTGCGGCCCTGAAGCCGTCTTAGTGATTGAAGGGGCGGTTCGCAGACTGGCCCAGGGCGCACCCATTGGTAGGGGCGGTTCGTGAACCGCCCACGGAGAAACGGCATGTTTGCTTTTCTGGATAGATGTAGAGCATCAACCCACCGTTTCTGCGAGCACAATCTATCGGCCTACATCGACGGGCAATTGTCGCCGCGCGACGAGGAACGGGTGCGGCGCCACCTGGACGAATGCCAGGCCTGTCGCTGGGAGTTCGAGAGCCTGCAGCGCACGGTGGCTCTGCTGCGCCGCATGCCGCCGGCCAGGGCGCCACGCTCCTTCCGCATTCCGCAATCCGCGCCGGCGCCCTCACTCCCGGCCTGGATGCGGCCCGGCGCCTATGCCGCCCTGCGCACGGCCACAGTTGCCGCGGCCGCGCTTTTGGTGGTCACTATCGCCGGCAACGCGATCGCGCTGCCGATGCATACGGCCTCGGCGCCGCAGCCGGTCTCGCTCATCAATGGTTACGGCACGGACGAGACAGTGGCTCCGCGTCAGCCGCTGGCGGCAGCGGCGGCCCCCGAGAGCGCCACAGGCGCGGCAGGGCCGGAGGGTGTGGGCATCGCGGCACTGGCCACGCCTACACCGGAAGCGCAAGGAATGCTCGGTGCGGGGCCTATGCCCGAGCCGTCGCCCCAGCCGAGCGAATGGGGCCGGGGTGCCGGCCCCGCAGTCGTCGAGCAGCCGACGCTCACAGCCGAAGAAGCGACGCGCATGGCCCTGGCGCCGCCGGGCAAGGGCGGCGGGGTAGAGACCGACGCGCCCGAACCGGCGGGCACGCCCGATGGCGCCGGCCCGGTGGCGGCGCTCGAGGCCACCGGCGTGCCCGAGGAGCCGGCGGCAGCAGCGGCCCGGGCTGCGGTGCCGCAACCCGCGGGGAGCCAGCCCGAGACGGCCGAGGATCGCGTAGCCGCCGGCACGCTTGAGGCGCCGCCGGCCGGCCGCGACAGGTGGCGCGCGGCGCGTTTCGAACTGGCGCGCTACCCCTGGCGGCCATTGGCCGTTGCCATGGCGGCGGTGCTGGCGGCCTTGCTCGCGGCCACGCTCTGGCTGCGCCATCGGCGCGCGCACTGGCCGTGACCCCACGAGGGGACTGAGGAAACTCTGCAACTTGCAGTAGACCTGACAGGTCTCCGAGGACCTGTCAGGTCTACCCCCCTGTTCTGTGGCCCTTGTAGGCACCCTCCAAAGATGGTATAATCATCGATCAGACCTGACAGGTGTCCGTTGACCTGTCAGGTCTGTAAATCGAAAATGCGTCCGGGCGCCGTAGCCTAGCCCCCCTTGGCCGCCGCAGGCGGCTTCGTGGGCGTCTTCATCGTACGTTGTACCCAATCGGGCATGGGCGACTGGCATGAGAGGGTATCGAGCACGTGCTTTTTCGCAGGCAGCAGAAGCAGGAACAACAGAAGAGCATCCAGGAGAGCCTGAGCCAGACGCGGCGGACGTTCTTTGGCCGTTTGGCGACGACCTTGCTTGGCCATGGCGATGTCGATGAGGCCTTTTGGGAGGCACTTGAGGAGTCGCTGATCTTGGCCGATGTCGGCATGGACGTGACGCTCGAGGTCGTGGGCAACGTACGCCAGCGCGCCGAGAGCCGGGCCGTGCGCAAGACCGACCAGGTGGAGGAGATGCTGCGCCAGGAGTTGCTGCGCATCCTCGCCGAGAACCAGCGGCCCTATCTGGAGGGCGTGCGCAGCCTGTCGGTGGTGCTTGTGGTGGGCGTCAACGGCTCGGGCAAGACGACGAGCATCGCCAAGCTGGCGCGCTACCATCAGACCCGTGGCGATCGCGTGCTGCTGGGCGCGGCCGATACCTTCCGTGCGGCCGCTATCGACCAGTTGCGCATTTGGGGCGAGCACATTGGGGTCGACGTCGTCGGTCACCAACAGGGGTCGGACCCCGGGGCCGTGGCGTTCGACACGATTCAGGCGGCGCAGGCCCGCGGCGCCAACGTGGCCATTATCGATACCGCCGGCCGGCTGCACACCAAGCACAACCTCATGGCCGAGCTGCAAAAGATTCGCGGCGTGGTCTCGAAGCAGGTGCACCGCGCGCCCCACGAGACGCTGCTCGTGCTCGACGCGACCACTGGCCAAAACGCCATGGCGCAGGCCAAGGCGTTCTGCGAGGCGGTGGCGGTGACCGGCGTCGTGCTGGCCAAGCTCGACAGCTCGGCCAAGGGCGGCATGGCGTTCAGCATCGCCCACGAGCTCGAGCTGCCCATCTATTTCGCCGGCACCGGCGAGCGAGTCGACGATTTCGCCGAGTTTGACGCCGAGGCGTTTGTGGCAGGGCTGTTCGAACGTGAGGCGTGAGACGTAATGCGTAATGCGTGATGCGTAATGTGTCTTCGCCGTTGTGGGTCCGCGGCGTATCACGCCTCACGCATTACGTTTTACGCATTACGTGTCACGCATAATGCATTACGTTTTACGCATTACGGAACACGCAACACGCAATACGCACTGGAGGGAGTAGCGCGCATGGAAGAATTGATCGGAACACTCGTAGACATGGAACGGCGCATCAACGAAATCATGGTGCGTCTTTGACATACCCGGGCGAGAGCAGCACATCGCCACGCTCGAGGAAGGGTCAGCGGCGGCCGGGTTTTGGGATGACCCGGAGGCGGCGCAGCGCACGATGCAGGAGCTGGCCAGCCTGAAAGACGGCATCGAGGGCTGGCAGGCCCTGGCCCGGCGAGTGCGCGAGGCGCGCGAATTGGCCGAGCTGGCGAGCGCCGACGAGGACCCCACCCTGGCCGAGCAACTGGCCGGGGAGATGCAGGCGATCCGCGTCGAGCTGGGGCAGCGCGAGTTCGAGCTCTTGCTCTCGGGCGAATACGACGAGCGCGACGCCCTGCTCGCTATCCATGCCGGCGCCGGCGGCACCGAGTCGCAGGACTGGGCCGCGATGCTGCTGCGCATGTACCTGCGCTGGGCCGAGAGCCGCGGCTTCAAGGCCGAGATTCTCGACCAGATGGAGGGCGAAGAGGCCGGCATCAAGAGCGTGACGGTGCAGATTCAGGGGCGCCACGCCTACGGCTACCTGCGCTCCGAGCGTGGCGTGCACCGGCTGGTGCGCCTGTCGCCCTTTGACAACGCGCACCGGCGACACACCTCCTTTGTCCTGGTGGAGGTGATTCCCGATATTGGCGAGGAGATCGAGATCGTCATCAATCCCGACGACCTGCGTATCGACGTCTTCCGGGCGGCGGGGCACGGCGGCCAGAACGTGCAAAAGAACTCGACCGCCATCCGCATCACGCACCTGCCGACCGGCATCGTCGTGAGTTGCCAGAACGAGCGCTCGCAGGGGCAGAACCGTGAGGTGGCCATGCGCGTGCTCAAGGCCCGGCTCTACGAACTCGAGCGCATCAGACAGGAGGAGGAGCGCGCCCGCCTCAAGGGAGAGCACGTGGCCGCCGGCTGGGGCAACCAGATCCGTTCGTACGTGCTGCATCCCTACCAGATGGTCAAGGACCTGCGCACCGGCTACGAGACGGGCAACACGACTGGCGTGCTCGACGGCGCCATCGATGGCCTGATCCAGGCCTACCTGCAGGCGCAGGTCGGCGAAGCGGTGTCGTAGGGGCGAAGCATACGCACAAGCGCCCCCGGCTGCGAGAGCAGACGGGGGCGCTTGTGCGTATGCTTCGCCCCTACGACACCGTCACAAGCCCAACCTGGCCAGCAGCCGTATCTGCTCCTCGACCGTCTCACAGTGGCTGAGGTCGATCTCGCGGAACGACTCGGGGGGCACCCTGCCCTCGGTGCGCACGCGCGCGACGATCTTGTCGAGCAGGGCCTTGGAGAGGGAGGGCACGCGGATGACGTCGTGCTTCTCCGAGTGACCGCCGGCGATCCAGGCGTTGTAGCTGACCATCTCCAGCGTGCCGTCGGCGTGTTCCTTGGTGAGGATGCGGTGCTCCAGCCGCTGCTCCGGCGTGCTGCCCGGCTCGGTCAGGATGTAGAACTTGAAAAAACGCTCCCCCGGCGCCAGACGCATCAGCGGCAGGTCTTCCGCCGCAGGCTGAGCGCCCTGCGAGGGCTCCGGGACCTTCGCAGGGTTCTCAGCATCACTCTCCTTCTCTCGCACCATGCCTCGTCCCTCTCCTCGTGGGCACGGCGTCCGTGCCTGCGCTGCCCGGAATCTACCATGCGAGACAAAGAGAGTCAAGCCTACAGGAATGCGGCCACTGCTGGAGCGCGACGCCCTGGATGGTTCTGCAACTTCTCGACGGCGCGACCGACCTACCCCTGACCGGGTTCGTCCACGAGATTGGACCAGTTTGGGTGAATATCGTTGAACCAATCACGTGGGCACATTGACAAATGTCTGGATTGCGGCATAATCAGGGCCTGATTGCCACGGGGCAAGCGGGCGGAGAGGGCTTCGATGGCAGGGATCGCCAACACCGTTCCCTGGGCGAAGGGGTGTACTGTGAAACCATGCAATGTTGTAGTGACCGGAAGCGAAATCGCCGACATGACCGAAGAACTGCTGCTGAAAATCGGGTCCGTTGATCCGAGGGTTATGGTCAGGACGGCTGAAGACCTCGTCGTTGAGGAGAGCGATGGTGATCTGGGCAGAAGAGAGGAATTCGACAGATTACTGGCTGAAGCAGAAGTCATCTTCGGAACTCGAATCCCACAAGACCTAGTTCATCGTGCTCCAAATCTGCGATGGATTCAGATGATGGGAGTGGGGCCGGAGAAACTGAGAAACAGCGACATCTGGAAAAGCTCCGTCATTCTCACCAATGCGAGGGGAGTGAGTGCTACACCTCTCGCCGAATTTGTCCTCTGTATGATGCTGATGTTTGTGACTCGGGCACCACTCTGTTTTGAACTAAAACGAAAGAAACAATGGGATAGATTCTTGAGGACTGATCTGCAAGGCAAGACGGTGGGCATTATCGGACTGGGGTCCATTGGCCGGGAGGTGGCCAGGTTATCGAAGGCCATGGGCATGCGAGTTCTGGCAATGCGACGGTCCTCCATTGCAGGAGAACAAGCCCCCAATGTCGGTTTTGTGTTTTCTACGGAGCAACTAGAGGAATTGCTGGCAGGATCGGATTTTGTAGTCCTTACGCTGCCCCTTACCCCGGCAACCCGGGGCATGATAGGCGAAGCCCAGATCAAGGCAATGAAAGCATCGGGCTGTATTATCAACATCTCCAGAGGCGACATAATCGATGAAGAAGCGCTTATCAGGGCCCTGCAAGATGGTACTATTGCCGGGGCAGGGCTGGAAGTCTTTAGTACCGAGCCTTTGCCGCCTGAAAGCCCTCTGTGGGATCTGCCGAATGTGATCTTTAACCCCCATTGTGGTGGAGGGAACCGGGCAGACCAACTCGTGCGTTTGACCGATTTGTTTTGTGAAAACCTGAGGCGATATTTCCGTGCTGAGGCTCTGATCAATACGATCGACAGAGTCAAGGGATACTGACGTCGAGAAACCGACGAGAGTACCCACCGCAGAGGCGCAGAGGTTGCCTTACCCCACAACCTCTGCGTCCTCTGCGGTGAGGTCTTGCCTGAGTCGTTGAGAATCTGGCCTAGCAAGGTGCCTAGCAGCCTGTCGGAGAGGGAAGTCGTCACCCTCATAGTCCTGGTAACAGCCGGGCATTGGCTCCGCTGCGACCCCTTGGGCGCGGACAGGTCTGTGCAGGTGCATGCTCTCGTGCGCCCGGCTCTGCCCCCAAAACCCCCCTTGAGGGGCCCGCACCGGGCGCGCGCTACGTGCAGGGCACGGAGCATGAAACCCGGTTGGCTGGCTGAGGCATTCCTCTCCGACAGACTGCTAGTAGCGATACTGCTCCGACTTGTAAGGCCCTTCGACTGGCACGCCGAGGTACTCGGCCTGCGCGGGCGTGAGCTTGGTCAGCTTGGCGCCGACCTGCGCCAGGTGCAGGCGGGCCACTTCTTCGTCGAGCGCCTTGGGCAGGGTGTAGACGCCCACGGCGTGGCTCGAGCGCGCCAGCTCGATCTGCGCGAGCGTCTGGTTGGTGAACGAGTTCGACATGACAAAGCTGGGGTGCCCGGTGGCGCAGCCCAGGTTGACCAGGCGGCCTTCGGCGAGCACATAGATGGCATGCCCGTCGGGGAAGAGCCACTTGTCGACCTGCGGCTTGATGGTGATCTTGCGCATGCCCGGCACCTCGGCCAGCCGGCCGACCTGGATTTCGTGGTCAAAGTGGCCGATGTTGCAGACGATTGCCTGGTCCTTCATCTGCAGCATGTGCTCGAGGGTGATGACGTCGCGGCAGCCGGTCGCGGTGACATAGATGTCGGCGTGGGGCAGCGCATCCTCGATGGTGACCACCTGGTAGCCCGCCATGGCAGCCTGCAGGGCACAGATGGGGTCGATCTCGCTGATCATGACCCGCGCGCTCAGGCTGCGCAGGCTCTGTGCCGAACCCTTGCCCACATCGCCATAGCCGCAGACGAGCGCTGTCTTGCCGGCGATCATGACGTCGGTGGCGCGCTTGATGCCGTCGACGAGCGACTCGCGGCAGCCGTAGAGGTTGTCGAACTTGCTCTTGGTGACCGAGTCGTTGACGTTGATGGCCGGGAAGAGCAGCTCGCCGCGCTCCATCATCTGGTACAGGCGGTGCACGCCGGTGGTCGTCTCTTCCGACACGCCGCGCAGGCCCTTGACGATAGCGTGGAACCAGCCGGGCCGCTCGGCGAGCCGGCGCTTGAGCGTCTGGTTGACGATGCGCAGCTCGTGGTTGTCGGTCGGCTCGTCGAGGATCGACGGGTCCTCCTCGGCGCGGTAGCCGCGGTGGATGAGCAGCGTCGCGTCGCCGCCATCGTCGACGATCTGGTCGGGGCCGCGGCCGTCGGGCCACGTGAGGGCGCGCAGGGTAAACTCCCAGTACTCCTCCAGCGACTCGGCCTTGTAGGCAAAGACGGGGATGCCGCGCTGCGCGATGGCCGCGGCCGCGTGGTCCTGCGTCGAAAAGATGTTGCAGCTCGCCCAGCGCACGTCGGCACCGAGCGCGGCCAGCGTCTCGATGAGGACGGCCGTCTGGATGGTCATGTGCAGCGAGCCCATGATGCGCAGGCCCGCCAGTGGCTGCTCTGGGCCGTACTTGCGGCGCGTCTCCATCAGCCCCGGCATCTCGTGCTCGGCGATTTCGATCTCCTTGCGCCCGAAATCGGCGAGCGCGATGTCCTTGACAACATACTGGGAAGTGGCCTGACTCGTGGTGCTCATTCCTCTCTCCTTTGCGGTGTCTTGCGATCTGCAGCACGTCTGCTGAGTGCGACAATCCTTCGCGTCCTTCGCGCTCGTTCGTGACCTTCGTGCTCCAGTACTCCCCTCAGTTCCCGCCCTTCGTCCCCCGGCCGGCCAGCAGCGGCAGGCCGCCTGGGACCTCGACAGTCTCCACGACGACATCGCCGAGCCCGGCGGCGGCCAGCCAGGCCTGCAGCGCCGCCGGCTCGAAGCCCAGCCACAGGTCGCCCAGGCGCTCGCGCACCCACTCTTGCTCGTGGCGCAGCAGGTCGAGCACGACCACGCGCCCGCCCGGCCGCGCGACGCGCGCCGCCTCGCGCAACGCCACCTCGGGCCGCCGCGTGTGATGCAACGTCTGGCTGAGCAGCACCAGGTCGCCCAGGCCGGTCGCCAGCGGCAGGGCCTCGAGCTCGCCGCCCTGTGCCTCGACGTTGCGCAGGCCCGCCGCGCAGGCGCGCGCCTCGAGGGTGCGCAACATGGCCGGCGCCGCGTCGACGGCGATGACACGGTGGCCGAGGCGGGCCAGCGCCAGGGTGATGTCGCCCTCGCCCGCGCCCAGGTCGATGGCGGTGCCCGGCGGCAAGGCCATGGCCATGGCGATGGCGAGCCCCTCGGCGCCGCCGCCCGGCTTGGCCAGGTTGTGGTAGCTCCCGGCGAGGGCGTCGAAGAAGCCCTGCGTGCGCGCACGCCGCGCCTCGAGCACCGCCGCCTGGCGTTCACCGTCGGCCTGGGCCTGCGCCAGCCGGCCGACCGCTGCACGGACGACGGCGGCCAGGTGCTCATCGTGCAGCAGGCCCTCCGACAGGCTGTACCAGATGTACGTGCCATCGCGACGGTCGGCCACCAGCTCGCCACGACGCAGCACGCCCAGGTGCCGGCTCACGGTCGATTGCGGCAGGTCCAGCACCTCGGTCAGCTCGCCCACAGTCAGCGGGCACTCGAGTAGCGCGCGGATGATGCGCAGGCGCGTCTCGTCGGCCAATAGCTGGAACAGCCCTCCGGGCCCCTGAAGTGATGCAATCTCTGTCATATGCAACAGTATATCCGGATATCCGGATAAGTCAAGCCGGCCTGCCCAGCCTGCTGTGCGTACCGCCCGACCTGTCATTGCGAGTACGCCAGGGTTCGCCGAACCCTGTGCCAAGCACAGAACCTTGGCCTGTCATTGCGAGTATCCCATGCCGCCGCGCGGCATGGGATACTCGCAATGACAGGCTGAGCAGTGACTGTCCCAGAACCGTCGGGAACTCGTGAACCACAAAGGCCACGAAGGGGGCAAGGACGGCACCCATAGCCCTCTGTGGCCTTTGTGGTTCAACAGCTCCCGATGGTTCCGGGATACACCCGCCTGGCACGGGCTGTTGTCGCTTGCGCCGAAAGCCTGTATAATCGTATTGCTCAACAGGCTCCCCAGGATAGGAGGTGGGCAGCGTGACGGTGAGCACAAAGAATGCGCGCGGGCGCAACGCCCTGCAGCCCGCGCTCGACAAGGCGCGGCGCGACCTGCAGCAGCTCGACCTCCATGCCGTTGCGGCGCGCAGCGGCGCCCGCGTGGTGCGGCAGGGCGATGGCGAGGGCCTCGAACTCAGCTACTGGGGCCAGGAGCTGCGCCTGGCCTGGCCGTCGGGCGAGGTGCTCTCGTGCGCGCGGCCCCTCTTCCCGGCCGCACACCTGGTGGTGCTGCACTACCTCATCAACGCCGACGGCGCCCCGCTCGAAGACCGCTGGCTGGCCTTCCGCGAGCTGCCTGATGGACGCGTGTACGACTCGGCCTTCCGCAGCCGGTCCTGCCTTCCGCTGGCTCACGCCTTCGGCGCGCGGCCTGAGGCCTTTGCCGCCGCGGCGCAGCGCCTGGGCGGGCAGCGGCTCACCTTCGGCGACGTCTCTTTCATGTTCCAGGTGCTGCCGCAGGTGCGCGTGGCCGTGATCCTGTACGCCGGCGACGACGAGTTCCCCGCCGACGGCAATATGCTCTTCGATGCCTCGCTCCGTCACTATCTGCCCATCGAGGATGTCGCCGTGCTCGGCGGGCTGGTGGCGGCGGAGCTGTTGCGTGCGTAGTGCGGTGAATCCTGCGGCGACCTGGCGCGGCCTCCGCAGCCCGCGCCAGGCTCCCGGCAGCGTGGGGGAAGGGACTATGCTGGACGAACGAGGGCAGTTCGGCTTCACCGGCGAAGTGCTGGACCTGGCCGAACAGGTCTGGTGTGCCTACCAGGAAGCACAGCCTGGCCCACAGGGCGCGAGGGAGCGGCTCCTCGGCCTGGCCTACATCGTGGCCGCGCTGCGCCGCGACGTCGACGGCGTCTGGGCAGAGTTGGTGGCGGCAGCCGGGGCGCAGGGTGTGGATGTGACGCCGGCGCTGCACGAGATGCCCGCCGCAGCCGGCGAGACGCCCCTCAGGGCCGAGTTCGAGCGCCGGGGGTGGCTGCGCGGCTAATGGCGTATGGCCTGCTGTCAGCTATCCGCCATCCGCCACAAACCATCAGCCATCAGCCACGAGCGGCAGGTCCACAGTGCGCGCCAGGCAGGGCCCCTTGCGGCCTGGCCAGTGCACATCGCTGCTGATCGCCCCGGCGGCGGCGAGGCGGGCGACGAGGCGCTCGATGCGCCAGGGCTCCCAGCCGAAGAGCCGCGCCAGTTCCCCTGCAGTGACGCACACCGCCGACTCCAGGTACTTGAGCGCCAGCGCATCCTCGGCCTGCACCGAGGCGATGCCCCGCGCCTGCGCCGCCACGTCGGGGTACTGCCGCAGCAGCAGATCATAGACATAACAGTAGCCCCAGGCGTTGGCGTCGGAGATGCCGACCTTGACGATCTTGAGCCCGGCCTGCAGCTCGGCCAGCGCGCGGTCGAAGCGCAGCATGTTGGCCTTGCCCTCGAGACCGGCCGTCTTGCGCAGCCGCGTCGTCGACTGCGGCCCGCCGTTCAGCAGCGCCTCGTAGACCCATTTGGCCTCGGCTGAAAGCCGCCCCTCCGCGTACTCCTCCAAATAGTCGTCAAGCTCGCCATAGTTGGTCGAGAGCGCGTAAAAGTGGGGCAGGTAGGGCAAAGCGATGAGCGTCGGCGTCTTGCGCAGCAGCTTGCCGTAGAAGCAGGCCTTGCGCGAGGGCAATGTGTCCTTCCACTCCCAGGCGCGGCCCAAGTCGGCGTCGTCGTGGCGTTGCGGCACAGGCCGCGCCGCGCCGCAGATAGCCTCCCACAGCGTGGGCATGGCCAGGCCCTTGGCCGCAAAGAGGAAGCAAAAGCCCACCCTGTCGATGAACGCCAGCGCCTGCTCCTCGGTCTGCAGGCGCAGCTCGGGCCGGCGGTGGCCGCGCACGTCGCGCAGCGCTTCGACACGCTCGGGGTCCGCAGTCACAGGCATCAGGAGTCTCTCTCCGCGGACCCGTCAGGTCTCCCGCCGGCATCCTCCCCGCCGACGAACTCACCAACCAAGACCTTGCCCGCCAACTCCTCGGGCGCCATCTGGCGCGCCCGGGCGATGCTCACGCAGCGCCGGCTGAGGGCACGCAGCATCTCGGCCGGCGTGCCCAGTTGATTGCGCCGGCCGGCCTGCGTGGGGCAGGGCGAAAGCACCTCGATGAAGGCAAAGCCGGGGAAGCTCAGGCCGCGGCGGATGGCGCGGATCAGCGGCCGCGTGTGCCACACCGAGAAGCGCGCCACGTAGCCGGCGCCGGCCGCCTCGACCAGGCGCACCAGGTCGAAGGGCCGGTCGGGGTTGCCCTGCAG
>ERZ795049.2825-NODE-2825-length-19443-cov-12.690272_pt1 | contig 19443 bp, 12 predicted proteins | sample MGYA00375133_ERZ795049 | MGnify/ENA primary metagenome ERZ795049 (study PRJEB30178, sample SAMN05720147) | activated sludge metagenome | isolation source: anaerobic digester from wastewater treatment plant | place: Japan | collected 2015-04-20 ...
GACAGAAGCCGGTTCAGCCGCTCGTCCCTTTTCCCGGCGCATGCGCACAGCAGGACGATCCCCGCCATGCTCGTCAGCATCGTGCCGTAAAATCCCGCCAGAAAACCGATCCCGTTAACAGGCGTTTCACGCCATCCCGACAGCAGCAGCGGCCCGCCCACCAAACCCCAATACACATAGGGAGATGGATTTAACAGGTTCAGAAGCACGGCACGGAACACGCCTTTCCGATCAGGGTGGTCTGACAACGCGACCGTCTCAGGGTGTCGCCAGGAACGCAACGCCCCCGCAGCAAGATAGAGAATGAAGAAACCGCCAGCAAACCGTAACAGTTGTATCCACCACGGCGGGACGCTGCTCAGCACGATCAGCACCAGCACGATGATCGGACCATCGCTCAGCAGCGGTGCCAGCACGGCAGGCAATGCCCGCCGCCAACCGCTGCGCAACGCCAGAGAAACCAGATAGGCCAGAAATGGACCGGGCTGCACCGCAGCCGCAAAACCGTAAACCGCACCCTGTACAAGGTATAGAGACATAGAATTCCTTACAACTCCGAGATCAGCTAACTGCTAACCCCACAACGCGCTATTGCCAAAAGAAGCCCCCGCGATTATGCTGATGACATGCCTGCTTATCTGATCTTGCCGATGATCACGGCCGCAGCCGGCATACTGGCCGGGGCCGGATTCCCCGCCTTTGCCTCGGCGGCGCTGGGTGCCGCTGCAGCGGTCTGGCTTGCCCGCCTGAGACACTCGGGCGACTTCTACCTCTGCGTCACACTGGACCCAGACGCACCGGACAGCGGCATGTTGGCTGAGGCGCTCCGCACAGCCGTGCGCCGGTTGCAACACAAACAAAGCCCGGTCACGCTCCGCATCGCCGCACTGCGCGCCTCCCCGCATCCGCGCATCAGCCTCAGCCTGACCCGCGACGGTGATCTTGAAGTTCTGTGCGACAGGAAACGTCCGTGCGCACTCGGTCATCCCGGCCTCTGGATCGCCGACCACCCGCTGCCCCTCTGCATTCCTCACATGCGTAGCATCACCCTGCACCTCACACCGGCCGCGCGAGAACGCCTGCGCGTGACATGTGGCGACACCGCCTTTGTCACCCATAACGGCTGGGTCGCCATCCTATTAATCGTCGCCGCCGCCTGCGCATTCGACATCCCCAGCCTGCTCGCAGCCGCGCTCGGCTTTGCGGGCCAAGCCTATCTGCTGGAGCACCACCCCGAGCGTCCGCGCCGCCAGCGTAAGATCAAACCGCACTGAACGATGACACAGATAGTAGACATCGAGCAGACACATCTCGTCAAACGTAAGTCGATTGCGGCCTGACACCTGCCACAGCCCCGTCATTCCCGGCAAGCCCTCCAGCCGCAGCGCATGCCCCGGCCGCGTGTAATGCCCTTGGTCGCTCTCCGGCAACGGGCGCGGCCCAACCAGACGCATCTCTCCCCGCACGACATTGATCAGTTGCGGCCACTCGTCAACGAACATGTGCCGCAGAACGTTCCCGAGCCGGGTCGCGCGCGGATCATGCTCAAGTTTGAAAAGCCGCTCCGGTTGTCCGTCCTCCCGCTGCAAGTCGGCATGCAGCCGTTCCGCATGCCGCGTCATGGTTCTGAACTTGAACACGGTGAAAGGCGCGCCCCGATACCCATAGCGCATCTGCCTGAAAATCACCGGCCGTCCGTCGCACATCCAGATCAGCAGCGCCGTCAACAGCATCACCGGCGAACAGACAACCATCAGACACACCGCCAGTGCACGCTCCGCCATCCCGCAGCGTTGCGGTTGGGCGTTCAGCCGGAACTCAAACATCCCTTCGCGATTCGGCCGACAGCGCCCCTCCCACACCAACACAGGCACGCACGCGGCCGGCACCACCGCGTCATTCCCCTCCCGAACGGCCGATGCCAAGAAATCAAGTACCTCCCCCGCCCCGCCATTCCCGTGAGATGTAAAGACTACACGCATGTTCGGCCCACAGTATCCCCCTTCTCCCATGTCGCTTCAACTTAAAAACGCATGGCATCGCATACCCCTGCCTATTACTTGACCTGCCCGGCCAGCCAGCCGACCATGAGATCCGGAACGAGCAACAACAGGATAAAGACGATCAGGTAGGCGGGCAGAAAGCGCATCGCGCCGCGAAAGACCTGCGCGGCGTTGGCGTCCGGTGACATTCCCGCGACAACAAAGCAGGAGACACCGACCGGCGGCGTGATCGCGCCGAGCGTGGTAACCAGACAGACCACCTGTCCAAACCAAATCAGGTCATATCCCATGCGCGTCACCAGCGGCTGGAAGAGCGGCAGCGAAATCAACAAGAACGCCAGCGCGTCCATGATGCAGCCACCGACCAGATAGCATCCCACCATAAAGAGCAGGATCAATGTCGGCGCCAGATTCATCTGCGCGACCCAGTCGGTCAACTCGAAAGGCAGACGCGTCAGCACCAGAAAGCGCCCGAACACTGTGGCACCGGCCAGGATCAGAAAGACCATCGCGGTGATGCGCAGGGTCGCCACCGTAGCATTTATGAATTGCCGGCCCGAGAGTCGCCCGCGTACCAGACAACCAACGATTCCAAGCAGCGCGCCGAGTCCGGCCGCTTCAGTGGGCGTCACCCATCCCGAGAACATCGAGACCATGATCACGGCGAAGAGCACCGCGACTTCAAGCACCTGCGGCAACAACGCGAAACGCCGACGGTGTGAACCTCGCGTACCGGTCCGCGCCCAGTCGGGATGACGCCACAGAATGACCTTCACCGTCAGCACGAACAACATCGTCAGCATGATACCGGGCAGGATGCTGCCCGCAAAGAGCTTGCCGATGCTCTGTCCGGTGTACAAACCGTACACCACCAACACGATGCTCGGTGGAATCACCGAGCCCAGCGTGGATCCGGCGGCGATGCTGCCGCACTTCAGTTCGGGGTGATAGTTGTTGCGCCCCATGGGCTTGAGCGCGACCGAACTCATGGTGGCGGCGGTAGCGGTGTTTGAGCCACAGATCGCCGAAAATCCCGCACACGCCAAGATCGTGGTCACCGCGAGTCCACCGCGCGTGTGCCCGAACCACGCCTGGGCAGCACGGAACAGGCGGTCGCTGTAGCCCGCATGATAGATCACCTCACCCAACAGCACAAAGAGCGGAATCACCGTAAAGCCGTAGTTCGAAAAGACCGACCAGACCTCCGCACCGACCGTGCCGTTCATCAGCGCGGTTGCGGTGGCGGGTGGGTTGAGCGCCAGCAGTCCGATAAAACCCGCGAGCAGCATCGCCAAGCCCGGCGACATACCGGCGAGCAGGATGAGGGTCAGCATGATACCGATCCCGAGATACCCGATCATGGCAGGACTGACGGCGACAAGGCTGAAATGGATGGCGGCCCAGAGTGCCGCGCCCGCCACGATCAGCAACCCCGGCCCAAGCACCAGCCACTTCCGCGACGAGATTTCGGTCGTCGGCTCTTTGGCCCGTCCCGTTTCAGTTTCGTCGCAGATCGGGTTGACCGTCTGCGCGCGCTGCTGTTCGTAGGCGTCCTTTTTGAGATGACCGAACGCAAGCACTGCAAAGTCGGTCAGGAATGATGCCGTCAGCAGGAAAAGTCCGCCGGCTACGCCGATCATCAGCCACGGATAGGGCAGCTTCAGGGTCTCGGAAACCTCGCCCGCCCGCAGCAGCGCACAGGCGCGATTGATCAGTTGCCCACCCACGACAGCCATCAGCACAGCACCCGCAAATACATTGAAGGTTCCGACCCAGCGCCGGGCATTGGGCGTGTACAAACGCGTGAACAGGTCCAGTTCGACATGTCCGCGCTTGCGTTGTGTATCGGCAAGCGCGAGCGCCACGAGCAGTGCACCGAAGAATCCGGATAGCTCGTAGCTTGCGCTGATGGGATGTCCGGCCAGACGGCAGGCCACGTTCGCGCCTGAGAGCAGGACTAAGGTGACCAAAAGGACACTCGACACAGCCATCCCGGCGGCACAGATCTTTTTTTCGATATTGATCAGTATTTGTAACATGGGAGGATTCCCGGGCTAGGGCAACTGACTGCGGATATATGCAAGGACCGCCTCGGCATCGATGCCCTTAGCGCCGATACGGGACACATAATCGGTAAACATCGGCTGTGCGGTGGCACGCAATGCGGCGCGGTCCGCCTCCGTGGGCTCATGGATGACGAGCGCATGCTGCTCTTTCGACCACTCCAGCGCGGCTTGCACATGCTGATCCACATAGGCACCCGTCCACTCGGCATGCTCATGATAGAGACCGTCGAGCACCTGTTTGACCGCCTCAGGCAGCGCCTCGTATTTCGCTTTGTTCATCACCACCGCGAAACTGATGACGCAGAGATCGGCCTTATAGACAAACGGACAGTAGGCCGCGTAGTTCATGTCTTTCAGCACCTCGCCGGAGGAGACATTGCCCTTCACCACGCCTTTTTGCAGGGCATCCGGCACATCTGACTGCGGCATCGCGACCGGCGCGGCACCCAGCCGTTTCATCACCTCGGCACCGGTACCGGAAGAGCGCAGCGGCAGATTCTTGAGGTCCTCCAGCGTCTTGATCTCCTTAGAACTCATCACCAGCGCGGGCGGACAGGTGAAGACCGCCAACACCTTCACCTGCTTAAACTCCGCAGGTTTGAAACGCTCGATCAAGCCAGCCAAAATCCGGCTGGCGCTCTTGGCGTCAGGGAAGAAATGCGGCAGGTCCATGGCTTCAGAGACCGGGAAGCGTCCCGGCTGATAGCTCATCGCAAAGTTACCGATGTCAGCCGTACCCGCGATCACGCCGTCAAAGATGTCCTTCGCACCGAGCAGCGTACCGCCCGGGAACGTGTTAATTTTAACCGCACCGCCGGTGCGCTCCTCCACCTCCTTTTTCCAGCGTTCCATCTGTACGCAAGGGAAAGTTGCGGAAGGGGGAAAGTTCGCGTAATTGAGCGTGATCGTTCCATTCGTGGGCGCTCCGGCCGGCTGCCGACCGCAACCAGCGAGTCCGATTCCAGACCCGACCAACAATACTGCTATGAGTTGTTTCATCGTAAAACCTTTCGGTTGTTTCTCTAAATAGAAACGGATAATACCCTTTCACCCCCGCCGTTGCAACTGGTTTTTTTTGATTTTTTAAAATTTTTTTTGTGGCGGCAAGCGGGGCCAGTTTTGCGGGCGACGTTCACGTCACCGGGTAAGTGACACGGAGGAGTCAACGTGAACGGGTACGGGAAAACGATCCTGATAGCGATGTTTCAGGCTGGGGAAGGCAAGCGTCTGCTTGCCCGGACGAGCGGACGCTCGTCCATCCCTTATTTGAGCGTTGAAAGTTAAGCGTTTTTCGATCCCAATACCGATCCCGATTTGGATGAGACCCTGAAACCCTACGCATTACCTATTACCTACTTACTTCATTCGTCCAGACGCGGACGGAGACCGGCGTTTACAAAATGGCGGCACTCCGCCGCTTCTGAACACAGAACGTCGAACGCCGAACTCAGAACTTAGAAGTGGAAAAACTCCTAAATCCTAAATCTCAAATCCTAAATACAATTACCTATTACTTATTACCTCTTACCTATTACTTCCCTCTCACTGCTCTTCCAGCCAGACCAGACGCGAGCGCTTGATCCGTAAGGCCCTGGCCGCCGGATCATTGTCCGGAACCAGGCAGTAGCCCAAGCCGACGGGCAGGTCGTCGAACGCTTCGCTCCGCAGCGGCGTCAACACGCCCGCGTAGGGCACGGACACCGCCTTGTGGATCAGCTTGCCGGAGGCATCCTCGTAGTCACAATACAGGCTGAACTTGCCCTTGAAGATTCCGGTGCGCGACGCAAACGAGAAGGTCGCGTTCGCCGGGTTCTCCTCGTCGTACGAGTACCAGACCCAATCCCGATACGTAGGATGACTGCGCTTCTCCGGCTTAGCACCCTTCGCAATCGTCAGGCGGCTACCTGAAGACGTCACTGGCACACCCTCCGGCCACACTGCCCACTCCTGCGCCTCGCCCGCCGCGAAGTACGCCGTGTCATCGACCTCCGCGCCGAACAGGTAGGCCGCCGCCAGCGAGGCTCCCGTGCCGTAGAAGCCGCCGCAGGCGTCCAGCGACAGACTGAAACCGTCCGGGCCGACGCGGCCGGGATTCTCCCAACGGATGAACCAGCCGATGTCGCGGTCGGTCCCCACCGTGCGCGTTTCGGGGTCGATCCACAGCAACCCGCCGACCCATCCTTTTTTCATGTAGAGCGGCACAAAGAGCGGCACACAGGCCTCCGGCCCGCAACCATCGAAGAGGATCAGGCGGCTGGAGCGCGACACCTTGGTACCGTCCGCCAACACGCCCGCGATCTTAGCAGAGCCCTTGTTCCCGATCCTTATCGTCAGGTAACCCACACCCTGCGGCACAGCATCCACCCCGTCCTCGGCAGCCGGCAACGCCACGGTGTAGTAGCCCTTGAACTCCTCCAGCCGCGCCGCCGCTTCGGCGTCGCCCCGATCAGCGAAACGGTTACGCGCGCCATCCAGTATCAGCGTCGCCGCGCCGGCTCTGCCGCCCGTAAGCGTGCCCCAGATGCGGTTCTGGCGCACGAAGAGGTCGAGCTTCTCGCCGCCGGAGGCGGTGAGTTCCGCACGCCGCGTGCCGTCGGCCATGCGCCAGGCAGCCTCGCCCTTGAAGCTCACGTTGCCGCCCTGCAGCATCGCCTTGGCGGTCAGTTTACCCACCAAATGAGTCACTTTCAAAGACAGCGTGCCGCGCACCGCCGAGGCCTTTTCGGCACCGCCGAACGCCTCGGCAGCATAGAAGTAACCGTCATACGAGCCGATCGTCATCAGCGTTGCATCGCCCGCGGGATCGCACAGGTAGCCGGCGTCGTCGGGATCGTCGCCGGTACCACCGCCGGGATTCGGTGCCTGTACCACTGTCACATTCATATTCATCGGGCTTCCCGTCGCTCCGAATGCCGTCACGCGGATCGTCGCGGTGCGTTGCGCTCCGCCCGCAGGGTTCGCGTCGAACCCGACTGTGATCGTGCCCGTATTGCCGCCGCTCGCGCCGGAGGTGATCCGTGCCCATGCGCAAGCCACCTCGGCAGTCCAGGCCATCGTGCCCGATCCCACGTTCGCCACACTGAAGGTGGTACTGCCCGCCCCTTTCGATACAGGACGGGTGGCGGGAGTGACGGCAAGTTTTGGCGCAGAAGGCGTTCCAATATTTACCTGAGCAGTCCCTGTAATCGCCTGCCCAACACCATCAAAACTTGCTGTCCCGTTAACTGAGTAAGTCCCATTCGCCCCGGTCACCTCATAACTGAAAGTCCGCGTAGTGGCATCAAAATACGGCCCCCACTTGACCTTGCGGTTAGCACTGTCCCAATTTCCGCTGTTATTGATATTCTGCGGTGTCAGCCCGACAGGCAAAACTTCTTCCACGGCGTAGGAACTCGTAGATGTAGGCGGTGTCACCGCGATCATAACCGTCGTACCACTGACCGTGCGGACCGCCGGGGAGCCCACAGGGTTCGCCGCTTGCACCACCGTCACGTCAACCGGACTTCCCGTCGCGCCGAGTGCCGTCACGCGGATCGTCGCGGTACGCTGCACACCGCCCGCAGGATTTGCATCGAACCCGACCGTGATCGTACCCGCATTGCTGCCGCTCGCGCCGGAGGTGATCCGCGCCCACGTGCCGCCCACGGTTACCGCTGCGGTCCAGTTCATGGTGCCCGAACCCGTGTTCGCCACACTGAAGGTGGTACTACCCGCGTCCTTCGTCACCGAACGGCTGGCAGGGGTGACGGCAAGTTTTGGCGCAGAAGGCGTTCCAATGTTTATCTGAGCAGTCCCTGTAATCGCCCGCCCAACACCATCAAAACTTGCTGTCCCGTTAATTTGATAAGGCCCATTCGCCCCCGTCACCTCGTAACTGAAAGTTCGTGCGGTGGTGTCGAAAAACGGCCCCCACTTGACCTTGCGGTTGGCACTGTCCCAACTTCCGCTGTTGTTGATGTTCTGCGGTGTCAGGCCAGCAGGCAGAAGTTCCTCCACTGCATACGAACTTACCGTACTATCCGGCGTTACCGTGACAGAGATGTCAGGGGAGGACGATGCGTCATTGGCAACAGAACGGACAGCCGTGGATACGCCAGCATTTAGGATTGGGTATCCCATGCTCTTAAGCGGCATCGCGTTCGGCGATGCCCCGGCAGCCCAGCGCGCCGCATCCGCGTCTGGATTCAGAGCACCCGAACCGGTGTCACGGTATTTTTCACCATTTTTCCACAAGTATCCGGCCCGTGTAACATAGTTGATGTTCTGGTGCTGACCCTGTTTCCATGCGGCACCGTATGCCGTGACCTCATTGATTCCGAGAATCCAGTTTTGATCTGTGTCAGCAGGATGATATTGTACAGACGGCAACGTGACAGTCGAATCCCCGGTCGTCGACTGACCGGAGCCGTTGAAGCTGGCCGTACCCGTAATCGTATAAACCCCATTGGGACCAGTGACCGTATAAGTAAAGGTGCGTGGCGTAGCGTCGAAATACGGCCCCCACTTGACCTTGCGGTTGACACTATCCCAACTCCCGCTGTTATTGATATTCTGCGGTGTCAGTCCAGCAGGCAACACTTCTTCCACGGCATAGGAACTTGTGGATGCAAGCGGAGTTACCATAACGGTTACATAGGTTCCCGAAATCGTGCGCTGAGCGCTTCCGCCGCCGCCGACCGCGCCCGTGATCCGGAAGTTGAACGGATTCTCATTGGAGTCGTTATTACTAAAGCTGACATCCCCCGAGTACGTACCCGCAGCGTTCGCGTTCAGGCGCACCGTGAAAGCATCCTGCCCGCCAGCCGGAATACTCGAAGAGAGTCCTTCCGTTACCGTGTATCCGCTCGGCACCGACAGACCAGAGGTGGTCAACGTTGCCGTACCGATGTTCTTCACGGTATAGGTGCGGCTGACCGGCGAGCCCACCGAGGTCGTCCCGAAGTCCGTGTGATCCGTCGTCGAAGGCGTTGTGTCCCCGTCCGTGATGATCACGTTGTTGCCGCGGACCTCGATCTCGGGCGATGGCGATACAACCGTGTAGGTCTTCGTGCTCTGATTGTTATTTTCATTGCTTTCGCTCGTATCATCCTGACTATCGATGAAGGCCCGGAATGTTTTTGTCCCGGAGCCCGACGCAGTGAAGGTGTGCTCGTAAGCCTTGCCCTCTCCCGCCCCGAGCACGCCCACATCAGCCCACCAGTCGCCATCGTCACCGACACTGGCCGCAGAGGGCTTGTCATACCAGATATCGAGATACCCGGCGTCGCCCGCCACGCTACCCTGATTCTTCACTACGACGGTGGCTGTGACGTTCTCTCCCTCAGACGGGGTCGTATTGCTCAAGGAAACCAACTGAACAATGAAATCGGGGAATGATGGGGGCGTATAAGTAACAACAAGTTTCGGCTGATACGCCTGTGAAGGCCATTCGCGTGAGTAAAACCACGGAGGCATGCCGTAGAAAGAATTTCCTGAGCCAATTTTGTAATATGTCTTGGAGCCGCTATTCAGGTCTCTCTGGAGATAGCTCACCATAGCTCCAACGGAATCAAACACCCACTGTCCGTTGCTGGGTCTGTCGACATCACCGTGATACCCGACGGATCCGTCAGGTAGTTGAGCCGAAGGCCTCGTGTTCCAAGTAAGGCTGTTCTCGCTGAACGGACGGGACGAGCTGATCGACAGACTATAACCGGGATCATCTGGGGCTATAGACTCGTAGAGTTTTAATTGAACTCTCGTTATGACTGCACCCGCTGGAATTGTGCCAATCGTATTAAAGGCAAGAAAGGCCATAGTGTCCACTGGCCACCCCCCCGTTCCCCCCTGATTTCCTGCACACAAATATGTATTACTATAGTTGCTGTCTGGCGAAGATTCATCAATATATGTGTCTGCTATCGGGTAAAGTGTACATGTATCTGCACTTATCTTCTCTACTGCTAAAACGAGAAAACCAATTAGAACGGCTTGAAAAGACCGTAACATCAATGCGGTACGCTTGAAGATACCGTTGTTTACTTGCTTCGGTTGGTGTGAGTTCATTGTGCTTTCCCTTCGCTGATGAAGTGATTGATACGATCTGCGGCATCGGACGCGGTTTGTTCAGAGATGACCGCAAGGTACAGGGGGGACGCGATTGAGGTCGTTGCGGCGAAAACCGCAGCGGCAAGAACCTGCCTGATGTCCATCCGTTGACTCAGTGCCATTCGCGCATCTTCCCTTCCCGTCCCTTTTTGTTGCATACGGCCGAACGTTGGCCTAAAATAAAGCCGAGACTTTCCAATTGAACGGCACAAGGTTATCCCATTTGGGAAAACAAGTCAATGCCATTTGGGAAATTTTTTCAGGGGGCTTTTTTTGAGTGTGTTTTCCGACAGATTGAAGACGTTGCGGGGCGAATTGAAACAGGCGGAGTTCGCACGCAAAGTCGGTATCGCCCAGAACACATACAGCCGCTACGAGTCGGGGGAGCGCATCCCGGACATCGAGGTGCTTGTCAGGCTGGCGGCGCGCCTGGGTGTCTCCACCGACTGGTTGCTCGGCCTCGACAGCAAGGATGCCGTTCCGGCGACGGCTGCCCTCCCGGATCAAGACGCCATGTCCCGTGCCCCCGGTTCCGCCTATTGCCCCGCCTGCGGGCAGAAGGATGTGACCATCGCCTGCCAGGCCGAATCCATCGTGAACCTCACGCGGTCACTCGCGGCGCTCGCCAATCTCCGCGCGTAGCGCGGAGATTGAAGTTAGGAGTTAGGAATTAGGAGTTAGGAGTTAGGAATTTTTGGGAACCGCCAAGACGCCAAGAGCGCCAAGGTGAGCCATGTTTTTCATGAAGTTTCATGTTGTTTCGTGTGGGTGAATAGCCGCAAAGATCGCAGAGAACACAAAGCCTCCACGCAACACAATCAACCATGTAATCTAAAAACCTTTGTGACCTTGGTGCCCTTTGTGTGAGTATGTCCCCGTGCGGCACAATGACGAAAAGATACTCTTTGAGCTGCAAGATGCGCTGATCCCGCACCGCTTGGCGCAGGGCTCGGGCCACCGATGTCTGCGACAGCCCACTATCACGTGCCGCTTCCTGCCGTAGGAACGTATAGCGGCCACCGGCCTGTAACCGGTCGATCCAAGGTTCCAAGAGAGAAGGGGGCATGTCGGCTCCTAAAAACAATCTGCACGGAAGGGCAACCGTTGCCCTTTCATGCAGGCTAGTTTACCGGAAGAAACATCGGTTTGCAAGCGATTCCATTGAATGATGTTTTCGTGAACCTCACGCGGTCACTCGCGATAATCGTCAGACGGAAGGCGGAATAAAGAAACTTTTTTAATACAGGGACGCAGAGGTTTGGGGGGACGCTGCTCGGGTTTTTTATCCACAGATTGGCACAGATTACGCAGATTTTTTGGTGGCATGGCTCGGGTTTTTGGAACCGCAAGACGCCAAGAACGCCAAGGTTTTTTGGGGGCACACACCATCTCTGGCTCTATCCGCCGAGCAGCAAAGTAGGGCGGGACGTCTCGGACCGCCCATTGCCGACCTGACACCCGGCTCTCGCTCGGCGGTCCGAGACGTCCCGCCGCACCTTGCATGATCGAACGCGGACGGAATCCGGTGTTTACAAAACGGCGGCACTCCGCCGCTTCTGAACGCAGAACGTCGAACGCCGAACTCAGAACTCAGAAGTGGAAAAACTCCTAAATCCTAAATCTCAAATCCTAAATTAAACGCGATTACTTCGCCCGTCCGGGCAAAACCGTGTCGCGCGCGATGCGGCGTGTTTCGGGATAGTCGAGCGTGTAGTGCAGGCCGCGGCTCTCTTTGCGGCGCATCGCGCTGCGCACGATCAATTCGGCGACGAGCGCGAGGTTGCGCAGCTCCAGCGTGTCGGCCGTGACCAGATAATCGAAGTAGTACTCGCGGATTTCGCGGCGCAGGTTGCGGATGCGGCGCAGCGCGCGCTCCAGACGCTTGTTGGTGCGCACGATGCCCACGTAGTCCCACATGCAGGTGCGCACCTCCATCCAGTTGTGCGCCACCATCACCGCTTCGTCACTCGCTACCGCCGTGCCGTATTCCCAGTCGGGGATGCGCAGCGGATCGGGCACGTGCTCCGGATGTTCCATGATCCGGCCCGCTGTCTGATAGGCGCACACCAACGCTTCCAGCAGTGAGTTGCTGGCCAGACGGTTGGCACCGTGCAGACCGGTGCAGGCGGTCTCGCCGACCGCATAGAGGCCGGGCAGCGAGGTCGCGCCGCTGACCGAGGCGCGGATGCCGCCGCAGCAGTAGTGGGCCGAGGGCACGATCGGAATCAGGTCGCGCGCCATGTCGATCCCGAAGCCGAGGCAGGTCTTGTAGATGTTGGGGAAACGCTCCTTGAGGAAGGCCTCGGATTTATGGCGGATGTCCAGGCAACAGTAGGGCGAGCCGGTGCGCTTCATCTCGGCATCGATCGCGCGCGCCACCACGTCGCGGGGGGCAAGCGCACCGCGCGGATCGTACTTCTTCATGAAGGGGCGTCCTTCGGCGTCGGTCAGTTCCGCGCCCTCGCCGCGCACCGCCTCGCTGATGAGGAACCGCTTGGCCTGCGGATGGTAGAGGCAGGTGGGATGGAACTGGATGAACTCCATGTTCGCGATTTCAGCGCCCGCGCGCCAAGCGAGCGCCATGCCGTCGCCAGTGGCGATGTCGGGATTGCAGGTATACAGGTAGACCTTGCCGCAACCGCCGGTCGCCAAAACCGTGTGGGGCGAGCGCACCGCATAGATTTCGCCGGTCGGCTGGTCGAGCACGTACGCGCCGACACAACGGTTGTCGCCGGGCATCTTGAGCCAGCGCGTGGTGATCAGGTCGATCACCATCGTGTACTCGTGCGTTTGGATGTTAGGGTGCCGGCGCACCTGATCGACCAGCACCGACTCCACGCGCTGGCCGGTGATGTCGCCGGCATGCAATACGCGGCGTTGCGAGTGGCCGCCCTCGCGCCCGAGATCGTAACCGGGCTCACCATCGGTGCGCGGGTTGAAGCGCACGCCCAGCGTCTCTAGATCGGCAATACGCGCCGGCCCGCCAGACACGACCTCGCGCACGACCTCCTCACGGCAGAGCCCCGCCCCCGCGTCCAAGGTGTCCGCCACATGCTGCTCGAAGCTGTCGCCCGCCTCCATCACACAGGCGATGCCGCCCTGCGCGCGATTGGTGTTGCAATCATCGAGCCGTTTCTTGGTCACCAGCAGCACACGCCCGTTGCGCCCGAGATAGAGCGCGGTCATCAATCCGGCGATGCCGCTGCCCACTACAAAGTAATCACATGATTCTATGCGCATACCTTACCCCGCCTACATACTCGCTTTTCATGAGTGATGCGTATCGTAACACTGAGGGAGCGAATAGTGAATAACGAATAGTTAATAACTGGAGAGCGGTCAAGCGCGTGTTTTGTGAGTGCGCCTTTTCCTAGAATCGGTATCGGTATCGCTATCGGTATCGCTATCGGATCCGTTCGATCCCGATACCGATAGCGATCCCGATGCTCTCTCCGCACTTGAGCGTTGAGGGTTGAGAGTTGAGCGTTTTCACGGCAAAGACACCTTTTGTATACCTGACTTTTTTGGTAACATGCTCGCCCCTATTTCGCTGGAGAAAGGTTTTTTCTATGATTCGAGTCAAAGTGGTGGGCGCTACAGGCTATGGCGGTGTGGGTATCACCGAGTTGTTGCTTCAGCATCCTGAAGCCAAACTGGTCGCTTTGGTCGCACGCGAAGATGTCGGGTGTCCGATCTCCGACGTTTACCCGCATCTCGAAGGATTCTGCGACCTGCCGGTCCTGGCGGCGGACGATGAACGCGCGGCGGTGCCGGCTGATCTCGTCTTTTTTGCAACGCCGGACAAGGTCGGCATGACGGCCGCCGGCAGCGAGTTGGCGCGCGGTGCCAAGGTCATCGACTACAGCGGCGATTTCCGCTTCACGACCGTCGACGCTTATGCTGATTACGCCACGCGCATCGGCAAGGATCCCACGCACGCCGCCCCCGAACTGCTGACGCGCAGCGCCTACGGGCTGGCCGAGTTGCACCGCGACGCGATCCTCAAGGCTGATATCGTAGGAAACCCCGGCTGCTTCGCATGCAGTTGCATCTTGGGACTCGCGCCGGCCGTGAAACACGACCTGCTCGAACCGAACAGCATCATCTGCGACTGCAAGACCGGTGTCTCCGGTGCCGGCAAAAAGGTAAGCCCTACCTTCCATTTTCCGGCGCGTTACGAACAGATGAACGCCTACAAACTGGCCGGGCACCAGCACGTCTGCGAGGTCGAGCGTGAATTGGGCCTGCTCGCCGGGGACGAGGTCAAGATCACCTTCACCGCCCAAGTCGTGCCGACCTGTCGCGGCATTCTCTCGACGCTCTACGGCACACTCTGCCGTCCCATGAGCGAAGCGGATCTGGTGGCGCTTTACCGTGACTTCTTCAAAGACAGCCCCTTTATACGCATCTACGACAGCCGGGCCGCCATCGGCACGCTCCACGTGCGCGGCACCAATTTCTGTAACCTGGTGGTTAGCGTGGACAGCCGCGTCAACCGCCTGCGCATTGTCGCCCATATTGACAACCTGATGAAAGGCCAAGCCGGCTCGGCGCTCCAGAACATGAACCTCATGTTCGGTCTGCCCGAGACCGCAGGTCTCAACCGTCCGGGGATCTATCCATGAGCACACCGAAAAAAACGGCTTCAAAGAAAGCGGCCAAAGCAACCAAAACGGCCAAAACAAACAAGCCTGCCGCGACGGTCCGTCCCGCCGCGTCGCCCGCCCCCCACCGGCATCCCAAGCCAGGGCTCGGGCGCGGTCTGGGTGCGTTGATCAGCCACATTCCGGCCGTGACCCCGCCCCCAACGACTGCGGCCCCGCTCGCAACGACGACGACACCGCCCGCACATGCGACATCCGGCGCCACCGCGTCCGCCACGCCGACGGCCGCCGTGCCCGCCGATGTGCAGTCGCAGCAGTGGGTGCTCGAAATCCCCGTCGGCGAGATCATGCGCTCGCCTTGGCAGCCGCGACAGACCTTCGATGAAGACGCGATGCGCGAACTTGCGGAATCGATCCGCGCCAACGGCGTGATCCAGCCGTTGATCTGCCGCAAGAACAGCGACAACCGTTTCGAACTGATCGCGGGCGAGCGGCGTCTGCGCGCCGCGATCGAAGCCGGCCTCGACAAAGTGCCGATCATCCTCGTGGATGCCGAAGACCGGCGCGCCGCCGAAATGGCGATCATCGAAAACATCCAGCGCCAAGACCTGAACGTCATCGAAGAGGCCGAGGGCTATCGCACACTCGCCGACACCTTCAATCTCACCCAGCAGGAAGTCGCCGACCGCGTCGGCAAGGCGCGCGCCAGCGTCGCCAACTCCCTGCGCCTGCTTGATCTGCCCGACGAGGTCAAGCAACTTGTCGGCAGCGGTCTGCTCTCCACCGGGCACGCCAAGGTGCTGTTGGGGCTGACCGACGCCACCGAGCAGACCCTGCTCGGGCGCAAGTGCGTCACCGAGGAAATGACCGTCCGCAGTCTGGAAAAGCTGATCCGTCGCCGCAAGGCCAGTCTTGAAGGCGCGGAGACGCGCCGCCCCGGCAAGCCCGACCTGCCCGAAAGCTACGTGCGCGATCTGACCGACCGCCTGCACAAGCATTTCGGCACCGCCGTACGTCTCACGCCTGGCGTCACGCATGCCAACGGCAAGCACACCAAGGGCGTGCTGGAGATCGACTTCTACGACAACGACGATCTCGACCGCCTCCTGCACTTGCTCGGCATCTCGTTGGACTGACCGCAGGCGGGGGTTTTAGTGCATGAGTTAATTAGTGCATGAGTGCATTAGTTTTTTGGCAGTGCTCGGTTTTTTATCCACAGATGGCACAGATGACGCAGATTTTTTTAACGCAGAGGTGTGGCACGGGCATCTTGCCCGTGTTTCGTGGGCGGGACGCCCATGCCACAGAGGTTCTTGGGGAGCGGTGCGCTCCCAGACGCACTAATGCACTAACGCACTAATGAACTAATGAACTGTTGGGTTGTGGGCTCCGCCCGTGTCAGGACAATGAGAACAACACAGTGGATATGCGGCGTGTTGTCGCTCGCGCTCGTGGGGTGCGGCGACAGGCCGCCCGCTGCTGAGACCGCGCCGCCGCGTCCCGCCCTCACCTTTACCGCGGCGCAAGCCAGCAATGCCCTCGCGCACGTCACCGGACTCGTCGAAGCGTGTACGTCGCGTGACGCAGGCACGCCCGGCGCGGAGAAGGCCGCGCGCTGGATCCATGACCGTCTGGCTGAACGCAAAGTCGACGTGCGTATCGACCGCTTCACCGATCCTACGCCGCGCGGAACGAAACCGTTTTTCAATGTGCTCGCGACCATCCCTGGCACCGGTGGCGGTTGGATCATCCTGCTCTCGCACTTCGATACGATGAGCGGCATCGGCAAGGGCTTTCAGGGCGCGAACGACAGCGGCTCTTCCACGGGCCTGCTGATCGAACTGGCCGCGATCCTACGCGCGGCGGGTCCGCTTCCGCACAACATCCTCTGCGGCTTCATGGACGGCGAAGAGTGCATGCTCGCCTACAGCGACCGCGACGGCTTCCACGGCAGCCGACGCCTTGCCAAGCAGATCAAAGCCGAGGGCCGCGACGTCAAGGCCGTGATCCTGACGGACATGGTCGGCGACCGTGACTTCAAGCTGACGGTGCCCCGCAACAGCACCGCCGCGTTACGCCTGCTGGCCCTGAAGGCGGCGGAGGCCACCGGCGACCGCGACCGCATCGGCCTGTTCGACGGCGTCATCTACGACGACCACCAAGCCTTTCTCGACCTCGGCTTCCCGGCGGTCAACCTGATCGACTTCGAGTTCGGCAGCCGCCCCGGATTAAACGATTACTGGCACACTCCGGAAGACACGCTCGACAAACTCTCGGTTGATAGTCTGCTGACCACCGGGCGTATCGTGCTGGAGATGATCAACCGCTTGTAACCCTCCGTAGTTCGCGCGTATGTGTACGCAACATGCTTTTTTCCTGACGGTTGACGGACGCGCATTGTCCGCCACCTGCTTCGTGCCGGACACCGTGCGCGGTGCCGTACTGTGTGTCCCGCCGCTCGTCGAAGAGCGCAAGGGCGCCCTGTCGGCCTTTGTGCAGACCGCCCGTGCGCTGGCGGCGCGGGGTATCGCCACATTGCTCTTCGATCTGCGCGGTTGCGGCGACTCCGACGGAGCCTTCGCGGAGCAAGACCCAGAGGGCTTCGAGCGCGACTGCGACGTAGCCTGGGCTTGGCTGGCGGATCAATTCCCTGACGTACCGCGCGCCGCGCTCGGGCTGCGCTGCGGCGCACTGCTGGCGTTGCGTCTGGCGGCGCGCCGCCCCGACATGGCCGCCTGCCTGCTGTGGGCACCGGTCGCCGGACCTGATTTCATCCGCCAACTCCTGCAACGCCGCATGGTCAATGACATGGTGGCCTATGGCAAGGCGCGCGAGGGACGGGCCGATTTAGAGGCCCGCTGGCGCAACGGTGAATGCGTCGATCTCGACGGCTACCCCGTGACCAGCACGTTGTACAACTGGCTGCACAAGCTAACGCCACAAGCACACCCCGTGCCGCTCCGTGTGAGCGCGGGCGGACACGACGCGCGGACAGCTTCAGAGGTGATCGCGGCCGCAAGCGCCGACGTGACGACACTGGACGTGCGCTACCCGCCGTTCTGGAACACCGTCGGCCATGTGGACCTTAACGCATTGATTACGGCCAGCGTCGACTGGCTGGACGACCGCCTGAACGTTCCACCTGTCACCGCACCAACGCTTTCGCTCGTCGCGCAAACAGTCGATGCCGAGTTGATCACGTTGCCGACCGCAGAGGGCGCGGTGCGCACCATTCTGGACCGGCCATCGGGTGAGCCGTGCACGGGCACCCTGTTTCTGCACGGCTGGTCGGGCGATCGCACTGGGCCGCACCGGCTCTTCACTTGCTTCGCGCGTCAGCTCGCGGCCCAGGGCGACCTCTGCCTGCGGCCGGACTTCATCGGGCGCGGCTTGAGCGACGGCACGGCGTCGCAGGCTTCGATTGCCGACATGGCCGACGCCGCGCGCGCCGCGCTGGCAGAACTGCGCGCACGGCTACCGGCTGGTGCGCCGATACGCATTGTCGCCATTTGCTCCGGTTGCAAAGTGGCGATCACGCTGGCGGCGCATGAACCCGGCATCGACCGCTTGGTACTCTGGTCCGCCGAATCGATGGGTGACCTGCGCAGCGCGGCCACCGGCATCCGCAAGACCGGTGCCATGCTACTCACCTACGCGCGTAAGCTGACGCGCCCTGAGACGTGGCGCAAGATCCTGCGCGGCAAGGTCCAGACGAGCATGGTCGCCAAGGCACTCGTGAAACAGGAGACGCGCAGCGCGGCCGAAGCCGCTTGGGAAAACGATGTGCTCAAGCGCTTCCGCACATTCCGGCGGCCAATCCTTTTTGTGTTCGGCGGTTCCGACCCCGACGCGCCGGGCTCGCGCGCCGCGTACGAACGATATTGCCGCACACACGGCATCCCACACATGACGCACTTAATCGCACACGCCGGCCACAGCTACTACGGCGAAACCTGGACACGCGAACTCTTTGAACAGACAAGCGCGTTTCTTGACGCGCACAAATAGTCTATGTTGCGTATGGCGAAGGGAAAATGCTTTGGGAGGGCAATAACCTGATGAGTCATAATATACGGCTGATGTTTTTTGCATTTATGACGCTTTTGGGGGGATGCACAGAGAAAAGTTCTGATACGCAGCCTATAACAGTCAGTCGCGTAAGCTCTTGGTTGGATAAAAACATATCCGTAGGAATGCATGTTGATGATGTGAAAAAGTTTTTGACCACCGAGAACATCGAGCATAGTTGGGTTGCCGAAGAGTGCAAGATTTACGCTATTTTCAGAGACGTTGAGAAGAGGGGAATGATTACGGCATCAATTACCACAGAATTTGTTTTTGATCCTGCCCTGAAACTAGAGAGTTACAAAGTGGAGAAAGTGTTTACAGGGCCTTAGATGTCGTCGGAAGGGCAGAGCAAGGACGAGCAGACGCTCGTCCCGTCCTGCGACTAGGCTTGCGGAGCGACGCCCTCTTCTGTGAACGCCGAACGTCGAACGCAGAACGCCCAACGTCGAAGTGGAAAACAAACCATAACTCCTAAATCCTCACTGGCCACCTTCCGCGCGCGGCGCGGAAGGTGGCTCGTGGGGACGTTCGCCCCTGTGTCTTCGTGTGAGGCTCTTCAAAACCGCGCGATGACCTCCCACCGCAAGAAATAGGCGACGGTATCGGAAACATAGT
>ERZ795049.2846-NODE-2846-length-19366-cov-4.223085_pt1 | contig 19366 bp, 17 predicted proteins | sample MGYA00375133_ERZ795049 | MGnify/ENA primary metagenome ERZ795049 (study PRJEB30178, sample SAMN05720147) | activated sludge metagenome | isolation source: anaerobic digester from wastewater treatment plant | place: Japan | collected 2015-04-20 ...
GTCAGAGCCCAATCGCACACGTTCTTGGAATAGAGGAAGCGGCAAGGCGGAGGGCGTTTTGGCGCCTGGGATGTGGGCGGCGTTCCGCCCCGCAGACATGTCAACATAGAGTCCATCGCAACCTCCGCTGAAGCCCTGCCTTCTGCGCCATGTATGACGCAATCGGTAGGAGTCATCAGCTATTCAGCGGTTAACGGGGGACTCCATCCCCTTGATGGTCAGAGTATACTGGATTGCGCCGGAGAGAACAAACGCCGTTTTCGCGCATCCATGACGCCTTGATTGCCGTTCGATGAAAAGGGTTGACGGACGGGACGTGGCGTCGACGCAGCGCTTGCTGTAGACTCCTGGCATCGAGAATATCCATGCAACACCGGGAGGCAATTTCATGGACGCGGAAAAGACGCGAGCGAAGCGGATGAAGTGGTGGCATGACGCACGGTTCGGGATGTTCATTCACTGGGGTCTGTATTCGCAACTGGGGCGGCACGAGTGGGTCATGAACCGGGAGCGCATCCCGATTCCCGAGTACGAGAAGCTGGCGGCCAGTTGGAAGCCAAAGCCGCGTCCGGCGCGGGAATGGGCCAAGCTCGCCAAGAAAGCGGGCATGAAGTACATGGTCATGACAACCAAACATCACGAAGGTTTTTGTCTGTGGAACAGCAAATTGACGGACTACAACGCCGCCGCACAAGGCCCCAAGCGCGATTTGGTCGCGGAATACGTCGATGCTTGCCGCGCGGAAGGACTGCGCGTGGGCTTCTATTATTCGCTGATGGATTGGCGCCACCCCGACGGGGCGCGTTGTGTGAAGGACGAGAAGGCGCGCCGGCGTTTTGTCGACTACACCCATGGCCTTGTGCAGGAACTCATGACCCGCTACGGCAAGATCGATATTCTGTGGTACGACGTGGCTTGGCCGTTGGGCACGCCGGAGAAGTGGGAAAGCGCGAAGATGAACGCGATGGTGCGTTCGCTCCAGCCGGACATTCTCATCAACAACCGATCCTTGCTCGATGAGGATTTTGGCACCCCCGAGGAGAACATCGCCGCGGAAAGGGCCGGGCGCGCATGGGAAGCCTGCATGACTTTCAACGGCGCATGGGGGTGGCAACCCGCGCCGCCGGAGGACTGGCACTCCACCCGCGCCGTTCTGCGCATGTTGCGCCAGTGCACTGGAGATGGCGGCAATCTTCTCCTGAATGTCGGCCCGCTGCCCGATGGATCCCTGCCTGCCGAGGCCATCGAACGTCTGACCGCGACAGGAAAATGGTTGGCCGCGAACGGCGAGGCGGTGTACGGCGCCTGCGACCGCACGGAGGGCGCGCTCGAGGGCATGCTGACGGGGTTCTGGACGCTTAAGGGAAAGACTGCCTACTATTGGTGTTCGCGCTGGCCCGGGTCCGAACTGGCCATTGGCGGCATGCGCACCAAGCTCCTGAAGGCGTCGTTCCTGGCCGGCGGCAAGCCGATTTCGTTTATCCAGGAAAAGAACCGCATCATCCTCAAAGGCCTTCCGAGGACATGTCCCGACAAGGCGGCCGGGATCTGCGTGCTCAAACTCGAATTCGCCGCCAAACCCAGGCAATCGCTCGGACCTGGCTACGTAACACTCTAAGGCCTGACCGATTCATCCGTGACGCAGTCATGCGGAGATGGCGTCGCGTAGCGGCGTTCGCCTTCAAAAACAGGCCGCGAACGTATGGATACACTGCTGTTTATCCAAAGACGGCGACATGTTACTCTGCTGCTGCTTTCATGGAGAGAAACGGATCAAGGCGCTTGCTGGCGCAGCGCGTGAGCCGCGGGCGATCGAGAGAGCGGATTCGGGGGAGTGTTCGTGAACGAAAACGCACATCCAGAAACAACGAGGGAAAGTCCGGCGTGCGAGGAAAGCACCGGCGACGAAAAGCTGGATCAACGGCTGTCTGAGCCGGTCCTCAAAGGCGATCGCGGCATCGACGTAGCCCAGGTGTGGATAGGCGCCTTCCTGATCGCGATGGCGGGCGCGATTGTCTATTCGACGGCGTGGGGCGTATCGTTTATCGGAGAGGTGAGCGATGTTCTTCGCGACACCCCAGAGGCGCACCGCTTCACGTCTGCCTGGAACGCCGCCGCCGCGCTGGGCGTGTCGCGCCTGACCGCGTTGACCTTCGGCCTGAACTGGATCGTCACGCCCAACAACGCCGCAGGGTTCGCCGCCGTCAATGCGCTTGTCCACATTCTCAACGGCGTGTTGGTCTACCTTCTTGCTCGCCGCCTGCTGCGCGGCCAGACGCACGAGGCCATTGCGATGCTCGCCGGTCTGTTGTTCGTGCTCAACCCTATTGCGTCGCAGAGTGTCAACGCGATTCTGCCGCGAGGGACCGTTTTGACCACGTTTTTTGTCTTGCTCAGTCTTCTTCTCTATGTGCATTCCGGGAACAACGAAAATGCGGCGTTGCGACCGCTCGGTTTTGTTCTATCGTTGTTGAGCTTTCTTTTGGCATGCGCCTGCACGGAAGCGGCCTGGGCGTTTCCCCTTCTGGCGGCGGTTGTAGACTGGGTCGTTTGGGGCAGGAACGGCCTGGGGTCGCGCGTGCGTCCACTTGTCGCCTATTGGGGCGTGTTGATCGCGGGCGTCGTGGCATGGCGGGCGTCCGGGCACGCATTTACCGCGGATATTTTACGTTCCTACTGGGATGCGCCATCCAATGCGCTGGCGATTGTGAGAGGCTTTCCGGGGACGGCATTGGCATTGTCGGACGAAGGCGTGCGGCAAAATTGGGCGTATTTTCCGTCTGCAGGCGCAGCGCTTGTGTTGCCGTGGGCGGTGCAGGCGTTGCCGAAGATTGCGGCGGTGCGGGTGGCGGCGGGACTTGCGGCCGTGGCGTTGTTGGGCGCGGCGGGCGTGGCGACGTTTCAGCGCAATCAGCTTTGGCAAGACCCGATGGCGTTGTGGAGCGATACGCTCGATAAGCGCCCGGACTATGCGGTCGCACACGAGCAGATTGGGTTGATGCTATTGGCAGAGGCGCGCCCGGCGGCGGAACAACTGGCGAACCAGCCAAATATCGATTTCGCAAAAGACGCCCGTCTTTCGACGCTGCGCGACGCCGAGTCGCATTTGCTCGACGCGGTCAAGGGCGGCGCCCGCACGTCGCGGACGCTTTCCGCTTTGGGGACTGCGCAGCGGTTGCTGGGCAAGTCCGACGACGCCATGGCGCATCAGGAAGACGCGTTGAGATCGGACGAGTCCAACCAAGCCGCCGCCCTCGAATTGGCGCGGCTCCACCAGGTTCGCAGTCGCGCCCAGGACCATCGCGATGATATCCATCGCGCCATGGATTACTACCGGTACGCGACGTCCTTGGGCCCGATTTCACGCGAGGCGTCCGGGATGTATGCGGTCGCGCTTGTCGAGATCGGCGACTACGATGCCGCGCTGCCGTTATTGAAGCAGGCCATCGGCGATGCGAAGGACTCGCCCTACGCGCCGGTGTTGCAGCAACTTTCCAAACGCGCGGAACAAGTGGCGTTGCTCGAGAAACGTTTTGCTGAATTTCAACACAAGGCGCCGACGCCCGAGGGAGCGTTCCTTCTCGCACAGATTCTCGCCATGCGGGGACGCTACATGCAGGCTGCCTTCACGCTGCAGGACTTCATGGAATTGGACCCGGCGAATCGAGCGGCGTGGGCGCTGCTGGGCTATGTTCGTGCGCGGATGAGGCAGGCGGAAAGTTTCCAAAAACAGTCGATCGACGCGCCTGCCGCCGCTGCGCCTGAATCGTGGACGCTTCTCGCGCGCCAATGCGCGGCGGAAGGCATGTGGCAGGAGGCGCAGGCGTATCTGAAGAGTCCGGGAGCCGTGGCGGCCGGCGTAGCACGCCCCCTCGTCGTGTTGGGCGATGCGGCGGTCGAGTTCCACCAACCGCAATTGGCGGCGGATCTCTATCGACAGGCTGCCGATGAGCGCCCCGACGATCCCGTTCCGTGGTTGAAACAATGCGACTTGGCATTGACGGCAAAGCGACTCGATGTCGCGCGCAGTTGCCTTGCGGAGGCCGAACGACGCGGCGCAACGGCCGACGACCTCGCAAAACGCCGCGAACAGTTGGGCGATGCCCCTGCCACGTTCACGCCACAGACCGGGCGGGTCGTGTTGCAGTGATTTTTCTTGGAATGCGCAAGCCTGCGCTCTCCAAAGCAACGCCCGCGCATGGACGCCACGGAGGCGTATGTGGTAGACTCCGTTTCAAGCGCGATTATGCGCTCAGGCTTTGTCTAAGAGGAGAAGGGGATGGCGCCCGTCGAGAGTGACACCGAACGTCAGGTCCGGGACTTGGTCTATGACTTCTTTGCCGATGAGTGCGAGGTGGACAGGCACAGCATCACGGACCAAACCAACATCATCGAGGAACTCGAAGGAGACTCGTTGATGTTGTTGGCGTTGTTGGAGAGCGTGTGCAAGACCTTCGGCCTCACCATCGAGTTGAAGGCGCTGGGCAGGCACCTCATGAAGAAACCCGCCAACACGATCGGGGACATCATCGTCCTGACGAACGCTATTGTGAAACATGGCAACGGCATTCTCAACGTGGACATCTGAGGCGCCGTTGCGGCTCGCCGGATGCGGAATCGACGCGGAACAACTCGATCGCTTCCAGAAATTCGCCGACGGCGCGCGTCCTTGGCCGTTTGTGTATTCCGATCGCGAAATCGCTCATAACCGCTCCCTGCCTTGGCCCGCCGCTGGTTTCTGTGCGGCATTCTGTTGCAAAGAGGCGTTGTATAAAGCCTTGTCCGCGCCCTATGCCTTCACCGAATGCGAACTGCTCGCGGAATGGGAGAGCGAGGCCCCGCGCTTGCTTCTGTCCGCATCGCTTTGCGAAAAGCGCAATATTTCAGGAGTTTCCGCGCATCTGCACTGGACGCCATGGCGCGAGTGCGTCGCGGAGGTGCACGTGTTCACCGGGAACGCCGGCGCATGAACAACGATTTCACGCTGAACATCACAGCGGAGTTCGAGGACGTCGATTCCTACGGCATCGTTCATCACACGAAACTCGTGGCGTATCTCGAACGCGCGCGGGTGCGATTCATTACCCGTCTGGGGTTCGATATCAACGGCAGCGATGCCGTGCCGGTGCTTTATGACATGCGGCTGCATTTTCGCAAACCCGCGCGGTTTATGGACGTACTGCAAGTCCACGTGCGCCCTGTGGCCTTTGATGGTTTCCGGTTGACGCTGCAATGCCGTATCCAGCGCGACGGCGATACGCTATTGCGCGCGAAGACGGAGATCGTCTTCTTCGACCGCCAACAACAACGCGCCGTGGAAGCGCCCAAGGTGTTTCAAGATGCTTTCGAACGGTGGAAGTCATGACCGGGGCGAATCCGCGCATCGTGGTGACGGGGCTCGGCCTGATGACGGGGCTGGGGCTCGACCTGGAAACGAGTTGGCGCGGGTTGCTGGCAGGCGAAACGCCTGCCGCCCGCTTCAAGAGTTTCGACCCGGAAGGATTGGCGTGCCCCTTTGGGGTGGAACTGCCCGACGGCGCGAACGAACTTTTCCAGAGCCGCATCAAGAAACGCCATCGCAGTCAAATGACGCGCGGGACCATGCTGAACGTCGTCACCGCGCAGATGGCCATAGAAGACGCCCATTTCGACGGCGCCCTGCTTGACCGATCGCGCGTGGGCGTGGTGATGGGTTCGACCGGCACGTGCTACACGTGGAGCGAACCAACGCCCGACCCGCAGCGCATTCTTCGGGTCATGCCGAATGCGCCTGCGGCATGGGTCAGCTTGGGCGAGAAGTTTGGCGGACCGTCGCTGGTCGTGAGCACCGCGTGTTCGTCCGGGGCCTATGCCTTGGCATACGCGTGGATGTTGATCGCGACGGGCCAATGCGACGCAGTCATCGCGGGCGCGGGCGATTCGTCGATCAACTATCTCGACGTCGAAGGTTTCGGCTCGTTGATGGCGCTCTCGGAACCCGTCGCGGACGTGGCGACGGCATCGCGTCCGTTCGACAAAGAACGGAGCGGGTTCGTCATGGGCGAAGGCGGCGGCATGCTGGCGCTCGAGACGCTCGATGCCGCACAACGGCGCGGTGCACGCGTGTATGCGGAGTTGCATTTGCCCGCGTTGACCTCCGAGACCTACAACATTGTGTCGCCCGAACCCAAGGGCGTTGGCATGGCCAAGGCGATGTCGTGCGCGTTGCAGAACGCCGCGTTGGCGCCCGAGGCGATCGATTACATCAACGCCCACGGCACCTCGACGCACCTCAACGATCTCTACGAGACCGAGGCTATTCGCCAGGTGTTCGGCGCTCACGCCTATTCGCTCGCGGTGTCCTCGACGAAGAGCATGACGGGGCATTGTCTCGCGGGCGCGGCGGGCGTCGAGGCAGTGGTTTGCTGCAAAGCTATCGAAGCAGGAATGCTGCCGCCGACGGCAAACCTGCGCACGCCCGATCCGGAACTCGATTTGGATTACGTGCCCAACGTCGCACGGCAAAAAGAGCTGCGGCACGCGATGTCGAATTCGTTTGCGTTCGGCGGGCATAATGGGGTGTGCGTTTTTTCGAAAATGTAGGTCCCATTTGTAATGGGACTTCTTGAGAACCACTGCGTTGCGGGACGATCAAGATAGTCCGATTGCAAATCGCGCCTACACAACGCTGCGTTTTTGGGGTCAGGATTTCTAATCAATGGCATTTCCAGTGTACATTGCGGGCACGGGCGCGTTTTTGCCGGGCGAGCCGATTCCATTTGATCAAATCGACTCCATGTTGGGCGAGTTGACCGAGGCGTCGCCGCGCATTCAGAAGTGGCTGAAAACGACCACGCCGCTGATGAAGGAATTGCTCGACATCGCGTATGTCCACTACGCCCTCGATCCGGTCACGCACGAGTTCACGCATGACAACGTGTCGATGTCGGTCGAGGCGGCGAAGCGTGCTTTGGCGGCGGCAGGCATGCAGGCGGAAGACGTCGACCTCATCTGCTACGGGTCCGCGCACCAAGACCAGATGCCGACGGCGTCCGTGCACATTCAAGAGCGGTTGGGCATCGAACGCTGCACGGAGTTTTCCATCCACGCCAATTGCACGTCCGCGTACAAGGCGCTCTATCTCGCACACGAACTCCTTCAGCACGGAAATAACCACACTGCCCTCGTGGTCTCGTCGAATATCTCGTCCAGCGAGCTCCGGGCCGCGTACTACAACCAAGCCCTCGTGGACAAGGAATCGCTTTTCCTGCGGTGGTTTCTGTGCGACGGCGCGGGCGCGTTGGTTTTGACGCGCGACGCGTCCTGCAACAAAGGCTTTCGCGTCGAGGCGACGCACGTCGAGTCCGTTGGCGGCAAACGCCCGTCGCTGATGTTCAACAAACGTCCCGCATACTGGATGAACCCGCGCGACGAATACGACACGGCATCGCACCACCTTCGCCAACTCTTCCGAAACGCGTTGGCCACGGATGTCTTTCAGGACGGCGACCGGTCCGTGTTTACAAGCGGTCTTGCACGCATGCTCGAACAGGCGCATCTCCCGCTCGATCGCGTGCGCTACTTCCAACTCAACATGCCCACCAAGCACATCGTCGAGGCGATTATGGAGGAGTGCGAGGCGTTGGGCATTCCCCGTCACGCCCTATACACGCGTCTCGATCAGTTGGGCTATTGCGGCCCGCCGATGGCCTTTGTGTGCCTCGACAAAATCCTGCGCGAGGAGGCGTTCCAATCGGGCGATCGCATTTTGAGTTTCGTCACCGAAGTCAGCAAGTTCATGCAGGCCGGGTATTCCATTGAGTATGTCGGCGAGGGGCGGTGACGTGCAATCGGCATTCCTCTTTCCCGGCGCGGCGGTCAAGATGTGTGGCCGCGAACGCGACTTCTTCCAACGCCACGAAAGCGTGATGCGCCCGTTTCTCGAAGAAGGTTCCGCGTCTGCCGTGACCGACCTGATCGCCGCAATCTCCGACGAAACGCACCCTTCCTTGACCGAACTGCAATCGCAGGCGCTGACCTACAGCTACGGGTGCGGCGTGGCGGCGGTCTTCGTGTCGAGCAAGGGATGGCCCCACTTCATGGCCGGGTATAGTCTCGGCATTTACTCTGCTTTTGCGGCGGCGGATGCCGTGTCGTTTCACGATGGACTCGCGATTATTCGGGAGGCCTACACCCTCGCCGAAGCTGCGTGCGCAAACAAGGCCTGCGGTATGGCCGTGATCATCGGCTTCGGCGCGGAACAGATCGACGACATGCTCCGCCACGGCGACTATGCCTCCGTCTGTTTGGTCAACTCGAACAACGCGACCGCGCACGTCCTCTCCGGGAAAACCTCCGAACTTCAGGCCCTTGTCGACGACGCCGATGCCCGGGGCGCGTTCAAGGCTGCCGTGCTTGACGTGACAGTGCCTTATCACCATCCCGTTTTTTTGCAGGAGGTTCGCGCGCCCTTCGAAGACACGCTACGTCAATTTGCCTGGCGCGCGGCGCGGTGTCCCATTATCTCCTCCATCGACCAGCGTCCGTTGCGCGAACCCGAGGAATTGATCGCGTTCACGGCGCGGAACATCGTCACTCCGGTGAATTGGCAGCGGGTCATGGAGACGTTGATGGCGCAGGACGTTGTGTCTGCCTATGAATGCGGCATCGGCATTTCGCTCACGCAGAATGGACGCATGCTTCCCGACGCGCCGCGGTTCATCAACATCAAGAACGCGCATCAGCGGGCTGCCGTATGAACAGGCATATTCTGATCGCCGGTTCGGGGAAGATGGCGCGCGACATCGGTTTCTATTTTGTGCGCAGAGGCCACCGCGTCACGTGGGCGTCGCAATCGCATGAGCGACTCGTTGCGCTCGGAGATTGGTTCCGCAAGGCTGTGCGCCGGGCCACGCGGGTTGACCCGGATTTCGGCCCGGCGGATGCGCGGTTCTGCGTGGCGTCGGGTGTGGGCGCGGAGCCGGTCGACGTGCTCCTCGAGTGCACCGTCGAAGACATTGCAACGAAACAGGCCTTTCTCCATGCGATCCGCGGCGTCGTATCGGACAACACGCTCCTCGTATCGAACTCCTCCTCCATCCTGCCGCAGGAGATTCACCCGGACTGCCTCGGCTTTCACTGCTATTACCCGCTGGAGATGACGCGGTTTGCCGAGATTATCGTTCCGTCCAACGCCCCGGCGTCCCTGCGGTCGCGCATTCTCGACTTCGCGGCGGAGAGCGGCCTGGAATGCATCGAGGAAGACAACGACTCGGCGTTCATCGTCAACCGACTGCTTTTGCCCGTTCACGCGGAGTGTTTCCGGCTGTTGCTGTCGGGAATACACCCTGTGCTGATCGACGCAGCTACGATTTCGCCCCTGTCTTCGGTGGGCCAGCTCTCGCTCATGGACGCGATTGGTCTTGACCTCATCCACGCGTCGGCGGTCCGGTATCTCGATCGGATGCCTCATGACGAAATTTGGCCCTATGCGCCGCTCATAGAGGGCCTGGAACGTGCCCTGCCCTTGGGAAAACGCGGCATAAAAACGGGAAATGGCTTGCTCTGTGGCGCGCTGTTTACCGAGATCATCACACCACCGCCGAACGACGATTCTCCTGCGCTCGCGAAGCGTTTCTTGTACCTGCTCGTGAACACCTGCTATGATGCTTTGGATCGTAACGCGATTACGGAAAGAGGGTTATCCCTGTCTCTCGGCGCGCTGTTGGCGTCTGAACAGAGGCTTTCGCAGGTCGTCGAGGCGGAAGGGCGCGATCGGATATGCGAGACGTTGGATCGCTTGTATCGGGAGACTCGGCTTCCTTACTTTCAACCAGCGCGCCGTTTTGGGAATATGACGTGAGGATGCATGCGCTTCGATTTTGACAGTGCGAATGGCATTTGCACCTTGGCGGCGTCAGACCTGCTGAGAGGAGCGGGCGCGCCGTCATTGTTGCGGCACGTTTTGTCGCATGCCGATCTGAAGGGCGTGGCGCTTCGTTTTGAGCCGTCGGCGGATATCGAGTCCCATCCCCCGGCGACCTACCAAGCGCTGTGGGACCTCGTCTCCAATGCTACCGTTCCCGTCGCGGCGTCCATTCGCGGGGCATGTCAACATGCCTCGGCGGGTTTGACGCTGGCATGCCATTTTCGCATTGCCTTGCGCGACGTCGCGTTCAGTTCGCCGGGACTGGGCCTGTCGCTGCCGCCCGCGTGTTTGGCCGTCTTGGCGCAACAAAACGCCCTGCGCAAGGCGCTCGCCGAGTTTGTTCTTTCCGAGCATGTCATCGGCGCGGACGAAGCGTTGGCCGTGGGATTGGTGGACCGGGTGGTTGAGGATGATCCCGACGCGACGGCGGTCCGTTATCTGGAATCGCTGGTGGGCAACCGTCCTCCGCGCGTAGTCCGGGCCGTGATGGAGTCCATCCGGAACGCCCGCAAACTGCCGCGGGAAGACGCCTTGCGCAAGGAGGCGGAGCTGTTCCTCAAAGTGGTCGAACAGGCCATGGACGCCGACGAAGCCGCCACCCGATAACGTCAGGAACGCGACCGCGTGGGACGCATCTATTCACAGGTCGAACGAATCGCAGTGCCCGATGTGGCATCACGACGCAATTCTATTGAGACGCAGTGTCTCACGGAAACGGAGATTGAAGCGACCGCCAACCGTCACGTGCAGACCGTCGCAGGATTTGTGGCAGTGAAACGGGCGTTGTGTGGCGTATGCGCGCGATTGGGGTTGGGCGAATGGAGCGAGCGCGATTTTGTGCTGACGCATACGGCCAACGGCGCACCCCGCATCGCCGCCTGTCCCAAACGTCTGTGCGACGAAAACGGTGCGCCCATGCCGGGTCTTTATATTTCCATCGCGCACACGAAACAACACGCGTACGGGTTGGCGGTGTATCAAGAGGAGTGACGTGATCTCTAGCGCAGAAACGCAAAGCTCCAAAGGCGCAGAGGGAGGCCACTCGATTCGCGTCGATGAATCCGAGGGAATCGCATATCTCACCCTCGATGCGCCGCCGGAAAACATGATGGACCGGCGCTTCTTCACCGATTTTGCGGAGCTGACCGAGCGGGTGTTGCCGCGTCTGCAGGTGGAAGGCTTGATTGTGCAGGGCGCGGGCAAGCACTTCTCGGCGGGAGCCGACCTTTCCGAGCTGAAACCCAGCGTTGCGCGCCATCACGATTCGCACGAGGCCTTCTTCCAACGCAACGTCTCCGCGTTCCATGCGCTGACGAACCTGTCCTTCCCGGTCGTGGCGGTCGTGCGCGGCTGTTGTTTGGGGAGCGGATTCGAACTGGCCCTCGCGTGTCATTTCCGTCTCGCAACGCCGCGCGCGGTGTTTGCGCTGCCCGAGACGCAGTTCTCGTTGATCCCTGGCTGCGGCGGCACGGTCCGGTTGCCGGAATTGACGGGTTCGGCGAAGGCCATCGAGCTGATCCTGACCGGACGATCGATCCTTGCGCCGGAAGCCTTGGAGCATGGAATCGTGGATAAGATCGTGGACCGCAAGGAGATTCTCCAGACGGCCGAGAAACTGATTCGGCGGCTTCACCGCACGCAGGAGGCTGCCTCCGGTGCGCATTCTTCTCGTTAATCCGCCGCGTTCGTCCGAGAATGCCATCCTCCAACACGCCCCCGAGGACGCGCGGCGCTACATCCACGGCAAACTCGCGGGACCTCCGCTGGGACTGGCCACGCTTGCCGCCGGGCTGAACGGCCACGACGTCGCGTTGCTCGACATGAAGGGCGAGTACGACCTGTGGCCCGATTCGCCGCCACCGGTCACATTGCTTGCCGAGCACATCAAGCGCTTCCGGCCCGATATCGTCGGCGTGACCGTCGTGACCTCGGAATTTCCCGCCGCGATGGAACTGCTCGATGCCGCCAAACGCCACCACCCCGGCATCCTTACCGTGGCCGGTGGCGTCCATGCAACGCTGTGCCCGCAACATTTCGCCAACACCTCGACAGACGTCGTCTGCATGGGACAAGCGGTCCGGACCTTTCGCGCGATCGTCGAGGCGCACGAGAAGCGCCAGCCGTTCGACGCCATCGGCGGTATTGCATTGCAAACGCCGACTGGCTTGCACCGCACGCAGGGCGCGTCGCTGGACGAGGACGGATCGTTTGTCGCGCCCGATCGGATCGTGCTGCAACGCTGGGTGCAGGCATATCGAATCGTACCGCAGCCGGGCCTGAGCACCTACGTCTTCACGTCGTTGGGGTGTCCTTGCCGGTGCTCGTTCTGCTCCGTCTGGCCGCAGTTTGGCGGACGTTATGTCCCCCGGACTGTCGAGAGCGTCGTGGACGAATTGAAGACCCTCGACGACTACGCCGCCGTGCGGTTTGCCGATGCCAACACCTTGGGAAACCTGGATTTCGCCGAGAAACTCATGGACCGCATCGTCGAGGAAGGAATCCACAAAACCTTCGCGATGGACATACGCGTGGACACCATCGCCGCCAATCCCGCGATCATCGAACGCTTGGCGAAAAATGGCTTGCGCGTGGTCATCTCCGGCTTTGAGTCGTTCCGCGAATCCGACCTGCGCCGCTACAACAAAAACACGAACGTGCCGTTGATATCCGAAGCCGTCCGCGTCCTCAACGACAACGGCATCATGATCCGCGCCGTCTACATCATTCCCCCCGACTACCAACTGGATGACTTCCGCGCGCTGTCGGATTTCTTGGGTGCGCACCGGGCCGTATTCCCGGCCTTCACGATCCTGACCCCTATCCCCGGCACCGTGATCTACGAAGAAACCCAGGACTCCATCATCGACCATGACCTCGCGCGCTACAATTTTTTCAACTGCGTGACCCGAACCGCCTTGCCGTTGGACCGGTTTTACGAGGAAACGGCCAAACTCTCCCTCATGCGTTCCGGCGATAGGCCGTTATAGTTCCCAGAACACGATCCATCGAATTTCCTTGCCAAAAGTGCGTATGCGGGGTAATATATTGACAGAAAAACAAAAAATCACGTTTCCGAGGAGTTTTGTGGGACTGCACGGCCAAGGGTTGGCGCCGAAAAATGCGAGAACGGGATAGGCGAAAAGGCATCCGATCTTTTTCGAAAAGGGTCTGCAGAAGAGGGATTTTGACGGAAAAGACCGGATATGGCGTGGTGAAACGCGCTGTCGTCAGGGCGTTGTTGCTGGCAGCGATCCTTGTATTGCCTGCCTGCGCGACCGGTCGGCCACGCGTCCAGGAACCGTCCGCCTCTGTCCCCGCAGGATGGCCGCTTACGGCTCAATATCGGCTTATTTCTTCGGATTTTGGGGCTCGGTCTGCGTCAAATGGAGGCGGTCAGCGCATTCATCAAGGAATCGATATTCCCGCTCCCAAGGGCACGCCCGTGCATGCTACGGCGAGTGGGGGCTGTGTTGTTTCGGGACGCAATCGAGGCGGGTATGGAGAAGTGATCGTCCTGGAGCATGACGGGGGGTATCAGACTCTTTATGCCCATCTAAGCAGACGGGTTGTGCGGGTTGGACAGCGGGTGGAACGGGGGGAAATCGTTGGGCATGTCGGCTCGACGGGAAGGGCCACGGGCAATCACCTGCACTATGAAGTGCGCCGCAATGCCAAGGCCTGCAACCCCGTTCCCTTTTTGCGTTCCGGAGACCTCGCCAGACGATAAAGGCTTTCCGCCATTTTCGCCGTGCCAACGAAGGGGGGAAGAGACGCGGTCTATGCGTCGAATTCGGAGGACTCGCCTTCCTCGTCGTCCTCTTGCGTCCCGAGCGTGGAGATGTCCTGTCCGGCCTTTTCCAAGACTTCTTCGGCGACGAAGATGGGCGCTTCCACCCGCAAGGCGATGGCGATGCTGTCGCTGGGGCGTGCATCCACCCGGAGAACTTCTTGGGTGTCGCCGTCGCCGGAGACCTGCTCGATGCTCAAATAGGCGTAGAAGGTGTCGTTCTCGAGTTTATAGATGGTGACCGACCGCAACACGCCTTGGAGTCCAGCGAGAATATTGCAGATAAGGTCGTGCGTCATAGGCCTTCCCAGATCGCGGTGCGTCAGGGCGGCATGGATGGCGTCGGCTTCGGCAAATCCGACGACAATCGGCAACAAGCGCTCTTCGTGGCGCAAGAGAACCAGGGGGGCGGATTGGCCGTCGCTGTGAATCCCCAAGACTTCCAATTCGATCATGATGGAATCCTCCGTAGAGCGGAATCGCGCTTCATTGTACTGCTTGTGTGGCGAGTTGTCGAATCGCCCCGATAGGGTTTGGCGGTAGGGGCGGGGGGATCGGGGCATTGCATGAAGAAGATCGTGAAAGGCCGCGGAAAACAGGACGAGGGGCATGCCATGTAGAGCGTGAAGGGCCTGAGTGGGGCGAGATGTTCATAAATAGTAAAAAGCTCATTATTCGGCTGCGTCGATGGGGGCGGGCGATGTGCGACGTGCGGCCATGTTCATGTGTGCTGAGAGGAAAGGAAGTTTTGCGGGTTTTGCGGCGTATGCACTCGCGAATATCGATCCTTTTCGGGAATCAAGTCCCTTATAGGGTCTTTCACGAAAGAAAAACTATTGACATATGGCAGGAAGCAGGCCATAATCTATGAAAGCGAACTGTGTATCGCCGTGATGGCCGCGAGTGTCTGTGCGGCGCTGTGGGAGCGTGTCCGGCGCGAGCAAACGTTCCAAGTCGGGGCGGTGTGAAAGAAGGGGTAAGACCATGAAAAGCAAGTGGCACATGCGGAGCGCCTTTGGCGTCGTGTTGATGGCGGTGATGGTTTTCGCCGTCGGATGTCCGGGCGTCTCAAGGGTCGCGTTTATCAAGGATCCGAATTTGGACAAGGCGGTTCGGCTTGCGCTCGATCATCCGCTTGGTTTTTTGACGGAGGACGCATTGTTGGATTTGCGCGAGCTGACCGCACGCGACATGGCGATTGCGGACCTGACAGGACTCGAGAAATGCGTCAACTTGACGTATCTCGATCTGTCGGACAACGAGGTATCCGATATTCGTCCGCTGGCGAATTTGACTTCACTCATGACGTTGAATTTGGACAATAACCGGGTGTTCGATCTTTCTCCGTTGGCGGGTCTTATCAATCTGGATATGTTGTCGCTGTTTGGCAATCCGACGGCGGATATTCAGGCGCTGGTGACCAATGCCGCCAACGGCGGTTTGGGGCCGGGGGATTCGGTGGTGCTTGAGGAGGCGCAGTTGAGCGATCAGGCCCTCCTGGTGGATGTTCCGGCGTTGCAGGCGAGCGGCATCAACGTTATTTTGGCGGTTTCGGCGCCTTGACGTCCGTGATTTTTCGTTGGTTTGAGGGAGATCGCGGTTTGTCGTGTGGCAATGCGGCGGGATGCAGGAAGGACGTAACATGACGCAACGCATCTTCATTGGTCCGAAGTTTCTGCTCCTGGCGGGCGCGTTGTTGACCTGCGCCGCGTTGACGGGATGCCCGGCGCCTCGTCCGGCGCTTTCCGTGAGTCCGGTTGCGTTGAACTTCGGCGATAGGGCCGTCACGGAAAGTTTTACGATTTTCAACTCCGGCGGCGGGACGTTGAACTGGTCGATCGCGATTGCCACGTCCAGCGGCGGCGATTGGCTTGTCGCCGACGTGATGTCGGGCGCGGCCACGACGGAAACCGATCGGGTGAGGCTGACGGCATTGCGTGCGGGGCTTGCTCCGGGTACGTATACGGCCACGGTGACCGTGACTTCGAACGCCGGCAGTCAGGTTGTGCGCGTGGCGTTGACCGAGCCTGGCGCGCCGGCCCTCCAGATTGCGCCGACCCTTGTGGATTTTGGCGCGTCGGGCACATCGGGTTCGTTTACGCTTCAGAATGTTGGCGCGGAAGCGGTGAGTTGGACGCTGGTTTCGCAGGCGGTCAATCCGGCTTTGCCGGCATGGTTGCAGGCGAATCCGTCCAGCGGAACGACGCCTGCGTCGGAATCGGTTGTGGTGGCGTTGAGCGTTGACCGTTCGTTGTTGCCTGTCTCCATGCGAAGTTTCACGCTTTTGGTTGTTTCCCCGTCCGGTTCGCAGCCGGTGACGCTTTCGTTTGCGGGTTCGGCGGCGTCTGAGGCGAAGATCGCCGTGGAACCGGCGTTGCTGGATTTTGGGACGGAAGCGGCTTCGTTGACGTTCGATGTGTACAACAGCGGCGAGCCGGGCAGCACTCTCACGTTTACGGCGACCAGCGGCGATTCATCGCTGTTCTCCGTCCAGCCTGGCGGCGGGACCAGCGTCGCGGTGGCGGGGCAGCAGGGCCAAGATCGCGTCAAGCTTACGGTGACGCTCCATCGCGATGCGATCGACGCGGACGCGGAATCGGGCGTGATCACCCTTTCGGCTCCGGGGACGCAGGCGGTCGAGGTTGCGATCAAGGCTACGCGCGCCCCCCTCATCTTCGAGGGCGCCCAGAACCGGTCGCGTCCGCCGTTCTTGAAGCGGTTTGTATTTTTGTTGCGTGATTCCGTTGGGCGGGCTCTTGATACGTTGGACCCGGACGTGATGGCGAATCTTCAGACGGCGTTCAGCATATACGAGGATGAGCGTCCGTTGGACTTGGACGAGTCCAATTTTTTTGTGACGAATGCCAAGCATCTGCGGTACAACGTCGTGCTGTTGTTGGATTACACAGGGAGCATGTATGGCGCGGAACCGGGCAATGGGGCCGCAATACAGCAGATGAAGGCGGGTGCGGCGGGATTCATCGCCGATCTGCCGGACACGTATCGCGTTGCTGTCATGGAATATCACGAACGGCAGCAGCGGGACCGGTTGATACATGGGTTTTCGACCGCCAAGCAGCCCATTTTGGATGCGTTGGCGGCGTTTGACATTCCGCCGGCGGATCATGGAGCTTCCGAGATATTCGATGCCGTATCGGACGGGATCACGCGGCTGGCCAACGAGGATGTGACGGCGTTGCCTTTTGACGACGCGGATGTTCGGGCGTTGGTGTTTGTCACGGATGGTCGCGATACGTCGTCGGTGGCGACGAAGGAGCAGATGCTTACGTTGGCGAAGGACAATCGGGTGCGTTTGTATCCCATTGGGTTTGGCAACCGGGTGGACAGCGATATGCTTCGCGAGATCGCCAAGGAAACCGGCGGGCACTATTATGCCGCGCCTTCGGTCACGGAACTCACCCATTTGCTGGATCGGCAAATCGGGGCGCCTCCGGACGCGCCGGGTCTTATTGCGGCGGAATTGGCCCGTCAGGTTGTGCTGTCGTATGTGGCGCTTTTTCAGGCAGGAACGCACACGTATTTGGTTTCGGCCGTCTACAAAGGCGAAAGGGGCAGTTTTCAGCGCGAGGGCGTTTTTACGGACGGCGATGTGCGCGCAGGCCAATTGGAGCTGCGCACGGCGGGCATTCAGGAGGATGGGACCGCCGAGGTCATCCTGCGTTCCGAATATATTCCGCGCAACATTTCGCAATTGCGGGTGCGTTTGTTTACGGGGCCGCTGGGGATTCCGTATACGGTGGAGATTGTCCCGGACGGACTGTTGAGCGGGTGGACGCTTGTGCCGGAGACGGAGTCGGCGTCTCCGATTCCGACCAGCCAGGTGTTTACCGTTTTGACGACGGAGAATGCGCCGTTGCGGTATGGCGCTTTTGGCAATTTGTTGCGCATCAAATTTTCGGGGCTCCAGCCGACGGATGTGTTTGCGCTGGGGTTGCGCGTGGACAACCGCGTGTACGTAAACCCGCCGGTGACCAAGTTTTTCCAATATCCGGAGTTTTTGGCGATCGGTCCGGGCTCGAATCAGGCGACGGTCATGCCTTTGCCGGCGGACAACACGTTCAATCCGAATGCAGCGGGCGCGTGGGATGCGGATGGCGATACGTTTGATGATTTCAACGATTTGTTCCCGACGGACCCGTTGAAACACTGAGCATTTCCAGTTCCAGGGTCGTGGGCCGTGCGGCGGGCAAAGGGAGAGGGGAGCGTTATATGTCGCGAAGAATCGGTCGTGTCGCACTGGCCGGCGTTGCGCTGGCGGCGCTTGGGGCGTTAAGCGTCGGATGTCCGGGCGGCGGCCCATTTCTGAAAGCCTTCCCGGCCGCGTTTTTGTTTGCAAACGGATCCATGACGGATACGCTGACGTTGTCGAATGGCGGTTCTGGAACGCTCCGGTGGAGCGTTGCGAGCGCGCCTGCGTGGTTGACGGTGGCGCCGGATCAGGGCGTTCTGACGACGGGTCTTTCCAGCGTTACGCTTACGGTTGCGTATGGGGGGCTTCCTGCGGGAACGACTTCGGGGGCTTTGGTCCTTGCCTCGAACGGCGGCTCCATGACGGTTCCGGTGAGTGTCGTTGTGACGGAGCCGCCGAATCCGCCTGTGTTGACGGTGAGCGCACAGGATGTGTCGTTCGGCGATGCGGGATCGAGTCAGACCGTCACCGTTCGGAATACGGGCGGCGGGATGTTGTCGTGGAGCGTTGTCAATGGCCTGCCGTGGTTGGGGGTTGCCCCGGGCGCGGGCACGGCCACGACGGAAACCGATGCGGTTCAACTGACGGTTTCGCGCAGCGGGCTGGCTCCGGGAGGGTATAGCGGCTCCATTTCCATTCAAAGCAATGGGGGCAACGCGACGATCAACGTGACCATGGCGGTGGGTCAGGCAGTTCCGCAGTTGACGGTTTCGACTCAAACCCTCGATATTGCCTCGAACCTGAACGAAGGCGTGTTTAGCGTGCGCAACACGGGCACAGGCACGCTTGCGTGGAGCGCGGCGGTGGCGGCGAGTCCCTCGGCCCCGTGGTTGAGCGTTGCGCCGGTTTCGGGCGAGACGACGACGGAGGCGGATGCGGTGACGGTGACGGTGGATCGGTCGCATCCGGCGATGCAGGCGGGCGCGAATGCCGGGGCCGTCGCCATCGTTTCCAACGGGGGCGTTGCCACGGTTGCGGTGAACGTTTCGGCTCTTCCCGCCACGCTCGAGGTGACGCCGCTGCAGGTGAATTTTGGCAGTTTCGCCACGAGCAAGTTGGCGTCCATCCGCAATGGCGGCGTGGGATCGGTGACGTGGCAGATAAACGGGGCGAGTCTTCCCGATTGGCTGAGCATCAGTCCTTTGCAGGGAACGGCGGGCGCGACGCCGCAGCCGGCGCTTTTGACCGCCAATCGTTTTCCGGGGGGCGTTGCGCTTGCGCCTGGGACGTACGCGACGGATGTTTGGGTCACGTCGAATGCGGGCGATGCGCTGATTCGGGTGAGTCTTTCGGTGGCGGTCGAACCGTTGCTGGGGGTTGACACCGGGGCGGTTACGGCGGAGGACCAGCCTCTGGCGGCATTCGGAGATTCGCGTTCTTCGGCGGAGATGATTGTCTCGAATCAGGGCACCGGCACGCTGGATTGGAGCGCCGATCCGAGCAAGTTGCCGCCGTGGCTCGC
>ERZ795049.2854-NODE-2854-length-19324-cov-7.474441_pt1 | contig 19324 bp, 18 predicted proteins | sample MGYA00375133_ERZ795049 | MGnify/ENA primary metagenome ERZ795049 (study PRJEB30178, sample SAMN05720147) | activated sludge metagenome | isolation source: anaerobic digester from wastewater treatment plant | place: Japan | collected 2015-04-20 ...
TTCTTCTTGTTGTTGATCGCCAGAATGGTCTTGGCGCGCGAGCCGCTGATGATGATCTGGAAGCGCGGGTCCCGCTTGAACTGCTCCAGGCTGCGCGCAGCGCCCACCCGGGAAAACATGTCCAGGTCACCCGACAGAAGGGCGGCAACCTGGGCGGCCGGATCCGAGATGAAGCGGAACGTGGCCTTGTTCATCTTGATGGCGGCCGCGTTGCGGTACTCGGGCCACTTGGCCAGCGTCACCGAGGCGCCCTTGTTCCAGCTCTCGAGCTTGTAGGGGCCCGTGCCCACCGGTTTGGTGGCGTTCGTGTCGGCGCTCTTGGGCTCGACCAGGATGGCCGTGGCCTGCCCCATCAGGAACAGGAAGTCCGGGTTGAGCTCCTTGTTGATCACGACCACGGTGTGCTCGTCCACAACGCCGACGCGCTCCATCGAGGCGAACGTGCGCTTGTCCTTGTTGGTGCTCTTTTCGCCGGCGGCGCGCTCAAACGAGAACTTGACCGTGTTGGCATTGAAGGGCTCGCCGTTCTGGAATTTGACGCCCTTGCGCAGCTTGAAGGTGTAGGTCTTGAGGTCGGGCGAGACTTCCCAGCTCTCGGCGAGCAGCGGCGTGACGCTGCCGTCGGAGTTGACTTTGGTGAGGGTTTCGAAGACGTTGTACTGAACGATCTCCGCGATGGCGGAAGCGGCGCCGGCTGTGGGATCCAGTCCGGTGGGCTCCAGCGTCATGCCCAGGACCACGGCGTCCTTGCGCTTCTGGGCCAGCGAAGCAAGCGGCAGGGTCGCCAGGGAGGCGGCTGCGACGGAGTTGATTGCAAAGTCACGGCGTTTCATGGATGGCTCTCCTGTTAATGGGCGCATATTAGCAATGAAATGATCCTGCCAGGCGTCAGAAGGCCACGCGGGGAACGGCGTCGACCAGCTTGCGCGTGTATGGGTGCACCGGCCGCGTGAACAGCGTCTGCGGCGTGCCGGACTCGACGATCAGGCCACCCTGCATGACCGCGACGTCGTCGCAAAGATGCTGGACCACCGCAAGGTCGTGGCTGATGAGCAGGTAGGTCACGCCGAACTGCTCCTGCAAGTCCATCATCAGGTTCAGTACCTGGGCCTGCACCGACACATCCAGGGCGCTGACCGGCTCGTCGGCGACGATCAGTTTCGGGCGGGTAATCAGCGCCCGTGCGATGGCAATGCGCTGGCGCTGCCCGCCTGAGAACTCGTGCGGGAACTTGTCCAGATCCGAATGGCGAAGGCCGACAGCATCCAGCGCCTGGGCCACGCGCTCGCGCTGTTCCGAGCGCGAAGGCGTGTGCGGCGCAGCCAGCGCGGCCAAGGGCTCGGCCACGATGCGCGCGACGGACTGGCGCGGGTCGAGCGAGCCGAAGGGGTCCTGGAAGACCATCTGGAAGTCGCGCCGGGCACTGCGCAAGGCATCGGCTTGCAGCGCGTACAGGTCGCGCCCTTCCAGCCGCACGCTGCCGCTTGTGGGCGCCTCCAGGGCCATCACACAGCGCGCCAGCGTGGATTTTCCGGAGCCGGATTCGCCGACGATGCCGAAGCTGCGCCCGGCCTGAACGTTCAGGCTGACGCCGCGCAGGGCCTCCAGGACCCTGGGTGGGCTCAGCAGGCTTTCGCGTGGCAGCCGGAAGTGCTTGACGAGGCGCTCGACGGCGAGCAGCGGTGCGGGCGTGTTCATCCTGCCGACTCCAGCAAGGCGCAACGCGCGTGGTGCCCGTGCGCGAGCCGGGTGTCGGCGGGCATCCGGGATTCGCAGGTGGGCATCGCCACGGCGCAACGTCCGGCAAACGGGCAGCCGGGGGGCATGTGGCGCAACTCCGGCACGTTGCCCGGGATGGCGGCCAGGCGGGCGCGTTGGCCACCCGGCTGGCGCTCCTGCGGACCGAGTTGCGGCCGTGAGCCGAACAGGCCCTGGGTGTACGGATGGGCGCGCCGGGTGAACACGTCGCGGGTGGGGCCGCTCTCGACCACCAGGCCGCCGTACATCACCATCATGCGCTCGACATTCTGGGCAATGACGCCGAGGTCGTGGGAGATCAGGATCAGCCCCATGGAGCGTTCGCGCACCAAGTCGCGAATCAGCTGCAGGATCTGCCCGGCGATGGTGACATCCAGCGCCGTGGTGGGCTCGTCCGCGATCAGCAGGTCGGGCCCACAGGCCAGCGCCATGGCAATCGTGATGCGCTGGCGCTGTCCGCCGGAAAACTGGTGCGGCCAGGCGTCGAAGCGGCGCGCGGCGTCCGCGATACCGACGCGGTCGAGCAGGGCCACCGCCTCTTTGCGCGCGGCGGCCGCGTTCAGGCCGCGGTGCAGGCGCAACGGCTCGGCCACCTGGTGCCCGACGGTGTGGACCGGGTTGAGGGCCGACATGGGCTCCTGGAAGACCATGCCGATCCGGTCGCCACGCAGGGCGCACCAGCGGGCCTCGCTTTGCCCGATCATTTCCTCGCCGTGAAAGCGCAGACTGCCCGAGGCCACGGCGCCCTCGGGTTGCAGGCCCATGATTGTCATGGCGGTCAACGACTTGCCGCAGCCCGACTCGCCCACCAGTCCCAGAGTCTCACCACGGCGCAGCGTGAAGCTCACGCCGCGCACGGCGTTCACCATGCCGCCATGCGTGCGCAGACGAAGGCCCAGGTCGTTGACTTCCAGCAAGGGCGAGGTGTTCATCATGGTTTCAGCGCTTGCGGGTCAGGCGCGGATCGAGCAGGTCGCGCAGCCCATCGCCAAGCAGGTTCAGTCCCAGCACCGCCAGCGCGATCGCCACGCCCGGGTAGACGGCCAGCATCGGGCTCTGGAACAGCAGCGTCTGGGCCTCGCTGAGCATGCGGCCCCAGGACGGTTGGGGCGGCTGGGTGCCCAGGCCCAGATAGGACAGGGCCGCTTCGGCCAGGATCGCGATGGCGAACTGGATGGTGGCCTGCACGATCAGGACCGAGGCGATGTTGGGCAGCACGTGCTCGATCGTGATGCGCCATGGCCCCTTGCCGCAGGCCTGGGCTGCCAGGATGAAGTCGCGTGAGCCGATGGCGTTGGCCGAAGCGCGCGTGACGCGCGCGAAGGTGGGGATGTTGAAGATGCCGATGGCGATGATCGAATTGACGATGCCGGCGCCGAAGACGGCAGTCATCATGATCGCGGACAGGATGGCGGGAAAGGCAAACGTGAAATCGGCCAGGCGCATGATCAGCTCCTCGACCCAGCCGCGACGTGCCGATGCCACGAGCCCCAGCGCGCCACCGATGCCCAGGCCAATGCCCACCGCGATGACGCCGACCAGGATGGAGTTGCGCGCGCCCACCAGCAGCAACGAGGCGACGTCGCGCCCGAACGGGTCGGTGCCCAGCCAGTGCGCGGCCGAAGGGGGCTGCAGCTTGCCTGCCAGGTTCATCTCGTAGGGTGACCAGGGTGTCCAGACCAGCGACAGGGCAGCGGCGGCGACCAGCAGCAGGGTCAGCGCGCTGCCGATGACGAAACTGGGGTGCCGCAACGCGCGGCGCATGAAGCCCCCCCACGCACGGGTTGCCGGCGACATCGCTGGCACGGCGCTCAAAAGGAAGACTCCCGGCTCATATGTCGCTGGCCTTCACGCGGGGGTCGATCACCGCGTACAGCAGATCAACGACGAAATTCACGATGACCACCATCGCCGCCAGCAGCATGACGCAGTTGCGCACGACGATCAGGTCCCGGTTCGAGATCGACTGGAAGATCAGCCTCCCCAGGCCCGGAAGGTAGAAGACGTTCTCCACGACGATGGTGCCGGCCAGCAGGTTGGCGAACTGCAAGCCCATCACGGTGACCACCGGAATCAGGGCGTTGCGCAGCACATGGCGCCACAGGGTTGCGCGGCGCGAGAGCCCTTTCGCGCGCGCGGTGCGCACATAGTCTTCACGCATGACCTCCAGAACGGCCGAGCGCGTGATGCGCGCCAGGATGGCCGCCTGGACGACGGCCAGCGAAATCGCTGGCAGAAGCAAGGCTTTGACACCGCCCAGAACGCCCTCATCCTCCCAGCCCGGGAAGCCACCGGCGGCAAACCATCGCAGATGCACTGCAAAAAGAAGGATCAGCAGGATGGCAAACCAGAAGTTGGGTATCGCCACGCCCACCTGTGTGGCGGCCATCAGCCCGACATCGCCGGCGCGATTGTGGTGGGACGCGGCATAAACGCCGACGGCCAGCGCCAGCACCGTGGTCATGGCCATTGCCATCACCGCCAGCGGTACGGTCAGCGTCAGGCGCTCGAGCACCAGTTCCAGCACCGGGGTGCTGTAGACATAGCTGTTACCCAGGTTGCCAGTCAGCATGCCAGCGATCCAGGATCCGTAGCGTTGAAGGGGCGGGTGATCCAGCCCCAACTGGCGGGCCAGTGCCTGGACGGCTTCGGGCGAGGCGTCGGGCCCCATCAGAATCTGCGCGGCGTTGCCCGGCAGGATCTCGAGTACCCAGAAGACGACCACGGACGCCGCCAGCAGGGTGGCGATCAACGTGAGCAGGCGCTTCAACAGGAAGAGGGGCATGTCCGATGGGAGTCATCCGGTCCGCGCGACCGGGCTGGCCGGGCGGATCGGAAGGCCATTATCCGTGCAAGCGGGGGGTCGGTGCCGCCGGCGGCGTTCTAACCCGGTGAGCCGCAGTGTTGGCTTGAACCGTCGATAATCAGGGACATGAATCGCCCAGTCCGTCACGTGCGTGCCAAATCTGCAGGGGTCGGGGCCGGTGCCGCATTCCCAGGGGGTTGCGCATGGCCTTGATGATCACCGACGAGTGCATCAATTGCGACGTCTGCGAGCCCGAGTGCCCCAACGAAGCCATCTACCTCGGCGCAGAGATCTACGAGATCGACCCCGGGAAATGCACCGAATGCGTGGGTCATTTCGACGAGCCGCAGTGCGTTCAGGTGTGTCCGGTGGCCTGCATTCCCTTGCACCCGGGCCATGTGGAGAGCCAGCAGACGCTATGGCAGAAATTCCAGCGCCTGCAGGCGGCCAGTGCCGTCAAGGACTCCTGAATCGAGTTTTTCAGGGTCTTTTCGGGCCTTTCCCAGCGTCAAATGGCCATGAGACGCTATCAAATTGATAAATGGCGACGCCCTGGTTCTATTCGGGCCGAGGGGGCTTGGGCCGAGGGGGCTTGGCAGTATGGATCAGCAACGTGGCCTTTTCCATCTCTCCAGCCATGAGGGCGGGGACGCTGTGCAGGGCGCGCACGATGCAGGTGTCGATGGCCTCGCGTTGCTCGGCCAGAGGCTTCTTGAGCACCCAGTTGATCACCTCGGCCTTCACGCCGGGATGTCCGATGCCCAGGCGCAGGCGCCAATAGTCCGACGTGCCCAGCTGGGCATGAATGTCACGCAGACCGTTGTGGCCGGCGTGACTGCCGCTGAACTTGAGCTTGACCTGCCCTGGCGTCAGATCGAGTTCGTCGTGCGCCACCAGGATTTCGTCCGGCTGGATCTTGTAGAAGCGCGCCAGCGCGGCCACCGAGCGGCCTGACAGGTTCATGAAGGTCTGTGGTTGCAGCAACCACACGGTGTGGCCGTGGACACTGGCGCGCGCCACGCGACCCTGGAAACCCTTTTCCGGCTGAAGGCCCACCTTGAGCTCAGCGGCCAGCGCGTCGATCCACCAGAAGCCGGCGTTGTGCCGCGTGGCTTCGTATTCGGGGCCGGGGTTGCCCAGGCCAACAAAGAGTTTGATCATGGCAGGCGATTATCTGTGCTCAAAAAGCAGAACGGCCCACCGAAGTGGGCCGTGCGGGCGCTCATGCGTGGTCGTGCTTACTTCTTGCCCTTGCCCTTGGCAGCGGGTGCGGCAGGCGCGGCAGCGGCTGCGGCCGCATCGGGCGCCGGCGTTTCAGCGGCAGCAACCACCACGGCGGAAACCACAACCGGGTTGTTCTTGCCATGCGTGACTGCAGACACCCCCTTGGGCAGGCTGATGTCCGCCAGGCGCAGCGACATACCCTTGTGAAGGCCGCTGAGGTCCACCGTGATGAACTCAGGCAGGTCGGACGGCAGGCACAGGACGTCGATTTCCGTGACCACGTGGTTGGCAATGCAGCCATCCGTCTTGATCGCGGGGGAGTTTTCTTCGCCGACGAAGTGCAGCGGCACCTTCATGTGCAGCTTGGTGGTGGCATCCACGCGCTGGAAATCGATGTGCAGGATCTGCTGCTTGTACGGGTGCATCTGCACGTCGCGCAACAGGACCTTGTTCTCTGCGCCGTTCAGTTCCATATCCAGAACGCTGGAATGGAAGGCTTCTTTCTTCAGGGCATGCCACAGGGCGTTGTGATCGAGCTCGATCAGCTGGGGTTCGGCGGCACCACCGTAAACGATACCGGGCGTGCGGCCGGTGATGCGGAGACGGCGGCTCGCACCCGTACCCTGCTTGGCGCGCTCAAAAGCGACAAATTTCATTTTCAACTCCAAAAGAGAGCCCACCGCGACCAGTGTGGCTCCAACCAAAAAAGGCCTGCTTCACGCTGCCGTGCCGCAGACCCGCGATGTGTTCCCGATCAGAACAGGTGATCCTGATCCGAGAACAAACTCATGACCGACTCGCCCTTGGCGATGCGCTGAATGGTTTCAGCGATCAGTGGCGCGACCGAAAGCTGCCGGATCTTCTGGCAGTTGCGGGCGTCATTGCTCAGGGGAATGGTGTCGGTGACGACGACCCCATCCAGCGCTGTTCCGTTGGCGATGCGATCGACGGCCGGTCCGGAAAAGATGGGGTGCGTGCAGTAGGCGTAAACCTTCTTGGCGCCACGCGCCTTGAGGACTTCGGCGGCCTTCACCAAGGTGCCGGCGGTGTCGATCATGTCGTCCATGATGACGCAGTTGCGTCCTTCGATTTCACCGATGACGTGCATGACCTCGCTGACATTGGCCTTGGGACGGCGTTTGTCGATGATGGCCAGGTCGCATCCGAGCTGCTTGGCCAGTGCGCGTGCGCGAACCACGCCACCTACGTCCGGAGAAACCACGATGAGGTTCTCGTAGTCTTTCTGGCGCAGGTCGCCCAGCAGGACCGGCGAGGCGTAGATGTTGTCGACCGGTATGTCAAAAAAGCCCTGGATCTGGTCGGCGTGCAAGTCCATCGTCAGCACGCGGGCCACGCCCACCGTTTGCAGCAGGTTGGCCACCACCTTGGCCGAAATGGGCACGCGGGTGGAGCGCGGACGCCGGTCCTGGCGGGCGTAGCCGAAATAGGGAATCACGGCGCTGATGCGTTCGGCCGAGGCGCGCTTGAGCGCGTCGACCATGATCAGCAGTTCCATGAGGTTTTCGTTGGTCGGCGCACAGGTGGACTGCACCACGAACACATCGCGGGCCCTCACGTTCTGTTTGATTTCGACAGTGACTTCGCCGTCGGAAAAGCGACCCACATCCGCTGCACCCAGCGTGGTTCCCAGATGACGGGCGATCTCGGCCGCGAGCGCCGGGTTGGCATTGCCGGTGAAAACCATGAAGTCGGGTTGGTTGGCTTGCATGAGCATCCCAGCAGTCAAAAAATATGCCACTACGTACGACGTATTTGGCAGGGGAGGAAGGATTCGAACCTTCGCATGCTGGAATCAAAATCCAGTGCCTTAACCAGCTTGGCGACTCCCCTACACAGGTGGACAGATTTTCACTGCCCACCGTTCAACTGTCGCTGGATGCCCAGCCCTGCAAGGGATGAACAGCCAAATTGCTGCATGTTCTGACTTGCCATGTGCCAGGCACACTGCCGAGGTCAATGCCATCCAGCATTTGCGCAAACACCGCGCTTCCAGAGCCTGTCATCCGGCCCTCCAGACCGACCGCTTCAAGCCAGTCAAGGGCTTGGGCGATCTGGGGGCAATGCCTCATCGCGACGGGCTGCAGATCGTTACGTCCGAAGTCGTAAGGGTGTGCTGCAAAGCCTGAGATTGTAGCAGGAATTGTGTCGCGCTTCAGGTCCTGGCTCGCAAAAATCGACGCGGTCTCGGCTCCCACGGGTGGCTTGATCACAACAAACCGTGCTGAAGGCAGTTCCAGCGGGGTGATGATATCGCCGACGCCTTCCACCCAGGCGTTGCGTCCTCTGACAAAAAAGGGCACGTCGGCACCCAGACGGATGGCCAGTGCCAAAAGTTGCTCGATTGATAGGTTCAGCTTCCACAGGCGGCTCAACGCCATCAGGCAACTGGCTGCATCGGAGGAGCCGCCTCCCATGCCCGCTTGAGCGGGGACGCGCTTTTCGACACTGATATCGACACCGAGGGGACATTGGCTGAACGATTGAAGGCTGCGTGCGGCGCGGATGACAAGATCGTCTGGCGGCAGAGCCTCGGTCAGGTCCCGGCGGGTGATGACCCCGTCGCTACGGAGTTCGAAGTGAAGGGTGTCGCACCAGTCGATCAGCATGAAAACCGATTGCAGGAGGTGGTAACCATCCGGGCGGCGCCCGGTGACGTGCAGGAACAGGTTGAGTTTGGCCGGTGCCGGTACGTCGTATAGCGACTTCATTGCGGGATTATCGTCTTCGGTCCCACGGTTTCGGACGGCACATCCAGGATCAGCTTCAGTTCCGCGACCGGCGCCGGAACCTCCCGTCGCGCCCGCAGGCGACCCTGACCGAGTTGGGAAAGATCCGGTTGCCAGCCACCCGCTGTGGTGCCGACGCCCTTGAGCCAGTCGAACAGGGCCTGAATGGGCAAGGCGGTACCGGTCGCTTCGCGGCTCAGGGCTTCAACCGAGTCCGCCTGATGCGTCGTCTGCCCGGTGCGCAGGCGGGCATCGCCCGGCGCCCAGCGCATTTCTGCGACGACGTTGCCCAAGGGACTGGTCAGGCTCAGTTCGCCGGCGTCCGCCGTTCCCTTGAGTTCAAAAGTGGCAAAGAAGGCCTGCGGCGGCTCGGTGGCGAGGTTCAGTGCCATCCGGCCGGACCAGCTGTCTGAGGGCGGAACCTCGCGCCGGTTTTCAATAGCCGTCGTGCTGCATCCGGCCAACAGGTGGGCAGCAAGCGCCAGAAGGAAGAAGAGGCGCCGCGCGGCATTCACGGATTCACCTGAAACCGCCTCAGAGTCTCGGTAAGGGTTTCGCTTTCAGAACCCTCCCGCAAGCCTTCTTTCCAGACCGTCAAGGCCTGCTCGCGCTGACCCGACACCCAGAGCACCTCTCCAAGGTGTGCCGCGATGTCTGCGTCGGGTCGCGCTTTGTATGCGCTTTGAAGGATCTTCAGCGCTTCGGACGTGTTGCCGCTGCGAAACTCGACCCACCCGAGACTGTCCCGGATCATGGGGTCATCTGGGGCAAATTCGAGGGCCTTGTTGATCAGTTGCCGGGCTTCGGCCAAGCGGATGTTGCGATCGGCAAATGAGTAGCCGAGCGCGTTGTAAGCGTGGTGGTAATCCGGTTTCGCAGCAATGAGCGCGCGCAACAGGCGCTCCATGGCTTCAAAGTTGCCCATTTTTTCGGCCACCAGCGCTTGGTCGTAGAGGAGCTCGTGGTCTTCGGGCTTGCGCTGGATGGCGGCGCCGAGCAATTCGTACGCCTCCACCAGTTTTCCGTTCTCGCGCAGCAATTGCACCTCCGCCATCAGCCTGGTGCGCTCGTCGGCGGGTGTTGCCGCTGGCCAGGCTTGTATCAGCTCACGAGCCTGCTCCATGCGGCCCTGCCGCGCGAGGAGCTGGGCACGCCGGGCCGTAATAATGATTCTGTCGCCCGGGTTCTCGATCCTCTCCATCCACTTCTCGGCCATGGCGAAGTCCTTGCGCTTCTCGGCGATCTGGGAAAGACCGAGAAATGCCTCAGTCTGGGCGCGCTGCTGTGCATCCGAGGTGGGATTGGGAGTGACCTCCAGGTAGCGGCCCAGCGACATCTGCGCCGGCTCCAGGCGGTTCTCCTGGAGTTGCAGGAGTCCCAGGGTGAGCCAGGCGGGGGCGTACGCGGGTCGCTCCTTGGTCAGCAGCTCGAGCTGATGAAGGGCATCCGCGGGCCGTTGCGCTTCCAGAAGCACACGGGCATATGCCATGCGGACTTCTGGTGTCGGATTCTTTTCCAGGACGCTTCGGACCAGGGGTTCGGCAAGAGGTTGGCCGGGTGCCATCAACTCCAGCGCCAGCAAGGCCGCATCTTCATCACCCGCATCGATTCCCACAGCTTTGCGAGCCGCGTCAAGTGCACCTGCAGTCTCGCCGGCCATTGCACGCATCCGTCCGATGGCGACCCAGGCCGCAGCTCCGGTCTCTTTTCGATTCAGGTGATCGGCCAAGGCCTGCTCGACGACGCGAGCCGCCATTTTCTTGTCGGTCACCCGCATGAACCCGCGCGGAATCGCGGCGATGATGCCGGCGCGATCCCGCAGGGGTGTGGCAGCCAATTCCGAAGCCAGGAGGGCGCCGACATCGGACAGGCGGTTCAACGCCAGCATCAATTGCAGGGTGGTCCGCTTCGCCTCGCGGGATTCCGGTTGGGCCTGCATCCAGGCTCTTGCCGCCTGCAGGGCGGCTTCCCCGGCCCGTGATTGAACGGCGACCGTCACGGCGCGCTGGTACAAATCCGGGTCATTCGTCTTGCGCGCGGCATCCAGCAGCAGCGAGTAGCCGGCTCCGGGATCTCCGTCCTGGACATTGAGTTCGCCGAGCAGCAGCTGATAGAAAAGCGAGGCATCCATTGCCGAGGCGCGCACCGCGTTCTTGCCATCGTCTCCTGCGGAGGCTGACTGCGCGAAGGTCCCCAAGGGAAGCAGCAGGACGGCAAGGATACAGAATACGGACTTCATCGACTCATAATAATCCAAGGGCTTCGGCCCTGTCGTGCCATGCCAGAATTACCCGAGGTTGAGGTCACGCGAAGGAGTTTTTCAGAACGCATCGCCGGCGCGCGCATTCGGGCGGTGCGTTTGGGCAAGCCGTTGCGCTGGCCGCTGGGCGAAGCTGCGGACACACTGTACGGACTCGCCGTTCTGGCAGTCCGACGCCGGGGCAAATACCTTTTGCTGGACCTGTCGGAAGGGTGGTTGTTGCTGATTCATCTGGGCATGTCGGGCAGTCTCCAGTTTTCCAATGATTTGCCCCCGGGCGGTTCCCACGATCACTTCGATCTGGTGACAACCGCGGGTACCTTGCGATTGCATGACCCGCGCCGGTTTGGCGCCGTGGTCCTCACAACGGGGCAGACGTCCGCGACCGCCATCAAGTTGCTTGGGCGGCTGGGCGTTGAGCCGCTTGAAGACGATTTCACGGCAACCGCCTTTCACGCGGCCCTGAAGACCCGCAGTGCGGCCATCAAGCAGGTGTTGTTAACCGGCGATGTCGTTGTGGGCGTCGGCAACATTTATGCGTCCGAAGCGCTTTTTCTTGCGGGCATACGGCCCACAGTGCGGGCTTCGCGGATCACCGCAGCGCGCGCTGAAAGGCTTCGCGCAGCCATTCGCGACGTCCTGGCGAGGGCGTTAGAGCAGGGAGGAAGCACGCTGCGGAACTTTTCCAGTGCCGATGGCCAGGTCGGGCACTTCCAGTCGGAAGCGATGGTTTATGGGCGTGCCGGGCAGGCCTGTCGGCAATGCGCCAGTCCGATCCTTCAGATCCGTCAGGGCCAGCGGTCGACCTTTTATTGCAAGGTGTGTCAGCGAACGTAGGACTTCGGACAGGCAAGACGCGGTGTTATATTGATTTGCTTGCGGGAGGCGTCGTGGCGGCATCATTCAACCAACAGTTCGACCAGCATGGTGCATGGCGCCGGGAGTTCAGCCTGCGCCTGAAGTTGCTGGGCGACTGGATGAAGGATCATGAGCTGCTCGATGCGGCGCTGCAAGACCGCCTCCAGCGTCTGGAAACCCAGGTTCGTGCCGACAAGGTCATGGTGGCCTTTGTTGCTGAGTTCTCTCGGGGCAAGTCCGAGCTGATCAACGCGATGTTTTTTTCCGACTACGGTCGGCGCATCATGCCGGCGAGCGCTGGGCGCACGACCATGTGTCCGACCGAGATCGGATATGACCCGGATGTGCCTCCCTGTTTGCGGCTGTTGCCGATCGAAACGCGACTTCAACCCCAAGCCTTGATGGAATGGCGTTTGGTGCCGGAAAAGTGGAACCGCATCGACCTGGACGTCACCAACGCTGAACAACTCGCCGGTGCGATGGAGAAAGTGGCTGAAACGCTCCGAGTCACTCCGGACGAAGCCCGCGCGCTCGGCTTCTGGCATGACGACGCTCCCGCTGACAACCCCTTGCCTGACGCGCAGGGCATGGTGCAGGTGCCGAAGTGGCGTCACGCCCTGATCAACATGGCTCACCCGCTCCTTAAGCAGGGGCTGGTTGTTCTTGATACACCGGGGCTGAATGCCATTGGTGCCGAGCCCGAGTTGACCGTGAACCTGATTCCACAGGCGCAGGCGGCTGTGTTCATCCTGGCGGCCGACACCGGCGTCACCAAATCCGATCTGGCGATCTGGCGCGAGCACCTTGCAACGCAGACCGACGCAGTGGCTGCACGTATCGTGGTTCTCAATAAGATAGACACGATGTGGGATGCGCTCAGCACGCCAGAGGGTGTGCTGGCGCAGATTGACCGACAGTGCGCGACATCCGCAGAGATCCTGGGGGTACCTTTGTCGCAGGTGATTGCGGTATCCGCGCAGAAGGGACTTCTGGCAAAAGTCAATGGCGACAAAATGCTGCTGGCGGCGAGCCGGCTGCCCGTTCTCGAGCAGGCCTTAGGTGAGGGGCTACTGGGGCAGCGTCAGCATATTCTGCAGGCCGCTGTATTGGCCGGGGTTGCGGATTTGCGTTCTGAGGCGGGCCGAGTCATTACGATTCGTCGGCGGGATCTGGCGGAACAGGTTCAAGAGCTCAAGGGCCTGCAGGGCAAGAACTTCACGGTCATCCGGCAGATGCGCAACCGAATCGAACAGGAGCAGGCCGAGTTCGGCGGCAGCGCGACGCGCATTCATGCCCTGCGGTCGGTCCATCTGAAGATGCTGCGCGATGTTTACGGGGTGCTTGGAACGGGCGCGCTGAAGGCTGAACTCGCCGAACTGAACTCCACGCTGAAGCAGCCGGGTATCAAGTTTGGTGTCAAGAAAGCCTACGGGCAGACATTTGATCGGTTGCGGGCAAACCTGCGGCAAGTCCAGGGATTCAACACCGAGATTCATTCCATGCTCGGTGGGACTTTTCTGCAGTTGAATACGGAGTTTGGATTTTCTTTGCATTTGCCAAAGGCGTTTGATCTGGCTTCGCACCTGCGTGATCTGGATAGCGTTGAGCGCGGGCACGTACAGTATCTGTCTGTCGGAAATGCCATCAGGCTGGCACAGCCCGAATTTGCGGATCGACTGGTACGGGCGTTGGCGACGCGGGTTCGGTCGATTTTCGAAGCCGTGCAGACCGAAATGGAGGCTTGGAACAAGTCAGCCATGGCTCAGCTTGACGTGCAGTTGCGCGAGAGGCGACGTAACTTCGAAAGAAGAATCGAGGCCATCGAGCGCATTCAACAGGCCGCAGGTGGACTGGATGAGAGGATTGAAGAGATCCGAACCCAAGAGGGCGCTTTCGTCCAGCTCGACACACGCCTGAACGAGTTGGTTGCCCAGTTCGCTCGGGAGCCAGGCCACGCACCCGGCGAGCAACGGACCCACGCTTTGGCCCATTGAAACCTGGTGCATGAGTTCCAGTGGAAACGACTTCGCATCGGTGGTCATCCGATGGCAGAGAGATCACGGGCGCCATGACTTGCCGTGGCAGCAGACCCGTGATCCCTATCCCGTCTGGCTGTCGGAAATCATGCTGCAACAAACCCAGGTTGGCACGGTCAAGGCCTATTACGCCCGCTTCCTCGAGCGGTTTCCCGATGTAGATGCTTTGGCCGCCGCCGACCTCGACGAGGTGCTATCGGTCTGGAGTGGGTTAGGCTATTACAGTCGTGCACGCAATCTTCATCGGTGCGCACAGGCGGTACGGGACCGATTTGGCGGAAAGTGGCCCCGTTCTCCCGATGTGCTTGAGACCTTACCGGGGATAGGGCGTTCAACGGCCGCCGCCATTGCCGCCTTCTGTTTCGGTGAGCGTGTGGCTATCCTGGATGGCAACGTCAGGCGGGTGCTCTCACGCGTCCTCGGATTTGACTCGGACCTGTCGAAGATGGCGAATCAGCGTGCCCTGTGGGTCCTGGCCGAGCAGCTTCTTCCGGTTGACCACCTCCGCCAGACCATGCCAGCGTACACCCAGGGTCTCATGGATATCGGGGCGACGGTGTGTCGCGCTCGCGGCCCCGACTGTGGCGCCTGCCCGGTGGCTTCCGTCTGCACCGCCCGACGCGACGGAGATCCGCACGCCTATCCTGTCAGGAGCCGAAGGCTGTCCAGAAGTGCGCAATCTCTCTGGTTGCTTTGGGCGGTTCGAGCCGATGGTTCGGTATGGCTTGAGCGACGACCGACGCCTGGCGTCTGGGCCGGACTGTATTGCCTGCCGGTGTTCACGTCATGGGATGCATTGGCGTCGGCTGTCGCGGCTCCTGGATCTGCGACCCTCGAATGCCTGCCTGTTGTGGTGCATGCGCTGACCCACAAGGATCTGAGTTTGCACCCGGTACGGATTCCAATGGCAGGAGGTCAATTGACGCCAGGTGATGGCGGTGAATGGTTCAGCGCCGCACGATGGCCAGGTCTCGGCCTGCCGGCTCCGATCAGGAAGATCCTCAGCGCTGCCGGTTGACCGCTCAACGCCAGCTTACCTGGCGTCCAGTTCCCGGTGACGTTTCAAGGTCGTCCATACAGGCGAGAAATGGCGGACCAGTTGTTCAACCAGAAAGACAGAGCGGTGCTGTCCGCCGGTGCAGCCGATCGCCACCGTGACGTAGCTACGGTGGTCGCGTGCCAACGCCTGCAACCAAAAATCCAGAAAATCACGAATATGGAGTTCCATCCTTCGGACATCCTCGTGCTGCTGCAAGTAGGCGGCCACGGGTTCGTCCCGCCCCGTCAGGTTGCGCAAACCGGTTTCATAGTGGGGATTGGGTAGCATCCTGACGTCGAACACGTAGTCGGCATCGACAGGAATGCCCCGTTTGAAGGCGAATGACTCGAACACGAGAGTCAGCTGGGCAACCGGAGCCGAAATCAGCGCCTTGATGTAGCCCTGCAATTGCGACGATCGGATGATGCTGGTATCGATCACATGCGCGTGTTCGCGAAGTGTGCCGAGCAACTCGCGCTCGAGCTCGATGGCCTCGACCAGTGCGTGTTGAGCGTCTGCATCGTCGCTGCGGGACAGGGGGTGGCGGCGCCGGGTTTCCGAATAGCGGTGAACCAGCGTCTCGGTCATGGCGTCAAGGAACAAGGATCTGACGCTGATGCCGCGCTTGCGAAGGTTGGCCAGTTGTTCGGGAACAAGCGGCAAGGACGCTGCACTGCGCACATCCATGGCAATGGCCACCTTGCGACCGCGTGGATGCTGTTCAAGCTCGACGAAAGGCAGCAAAAGCTCAGGCGGCAGGTTGTCGACGCAATAGTAGCCCGCGTCTTCCAGTGCGTGCAAGGCGACGGACTTGCCTGAGCCGGACATGCCAGTGATGAGGACGACTTCAAGTGTCATGGCGTCAAGAAATGAGCGGTTCCCTCGCCGCCTCGGCCCCATTCCAGCATCTCGCGCGCATGCGCGAGTGATGCCGCCGAACCTAGCTTTCCACCGATCATGCGGGCAATCTCAGTGATGCGTTGTCCTTCAACAACTTCGTTGACCGAACTCGCAATGGTTCCCGATTCCTCCTGTTTGGTGACCACCAGATGGTGATCGGCACATGCGGCCACCTGTGGCAGGTGGGTGACAGCAAGAACCTGGCGGTCCTTGCCCAATTGCCGCATCAGGCGTCCGACGGTCTGGGCAACCGTGCCGCCAATCCCGGCGTCAACTTCGTCGAAGATCAGCGCCTGGACCTCGCCCAGCTGGCTGGTCGTTACGGCGATGGCCAGTGCAATCCGGGACAGTTCTCCGCCAGACGCGACCTTGCCGACAGGCCGCGGCACCGCGCCAGCGTGCCCTGCGACGAGGAACGAAACCTCATCGAGCCCGCTTGCAGTAGGTTGCACGCTCGGGGACAGTGCCACTTCGAAACGTCCGCCCTGCATGCCCAGTTCCTGTATCAGTGCCGAAACCGCGTGGGCCAGTCGAGGCGCCGCTTGCTGGCGGCTCTCTGACAGCTTCTTCGCCTCCTTGAGATACTTCTCGCGGGCATTGTTCTCGTTCGCTTCCAGCGTCGCGATGTCGGCTTGGCTGTCGATTTGCGCCCTTTTTTGCCGCCACGACGCGGCCAGTCCGTACAGATCTCTCGGCTCCTGTCTATACCGGCGGGCTAGCGCAATCCACTGAGTGATGCGTTGGTCAAGCTGCTGCAGCCGTTCGGGGTCCGGGTTGGCATTTCGCAGATAGGCGTGAAGGGAGTGCGCCACATCTTCAGCCTGTTCGAGGCTCGATCGAAGCACATCCGCGAGCTCTTGAAATGCAGGTTCTACGTGTGTCTGCGAATCCAGCAAGCCTTTGGCCCGCGAAAGCCCTGAAAGCGCGCCGGTCTCGTCATTTTCCAGGCGATCCAGAGCGCTGTGGGCAGTCTCGATGAGTGTCTGGGCATGGGCAAGACGAGAATGGCCGAGATTGAGTTCTTCCCACTCTGACTCGCCTGGGGCGAGCTTTTCAATCTCGCTGATCTGCCAGTCGAGGCGTTCAAGCTCCTCCTGCGCGGACGCCAGAGCGGTGCGACCGTCCAGCAGTGCCTTTTGAGCTCTTTTCCATTCTTGCCAGAAGATGGCCACCGTGTCCGAACGCAAGCCCGCATAGCCATCCAGCAGTTCTCGAACAGTGTCAGGACGGGTCAGACTCTGCCAGGCATGCTGTCCATGGATGTCCAGCAGGTAATTGCCTAGCTCACGCAACTGGGTGGCCGTGGCGACTGAACCGTTGATCCAGGCTCGGCTTTTCCCCTGGCTGTCAATCACACGCCTCAGCAACAGGACTTCGGCCAGCTCGAATCCGCCTTGCTCAAGCCAGGGGTGACAAGTGGCTGGGCAATCGAATTCAGCACTGATCTCAGTGCGCGTGGCGCCTTCCCGTATAAACGCATTGTCGGAACGGGCGCCCAGTGCAAGCTGAATGGCGTCGACAAGGATTGACTTTCCAGCGCCGGTCTCACCCGTCAGTGCGGTGAACCCCTGTGAAAGATCAAGGGCAAGCTCCTTCACGATGACAAAGTCGCGCAAGCAGATGCTTCGTAGCCCCACCGTCAGGATCCTCCTTCGTTCCAGTGGAGCTTCTCTCGAAGGGTATCGAAGTAGCTCCAGCCACGCGGATGCAGGAATCGCACACTGTGCTTGGATCGCCGCACGGTGATCCGGTCGCCGTGGAGGAGTGAGGCCAGGGACTGCATGTCGAAATTGGCGCTGGCATCGCGGCCAGCGACGATTTCGATGGCGACCTCCGTGTCATCAGACAGAACAATCGGGCGGTTGGACAAGGTGTGGGGCGCGATGGGCACCAACACCCAGCCTGGGATGGAAGGGTGCAGAAGCGGTCCGCCGGCTGAGAGCGCATAGGCTGTTGCACCGGTCGGGGTGGCGATGATCAGTCCATCGGCGCGCTGATTGGCCACGAAGTGACCTCCCACTTCGACCCGCAATTCGACCATGCCGGAAATGGCGCCGCGATTGACCACGACATCGTTCATTGCCAGTACGTCGAATACACAGTGGCCGTCGCGCATCACGCGCGCGTGCATGAGGCTGCGGCGATCCTCGACGTATTCCCCTCGCAGCATGGGCGTCAAGGTTGCCCTGAATTTTTCCAGTGATATGTCAGTGATGAAACCGAGACGGCCCTGGTTGATTCCGATCAATGGCACGCCGAAGGGGGCGAGCTGCCGGCCAATACCCAGCATCGTCCCGTCACCGCCGACAACCAGTCCCAAGTCGCAGCGCGCGCCAATCTCCGGCACATTGACCAGCGGGTAGCCCGCCAGGCTCGCGTTGTTCGCTGTTTCGCGCTCCAGCAGGATCTCGCATCCTTGCGCAGCCAGATACTCCGCGATGTCTTCCAGCACGCGTCGCATGGCGTCGGACTGCCGGCCGGAAAGGCTGGCATGGTACTTACCAATCAGCGCCACGTGGCGGAATATTGAATTCATTCGCAAATTACATCATTAAAATGAATTCATGCTGGATGATCGCGCCAAGTTGTTATTGAAAGCGCTGGTCGAGCGCTATATTGCCGACGGGTTGCCGGTGGGTTCGCGTACGCTCTCCAGGGCTTCGGGCCTTGAGTTGTCTCCGGCGACGATCCGCAACGTCATGTCAGATCTTGAGGAGCTTGGCTTGATCGCCAGTCCTCACACGTCGGCCGGACGGGTTCCCACCGCGCGCGGCTACCGCCTCTTCGTCGACACCATGTTGACCGTTCAGAGGGAAAGGCTCGACACGCCCAGTCTTGCACCCGACCAGCCGCAGAAAGTCATTGCCAATGCGGCGCATCTTCTGTCCAACCTTTCGCAGTTTGTCGGCGTTGTCATGGCGCCCCGTCGCAGTTCGGTGTTCCGGCATATTGAGTTCCTCCGACTGTCCGAGCGGAGGTTTCTGGTCATCATCGTGTCGCCCGATGGGGATGTCCAGAACCGGGTGATCTTCACCCAGGCCGACTACACCCAGAGCCAGCTGGTTGAGGCAGCCAACTACCTCAACATGAACTTCACAGGAATGGCCATTGAGCAGGTGCGCGAGCGCCTGCAGCGGGAGGTTGAATCGTTGCGTGGCGAGATCGCCACCTTGATGCAGGCTGCGGTTCAGGTGGGTTCAGATACCTTGGAGCAGTCCGAGCACGAGGTGGTCATTTCTGGCGAGCGAAACCTTCTTTCGGTGAGCGATTTTTCCGGGGACCTCAATCATCTGCGGCGTGCCTTCGATCTGTTCGAGCAGAAGACCCAGTTGATGCGTTTGCTCGACGTCTCCAGCCAGGCTGAAGGCGTGCGGATCTACATTGGCGGCGAAAGCCAGATCGTGCCCTTCGAGGAGCTGTCGATCGTAAGCGCACCCTATGAAGTGGACGGGGTCGTGGTGGGCACTCTTGGCGTGATCGGGCCGACTCGAATGCCCTACGACCGGATGATCCAGATTGTGGACATCACGTCGAAATTGGTCAGCAATGCACTGAGCCACTTCAAGTAGAGCACCTACAATCAAGATTGAAGGCGCGAAAATTTTGCGAGGGGCGTTAGCTCAGTTGGTCAGAGCAGAGGACTCATAATCCTTTGGTCGTTGGTTCAAGTCCAACACGCCCTACCAGCAAATTCAG
>ERZ795049.2861-NODE-2861-length-19293-cov-7.235523_pt1 | contig 19293 bp, 20 predicted proteins | sample MGYA00375133_ERZ795049 | MGnify/ENA primary metagenome ERZ795049 (study PRJEB30178, sample SAMN05720147) | activated sludge metagenome | isolation source: anaerobic digester from wastewater treatment plant | place: Japan | collected 2015-04-20 ...
AGAAATGATTTTTACACAGGATGGTTTCTCGGAATTGTGGGCTCTGATTTCAGATTTTGTGCTGAAACGTAGAAAATGGATATTTGCCGGAAAAGGTTGACATCAATGGATGATAATATATAATTCCAATCCATCAACCGGAAGGGTTTCTATATGAACACGTACAAAAATATTTTATACGCGATCAATCTCAACGATGAAAACATTACATCCATCATTTATGCCCTGGAATTTGCCAGGCTTTTTAACAGCCGGATTCACATTGTCTATGTCAATGATCCGCAGGCCGGTTATCGCCACCCGACAGACAGGGAAGACGCCGTGGCCCTGAGGGTCAGGGAGACCGTGTCCGAGTCCCTGCTGGAAAATCTGGATGTTGTCTATGCCGTATCCAAGGGAAACACGGCGGAAGAAATCGTCCGGTATGCGCAGGAGCATCAGATCGACCTGATCATGGTTGGACATAAGCACCGCGGCAAGCTTTATTCAACGCTTTTTGACAGCGATGATGTAAACATCATTGATACGGCGCAGCTGCCCGTCTTAGTCATTCCGGAAAAGTAGATCATCATCGCCGAAAGGCGGCCCGGAAATTTTCACAAATCATCAGTTTATTGTTTGATAGGGCGTTAAGGAAGATATTATGGGTTTTTTGGAAGAAGTTTATTTAGGCAATACCCTTCAGAACTGGTTGATTGCCGCCGGTATCCTGGTTGCTGTATTGACGGCTTTGAAAGTTATTCAAAAATTTTCCATCTATAAACTCGGCAAACTGGCGGCCACGACGGACAACCAGGTTGACGATCTGGTTGTCCATATGCTGGGGCAGACAAAATTTCTGATTCTGCTTGCGGGTTCCGCCTATATTGCCTCTTCTGCGATTATCCTCAAACCTCCCGTATCCGCGTTATTGCAGAAAGCGATGGTGCTGATTCTGATTTTACAGGGTGGTCTGTGGGCCGGTGCCGGAATTTCCTTTGTGTTGGGCAGGGCTGCTCAGAAAAAAATGGATCAGGATACCTCAAGCGCCACAACGATCACCTTTCTCGGATTTGTGGCGAAATTGATTTTGTGGGTCATTGTTTTCCTGCTGATTCTGGATAATCTGGGCGTCAATATCACCGGCCTGGTTGCGGGTCTGGGCATTGGCGGAATTGCCGTGGCTCTGGCTGTTCAGAATATTCTGGGGGACCTTCTGGCTTCTTTATCCATTGTGCTGGACAAGCCTTTTGTGATCGGAGATTTTATTGTTGTGGATGCGCTCTCAGGAACGGTCGAGCATATCGGTCTGAAGACCACCCGGATCCGCAGCCTGAATGGTGAGGAGCTTATTTTCTCAAACAATGATCTCTTGAAAAGCCGGATTCATAATTATAAGAGAATGCAGGAGAGGCGGATTGTGTTTGGCTTCGGCGTTGTTTATCAGACCCCGGAAGAAAAACTTACACTCATCAACGATATCGTGAAAGAGGTTATTGAAGGCCGGGAAGGTGTTCGTTTTGAACGGGTCCATTTCAAGGAATATGGCGACTCCGCGTTGAAATATGAAGTTGTGTATCACGTAAAGGGACCGGACTATAAAATTTACATGGATGTTCAGCAGACGGTTAATCTGGAGATTTTCCGCCGCTTCCGGAAAGAAGGGATTGAATTTGCCTATCCGACAAGAACCGTTCACTTACAGAGTGAAGGACGGGAGCAGGAGTTAAACAGAATTGTATGAAAAAGGCTGGCTTACTTCTGACAGGGCTTTCCTTGCTGCTTCTTCTGTTTCCTTTTTCCTGCCTGGCCGCGGAGGCTGCGGGAAATATTGGTACGATGTTGCCTATTTGGTCAATCTTGCCCTTTGCGGGTATTCTTCTTTCCATTGCGCTGATGCCCCTGTTCGTTCCTCATTTCTGGCATTATCATTTTCCGAAAGTTTCCGCTTTCTGGGCGGTATCTTTTGCCGTGCCGTTTTTGTATTTTTTCCGGGAAATCGCGGTACATGAGATTGCCCACATTATTATTATTGATTACATCCCTTTTATCCTGCTGCTCTGGGCCTTATTCACGGTTTCGGGTGGAATTTACGTGAAGGGGTCTTTAAAGGGCACGCCTGCCGTCAACACGGTCATTCTGCTGATCGGAACGCTTCTGGCATCTGTCATTGGCACAACCGGCGCTTCCATGCTGATGATCCGGCCGATCTTGCGATCAAACGCATGGCGGGTGCACAAGGTCCACACCATTGTTTTTTTTATTTTTTTGGTCAGCAATATCGGCGGTGCGTTGACCCCGCTGGGCGATCCGCCTCTGTTTTTGGGATTTTTGCACGGTGTTCCTTTTTTCTGGACGATGCATATTCTGCCGGAGATGGCGTTTGCCAGTGTCGTTCTTCTGGTTTCTTATTTCATCATGGATTCGTACTTCTATAAAAAAGAAAGCAAACCCGACGCTCCTGATACCGAACCGGAACCCTTAAGCATTGAGGGATCTTACAACTTTATTTTTCTTGCAGGCATCATTGCTGCTGTTTTGTTCAGCGGAACAGTTAAACTGGGTGATGTCAATCTCTTCGGAATCCACCAGGCTGCGGAGAATTTGATTAAAGACGTTGTACTGATCCTGATGGGTGTCTTGTCCCTGGTTTTTACAAAAACGGATCTTCGTAAAGGCAACGAATTCAGCTGGGCGCCAATCATGGAAGTGGCTTATCTCTTTGCCGGCATTTTTATCACGATCATTCCGGCCCTGGCGATACTGAAAGCGGGAGAACAAGGAGCACTGGCCTGGCTGATCAAATCCATCAGCACGCCGGCCCAGTATTTCTGGGCGGTGGGTTCGTTGTCCAGCTTCCTGGACAACGCCCCGACTTATCTGACCTTTTTCAACAGTGTGCTGGGTAAATTTTATCCCGGAATTCCTGAAGCACAGGCAGTTTCCGCGCTCATTGTAGAGAAAATACCTTATCTGGCCGCGATTTCGGCGGGAGCGGTTTTTATGGGCGCCAATACCTACATCGGCAACGCACCGAATTTCATGGTGAAATCGATCGCGGAAGAGGCGGGGGTTAAAATGCCAAGCTTCTTTGGCTATATGTTTAAATATTCCATCCCGATACTGATTACCTTGTTTGTTCTGATTACCTTTGTTTTCTTCTGATATTTCAGTAACATAACGTATAATAAATATTTCTTGAAGATGCAGAGGAAAGCAGATAAGGTACAAATCAGCTTGCTTCCTGATGCTGCCGTTATTATCTTAACTTACAATGCCGTCCGGGAATGATAAGGCTGGCAAACGAAGAATACGGAGGACAACGTTTCATGGCTGCAAAATTGCGAAATACTTTAAAAACTATCGAGGATTACAAGGCAACCAATCCTCATTACACCGATCTTCTGGACATCCTGGCGGATATTCTTATTCTTCGCGAAAATTATCGCAAGAACATGACAAACCCGATCTTTTCAGTCGAAGAAAAGTTGATCGACGGGAAAATGAAGGGTGGACTGCCCCTGATTGATCTTGCGGGGCAAAAGTACGATCTGACCCGTCCGAAGGAATATTTTTACTCGCTCATTTCCATTGCGGAGAAAAGAATCCCGTCAGAAGCGCAAAAGTTTCTGGATGTAATCAAAAATAAAAATTTTAACTGGGAAAATATTATCCGTGCGTCGTTCAGTCCTTCAGAGGAAGAAACATCGACCCGGGAACTTGAAGCGGCGGATGAAAACGATGATCAGTTTGATTTGATCGATCTGTTTTTTGAAGAAAGCCTTCGTCCCGAACTGGAAGTGATTGCGGAAAAATACGGCGCAGCTGTTGAGAAAAGCGGCTGGATGGAGGGCTACTGTCCGATTTGCGGCAAGGAGCCGAAAATCGGGGAAATCCGTGAAAGTGAAGACGGCAGACGTTATCTATTCTGTCATCAGTGCGGTTATAAATGGCACTTCCGCCGAATCAAATGCCCCTTCTGCGGCAATGAAGAACAGCATTCCCTGGCTTATTTTGCAGTGGAAGGAGAAGAAAGCCATCGTGTTGATGTCTGCAACAAGTGCCGCCGCTACATCAAGATTATTGAACTTCCCAAGTCATCCGAGGACGTGAATCTTGATATTGAAGATATCGCCACCCTCCACCTCGACATGCTGGCGTACGAGGAAGGGTACAACTAAAAGAAAGCCTAATAGACTATAGGCTTTTAGGCTATTAGGATAAATGGAAAAGGCCCAACCAAGACAACGTCTCGGTTGGGCCTTCTGTCTTATCTTTTCCTACAGTCTAACAGTCTACAGCCTAACAGCCTAACAGCCTAACAGCCTAACAGCCTTTTTTTAATCCTGATGCTTCCCCGGTTCGGGCTTTACCAGTCCCTTGATGATGGAAGTGCCGTACTCCCTGCCGGTATTGAAGGCATGGATGTTATTCTCTTTTGTTGCAACGGGGACAGAATCGAGCACGGCTTTTTTAAGTACCTCGGCATGCACGAGATGTTCCACCGCAGAAAGGAATCCCAGCATGACAATGTTTGCCATCATCTTGGTGCCGAGTTGCTCGGCGAATCGCGTAGCCGGGATATGGAAGGTTTTGTGATGCATATCTGCTTTGCGGGTGTGAACCAGGTCTGTATCCCAGATCAAGGTGCCTTCGGGACGCAGGGATTTGACATTTTTCATGTAGGCTTCCTGGCTCATGCAGATCAGGATTTCCGGTTCTTCCACGCAGGGGAAAAGAATTTCTTCGCTGCTGATGATCACCTGGCTGGAACAGGCGCCTCCCCGCGATTCCGGACCGTAATTCTGCGTCATGGTGGCATGCTTGTGATCATAGAGCGTTGCCGCTTTGCCCAGGATATCGCCTGCCATCACAATCCCCTGGCCGCCGAAACCGGTAATTAAAATATGTCTTTCCCGTTTATCTGTCATGGCGATCACCGCGCTTTCTGAGAATCAGCGTGCAGAGAACGCCACTGAGGCATCTGCGGATGATTGAATTTTTCATAATGGTCAAGAAATGTGGGGCGTTCAATGTCAACAAATTTCCCCACGACAATCTCCTTGTCAATATCCATCGAAGCGTCTTTGGGGTCAATGTCGCCCCGGATGACAGAACGGCCCTGGTAGAACTTGAGCATTTCCAGCGCGCTTCCCATGCGGTTGCGCCGCCCGAAGGAGGACGGGCAGGGCGTGATGACTTCGACAAAGCTGAAGCCCCGCTTTTCCAGTGCTTCGCTGATGGAACTGCGCAGCGATCTCACCTGCATGGCTGTCCATCTAGCCACATAGGTAGCGCCGCAGGCGGATGCCAGGTAACTGAAATTGAAAGGCTCTTCCGGTGCGCCGTTGACGGAAGTTGTCGTTTTTGCGCCCAGTGGCGTACTGGGGGCCTGCTGACCGCCTGTCATTCCGTAATTCAGATTGTTGACGCAGATCACGGTCATATCCATGTTCCGGCGGGCTGCATGGATAAAATGATTGCCGCCGATGGCGAAGAGATCACCGTCTCCGGAAACAACCACGACTTTTGTTTGCGGTCGGGCCAGCTTCAGACCGGTGGCAAAGGGAATGGCCCGTCCATGTGTGGTGTGAAAAGAATCCAGCCGGATATAACCTGCCATGCGTCCAGTACAGCCGATGCCGGAGACCATGGCAATGGAATTGGGATCCCAGCCGGTGTTCTTAATTGCTGATATCACGGCGCTGAACACGGTACCGATACCGCAGCCCGGACACCAGATATGCGGGATTCTTTCTGTCCTCAGAAGAGAATCCATCGGGTGAGGTGGAACATTTTTCACAGCTTTTGATGTTGTCATATTGAACCTTTTGCCGCCTTCGAGATGGCATTGAGAATCAAATTGGGGTGAATGATTGCACCGCCGAAATTGGAGACCAGGCTTACCGGACAGGCACCGCAGGCGCAGCGTTCAAGTTCCAGGACCAATTGACCGCCGTTGATTTCCGCCATGATCATGGCCTTTGCTCCGGGTGCGACACTGCGGATGAGTTCTTCAGGAAACGGCCAGATGGTTTCCAGAACGATCAGCCCCGCCTTGATGCCTTCATCCCTCGCGTTTCGGACGGCCTGCATGGCAGAACGTGCGCTGATGCCATACGACACCACGACAATCTCAGCGTCATCCAGATACAAATTTTTTGTGCTGATAATTTTTTCGCGATTGTTGCGGATCTTATCGACAAGCCGGGCAATCATTTGTTCCTGTGCTGCCGCGTTCATTGCCGGATAGCCCCGGTCATCATGAGTCAGACCGGTTACATGAATCCGGTAACCGTCGCCGCAGTTGGCCATCGGCGCGATGCCGTCCGTATCGGCTTCATAGGGGAGATAATCTTCACGGGCGACGGAAGGCTTCCGCCGGTTGATGATTTCAATTTCATCTTCGCGCGGAATAATCACACGCTCATTCATGTGCCCGACAACTTCATCCGCAAGAATCAGCACGGGAAGACGGTAATATTCGCTGAGATTGAATGCGCGGATGGTCATGTCGAACATTTGCTGCGGGCTTGCCGGAGCAAGGACGATAATTTCATAATGACCATGCGATCCCCAGCGCGCCTGCATCACATCTCCCTGCCCAACAGATGTGGGCAGTCCGGTGCTGGGGCCGGCCCGCTGGACATTGCAGACCACACAGGGGGTTTCCGTGCAGATTCCCAGCCCGATGTTTTCCATCATGAGAGAGAAGCCCGGTCCCGAAGTGCTGGTCATGGATTTCACACCGCCCCAGCTGGCGCCTAGAATTGCCGCCATGGAAGCGATTTCATCTTCCATCTGAATGAAAATTCCTCCCAGTTGAGGCAGACGCCGTGACATGGATTCGGCAATTTCCGTTGCCGGCGTTATCGGGTATCCGGCAAAAAAGCGACATCCGGCCGAAAGGGCTCCTTCGCAGCAGGCCTCATCGCCATTCATGAAGTGTGTTCCCGTCAGGACTTCTTTTGCAACCAAAACCTGTCTCCTTCAGACTTTATTCATTATAGTCATCGTATTCAATCGTATAAATGGCAAACTCAGGGCAGAGAATTTCACAGAAATGACAATTCACGCACCTTGAGGCATCATTGACTTCGGGGGGGTGATAGCCTTTTTTGTTAAAAACGGAAGAGACCCGCAGAACCTGGCGGGGGCAGTTGGCAATGCAAAAACCGCAGCCCTTGCAGCGGTCTTCAATCACAATGACCTGACCCTGCCTTTTTTTCCGGGATCCATTTTCATCTTGGGGATTGATCTGGTATTTCTTTGTTTTCTGCATGTAGTTAACACAATTCCCCTGTATAATTGAATTACACAAGGCGACTTGCCGGATGGATTGATTTGCTTGAATATCGGGGATTTGTAAAGGAAACGCTTCCCTGAAGTGCCAAATTCCATCAAATGCGCGCAAAGTTGCTGTGTGAAATTATAAAAATAAGGTGGCGCTGTCAAGTAAAAACAATCCTGTTTAACATATTCATTTGTCAGCGATTTTGAAGATCCATGTTGTACAGTGGCAAAAACGGGTTTTCGGATAAATGCTTGCTTTTCATTCGGGTGCATATTAGAAATCAGCATTAAAAAGCAAAGACATGCATAAAATCGAGTAACATAATGGATAAATCGCATATACATCCGATTATAAAAATCCTGAAGAAAGAGCTTCATGTGGGAGAAATGCCCATTGTGTCGCACCTGGCGGAAAGTGAACGCGATCCCTTTGTTATTTTGATTTCCACACTGCTGAGCTTAAGAACAAAAGATGAAGTGACAGCCGAAGCGACAGACAGGCTTCTTGCGCTGGCATCCACACCTGAGGAAATGCTCAGGGTCCCCCGGGACAAAATCGCCAGGGCTATCTATCCGGTTGGTTTTTACAGAAACAAGGCAAAAACCATTCACCATGTCTGCCGGGAACTGATTGACCGGTTTAACTCCCGAGTGCCGGATGATCTGGATGAATTACTAAGCATCAAAGGCATCGGCCGCAAGACAGCCAATCTGGTCATTACACTGGCTTATGGTAAAGACGGTATCTGTGTGGACACGCATGTGCACCGCATATCCAACCGTCTGGGTTATGTTACAACGAAAAGCCCGGATGAAACGGAAATGGCCCTGCGTGATAAACTTCCCCGCAGGTACTGGATCATTTATAATACCCTGCTGGTTTTCTTTGGCCGTAAAACCTGCAAACCTGTTTCACCTTTCTGCAACACCTGCCCGATCAGCAAGTACTGTGATCGTACGGGGGTGACGGTGAGCCGGTAATCCTAAAAACATGAAAGGAAAGAAAATAGTTGACGATTATTTATCCTTTGGCTATGATGCCGCGGTTTTTTGGATGACCGGCAGGAAAACGGTTGGATGGATTCATGAAGATGTATTTGGCATTATTCATGAATTTGTATCCGGCATTGAGGTAAAAGAAGCGTTGAATAAAATGACTGCCGGTGATATGTACCAAAAAGATAATAATGAATTTCTGAAATTATGTGATTTAAAGGATTAAAAGATGACGGTATTTTTAACTATATTGCACATTGTTGTTTGTATCACCCTGATTTTGATTGTCCTGCTTCAGGCAGGAAAAGGCGCGAACATGGGCGCTGCCTTCGGAGGTTCAAGCCAGACTGTTTTCGGTTCAAGCGGTGCCGGCACTTTTCTGGGAAAATTGACGGCGGCGGTGGCGATCATTTTCATGCTCACCTCCATCACACTGACCTACACGGCGTCAAGAAAACCGTCGGGTTTGATGGATAAAGCCTCAGTTCCCGCGGCAAGACAGGCGGCTCCGGTTGCGCCAAAACCCACGACATCGCCCGCGGCGCCGGCAGCAACTGTGCCTGCTCCCGGGGCGGCGACGCAAGCACCTGCCGCGGCACCTGTACCCGCACCTGCGGCGAAATAAGATTTGTTCTTTCTTATCCGGACAATTTGCAAAACCGATTTGACGATCAGCACAAATACGGTGAATGTATAGGGTTTCAATTTACTGCCGAAGTGGTGGAATTGGTAGACACGCTATCTTGAGGGGGTAGTGGACAAAATCCGTGCTGGTTCAAATCCAGTCTTCGGCACCATTAATTAGATTAAAGGGTTAGCTCGTTAAAGGGTTAACCCTTTTTTCTTTTTAAGTTCATTTGACCACAAAATGACATTCAAAGGGCGCTTCCCTCCAGGATTCGTTCGAGATCACCACCGTAGCGACGGTATTTTTCGGGGGACAGGATTTCCTGGAGATGGTCCTTGTTTAAAACCATTTCTGCGAGTTTCTCATCGGGTAGAAACATAAATACCGCGCAGTTGGCTTCTTTGGCCTGCTCAAAACGCCACGCATACAGTTTTTTGATCATTTCCTTCTGCTCACGGGCAAGCGAGTAATACCCTTTTATTTTTGAATACCCGCGGCGGTCAAAACTTCTTTCCTGCCAGCTGGCGGCGGCGATTTTCGCAAAGGCCTCGTCCGCCGCTTTTTCCAGACCTTTTTCGCGCAGGCTGGTTTGCTGCTTTTCATATAGCGCGGGTAGGAGGGTCACGTCCTGTACGGCATACGCGAGCTGTTCGTCGGTCAACGGTCGCAGGTCCCATCGAGAACGCTGCATCTTCTTGCTTTTCTTGAGTTCCACCCCGAGGAATTCCTTAATCATCTTTTCCAGAGAGAGTTGATGGAATCCCAGCAGCATGGCGGCCCGGTGGGTATCAAAAATATTTTTAAATTCAAATCCATAGTCTCTTTTCAGCAGGCGGATGTCATTGTCTGCGGCGTGAAGGATTTTTACAACGGATTTACTTTTTAAAGGTCTCGCTAAAAAGGACAAATCCAGTTGGGCCATTGCATCAATGACATAGGTGGTGGGCTTTGCGTAGATTTGAATTAAGCAGAGTTTTTCCCTGAAATATCTGAAGGAATCGTATTCTGTATCAATGCCTAGAATGGAAGCCTGACGCAAATGTTCAGCGGCGCGTTTTGCGGCTTCGGGCGTATTTACCAGCAGCCAGTTCGTATTCATGGGAAGGTACTTAACCGAAACATCAATTTTATGCTATAAAAATGATGAGATCAGTCCGGAAAAACCGGGCTTGTCAGTTATCTATTTGCTTATATTTATTGTGCTATTATGCTTTACAAAATAATAGGATATGTTACCCTTTCAAAAAAGTGATTGAATTCAGGGAAGGATTCCACATGCTTTTATGAGAAAAATATGGTTTTTTCTTATACTGGCAATATTTTCCGGAGGTTGTGACATGCAGAACAGATTTCTTTATTTTCCCAATGATGATCGGCCTTCTCCCCAAATGCTGGCTGCTGAAAATATGGAGCTGTGGCATACAGAGGGTTCGGATTACCGGGGATTGGTTTCCGCCGGCAATCAGCAGGCTCCCGGAGGCACGATTGTTCTCTTTCACGGCAACGGCGGTACGGCGTTTGACAGGGGATTCTACCTCGAGCCTCTGTCGGAACTTGGTTTCCGGGTCATCCTGGCTGAATATCCAAAATACGGAGGCCGACCGGGCGATGTAGGAGAAAAGTCCTTTGTTGCCGATGGTCTGGAAACTGTTCGCATCGCCTATGAGCAGTACGGGGACCCGCTTTATCTGTTGGGAGAATCGCTGGGCTGCGGGGTCGCGGCCGCGGTTGCCCGGCATACAAAAGTTCCCGTTGCCGGCATCATTCTCATCACACCCTGGGACACGCTGGCGGCCGTTGCCAAATCCCTGTTCCCTTTTCTGCCGGTGAAGCTGGTTTTAACGGATAAATATGACAGCATTTCCAATCTCCAATCTTTTCAGAACAAGATATCTGTGGTCGGCGCCGAGTATGATGAAATCCTTCCCATTAAACATGCTCATCATTTATACGAGAAGCTGCCGGAAGGGAAAAAGCGCATGTGGGTGATTAAGGGGGCGGGTCATAATGACTGGCCGTTTTTCGCAGGTGAAAACCTGTGGAGGGAAATGACCGACTTTGTCAGAATCGATAAAAAAGGTTCATGACGCGGGCAAAAGGGGAAGGGGGCCGCATGTCCTCGAATAAATACAGGATGAACAGGTTCTTTTTAAAAGATACCATCCGTCAGCGGATTGACTTTTCTGAGACTGCCCAGAGCAGGGGGCTTCCCGCGCCGCCGCCGCAAAAAAAATGTCCGCCTGGAATAGACCGAATTGACTTGCCCGACGGTGCCAGGGCTCTGACCAGCCTGGCGAAAATGCCGGTGAGCGCAGCAATAGCTTTGCGTGAGAGTGTTCGTCAGTATACGCCCACTCCGTTGACTCTGGAGGAGGTTTCCGCGCTGCTTTGGGGTACCCAGGGCATTCGGGAAATCCTGTCCGCCGAATCGGCGCTTCGGACGGTTCCGTCTGCAGGCGCGCGTCACGCCCTGGAAACCTATCTGGTTGTTAATCGTGTGAACACACTGGAATCCGGCCTTTACCGTTATCTGCCCTTTGACGGTCAGCTCGCGAGGCTTCGACTCGACCCTGAGATCGGTCGTAAAGCGGCCATGGCCTGTTTCGGACAGGGCTTTATCGCAGCCGCTGCTGTGACATTTTTCTGGACGGCGATTCCGGCAAGGATGGAGTGGCGCTACGATTTGGCGGCGCACAAAGTCATTGCCATCGACGCCGGTCACGTCTGTCAGAATCTTTATCTGGCTGCACAGACCATCGGTGCAGGTGTTTGTGCTGTTGCCGCTTACGATCAGGAGGCGTGTGATGAACTTCTGGGCGTGGACGGTGATGAAGAATTTACCATTTATCTGGCCCCGGTCGGGAAAAGACGGGAATAAACGAGCACCTGTCTGCCCGTTCAGAAATCCAGACTGTTGCGGACAAGCGTTCCGTTGTCAGAAAATTCTCTTGATAAAAAATGCCACAAAGCGTATCGACTGCTTAATCATTCCTGGCAAATAAGGAGGGGAAAACATCATTTATCGTCGTGTAACCTTATTGCGCGTGTTGAAAATCAGCGCACTTCTTTTTCTTCTTTTTTTAATGCTATGCTTTGCTGCGCTTTGCCTGGGCGCAATCCACATCGCACCTGCCGATGTAGCCAGGGCGGTTTTCGGGACGATTTTCGGCAATGTGTCAGGAACATCCGAAGAAGAATTGATTTTATTTTCCGTGCGGCTGCCGCGTATTTTATTTGCCGGAATCGTGGGTGCGTCGTTGTCTCTGGGCGGGGTTGTTTTTCAGGCGCTCCTGCGCAATCCGCTGGCTGATCCATACGTTCTGGGTATTTCCGGCGGTTCGGCGCTTGGCGCGATCGTCGGCATCGTCGTCGGTGCATCTTCCTTTTATCTGGGTGTGCCTTTTCTGGCTTTCTGCGGAGCGCTGGCGACCGTTTTTCTGGTTTTTGTTGTGGCCGGCGGTTCCAGGGGTGTGCTCCTGGACAATTCACTTTTGCTGGCCGGTGTGGTGGTAAACGCCTTTTTCTCCGCAGCGATTCTCTTTGCCCTTTCCATCGTCAACAGCATGGAGTTGCACAGCATCAGCTTCTGGCTCATGGGTGATCTTTCCCGCGCGTCACTGAAGGAGATTTTCGGGACTGCTTTGTGTTTCGCGGCATGTTTCGTCCTGCTTTACGCTCAGGCCCGCAAACTCAATTTAATTGTTCAGGGGGAAGAGACCGCCCTGCAGCTTGGGGTGAATGTCCTTGCAACAAAATATCTTTTGTTATTAGTCACTTCATTAATCACAGCAGTGGCAGTTTCATTTGCCGGTATTATCGGTTTCATCGGGATTATGGTACCGCACATGATGCGTCTGGTGTTCGGCTCCGATCACCGGCTGCTGCTCCCCTCTGCGGCGCTCTTCGGCGCTTCCTTTCTGGTGGTGGCCGATACGCTGGCCAGAACCGTTCTTTCGCCCGCGGAATTGCCCGTCGGGGTGATCACCGCCCTCTGCGGCGCTCCCTACTTTATTTTTCTCATGAGAAGAAAGGGGCGCGGATAATGTCAATTCTCTGCACGCAGAACCTATCCTTCCGCTACACGGACAAACCCGTGCTGGACGATATATCGTTTGGCCTGGACCGGGCTGAAATCGTGGCGGTTATCGGACCCAACGGGTCGGGGAAAACCACGCTGCTTAAATTAATCAACGCCACGCTGTTTCCGTTTTCCGGCAGGGTGCTCATCGAAGGTAAAGACACCAGGCAATGGACGCGCCGCGAGATTGCCCGAACCGTGGCCATTGTTCCCCAGGAATCACCCGCCATTTTCCCGTTTTTTGCAGAAGAAATTGTCATGATGGGCCGTTTCCCCTACCGGGGTTCGCTTGCGTTTGAAACCAGGGCGGACTACAGAATCGCCCGTGAGGCCATGGCCCAAACCGATTGTCTCTCCTTTGCCCAACGCCGCTTCAATGAACTTTCCGCAGGTGAACGGCAGCGCGTGCTGATCGCGCGCGCTCTGGCGCAGGAGCCGAAGATTCTGCTTCTGGATGAAAGCACGGTTTTCCTGGATTTGAAACATCAGGCGCAGTTTCTTTCCCTTTTGAGGCAATTGAACCGGGACCGTCACCTGACAGTGATTTTTGTCACACACGATGTCAATCTCGCATCGCAAAACGCCGATCAGCTTCTTTTGCTTTACAAAGGGGAAAAATATGCTATAGGAACTCCCGCGGATGTTTTAACCGCGCGAAATATGAAAGAGGTTTACGATGTCGACGTCGGGATTGACCTCAATCCGCATGACGGTTCGACCCGTGTGACATTGCTAACCTGAACAGGCTGTTCAAAAAAAGGAAGCCGGTTTAAATCCGGCGCTGCCCCGCAACTGTACGCGGAACGAAATCCACAAAATGCCACTGACGCATGGCGTCGGGAAGGCGTGGAAAGTAGGTCGCCGCAAGCCAGGAGACTTTATGGACAGTCACCATAAACTTTGTTCCCGAGGGGGAAAGGAGAAAGTCCATGAAGCATTTTTCAAAATCAGCTGTAATTCTTTTTTTAATCCTTTTCATCATTGGTTCCGTCCATTTTGCTCTTGCGGCAGCTCAGAGTGATTCTCCAAAAGACGCGATCCCTGCAGAGAAGGGCGCCTCCCAGGAAGATTTGACAACAAAGGAAGAAGCACAGAAAGGTGATGCTTCCGACAGGTCTGTCCGTATGGAAGAGGTGGTTGTCTCTGCCACGAAGCTTCCTTCGATACGAAAAGACATTCCTAATGCTGTTATTATCAAGGACAGTAAAGATATTCAGGTGTCGGGATCGAAAACGGTCGGGGAGTTACTCGCCAGTGAACCGGGGATCGATTGGCAGACCTATGGCAATTACGGTGGGGCGACACAGGAAATCCATATTCGCGGTATGCGGGGCAATGCGACCCAGGTCCTCGTCAACGGCGTCAACTTCGGTGCACCTTCATTGGGCGTTGCGGATGTGGGAAAGATTCCCGTCGACAATATCGGGCGGATTGAAACGGTCAAAGGTTCCGGTTCGCTTCTCTACGGATCGGGGGCTATGGCTGGAACCGTCAATATCATTACCAAAGAACCGTCCAGGGATAAGATGGATCTGAAGGTCAGCGCCGGTTACGGAACACAAAATACATATCGTCTGGCGGCGGAAAACGGGATGTTTGTCATCGGTGATTTCGGATATTACCTGACTGCCGGCAGAACCGAAACAGACGGGTTCAGGGACAACAGCTGGCTTCGCCAGAATGACGTATCCCTGAAGCTGTTATTTGACAAGAAAGAAAAAATTCATATCAGTCTTTACGGTGATTATATAGACAGGTCATACGGAGTGCCGGGCGTCAAACCGCCTGAAGGCACGCAGGATTACTATATCGGTGGAGAGAAATTTTACAATAGCGAATCGTCAACCCTGCTGGATCACAGCACGGATAAAGACGGGCACATCGTCCTGAACGTCAAGGGCAAACCCATCAAATGGTTCGGCTATGACCTGAAAGCGTATTACACTAACCTGGAGAGTTACAATTATGCCCGCTATGCATTTGACGGTACGGGAGCGGAAAACTGGGTAAAGAACCGGGTGCTGGGCACAGATGGCCATCTGGATATTTATCCACTTGAGGGAGCCCAGATGCTGCTGGGTTTTGAGTACAAGGATTTCAGCTGGAAGAATCAGAGTTACGGTCTGGTTTCATCTGGCCTTCGTGACGGTTCCGATTCGACAGTGGATGCTCATGTATTTACGCAGGGTTATTTTTTGGAAGCTGAATACAGGCCTTTTAAATACGGGAAAGCTTTTGCCGGTTTCCGTCATGAAATTAACTCTGCCTTTGGTTCGGAGAACCTGCCCCGCGTAGGTGTGGTCATCAATCCCTTTGAAACAACAGCTTTGAAGATCAGCCACGGGAAACACTTCCTGGCGCCCACGCTCAATGATCTGTATTGGCCGGCTGATCCATACACCAGGGGAAACCCCAACCTCAAGCCCGAGAACGGCTGGCATACCGATGTTACTGTCGAGCAGTCATTGTTTAATGACAAATTATTCATGACCATCTCGTATTTTCACTGGAATGTGGATGATAAAATCCAGTGGGAGCCGGATTCACAGGGGGTATGGAGTCCCATCAACCTGGCCGGCTACAGGGCCGATGGCATTGAGGCAGGCCTTAAGGTCGGGCCCTTCTACGGATTTTCTCTGGGGTTGAGTTATACGTACACGAAGGCGGAAGAGGAAAACCGCGACTATTTAAAGCAGGATTACGGATACCCGCCGGATTTTCAATACGTCATGGTCAAGCGGCGCGCGACCATGACGCCGGAGAATCAGTTCAAAGGTGACCTGACGTACAAGAGTAATTTCGGTCTGACTGCGACGGCCACTTTGCGGTATGTGGGTGACCAGATTGTTTATAATACAGAGTCCACCACCTATCCTGATACGCAAACCGTAAACTATACCATCGGGTCATACTGGACAACGGATTTAAAGATCGAACAGCGCCTGTTCAAGCATTGGGTTTTGTCGCTGGCCGGTTATAACCTGTTTGACAGTCCATACGATACCCGTCTGCAGTCTTTTACCGATCAGACCACTTTCAAAAATACGATGTGCGGTTATCCGGGAAGGGGAAGGTCTGTTTTCGGAAGCGTTACTTATGAATTTTAAATGACTGTTTCGTAAAGCTGTTTTTATAGCTGATGTTGAAATGGGTAAAAAATTATGGGTAAACAATTAACAAACTCTCGGAGGACGTTCTTGCTTCGGCAAACAAATATGCCAAAGGACGTCATGCCGGACTTGATCCGGCATCCAGTATATTCCTGGATTCCCGCCTACGCGGGAATGACAACCATTGTTGCCAAGGTAATAATATTTTTTTTAACTGTTTTGCTGATGGTTATTTGCGCAGAGATATCTTGCGCCGATGAATTCAGAGATGAAACAAACCGTCTTGTCCGGATCCATTCCGTGCCGCGGCGAATCGTTTCTCTTGCGCCCGGAATTACAGAGACCCTTTACGCGCTCGGTCTTGAAAGCAGAATCGTCGGGGTAACCACTTTTTGTGACTGGCCGGTTGCAGCGCGCTTAAAACCTCGGATCGGCGGATTTACAAATCCGTCCATAGAAAAGATTGTCGCGCTGAAGCCGGATTTGATTCTTGCCACTGCTGACGGGAACCGCAGGGAGACCGTTCTGCAGTTGGAGAGGCTTGGGCTGCCCGTTTATGTGACCAATCCCTCCGATACGCGATCAGTCCTGAAAAGCATTCTGCGGATTGGTGAAATCACCCGCCAGAAAAAAAATGCCAGGAGGCTTGTGGGAACACTTCAAAAGAGGCTGGATTGTGTTACAGCCCAGACCCGGCATAGAGATAAACCTCGTGTTTTTTTTCAGATTGGTCTGGAGCCCATGGTTACAGCCGGCAGAGGCACATTGATCAATGAAGTCATTAAGCGTGCCGGGGGTGTGAATGTTGCGGGTGCTGACCTGGCCAACTACCCCCGATACAGCGCGGAAGGGATTATCGGCGCATCGCCTGACATCATTGTTTTTGCGCCAATGATCAATGATAACAAATTTGAAGCGGTGAAAAGATTCTGGAAGAATTTTCCGGAAGTGCCGGCGGTGAAAAACCGTAGAATTTACCCAATCGATGCGGATTTGATTAACAGGGCATCCCCACGCCTTTTTGACGCCGTTGAGATTATGGCAATCTTTTTTCATCCGGATATCAATATCTCGGCGACCTGTTGCCCAAACGATATCCCTTTGAGCGGCCATTGAAAGCGCTTTGTCTCATGAATCAAGGCGTAGCGAAAGATCAGTAATGACAACTGTTTGAGCCGCAGGCGAGTTTTGTCATTACCTTTCGCAAGCCTTAGATTTATTCAAAACGGTTTTAGGCAAGCGAAAAGGATATTTGGGCAACAGCCCGTCGAGATGATACAAAGGAAAACATCATGAATTATCCGAACATCCCCCCTGTTGATCTGGATGCGGCACACCGGGCCCGAATACGGCAAAACCAGTTGACTAAACCGCCCGGGAGCCTCGGTAGGCTTGAAGAAATTTCCATCCGGCTGGCCGGAATGAAAGCCGATCCCTGTCCCTCCGTTTCCCGGAAGGCGGTCATTGTGATGGCTGCCGATCATGGAATTGCCGCGGAAGGTATAAGCGCCTTCCCTGCAGAAGTCACAAAACAAATGGTGATGAATTTCCTGCAGGGTGGAGCCGCCGTCAATGTGCTGGCGCGTCAGGCCGGGGCTTCATTGACGATCGTTGATATTGGTGTCGCATCCGACTTCGATCCTTCCCTGCCGGGACTGCTTCAACGCAAGGTTGCCCGTGGCACGCGCAACATGACCCGCGAACCTGCGATGACCCGGAAAGAGGCCGAAAGAGCAATTGATGTCGGCATGGAAGTGCTTGACAAAGAGGCCGAAAACGGTCTTGACTTGATTGCAACCGGGGACATGGGAATCGGCAATACCACGCCGTCATCGGCCATTGCATCCGTTTTGACCGGACTGCCGGTTTCCGCTGTGACCGGGCGTGGCACCGGGCTTACCGATGCGGGGCTGGCAAACAAGGTGAAGGTGATCGAGCGGGCGATTGCCCTGAACAGGCCCGATCTAAAAGATGCGGTGGATGTTCTTTGCAAAGTTGGAGGACTGGAAATCGCGGGGCTTGCCGGTGTGATGATTGCCTCGGCCGCCCGCCGCATCCCGGTCGTTGTGGACGGATTTATCTCGACCGCGGCCGCCATGATCGCGATAGGCCTGGTGCCGGACGTGCGCAATTATTTATTCGGCTCTCATGAATCGGTGGAAATAGGCCACAGGGTTATGCACAAATATCTCGGCCTGACTCCGCTCATAAATTTGAATCTGCGCCTGGGGGAAGGAACCGGCGCGGTTCTGACGTTTCACCTGATCGAAGCCGCCTCCCGCATCATCAGAGAAATGGCGACATTTGCCGAGGCAGGGATAAACGATCAGAAATAAAGGTTCAAGGTTCAAGGGACAAGGAGAAAAGAGCGCTTCGACAGGCTCAGCGACCGGAGGGGCAAGGCACAAGGAGCAAGGATAAAGGATAAAAGGAAATCATGCGGAATTTGCGTATCGCTTTTGGATTATTGACGACGCTGCCGTTCGGTATACGGGGAAGCTGGCAGCCCGGGGACAGCGGACGTGCTGCAATCTGGTATCCGCTGGTTGGTGTTGTGATCGGCGGATTAACCTGGTTGGCATGGTACGTGCTGAAACAGTATTTTCCTCCGCTGGCCGTTGGCGTTATGACCCTCGTGGTGTGGGTTGGCCTGACGGGCGGACTGCATCTTGACGGATTGGCGGACTGCTGTGACGGTTTACTGTCATCAAATACTCGCGAGCGGCGTTTGGAGATCATGAAAGACCCGCATCTGGGGACATTCGGCGGTATCGGTCTGATCCTTGTTTTGTTTTCCAAAATCGTGGCATTGAGTATGCTGACATCTTCCAATGGTCTGGGAATCATTTTCGCTGCGACGATCAGCCGCTGGATGATCCTGCCCGCTTCACTGCTGCCGATTGCCAATCCCGGCGGAATGGCAGCTGATTTTGCTTCAGGTTTCAAGCGCAGGGTCATTTTTCTTTCTGCGGTTTTTCCACTTGGTCTTGCCTGTGTGCTCGGATTCCCGGGGGTTATTGCGCTGGTTGCCGCCGGGGTTGCGGCGACCGCCGTACTGGTGTTATCGTACAGACGTATAAACGGCGTGACTGGTGATGTTTTCGGTATGCTGGTTGAGGTGACCGAAGCAGCTGTTTTGCTGAGCTTAACCCTATGATCGAAATGAATGGTTTTCCTTTCAGGTTGGGCACAACCTCCTACATCATTCC
>ERZ795049.2872-NODE-2872-length-19232-cov-8.041664_pt1 | contig 19232 bp, 7 predicted proteins | sample MGYA00375133_ERZ795049 | MGnify/ENA primary metagenome ERZ795049 (study PRJEB30178, sample SAMN05720147) | activated sludge metagenome | isolation source: anaerobic digester from wastewater treatment plant | place: Japan | collected 2015-04-20 ...
CCTTTGCGGGCTATACGGCTGCGCCCTCACGCACGCAGGTTGCTTGTACCATCCACGACTTTTAAGTCGTGGATGAAGTTATTGTACTGATACTGTGCGTTTTAGCCAAAACTTATTTTATTATCATCATGTCACCCCTTCGCGGTTCTCTAAATTCTGGTGTGCCCTTTTGCTACAATCATGTCACCCCTTCGGAGTTCATTTTCCGCTCTCCATTTTGAACTTAAATGGCTCTGCACGAACAAGTTGGCTGCGTGAGGCGCTTAGGTGGAAAGCCCGCAAGGGCGGAAGCCGCTGGGGACGCGGCGGCAAAAAAGCGAGCTTGTAAGCTCTTTTTGCCGCTTTGCGACCCCACGGCTTGTGCCCGCGGACTTGGAACCGGGCGCCGACCCCGAGCGTAGCGAGGGGGCACGCCCTAATTAAAATTAAAATTATTTTGACTATCTAAAAGACAGGAAATTTTTATTTTTTTAAAAAAATTTTACTCTTCCTATTTTTCTGAAACAAAACAGTTTTTCCAATTTATTTTTTTTGATGTAGATAAAAAATTATAAAAAAAAATAAATTTTTGCTTTTTGTATTGATTTTTCTTTTAATTTTAAAGCCGATTATTATTTTTAATAAAAAAGAAAAAAATAAAACTTAATTAGAATTATTCATTTAAAATCAATAAATTATGAGAAAAAAGAGTTACATTTTTAGTTTTGTAGCAACACTTTTGCTACTTTTTATCGGGAATTCTATCCTTTTTGCGAATCCGTCTACTTCTCATTTAACCTCAACACCGGACAACCCACGTGCACAAACACTAACCGTTGCCGATGGAACAACTACCAATAATTACATTCCGGTTTATGGGCTTTATTTAGATAATATTCAACGTACTCAGATGGTTTATGATGCTACCTTATTAACCGCTATGCAAGGAAAGCAGATAGAAAAATTAACTTTCTATACCTCTTCCGGTCCAAACACTCCGTGGACAGGAATTATTACGGTTTCACTTGCTATGACTACGGGGAACGTCTCTGCCGGTTTCCTATCTCCTCAATTTGATGATGTATATACAGGACTTCTTGTTGTTGCCAATGGTCAAATGGTTATTGAATTTACCACTCCCTTTACTTATACAGGTAACAATCTTTTAATTCAGTTTAATTAACCCGTAGCAGGAAATTATTCCTCTTGTTCTTTTTATGGTACTTCTTCTACTGGGAATGGACGTGAAGCTCATGGTACCGGATATAGCGGAAACGGGACTCTTAGAAACTTCCTTCCTAAAACCACCTTTGAATATGATAACGTTTCTACATGTCCAAAGCCCTCTATGCTTCAATTAATTAGCTCGTTCTCTACTTCAGCCTTACTTTCATGGACAGAAAACGGTACTGCGACAACTTGGCAATTACAATACGGGAACCGAGGTTTTACATTAGGTACCGGAACAATACAAACTTTTAACAACGATACCGCAACTATTACGGGATTAACACCCGATAGTTACTATGACGTTTATGTTCGTTCTATTTGTGGAGCCGGTGATACGAGTAATTGGAGTGTACCTATTAATTTTATGACTACACAAATCGCAGGCACAGTTCCTTATTTAGCTGATTTTGAGGATGACGCAGAAAATGCTCTTTGGGGATACGCTCGAAATGCCGATTTGAATCGTCCTAATAATTGGTACATTGATACGGCTGTTAACTACGGCGGAATGAAAAGTTTATACATTACAAATAATACGGGACGTACCAATGCATATACCACAGCGTCTGCCCCTTGTGCCGTGTGGGCGTATCGCGATATCTATTTTACCCCCGCCGCAGAATATGAGCTTAAATTTGATTGGCAAGCTATCGGTCAAACTACGGTTGACTATATGCGTGTCTACATTGGAACACCGGCTCCGGTCACAGCCTCTACAACTACCACCTTTTCACCGCCTACTGCTGGTGTAGGGCTTGTTAATCCCCTGAATGGGACTACGAATTTTAATGCTTGGAACGGGGAAGATAACGTTTTCACAACATGGAACAGTTTTTCAAAAATTCTTCCTAGTGAATACTCGGGTACAACACAACGAATCTACTTTTTGTGGGTTAATAATGACTTAAATGGGACTCAACCTCCCGCCGCCATTGATAATCTTTCTATCATTAGTAAGAATTGTTCGGCACCCATTAATTTAACGGCAACCAATATAACTCAGAATAGTGCTACGATACAATGGGATATTGTAAATAATGAATCCGTCTTTGAAATAGCCTATAGCACACAGTCTGATTTCAATCCCGATACGGCAACTCTCATTACTGTTTCCGACACAACATATACCTTAACAGGATTACAATCTAAAGTAACCTATTATGTTAAAGTAAGAGCTGTTTGTGGAACTGAAAATAGTTTTTGGAGTGTAACACTTCCTTTTCAAACGGCTCAAATTCCAACTACATTGCCCTATTTTTGCGACTTTGAAAATGCAACGGAAAGGAATAATTGGGATTTACTTAATAGTACCAATACCAATAAATGGTACATAAATTCGGGTGTCAATAATACTCCGAGCGGCAGTTATAGTGTTTATATCTCTACCAATGGCACGGCACATACCTATACATCAGGAGCAGTAACTATTTGGGCATATCGAGACATAACCTTTAATATTTTGGGAGATTATCAATTTAGCTTTGATTGGATTTGTAAGGGTGAAAGTACTTGGGATTTTATGAACGTTTTTGTAGGAGACCGCGTTCCTATTACAGCTACTACCACAAATTCTCGTCCTATAGCTCCACCTGCCGGAGCTAATGCCGTTACTTTAACACCAACTCCTATAACGAATACAAATGCACCTACCTATTTCAACTTAAGTGAAAATTGGCAACAGTATAATGGAACCTTCCCTGCATCATACTACGGTACCACCAAACGTCTATATTTTGCTTGGACAAACGACGGGAGTGGGCATTACGCTCCCCCGGCAGCGGTAGATAATATCTTTATTAATGTTAATACTTGTGTTGCACCTACCCAAGTTCAAATTCCCGACTCAACCATCTCTACAAATTCGGTAGTTATTCACTGGAATGATACGCTAAACAACGCATGGATTGTAGAATATAAAGTTCTTACCGACACGGTTTGGAGTACTGTTTCCGTTTCAAATAACCCCTATACATTAAGCAATTTAACCCCCGCTACGAAATATCAGGTAAGAGTAAAAGCAGATTGTGGCGGTGGAGATGAGAGTTTTTATACAAATATTGTGAACTTCCAAACAACTTGTGCTATCATAACCACATTCCCTTGGAGTTATGATTTTGAAAATGAGTGGGAAAGTGTTGGAGTACCGCTAACCGCACCACTCTGTTGGAACAATATTGACATGTTCAATACTACCTATAAATGGGTATCTTATGCAACAGGCGGAATTAATAACTCCGGTTGTGCACGCTTTAGCGGAAGCTCTTCTGTAGGAAATAATGACTATTTAATTACTCCTTACTTGACTTTGACAGGAGATGAACAGCTCCGTTTTTGGGTTAAAGCTAACACTTCTTATTCTCCCAAATTAACTATTATGGGATTGGCATCTCAAACAAGTACGATTGGAAGTACAATTACAACAATAACCGTTACACATACTGATTACCAAGAGTATATTGTTGACTTATCTGCTTACATAGGTGATTATTGTTTCGCTTTTGCCAGAAAAGATACCGGACAATATGACGTTTATCTTGACAATGTCGTTATCGAAACCATCCCTGCTTGCCCTGCACCTACAGGTGTTTTTGTTTCAAATGTTAGACATAATTCAGCAAGAGTTACGTGGACAGCTTCTCCAGGGACAACGGATTTTCAAATTGCTATAAGTACGCAACCGGGATTTAACCCTGATACTGTAGCTCCTATTGCTATTAATGGAGATACCACTTATCTGTTTACTTCTCTAACACCATTAACTACCTACTATTTTGCTATACGTACCAATTGCGGTAGTGATTATAGCACTTGGACTCTTATTGATAGCTTTACTATGGGACAAATACCTCTTATCGTCCCCTTTACTTATGATTTTGAAAATAACTCGGAAAACTTAAATTGGCAATTTGCTAATAGTACGAACGATAATAAATGGCACATTGGAACTGCAACAAATAATACTCCCGGTGGAAATAACGCCATGTATATCTCATCAGATAATGGAATTACTAATACATATACCGGAAATAGAGTTACCGTTTGGGCTTATCGGGATATCTTGTTTGATACACAGGCGGATTATTATTTGTTATCTTTTGATTGGAAGGGAAAAGGTGAAAGCAGTTGGGATTTCATGAGTGTTTTTATTGGAGATGCCGTACCCGTTGTAGCAACCACTACTAACTCTCGTCCTATACCTGCTCCTAATAGGGCAAATGCCGATACCTTAGCTCCGACCCCCGTAACAAATAATCCTTATCCTACCTACTTTAATTTAAGTGATGTATGGCAGCAATATAGCGGAATATTACCGCAATCATATTACGGAACATTTAAACGTATCTATTTTGCTTGGACAAACGACGGGGGTGGAATGTACAATCCGCCTGCCGTTATTGATAATCTATCTATTGGTGCTTATTCTTGTCCAAGAGTTACCGGCGTAACAGTCCCTGCCGGTTCAATCACTAGTACGGGAGCCGTTGTCAATTGGGTAGCCGGCGGCAGTGAAACAAATTGGATTGTAGAGTATAGAGCAAGCGATGACACAACATGGACAATTGTGAATATTTCAAACAATCCGACTTGTACGCTAACCACACTAACCTCCGCAACTACTTATATAGTACGTGTTAAAGCTGATTGTGGAGGAAGTAATGTAGGTCCTTATAGCTCATCTATTTATTTCAGTACCACACAACTTCCCGCTACGTTACCCTATAACTGCGATTTTGAAAACAGTAACGAAAATCGAAATTGGCAGTACGTAAATCGTAGCAACCAATGGGTTATCGGTTCGGCAATATATAATAGCCCCACAAAGGCTCTGTATGTAACATCAGATGGTGTTACTTACGATTATAACCACAACAACTCAAGCATTTGGGCATACCGAGATATAACATTCCCAAGCGGCAATCAATTTGTATTAAGTTTCGATTGGCAAAGTGTTGGAGAAATGCTTAGCTCTACTCCGTATGACTACATGAAAGTTTATATCGGAGATCGCGTTGACGTTTCCAATACATTAGTAGCAACCGGACCAGCCGGAGCTGTGAACTTAGGCGGTTTTTTAAATGCACAACCTAATTGGACAAATTATTCTACGACTCTCGATTCTTCTTATGCAAATACAACCAAACGTCTCTATATTGGATGGCGAGAAGATGGAAGTGGAACGAACGGACCTCCTGCGGCAGTAGATAATATTTCAATTTTCGTTTATACTTGCCCTGACGTTACTAATATTACAGTTCCGGATAGTTCAATTACCCCGTCTGAAGCTGTCGTTTACTGGCAAGCCGGCGGTAGCGAAACCAATTGGATTGTAGAATATAAAGCAGCAGACGAAGCTACTTGGACAATAGTAAATGTTTCAACTAATCCGGTTTGTACTTTGACAAATCTAATGTCTTCTACTGCTTATATGGTTCGTATTAAAGCTGACTGCGGCGGTGGAGATTTAAGTAATTATAGCTCTGTTATTAACTTCAACTCCGGCTGCGGTGTTATCACTTCTATCCCTTGGTCATACGATTTTCCAAGTACATGGATAACTTCCGGTAGTCGAACAGCTCCTTATTGTTGGAAAAATATTGACAATAACCTCTATTCATACTATTGGAGATACAACAGCTCAATGGGAATTGGAAGTTCCGGTTGTGCTTATTATTATGGCACATCGGGTACGACAACTCAAAATAATGCTTGGCTAATAACACCGGAAATTACGCTCTCCGGCAATGAACAAGTAACCTTTTTTGCTAGAAATTATTCTTCAAGCTACGCACCTATCATCTCCGTCTATCTATTAACAAATCAAAATGACACTACTTCCGGAATAAGAATAAACTCTTTCACTGTCAACAGTACCAGTTATAATGAATTTTTCGCAGATTTATCGGCTTATACAGGCGTTTATTCTATTGCTTTTGTTAGAAGAGATAAAGGTAATGAAGGATTATATCTTGACAATATTTCAGTTCAAGCTGCCCCAACTTGTTATAAGCCCATTTCATTACAAGCTACCAATATAGGAGCAACGAATGCAACTATTTTATGGAATTGCTATGAAACGAACCCGCTGGGCTATGAATTGGCATACAGTACCACTCTCGGTTTCGACCCCGATACTTGCTCTCAAAGATTACAATTTACCGATAGTTCGTCATATACTATTCCTATTGGAACTTTATCACCGCTAACCACGTATTATCTCTATTTACGTACCATCTGCGGTGTAGGAGATACGAGCGATTGGAACACGACTGTACTTACTATTACCACGTGCCAAAACCCAGGTACGTTGCCCTATGTCTGTGATTTTGAAAATGCAACGGAAAGAAATAATTGGCAATTGGCTAATAGCACTGCTACCAATAAATGGTATGTTGGAAATGCCGTAAACAACACTCCAAGCGGTAGCTATGCTGTTTATGTTTCTACTAACGGCATAGCCCACACGTATACCTCAGGATCAGTTACAATATGGGCGTATCGGGATATCTATTTTGATATAGCCGGAGAGTATATTCTCGAATTTGATTGGCTCAGTAAGGGTGAAAGTAGTTGGGACTATATGCGCGTTTTTATTGGAGACTCCGTTCCGGTTACAGGTAGCACATCTAATTCAAGACCTATACCCCCTCCTGCAGGAGCAAATGCTGATATCTTAACCCCAACTCCTATTACTAATAATAATTATCCTACTTATTTTAATCTAAGTGAAACATGGCAACATTATCGTGGAACTCTTCCTGCTAACTATAGTGGAACTACAAAACGCATCTACTTTGCATGGACCAACGACGGTTCCGGTTTTTACACCCCCCCGGCAGCTTTTGATAATATTGTCATCAACGTAAATTCTTGTGTTTCCGTTTCTAATGTAACCGTTCCCGATTCTTCTGTTACTATTGACAGCGCCATAGTAATATGGACACCCGCTGATAGCACTGATTTAACTTGGTCATTAGAATACAAAAAAGCAAATGATACAACCTGGACTGTTGTCCCAATAACAGGAACACCTCAATACCAGCTAACTAATTTGAGTTCAAGTACTACTTATGAGGTTCGCGTACGAACCGATTGCGGCGGAGGGGATTATAGTTTCTACAGTCCAATAGTATTTTTCCAAACCCCACAAATTCCAATTCAGGTTCCATTTATGTGCGGATTTGAAGATGCTGCGGAAAATAGTAATTGGCAATTCGCTAATGTAGATTTAACTACTTCGCCTAATTGGTATATCGGCAGTGCCGTAAAATATAGCGGTGATAGCAGCTTGTACATTTCTAACAACGAAGGAGTTAGTAATGATTATGGTGGTAGTGGAACATTAGTATGGGCATATCGTGATATTTATTTCACCCCTGCCGGCGAATATACCCTCACCTTTAATTGGAAATGTAGAGGAGAAACGACAAATGACTATATGATGGCTTTCATCGGTGATCCTAAAATTGTTACAGCAGAAAATAGCGTTGTACAAGTACCCGTACCCGAAGGTGCCGTAACCCTATTGAATGAATTAAGAAGCTCAAATCAATCCTACTTTAACGGTCATGACGGTTCCGGATATAACAATATAACTTGGAATACCTACTCATCACTCCTTGACGGAACCTATTCAGGTAAAACTAAAAGACTCTATTTTGCATGGAGAAATAATGGCTACACTCATAATTCACCTGCCATCGCCATTGATAACATAGCCGTAGCTCCGGTTTCTTGTGCCCGTCCTCTCAATTTTGCTGTCGTTCACGTTGATACCAATAGCGTTACCTTAAATTGGACTCCCGCTGCCGATGAATCTAATTTTGAAATTGTTTTAGGAGGAACTGCTAACTTTGTTATAGATACAGCCACTCTTCGTTACGTTGTTTCCGATACGGTTATCACAATAACTAATTTGAATCCCAATACTAGTTACTATCTTTATATCCGCGCTCTCTGCGGTGAAAATACCACAAGCAGTTGGAGTGATATTTTCCCATTCATGACAACACAACCTCCATTAGTAGTTCCCTTCATTTGCGATTTTGAAGACGCAACAGAGGTACAGAATTGGGGAATTGTTAACAATAATGACGCAACTTATCCAAATGGTTGGTATATAGGAAACGCCGCTAATAATGGAGGAACCACAGGATTATACATCTCTGATAATGAGGGGGTTAGCAATAATTACACCGGCAAGGCATGTCGCGTTTGGGCATATCGCGATATCTATTTTGCAAGCCAGGGCGATTATGAACTCTCTTTCGACTGGAAATGCTGGGGCGAAAGTCAATACGACTATATGTTAGCCTTTATCGGTGCTCCCACTGTTGTAACAGCCGCAACGGCAGCTACTGTTGCAACTCCGACCAATGCAGATACCATCTATAATTCTCTAACCGGAAATATTAGGTTTAATGCATATAGCGGCTCATCTTATGTCAACACATCATGGAATACAGAAGTGCAAAGACTAACTGACTGTTACGGACAAACAAAACGTATCTATTTTGAATGGATTAATGATGGAAGCGTAAACAACCAACCTCCTATTGCTATAGACAACATTACAGTAAATGTTAATACTTGTTTAGCTGTCAGCAATGTTACAATTCCTGAAGCATCTATTACTACCGATTCCGTTTTAGTACAATGGACTTCTCGCGGAGACGAAACATCGTGGATTATTGAATATAAACTTGCCTCTGCTAGCACTTGGACGAGAGTAATTGCTAATTCTAATCCATTCATGTTAACGGGGCTTTCACCCTCATCACCGTATCAATTACGTGTCAAAGCAATGTGTGATGATAATAATGAAAGTTTTGCAAGCGAAATCGTTCCATTCAGTACGCTCTGCGGTACAATTGTTACCATTCCTTGGAGATACAATTTCGAAGAAGCGTGGTTCCCGCTTGGAAATAGAACAGCTCCTTACTGTTGGAATAATTTTGACAACGGTTCTTACTATTATTGGCGAGCTAACGCTACGAATGGCGTTAACGGTTCTAAGTGCGCTTATTTCTACGGCACCTCATCAACTTCTAATGTTAATGATGCAACCTTAGTTACTCCTGAAATTCAACTTAACGGCAATGAACAAGTTTCATTTTATGCTAAAAATTACTCATCTTCCTACTCTCCTATCCTATCTGTTTACGTTCTTTCTAATCCGAATAATTTAGCTTCAGGAACATTAGTAAGTACATTTACCGTTAATACTAATAACCACCAAGAATACACAGCTGATATCTCTGCTTTTAGCGGGAACTATTACATCGCTTTCTCAAGACAAGATAATGGTAATGAAGGTCTCTATCTTGATAATATTCTTGTTGAACCCATTCCACCTTGTAAGAAACCGACTTCTGTCACGGTTACCGACCCGAGAGGAACTTATGCAACCATTAATTGGACTACTACGGAAGTTTCTCCGCTGGGTTATGAAATTGCTATCAGTACCGATCCTAATTTCAATCCTGATACTTGTACACATACTTACCTTGTTGGAGATACAACGAGCTACACACTTCCTGTCGGTTCGTTAAATCCGAGCAATACTTACTATGTTTATGTTCGAACTATTTGTAATGCTATTGATACTAGTGCCTGGAACAATATTCCTGCATCCTTTGAAACATCACAAATACCGCTTGAAATTCCATTCTTAGTAGATTTTGAAGATAGTGTCGAAAATGCTGCTTGGCAATTTACAGAAGCCTCAAACTTCTGGATTATCGGAACCGGCACCTCCGAAAGCCCGACCCACTCATTATATGTTACCAATAATAGTAGTAGCTATGGAACTTATAATATTTCGTCTTCCTGCGATATTTGGGCATACCGCGATATAATATTCCCCGAAAATGGAGAACAATTTACACTCTCTTTCGATTGGAAATGCGTTGGAGAGTTAATATCGAATTCTTATGACTACATGAAAGTTTATATTGGAAATATTCAAAATGTAGATGGAATTACTGTAGCCTCAGGTCCTGCCGGCTCATCTAATTTAGGTGGAGTCTTTGTAGACCAAGCTGAATGGACTAGCTTTACGACAACCTTAGCCGGCTCTTACGCAGGAACAACGAAACGTCTCTATTTCGGGTGGCGTAACGACCAAAGCGGTTCTGACGGTCCTCCTGCTGCTGTGGATAATATTAAACTTATTGTAAACTGTACACCTCCAAGCATGATATACTTATTCGACGTTACGGAAAGTACTGCACTCATTGTTTGGACCGGCACGGAAGAAAATTATAATATTGAATATGGTCCCCGCGGATTTGAACAAGGCACAGGAACTGTTGTACAAGTTACAGGAACTTCCTATACTCTTACCGGACTTACTCCTGAAACCGACTATACCGTATATGTTCAATCCGATTGTGGAGACGGCAATACCAGCGAATGGCTACCTTACGATTTCTCAACCAGCCCAACAGGAATTGACGATAATATAATTAATCAAAATGTTACTATCTACCCAAATCCTGTAAGTTCACTCTTACAAATTGAATCCGATATAACTTTTGAACATTACGAAATTCTTAATTCTACCGGACAAATTGTATATCAAAATAATGCTACTGAAAATAACTTTAGCATAGATGTTAAACCGTTTGCCCCCGGCGTATACTTTATCAAGTTGATTAATAATAACGAGGTTGTTGTTAAGATGTTTGTAAAAGAGTAAGCCTATTATATAACTAATCAAAAAGAGGTTGTCAAATGTATGACAACCTCTTTTTTTTAAAAAAAATAATCTGAACTAATTAGTACATTTACTACACTAAGAAATCAGAAAAATATTTTTTGTAACTGGCTTATGGACGTGTCCCCTTTGCTGTCGCTCAGTACCAAAATCAGGAAAAGATTAAATCTTAAGTTTCTTTTCTATATCCTCAATATAGAGACGCATTTTCTTATCCGTTTCCTGAAGATTATTAATGGTTTTACACGCATGTAAGACAGTGGCATGGTCTTTATTACCACAAGCCGCCCCGATACTTGAGAGAGGTAATTTAGTATATTTTTTAGCAAAATACATACATAACTGCCTGGCTTGTACAATTTCTCGTTTTCTAGTGCGTGCATTTATTTGTTCTATACTGATTGCAAAATAATCGGAAACTATCTTTTGTATATATTCGATAGATATTTCTTTAGCCGTGCTTTTCACATATTTATCAATCATTTCTTTAGCCAACTCTTCATTAATTTCGCGTTTATTCAAAGAAGCCTGTGCTAAAATTGCTATCATCGCACCTTCCAACTCACGCGTGTTCGAGGTAACTCTTAAAGCAAGATAGTTAACAACCTCTTCCGGAAACTCAATTCCATTATTGGACAATTTTTTATTAAGAATAGCAATACGTGTCTCTAAATCAGGGACTTGTAAATCGGCTGTCAATCCCCATTTGAAACGGGACAACAGACGCGCTTCAAAACCCGAAATTTCTACGGGAGATTTATCAGCAGTAATGATAATCTGTTTCCTTTTTTGATGTAAATGATTAAAGATATAAAAAAGTGCATCTTGTGTTCGTTCTTTATTACCCGTCGCTAAAAAATGAATATCATCAATTATTAAGACATCTATCGATTGATAAAAATAGATAAAATCATCACGATTATTATTTCTAACCGACTCCATGAACTGCTGATAGAAAAGGTCGGCGCTAACATAAAGAACTGTTTTCGACGGATGATTAATTTTAGCTTGAATACCTATTGCATGAGCAAGATGCGTTTTCCCGAGTCCCACATCGGAATATATAAATAACGGATTAAATGCCGTTTCGCCGGGGTCCTTAGCAATTGCCCAGCCTGCCGAACGTGCTAAACGATTACAATCCCCTTCAATATAGTTATCAAAATTTAAAGTAGGTATTAAATTTGATGGAATTTTTTGTTTTTTAATACCGGGAAGTATAAAAGGGTCGGGAATTCTTTTATTATCTGCTCTATAAACGTCTATGGGTTGAAGTATTTCAGGATTCGAACCCGGACGTACCGGATTTGACGGTAAATCTACGGTTTTGCTCTTACCATCATTACTATTTCTTTCAAAAAGTACTTTGTATTTTAATTTTCCGTTCGCACCCAACTCTTTTCTAATTATTTTTTTTAAAAGGTTCACATAATTCTCTTCAATATACTCGAAATAAAGATGACTCGGCACCTGTATCGTGAGCATCGAATTTTCAAGAGAAATAGGTAAAATCGGAAGAAACCACGTATTATAGGAATTTTCATCAATATTATCCTTAATGATGGAAAGACAGTTCTCCCAAACCTGAGCGTGTTCACCTGATTTACTAAAAGTTTTAGTAGACATTTAAAAAAAACAATAAACGTTTAACAATGAATATTTTACAAGTGGGTTGCAATCCTCAACTTTTCTCTACAAAAATGAACAAAAAAAAGTTCAAAAAAATATCAAATAACTATTGAAAGTTATTTATTTTTATATATAGTAAAATAAGCCTTTGCAAGGGTCGCCCCTTAATCGGTTAATCATCAAGCAAATGAATTTGCATAAATTGCAACTACTTAAAAATAAACCACTTAGACTTATTCAACCACCAACTTTTCTCGCAAAGATACAAAAATTTAGCATTCAATGAAAAGCGATTATGGTAAAAGTGTATTTTTGTATTTGAAAACCAAACAACTATGAAAAATAAAATTTCATCCACCGTTTTTTTACTATTGCTAACACTCTTTTTTTCATGCACCGAAAAACAAATTACAACGATACATGGAGATAGTATGGGAACATATTATAATATAGTATATGTCGGAAAAGAAGACTCTTTGCTGACAAAAGCGGTAGATTCCTTATTGATTAATTTCTCCAAACAATTCTCGATTTTTGATTCAACGTCTACTATTTCTATGATTAATCGAGAGAATAACATTCTATTAGACGATGAAATAATTGACCTCTTTTTGCTATCAAAAAATGTGAGCGAAAAAACTGACGGTGCTTTTGATATTACTGTCGGTCCCTTAGTTGAATTGTGGGGATTCGGGAATAATAGGGAAAATAAAATTACACAAAATGAAATAGATAGTGTAAAACAGTGGGTGGGTTTCGATAAAATTTCCCTTAGTGGAAACAAACTCATTAAAAAATATGACAATATGACACTCAATTTTAACGCAATTGCAAAAGGGTATGCCACCGATTTACTGACTAATCTTTTAGAATTGAGAGGTTATAAAAATTTTATTGTTGAAATCGGCGGGGAAGTCGTTGCTAAAGGGAAGAAAATAAAGGATAATTGGAGAGTGGGTATTCAAGTTCCAACAAAAAAACGCGACGATGCCATTGAAAGTTTTTACACTTTTGAATTGGAAAACCTCGCGGTAGCTACGAGCGGAAATTATCGTAATTATCAGGAAATTAACGGCACTCGCTATTCTCATATCATCAATCCGGCTACCGGATGGGCAGAAAAATCCAATTTACTGAGCGTTACGGTCGTGGCTAATCATTGTGCCCTCGCTGATGCCTACGCAACAGCTTTCATGGTTATGGGTGTTGAAAAGGCACTACTTTTTTTAGAAAATCACCCCGAACTTGCCGCCTTTTTTATTTTTACCGATAAAAATGGTGATTTTAAAACCATACAGACTGATAATTTCCCTTCTTCCATAAAAAACTAAAAACTGATAATTTTGGCACGGATTTTGAACACATTGTTATTGAACAATCATTTCTTAAATATTGTTTACAGAGAACAAGAGTATTAAATTATTATCTACAAATCTTTAAAAAATAAAATTATGAAACTTAACATTAAACCATTAGCAGACAGAGTTTTGATTAAACCTGATGAAGCTGAACAAAAAACAGCCGGCGGAATTATTATCCCCGACACGGCAAAAGAAAAACCGCAAAAAGGAGTTATTGTTGCTGCAGGTCCCGGAAAGAAGGACGAACCAATGACAGTAAAGGTTGGCGATTCTGTTCTTTATGGAAAGTACTCGGGAACTGAAATTGCAATAGACGGAAACAATTATCTTATGATGAAAGAGGCTGATATATACGCTATTATATCGTAACCTCCTTTAATATTTTCATCAAACAAAATTTAATAAAATAAGTTATAACTAATAAAATTAAAATATAAAACAATGGCAAAAGAAATTAAATACGATTGGGACGCACGCGAAAATTTGAAAAAAGGTGTTGACGCATTGACAAACGCCGTTAAAGTTACCTTAGGTCCTAAAGGCAGAAATGTAATTATTGATAAGAAATTTGGGGCTCCCCAAATTACAAAAGACGGTGTTACCGTAGCAAAAGAGATTGAACTCGAAAACAGCATCGAAAATATGGGGGCGCAAATGGTGAAAGAGGTTGCCTCTAAAACTAATGACCAAGCCGGTGACGGCACAACAACCGCTACCGTTTTAGCACAAGCTATCTATAGCACAGGTTTAAAAAATGTTACAGCAGGTGCTAACCCGATGGACCTGAAACGAGGAATTGACACCGCAGTTGAAACCGTTGTTAAAGCTTTGAAAAAACAATCAAGTGCAATTGGCGATAACCACGAAAAAATCGAACAAGTAGCTACTATTTCAGCTAATAATGATAAAGCTGTCGGTGAAATGATTGCCGAAGCAATGGCTAAAGTTAAAAAAGAAGGCGTTATCACGATTGAAGAAGCTAAGGGAACCGAAACTCAAGTGAAAGTTGTTGAAGGTATGCAATTCGACAGAGGTTATATCTCTCCCTACTTTATCACTAATACCGAAAAAATGGAAGCGGTATACGAAAATCCTTACATTTTGATTTATGACAAAAAAATCAGTAACATGAAGGAGTTTCTTCCAATTTTAGAAAAGGTTGTTCAAAGCGGAAAACCTCTCTTGATAATTTCTGAAGATGTAGAGAGTGAAGCCTTGGCAACGCTAGTTGTTAACAGATTACGTGCCGGTTTGAAAATTGTAGCTGTTAAAGCTCCGGGATTTGGCGACAGACGCAAAGAGATGCTCGAAGATATTGCCATTTTGACAGGTGGACATGTGATTTCAGAAGAAAAAGGCTACAAACTTGAAGAAGCAAGTCTCGAACTATTGGGTACCGCAGAAAAAATTACGGTTGACAAAGAAAATACGACAATCGTTAGCGGTAAGGGAGAAAAGAAAACTATTGAAGCAAGAATCAATCAAATTAAAGCACAAATTACAAAAACCACCTCCGATTATGACCGTGAAAAACTTCAAGAAAGATTGGCAAAATTGGCAGGTGGAGTCGCTGTAATTTACGTTGGTGCCGCTTCAGAAGTTGAAATGAAAGAGAAAAAAGACCGTTTTGATGACGCATTACACGCAACACGTGCCGCAATTGAAGAAGGAATTATCCCCGGCGGCGGAGTTGCCTACATCCGCGCTATTAATGACCTGAAAAACATAAAGGTTGAAAACGAAGACCAAAAAATTGGTGTTGACATTATTCGCAGAGCACTTGAAGAACCGCTCCGTCAAATAGTGGCAAATGCCGGAAAAGAGGGCTCAGTTGTTGTTAATGCCGTAAAAGAAGGAAAAGGAAACTTCGGCTATAACGCTCGTACGGACGTTTACGAAGATATGATAGCTGCCGGCGTTGTTGACCCTACGAAAGTTGCTCGTATTGCCCTAGAAAATGCAGCTTCTATCGCAGGTATGTTACTTACAACCGAATGCGTCTTAGCAGAAATTAAAGAGGAAACCCCGGCAATGCCTATGGGCGGCGGAATGCCCGGAGGAATGCCCGGCATGTACTAATCTCTCGCTAAATTATTAATTTTAAAACTATCGAAAATGAAAAAAGGAGTTGTGAACTGTTCAGCTTACAACTCCTTTTTATTAAAAATAAAAATATTATGATAATAAAATATTCTGAAGAAATGACTTACGCTTTGTCAGAAGCAAAAGAAATCGCACATTTGTATAACTCCTTTGGAATCGGTGTACCTCATATCTTCATAGCTATTTTGAAATATTCCAATTTTACAACCTTACAACACCTTTTCGATGTTTTTAAAATTGATAGAGACGCACTGCGAAACAAACTTGAAAATGTATTGCACAATATCTCTGCATCTAACGAAAAAGTAGACAAAGACGATTTAAAATTAGCTCCGCAAGCAGAAAACATGTTACGATTATCCTACTTAATCTCACGAGAACATAGGTCGGAAGTTGTTGAAGCTGAACATTTTATTTTGGCAATCCTCAAAAATAATCGCCACGACCCGCAAACTATGGCTGTAAAAATGTTACTGAACCGTATGGGAATGTCGTATGATTCAGTGCAAGCAGAACTAAAAGAGAGCCAAGCCGATCAATCACAAGAAATAATATCTTCAAGCGACTTTGACGAGGAAGAAGATGATGATAATGACCGCCGCTTTACACAATCCGGTAAAGGTCGAGCTAAAACTTCTTCAACTCCCATGTTGGACAACTTCGGCAAAGATTTAACGCGCTACGCCGAAGAGGGAAAACTCGATATTATTGTCGGACGAGAAAAAGAGTTGGAGCGAATCGCACAAATATTGAGCAGACGCAAAAAGAACAATCCTGTGCTAATAGGTGAACCCGGCGTGGGAAAATCTGCTATAGCGGAAGGACTCGCTATGCGCATTGTGGAAGGTAAAGTTTCACGATTATTGATGAATAAACGAGTTATTGCTCTTGATATGGCGTCCATTGTTGCAGGAACCAAATTTCGCGGACAATTTGAAGAACGTATGAAAAATATCTTGAATGAAATTGAAAAAAATCCGAATATCATTCTCTTTATCGATGAACTTCATACAATGGTCGGAGCAGGCGGTTCACAAGGAAGTTTAGACGCTTCAAACATGTTTAAACCTGCCTTAGCACGCGGAGACCTACAATGTATCGGTGCCACTACGTTAGATGAATATCGTCAATACATTGAAAAAGACGGCGCCTTAGAACGTAGATTCCAAAAAATAATGATGGAACCTACAACACCGGAAGAGACCTTAGAGATTTTGACAAATATTAAAGATAAATACGAAGATCATCACGTTGTAACCTATTCGGAAGAAGCGCTCAAAGCCTGCGTAACGCTTACAACACGCTATATCACAGACAGATGCCTTCCCGATAAAGCTATTGACGCTTTAGACGAAGCCGGCTCACGCGTACACATACACAATATCCACGTTCCTGAAAATTTAGTTGAAATTGAAAAAAAGATTGATAATTTTCAAAAACTAAAAAATGAAGCAATTAAAAATCAACAATTTCAAGCAGCAGCAGGCTATCGCGACGAAGTTATTATAGCGGAAAAAGAACTAAAAAAAGTAAAAGAAGAATGGGAACGCGAAAGTAACCTACAACGACCCATCGTTACGGAAGAAGATGTAGCTGAAGTAATCGCCATGATGACAGGAGTTCCTGTAAAAAGAATTGCCAAAAACGAAGGTGAGAAACTCCTAAAAATGGCAGAGGTCCTCGAAGAAAAAGTAATCGGCCAAAGTGAAGCAATACAAAAAATTTCAAAGGCAATTCGCAGAAATCGTGCCGGACTAAAAGACCCTAATAAACCTATCGGAACGTTTATCTTTCTCGGTCCCACCGGAGTAGGAAAAACCTATGCCGCTAAAGTTCTGGCAGAATATCTGTTTGACTCTGCAGACGCAATTATTCGTGTCGACATGAGCGAATATATGGAAAAACACTCTATCTCACGACTCATCGGTGCGCCTCCGGGTTATGTCGGCTACGAAGAAGGAGGACAACTTACGGAAAAAGTGAGACGCAAACCCTACTCTATCATTCTGCTTGATGAAATTGAAAAAGCACACCCCGAAGTCTATAATGTTCTTTTACAAGTCTTTGACGAAGGACAATTGACCGATGGTATCGGCAGAAGAGTTGATTTTAAAAATACAATTATCATTATGACTTCCAATATCGGCTCGCGGGAATTAAAAGATTTCGGCACCGGTGTCGGGTTTAGCACGGCAGCCACAAAAGCCAACAAAGATAAGATTGCCCAAAGCGTCCTCGAAAATGCACTGAAAAAGACCTTTGCCCCCGAATTTTTAAACCGAATAGATGACGTTATCTATTTCAATAATCTTCAAAAAGAGGATATTATGAAAATCATCGACATCGAATTGGGGATACTGTTAAAACGTGTAGAAGCAATGGGATTAGAAGCTGAAATTTCCCAAGATGCTAAAGAATACATTGCCAAGCAGGGTTGGGAAAGTGCTTACGGAGCACGCCCGCTCAAAAGAGCCATTCAAAAATATATTGAAGATCTCTTAGCAGATGAAATTCTAAAACACACCTACCCTGTCGGCTCAAAAGTACTGGTCGATTATGATTCTCTACTTGAAGAGATGGTCATTAAGCCCCTAACATGACAGCACACCATTTTTCACGAAAAAAAATTTTTATAACCGGGATTTTACTCATCTTCGCCGTCTACTTTTTTATATGCTACTACATTTATTCCCACAGTGTATATACGGACGGAGTTCTTATTTGGGACAAACCTTTTGCAATACATAACGACGGAACTGCTTCCATGACTCTATGTTACTATGTGGATATGAAAGAGTATTCCGTCCCCGTTGAAACATCGTTAGCTAATGCAAATCAGAAAGTCATCGTACGTTATTTCCCCAATCACCCTGAAAAAGGGAAAATTTACAACCGCAACGATTTCTGGTTTCTCAATATGCTTTGGCTTATATTGCCCATTATGCTCTGGTCCGCTTTCATCCTCTCGTTTATGAAAGACTCCGCCATGCTGGTTTTCCAAACTCTTCCGAAAAAAGATAAACCCGAAAACCCTATTTAGACAAGATTTTCTCTTTCCCACCAAGTGAAAATTGTCGCTGAAATTAATAACCAAAGTTTAGGGATAAAAAATAACTATTTCATAATCAAGCAATTAATCATACTTATTATTAGATTTTTTATTAGGGCGTGCCCCCTCGCTCCGCTCGGGGTCGGTCTTCGGCTACAAGTCCGCG
>ERZ795049.2873-NODE-2873-length-19219-cov-12.620747_pt1 | contig 19219 bp, 2 predicted proteins | sample MGYA00375133_ERZ795049 | MGnify/ENA primary metagenome ERZ795049 (study PRJEB30178, sample SAMN05720147) | activated sludge metagenome | isolation source: anaerobic digester from wastewater treatment plant | place: Japan | collected 2015-04-20 ...
TAGAGGTGGAAGGTGGAGAACCTGCTGTTAAATTACAGAGTGGAGGAACAGATGAAGATTTAGTAGTGTTTGGTGATTTAACTATTCCTGGAACAAAGCAAACATTTAAGAAGAAAGTGAAAGATATAGCAAAGGAAGAAGCAAAACAAAATAAGAAGGCTGAGAAGGCTCTTCTTTCTGTTGAGGACTTATCTCCTACAAATTCATTTGATAAGCTTAAATTGAATTCAGCAAAGGCTACCCTTATGGGCACTACACAAAAGCTAAAAGCTTATGCAAGTGAGAAGCAGCAATTAGCCTCTCTTCAAGAGGCAATCAATCAAACTGCTGAAGAGATGAATGTAGATGCCAATGCTCTCTCTAAGGGTAAATATAAAATAGCTAAGAAAGGAGCAATTATTCCAAAAGCACAAAGTGGTATAAAAAAGCCACAATATAGAAGTGGTTTAGCTAAATTACTTGGTATAGAAGCTGAACCTGGATATAATGAAAGAGAAAGAAGTATAGGTAATTGGTTTATGAGGCATTCTTTTCCTCCTGTTACGTGGGAGGATGTTCCTACAATACAGAATGAAGTAAATACTAAATCTCCTGTTCCTACTATTGCTCCAGGAAGTTTCCCGAATATTCCTATTATAGGAACACAATCTCCTTATCTTTCTCCTGATACAGGATATGTAAATCCAAATGTATTAACTCCTAAGAATCCTCAATTGTATCATGAACCTATCGTTCCTCATAATTGGGATGATGAGATTGCAATGAAATATAATCAAGGAAATGTAACAAGTAACACTTCTACAAAAGAGAAACCATCAACAAAAAAAGCTAAAAAACTTTCTAAGTTAGATGAAGCTGTAGCAGATGCTGTAGCTATGCAATCTACTCTTCGTGGACCAAATGACGTAGCTCCTCCTCGCATGAAAACTCCATATGAGAGATATAAATATAATGATGATGAAACTGAAATAACAGCATTAGGAAGAGGAGTACAACAGACTAATGACAAGGTGTTAGATGTACTTGCAGACTTGTATGATAAGAGTGGCAAAAAATCAGAAAAACGTGATGGAAAATTAACGAAAGAAGAAATTGCAGATTTAATGACTTTAGGAATTAATTCACTTCTACCATATTTCAGACCAAGTGATACAGAGAGACTTGATCCCAGACAATTGATGGGAGAGATGTTTGCCCTTACAGATAAGGAAGAACCTGTACAGGCTCAATTCTTTCAGCCACAATTAGGAAGTCCTTATTCTGTTTCATTTGCTGATCAGAAGAATGATGTAATTGCTCAGGTGAGAAGTGCTCAAAGAATGGCTGGAAACAATCCTGCTGCACAGGCTATGATTGCTTCTCAGGCTGCACAAGCCCTTAATAAAATCAATGCTGAAGAGTTCAGGTTGAATCAGGCGATGAGGGACAAGGTATATGGAGAGAATAGGGCTATGTTGAATGATGCTCAGCTCAAGAATCTTGCAATACTTGACCAGCAGTATCAGCGTCAGGCCCAAGCTAAGTCTAATACAAAGGCACTGTGGAGAGAGGCGTTGATGTCTATTAGCGACAAGTATATGAAGAATCAGTTGAACAATCGTACTCTTGCAGCATACGAAAACCTGTACAACTACAGATTTGATCCAAGATTCAGGGCACAGAATTGGAATGCTCCTTATTATGCATGGGACTATAGTGGAATCGGCTTTGATGAAGATGAATATAGTGACAGGCGTGATATGGTTGCCCGTTATGAGAGCGATCCTATTACAGGAGAACGGCGTGTAGTAGGGTGGAGAAAGAAGACCAAGGAGGAAAGAGAGAAAGAAAGTAAGGGCATTACTGCCAGGAATGGAGCTATAATAAAAGCCATGAGAAATTTATAACTATCCTTATTATTAATTATATTTGTTAAATTAATATAATACACAATGGCAAGTTGGACAGATCAAGCCACACAATTCAGACCTTATGTACAGCAACTTCCTGTAGAGGCAATGCTTGCTGTTGGCGTTGAGAAGCAAAGGCGTTATGATGAGGGCATAAGAAAGATACAGTCTGCAATAGACAGAGTTGCGGGGCTTGACTTAATGAAGGATGAGGATAAGAATCTCCTTAAGTCAAAATTGAGTGAGCTCGACACTAACTTGAGAACGGTTGCTGCTGGTGACTTCTCTAATTATCAGCTTGTCAATACGATAGGTAGAAACATCGGAAGGATATCTTCCGACGAGGGTATACAAACTGCTGTCAATTCTACAGCATTAGCAAGAAGAGAAATGGCTCGCATGGACAAGGATAGGGAGGAAGGTAAACTTGATCCAAGCAATGAATTCAACTTCAATAAAAAACTTGATGCATGGTTAAATGATGGCCAGGCTGGCACCAGTTTTAAGGGCACGTATATTCCTTATACCGATGTATGGAAGAAAGTTAAAGACATAGCTGATCAGGTAGGCATAAGTTCAGAGGACATTCAACAATTATTTCAGACAGATGAACTTGGAAATACTCTATACAGGGATATAAAAGATCCTGTAACAGGGAAAGTTACAGGAAAGGAACCTATATGGAATCCTATAATGGTGGAGAAAGTATTGAAGGGAAAGGATGCTGGCAAGATATTATCAGCTCTTGAAACTTCATTAACTCCTGCCGACTATCAGCAACTTGCAATAGAAGGGGAATACACAAAGGCATCGTATACCCCTGAAATGTTGAAGGAGGAAATCAATACTAACTTCGAGGAACAGTCTGACTTCTATAACGATAAGATAAGAGCTCTACAGATAGAGTTGACGAATGTAACAGAAAAGAATAACAAGTCTGATGCAGACAAAGAAAGAATAGACTCTATAAACAAGCAATTGGAGTATTTCAATAAATCTCTCTCCAGACTTGAGACATCGAGGAATAAGAATATTAGATTAGCTGATACAAATCCTGATGCTGTGAGAGCTAGTTTATATACCAACAATTATCTTCACACTATGGCAAAGAATCTGTCTTCACAGGATGTCTCTATAAAGTACTCCGTTAGTCCAATGCATACTGTAACTATGGATCAAAATAGATTCAATCTTGAAGTACTCAGGTATAAGACTTCCGTATCACAATGGCAGATTGAAGAGGATAGAAAAGAAAGAGAATTTCAACATAAAATGCTTATGGAGGCCGCCAAGCTAAAGGAGGAGAATGGGGTAGAGTTTTATGACTTGCCTCTTACAGGAGGGCCGACTGCTGCTAAAGATGTATTTGAAGAAAGATATAATGCTAGCGTAGAAAGAGGAAATGAGTTAGATAGGATACTTGCGATAACTTCATATAAAAAGACAAACAAAAGAAATCCAAACGAATCAGTTGAACAATATGAGGCAAGGATATCGGAACAGTTAATTAAGGATGGAGGAGATGATCCTCAGAGTTATATATCAAAAGTAGCGTCAAGGTATCTTGAAAAAGGTGATGTTCTTCCAGAGTTTACCGATTTGGTAAAGGAGAGAGAAATGATATTGAAAGATAATGAAGTAATGAAGCGGCAGATGGAAAAGGTCAAGGCTGAAGCTCAGGCAGAAGGTATTGCAAGAGGGCTCGATCTTAAATCCGATGCTGAAATACTGAAGTCTACAGGTATCAAAGGTAAAACTATTAGGGTGGGAGGCAATCTGTTTACTAGAGGAAGAGAAGTGTTTCTTAGTGCTGAAGACCTACTCAGTTTTGCATATGCTGCTCCTGGTATATTTAAAAGTAATGCGAGAAGGGAGAAGCAGGCTGCTGAAAGGGCAAAGCTCAAGCAAAAGTTTGGAGATGATTATGACGACATCCTAAATAAACTTTACACTAGTCCTGGTGATATCGGTAGAGATACAGGGATATATACTGGGATAGGTGATCTGGATGTAGGCAGACTTTTTAATGAGATAGATTACAGTGAATATAAAGAACTCGGTAAGATAGAGTCTGAAAAATATCAGGAGTATGGATATTTGCCTCAGGGTCGAAAGATTCCTATAAAGAGGTTTAAGGAGAACAGGGACGATTTTAATTCTGAGATAAGTGCATTAATGCGTGTCTATGATGGTGACTTAAATCGTAAGAACCAACTAAAAGATGCTCAGAAGGCATTTATGGCAGACCCAGATGCAACTGTTTCAGTTGATGCTATTCCTACTGGCACGGGCAGTAACTATGAACTTGTAGTAAGTAGTCCTAAAACTGGAAAGGAATACAGAACTAAGATTGACGAGGGTGCATATACTTCTCTTACAGGAGCATCGCTCATTGTTTCGGAAAACAAGTCTCCTATAATCAGTATGCTTAATTTGTCGGGAAGTACTAATCTTAGGGACGCCGGTAGTCCTGAAACCTCATGGTTTAAGGAATCAGATTTTACGGGGTTAAAGAACTACAAGGCACGTGCTGACTATGAAGTGAACGAAGCCAATCCTAATATAGTGTATATGAAGATTTACTTGTACGACAAGACAGGCAACATGATAGATAAACTGATATTTCCTGACCCAAAACATACAAGTGATCGTTTAACATTATACGATAGAACAACAGGACTTTATAATAGAAATCTCGAAGTCTATCCTTCCGTGTTTACTGATGAGATAATTGATGCGATGAGAAAAAAAGAAGAATAATGGAAAAAGTAAAACCTGTAAATTTACCAGTTAGCCCTGCTGACTTAATAGGAAAAGTTCCTTCCGTATATTCTCCGAGGACTGATGTAAGCAAGGGTGTTGATTATATGACAAAATTTAATCATCTTCTCAGTTCTGGATTTGAGAGGGAGGGTGATGTTTTCAAGTCAGTTCCTACAGTAGGATTGGATATGTCGGGGAGATTCCCTGAGATTTATCCTTGGTTGAATAACGAGGAGATATATGCTGAAAGACAAACTACCGGTGCCAAGATAGTTAATGCTGTAGGAAAGGGTATAGCTCTTACAGGTACTACATTATTACAAGGTACAGTAGGTGCAGTAAATGGATTGGTGCAATGGGAAAAGACAGGGAAAGCTTCATCTTTCTATGACAACGATTTTAACAGATGGGTGGATAATGTTACCAAAGACTTGGATAATAGGATACTTCCCAATTACTATACTCAGGCTGAGAGGGATGCAGAATGGTATTCCCCTAAGAAATTGTTCAGCGCCAACTTCATTTGGGATGGTATCGTAAAAAATTTGGGGTTCTCAGTTGGTACAATATTGTCTGGAATGACATGGATGGGCGGCATTACAGCATTAAGCAGGGCGTTAGGTGTGATTCCTAAGGCAGGAAAGCTTTTTGCAATGGGTAAGGCCGGTGAAGCGTTCTCGGCGGTTGAAGCTGATGTGGCTGCTATGACTGCTGCTGGGAAAGCAACCAGTTCATATGGGAATATATTGAATGCCTCCAATAAGTTCATCAGTCAATTCAATCTGATGAATCCTGGAAGCAGGGCTCTTGTATCAGGGCTTTCTGTCTCTGGAGAAGCAAGCTTTGAAGCCTATCATAATCTTAACGAATACAGACAAAATAAGATACAGGAATATAAGGACAGTCATGGGGGTATGCTTCCTACAGGAACTGATTTAGAAAAAATAAATGCAGGATCTGAAGATGTTGGCAACTTCTCATATATGTTGAATGCAGGACTTTTAGCTGCAACAAGTTATATTCAACTTCCTAAAATTCTCAGTTCCTCTTATGCTTCAGAAAAAGGTATTATAAATGACCTTACAAGAAAGATAGGAAAGATTGTAGAGAAGGATGGAAAGTTTGCTCTTGCTCCTACACGAGGAGGAAAACTTCTTTATACATTAAATAAAATAAGGCCCTATACATTTTCTGCTTCTGAAGCATTTGAAGAAGGGTCTCAGTATGCCATTACAATAGGAACACAGGATTATTTCGATAAGAAGTACAAAGGAGAACCTGCCGATTTTATGGAAAGTATGATGCTAGGAGTAGAAGAAACTCTTGGTACTAATCAGGGAATGGAGAATGTTCTTATCGGTGGATTATCAGGATCATTAATGATGGGCCCTGGAAGATTCAGAGAGAATAGAGCTAAATCAGCATACACACAAGATGCAATAAAAAGGTTTAATGATTATAGGCTTTCTAATTTCACCCAAGATACATTTGATGCTGTCAAGAGAGGTACTTACATACAGCAACAGCGTGAAGGTGCTTTAGTTGATGGGAATATTATAGATAGTAAAGATCTGGAACATGATTATATTACCAACTATCTTACTCCAAGGATTAAATATGGAAGATATGATTTAGTTAAATCTGAAATAGCTGATTATAGACAATTAGCAAGTACGGAAGAAGGATTTGCTCAATTACAGGCAGAAGGTAAAGCATTGCAAACAGATACAAGGGAAGCTTTCCTGAATAGACTTAATATGTTTGAACAGACAGCTGAGAATGTAAAATCTCTCTATCAATCCCTCAATCTTCGATTTGGTGGGATAATGGATGAAAAGGGAAAGCCAAAATATTCTCCCGTAGTTATTGACAAACTTGTTTACGCTGCTTCAAAGATTGCTGATTATGATCAAAGGATTCCTACCCTTACACCAAAACTCGTTGCTCAAGGAATACAGATAGATGATGTTGTTGCTGATTTGATAGCTGGTAAGGTTGATAAGTTCAATGAGGCTGTAGACGCTATAACAAAGATTGAAGATACAACAAAGAGGGATGATATTGGTCAGGCTCTTGATGATGTAGCAGAAATGACTCTTCGTAGAAATAAATTCTTACAAGAGTATGATGATATAAAGAAAAATCCTAAGAAATATGATGAAGTAAAGGCTGAAACTGCTCCTATCACTCCAATTGGTTCTGCTGTTCCTCCTAAAGAAACAATTAAGGTTAAAACTAAAACTGGAGAAAAGGATTTAGAGATAGGTACTGAATATTTTGCAGGAAAGCCTGTAGATTTTGAAAAGGAAGGGATTGATGCTCCTGCAAAAATATCCCGTCTTACTATAATAAAGGAGAATGAAGATGGTACAATAAAGGTAAAGGACCAAAATGGCGTAGAGCATGATATAAAGAAGGAAACCTTATTAGGATATAAGGTGGGTAAAATGTCTGATACACTTAAGAATAAAGCTGCAAGATATTTCTATCATCATATGAATGAAAAGTTTAAATACAATTTTGGAAAACAATATGGAGGTGAAAGAGTAGGTAGACTAATATTTGAAGATGGAAAATTCTTTTTTGTATATAAGAATGCAAAGGGAGAGATTGAAAGAAAACAAATGTTTCGTTCACACTTTGTTGCTCAAGAAGGATTTACGGAAGCAAGATTGGTAAGAACAGGTCAATATGTAGAGACTAAAGAACAGAAGGAAGCAGCAGAAGCTCTCAAGAGCGCAGAATCATTGAAAGAGGAGCAGAATATGTTGGCTGAAAGCAGGGCTCAGCGAATCAGTATTATTTCTGCAATAGAGAAAAATCTCTCAAAACTTATAACAGACAAGGCTAAACAAATATCAAGCAAGAGGCAAACGCTTCTTAATATAGAACAGGACATTTCTGATTTGTATAAGACTAAGGAATCAGGAAAGAAGAAGTTTGAGGGTAGGTTTGGAAAGATATTAACTGTTGGAAAGAAAACTCTTGCTTTCTTGGAAGGAGAAAAGAATAATGTTGAAAAGGAAATAGAACAGCTTAATAATGAAGTGAGTGATCTTCAGATGAACTTAAGTTATTTTCAGGATTTATCTGAGAATATAAGTGAACTTCCTGAAGACTTAAAGGAGATGCTTGATGAGCTTAAAAAGCAAGCTGAATGGCTTGGAGATACTATTAAAGGTATTGAGAAGAGCTTAAGTGAGGTGGAGGGTCTTCATAAAGGAATAGTTGATGCTATAAAGAAGACTACTAATTTTCTCAAGAAGGTAATAAACGAACATAGGGCTGACTTTGCTGATTATGAATTATTAAGAAATGACATAAAAGATACGCTATCTGCCATATCTGAAGGAGGAGACATATCTGCCAGTTTTGCTAAGCTAAAAGATGACATTGCCAGTTATACCCTTATGATGGAAGATAAGGATATAAATGAAATCATTTCTCTTGAGCTGGAAGATTTACAAGATGTTGAAGATAGACTAAAGGCCCTTAACGAATGGTATCAGGAAGATAAGTCCAGATATAACATGCTCTCAACAGCTATTGAAAAATTCCAGGAATTGTATAATAATGAATTAAGGAAGAAAGAAGAACAGAAGAAGATACAAAAGAATAAGAAGTTACAGAAAGAGTTTACAGATAGTTTTGATGATGGTGTACAAACAGAATCAGATAATAAACATATACACGAAGAAATAAGTAAGAAATCTGATGCTCATGTAGTAAATAGCACGTCTACCAATTGGGAGAATCCTCCTTATCAACAGAGAACTGATAGATTTGGAGTGAGATGGAATTCTGGTGATATCAAGAATCCTAATCTTAAGCTTATACATGTTACATTAAACAATCTTGATAAGGTTCCTGGATTGGAGAAATTGATAGATTTCATCCTTCCTGAAGATAGAAGGTCTGATAAATATAAGGCTGAAGAAGTAATAGTGGGTGTAATAGTACAGGTAGATGAGAACGGAAAGAATCCTGTATTGGTCGATGAATTCGGTAATCCTATTCAAGAGAGGAATGAAAAAGATGAATTAATAGATCCTCTCAATCATGCATTATTTCAAGTATATCCACTTGGAGGATTAGAAGCCCAATATAAGGATAGCAATGGTCAGAGGGTTACAGGTACAATGTTTAGGGAAAGTACTCCTGAACATGTTAGAGAAGAATTAAAGAAGAGATATCAGACTTGGAGAGATTCTGTTCTTAATCAGACAGAGATATTTCCTGTAACATTCACTCCTTCATTTGGTTTCCCTGAATATGTAATGACAGAAACAGGTAGGACAGGTAAAGATGGGAAGCCTGAGAAAGTTGTTGATATTAATGCACGTACACCTGTTGAAGAATCGGGATTAATATCTCCTGAGATGCTGGGTGAAAAAAAGGTGTTGGAAGTAGCTACAACAAATGATAAGGCTGTTTCAGGTGATATGAGTATTGGAGTTAAGCCTGGCAGGGTTGTACTTAAAGTGCCTGGAAAATTTGTAGCAAAACTTAATAACAGAAAACTTACTGAAAAGGAAGCTAATACAATATATGATGTTCTCTTACAGATAACAAAGAATGCTGTAGAGGAGGGTTCTGTAGGAAAGGGAACTAAATCAGAAAGACTGTTTGGATGGTTGAAGTCTGTTGTTTATTGGGGGATTACGCATGATGCTAAAACAGGACAGAGAAAGACAGGTGTAAATAATATATGGTTTGAAACTGTTGAAGAAGAAGGACAATTTGTGTCAAAACTTTTCATATCAGGTGATAGACAGACATCGTTTGAATTTACTCCAAGCAGTCTTGAGAATAATAAAGTGGAGATAGTAAATGCACTGAAGAATATTTATAATAATGTAAATGCTAAACTTGTTAATTCAGAATCATCTGTTACAGCAAGTTATTTTGAAATAACAGGCATAGATGAGAATGGTAATCCGGTAGGAAGGAAATGGCAGAACTACCAGACATATCTTCTTTCCAATAAGATATATGAAGGTGGTAAGGTCATAAACAGAGATAATGGTGATATTCCATTAGTCAGTAGATTTAGACCTCTTACTGGTCCAGAAGACTTTAACAGGCATGCCATATATTTTACTACTGATGAAACTGTAGATGATAAAGTGGCAGCTAAACCTGCAGGAGAAGTAAATGCACCTCCTAAGAAAACAGAACCAAAACCTGCAGCTACTCCAGAATCAGCTCCTGAAGAGATTGTTCTTGATGGTGTAAAAGAGAATACTATTCATTTTAACTCTTTTGGAGGACATGATGTTAAGTTTAAACTGGATGGTAAAAAGTTTGTAGAAACTGGAGAAGGCTTTAATATTACAAGCATACCACAAGCTTTTGTAGATGCTGTCATTGCTGATAAAAAAGCTAAAGGAGAAGATTTTACAAAAGAACAAGCCACAAATCTGATTGGAAATTCTGTATATAAGAAAATAGAACCTTTGCTTTCAAGATATAAAGTTCCTATTGAACCTTCTGTAAAAGATGAAACTTCTCCAGCAAAACCTGAGGAAAACGCTAAAGAAACAAAGCAATCTCAAGAAGGTGTAGATTGGAGCACTGCTACAGTAAGCTCTCTTAAGAAAGATTTAGTAGAAGGAAAAATAGAATATATATCAAATGATTCAGAAGAAGAACCTGGGTATTTCATTAACTTTACATATAATCAGAAGGAAGATGAAACACGAGAAAGAGTTGTTGATGTAACTGAAGGTTTTCCTGAAACAGATATTGAAGTTATTGAGAAAGGAAATTATTTTAATGTAGATTATATTGGTGATAGTAAAGAGTTTCATGAGAGTTCTACAGAACTAGATGAAATTATACAGCAAGTAATTGATGATAATAAGAAGTTATTAAAACAACCTATTCAGGAGAAGAAACCTGAAGATATTACTTCTAAACGAGCGAGCAGACCCAGATCAGATAAACCTGACAATATAGCTTTCAGATTAAAGATATTAAAAGAAGCTGAAAGATTTGAAGGAGAGAATTGGACTAAGATAGAGGAGTTCATCAGAAAGAACTTCCCTAATATTCCTGTATATAGAGTAAAGAATATAATGCAAGCTTCAAATGGAAGACAGGTATGGGGTATGCTACAGGATGCTTCATTATATATCTACGAACATGCAGAAGGTGGTACTATCTATCATGAGGTATTTGAGGCTGTATGGAAGATGATGGCTGGCCCGAAAGAGAAGAAAGTCATATTAAAAGAATTCAGAAATAGGGAAGGTTCATATGTAGATAGATTCACAGGAGAAACAATAGAATATAAAAATGCTACAGACCAGCAGATAAAGGAAGAGATAGCTGAAGAGTACAGGGATTATCAACATTTTGGAATAGCTCCTGACAGGTCTAATGGTAAGTCATGGATTAGTAAACTGTTCCACGATATTGTTAATTTTATTAAGACATTCTTTACGGGTGAACAGGCAGTAAGTAATGTACAGAAATTATTTGATAAGATAGGAAATGGATATTATGCACAATATAATCCTTTTGAGTCTAATTTGTCATTTGCCAAACGAGGAATAATTGATGTAGATGATGTAGCTGTATTAGAAGGTGCCGAATTGAGGGTGAAGGGCATTCCTGCCACACAGCTTCATGATATCATGCAACAGATGGTATACAGCACTCTCACACGTCTTAGCAAGGATAATAAGAGTTTGTTCAGAGTAAGTGACAAGTTATACAGAGAAGAGCTCTACGAAGCCCTCAAGAGCGAAATAAAGAACTATGTTGGATATCAATTGGATGTTCTGGATGACGCTATAGCTGAAGGTAAAACTACAGCAGAAAAAGTCTCTAAGAAATATAATGATCTTGAAGATTTGTATGATAAGATTGATACTACTTGGGACGAACTATTCAAGAAATATGAGGAGAAACTATTAGCCTATAATATTGAATTTGATGAAAATGATGAAGCTATTCTTAATGATGAAGATAATTCAGGAAGAGGTGAATATCAACCTTCTCATAAAATAGACTCATTTAGAAAATCTCCAGCAGCCATAAAGCTTTTATTTGCTACATTAGCCAAAACAAGTGATGGAGTTCATCATGATCCTTCTTCTATAGGAGGGGTTATATTGATGCCACCTGATCAGGTGTACATACAACTCTTAAGCAAATTGCATGATGCCATAGACATAAATGATATGTTTGACAAGCTTAGAATAATGGCTCTTGGCAATCTGAATTATGATGCTCTCTATAAGAGGCTGACAAAGAAATCAGCTAAAGGTAGTATTGATGAGACAAGTATTGATTTTTCCATATTAGAGGAACATGATTTAAAGCTTATTTCTGCGTTCTGGAAAACTATGAAGAAGCAAAATGCTGATGTATTGTCAGTATATATTCTTCCTGGGAGTGATATTGTGGTAAGTGATTCTGCCCTTAATGGTGCAGCAAGACAGATCAAGAGAACAATGATAAACAATATCATTGATAAGATTAAGAATGGTACGTCTTATTTTAAATACGAATCTAAAACAGGCAAATATTCAGCTACAACGAAAGTAAAGAATATAAAGTTTGATAGGGCTAACCTTGGTCAGTATGTAGAATTTCTTAAGGAACTTGACATTGACTTCAATGTTAATGATTTAAAGAAGAAACTTACAGATAATCAGCGTGACGTATTTAGAAAGGCTGTTGAGGGTATGCAAATAAGCCTTTCAACATTAGGGCCTGTATATGATAAGAGTGGTAAACCTGTAATGGTGGATGATAAACAGGTAGATAATAGTATCACTACCATCTCTACAAAGACACTTGATATAGATGGAGCATTAATGAAACTTTCTACTATAAAGGCTATCTTGGAATCTCCTGGACTTGAAAGTACATATTTTAATATCAATGGAGAAAGGACACAAACCTTTATAGGTACAAATGCAATAAGCAATTTCTATGATAATCTTACCAAAGCAAAGAATATTAGTGATTTAGCTACTACTGCCTATTCCTTCCTTCTTACTGATAAGTTTACAATGAGAAGAAATGAACAAGGTAAACTTATTAGCAGTAGTGTTTTGCTTAACAGGATGTTTAATCTTGGACCTGCGGGTAATGGTAATCGCAGAGAAGGAACAGTAAATCTTATGCATCCTGTATTTGTAGATGGAACAATAGATGAAGAGAAGGGAAAGAAGAAAGAATCTTCAAAACTTACTCATAGACAACGAATGATTCAGGAGATAATCCTCAATCTTGATGGTGTATATTCCAACCTTGTTCCTGGTGATGCTTCTCTTGAACATGCTGTAAGAATGCACTATGCTGATTCTCCATTTGTCAATGAGGATGAATACATGAATGAGGAGTTCCTCGAAATATTTAAGGAATATCTTATCTCTGAAATAGATCTCTCAAGAGATGACAGAAGGGTAGTGAGTGGAAAGAACAGTAGAGATCTAAGGTTCTTTAAGGATATATTGGGAGAGGAATTGAATAATAAAATTACCTCTGATGATAATCTTCAGTTTACTGCTGAAGAACTGTATGAAAAGAATAAGACAGAAATAAACAGGGCTGTAAAAAAATTCATAGAACAGGATGCTAAGGATACTGAAGATATGCTCAGGGGATTTAGTGTTATAAAGGAATCAGTGGAAGGACTTGTAGCTGATGAACTCCCTATGTTTCAGGATATAGAAAACCTTACACAAGCAATTATAGACAAGCAGTTAAGAATGTTGTCTATAAATTATATGATAGCAAACATAGAACTTCATAAACTTATATATTCAGATCCTTTCCAATATAGTCAGGAGTTAAAAAGAACAAAGAGTTTCGATTCTCCAGCCTCTCCATTGATGAATACCTCAAGAGAGCTGAGAGAAACCATGCATAGGATATTCAATAGGGATTATAAGGACAATAAATATGCCCAGACAAACTTTCTTAGAGATCATTTCAGGGCCATCACTCTTGCTGATGTATATAGTAATAGGGATTTTATAGGATATGAAGATCCTTATGCTGAAACTGATGGAGGTGGTGTAATTACATTGAAGGGTAATCGCTTATTCGGACTGTTGGCAGGAGATTGGTCTGATGATAATGAGAGACAATACAAGCATGACATGGAATTTGAAAGGCTTGTAAAGACAATAAAGGATAAGGAGAAATTAAAGAAAGCTCTTGAGGCACATGAGAAGAATAATCCTAAAGTAAGCAGTACCTATGTGCCAAGAAAGCCTATTGTAAGGGGTAGTAAAGCCAATGGAAGGGATTATAATGATATAGTGTTACATAAATTTGCCCTTCCTGTTTCTTCATTCAGGATATTATATAAACTCAATCCTGAATCAAATGCTCTTAAGCTGTATAATAAAATGACTGAAGAGGACATTGATTATGCTGTTTATGAATCTGGAAGTAAAGTAGGTACTGAAGCTGTATTTAGTGTATATAATGAGAACGGGGAATTTAATACAGCTCCATTTGAAACTCAGGAGATGAGAGATAATATAAATGCTCTTCAGGGTATTTCCAAAATCCCATTTACAATAATGGCTGTACAATCAGAAGTGCCATCCAAAGAAGGAAATAAGGTTACTGAAGGTTCTCAGACAAGAAAGATTGCCACAATGAATTTCCTTGAAGCTGGTGTTCCTATTGACTTTGATGAAAATAATACAGACTTTAATGACAGATTTACAAAATGGTATGATCTTACGGATAGGGAAAAGCTGGAACAGTCCGAACTATATAAGGAAATCAAGCATAATCAGCTTATTCTTGAAGAGAAGATTAATGAGGGGTATCGTACTATTCTTAATAGGTTAGGTATAAAGGAAGAGGATGGTAAATATATAATAGGCGATACAGATAGGATGGTAAAAACCCTTAAAGAAGAAATTCTTAAGAGGGAGGTTAATGATAATATATTAGATGCTTTTGAAGGATTTAAAAAAGGTGATACAGTTATAGAGGCTACACCAGCCTATCAACAAATCAGAAATATTCTTTATTCAATTGCTGACAAGAATGTTATACGACCTAAGATAAAAGGTGGACTTAAGGTTCAGGTTCCTTCATCTATGATTGAAGCTAATCGTATAGAGGCTATTAAGGTAAAAGATAAAGATGGAGTAGAGAGATTGGTTTATGCTTCTACAGAGCTTGATTTTTATTCGGAAACTGTTGATGAGAGCGGAAAGAAGAAAATCAATGTATGTGAGATAATGGTGGCAAGATGGTTTGATAGTGATATGTCTGATGATGAACTATTAAGATATCTTAACACCACATCAGAAGGACAAAGATTGCTTTCAGGTGTAGCATTTCGTATTCCTACACAGAATAAGAATTCCATTGATGCTTTCAGGGTAAAGAAATTTTTGCCTAAAGAGTTTGGTGATAGTGTTGTAGTACCATCTGCTATTGTAAGGAAAGTAGGATCTGACTTTGACATTGATAAACTTTCCATCTATTTAAAGAACGTATACAAAGATGCTAAGGATAGAGTTAAACTTCTTCCTTATTATGGAATAGGAGAGGTTGCTAAGAATAAGTTTAAACAACTCTATTTAGAAACTGTAAAGGAGAAAGCATCTACTGCTACTGGAAAAGTGTTAAAACAGGAGGAACAAAGGGAGTTATTCAGAGATATAGCATTTGGTCAAGCTAAAGATGAAACAATATGGAAGTGGTCTCTTCTTTTTAAAGAATGGTTTGCTGATGAAATTCTTCCTGATGGTAGTTTACCTATGGATAGGATAGAAGAAATATTTGAATCCAGAATAACAAAGCTAAACAAAAGCATAGATAAACTTACAGATAGAGATGTTCAAGAGATAATAGCAGAAGAAACTGCTGAACAATGGTATAAGGAGTCATTGGAGAATGAATATATTGAATCTCTTGAGAGATTGACATTACATCCTGCAAATTTTCAGCATCTTACACGTCCTAACTCTGCTAAAGAGATGAAGGATATTACAAAGAAAATAAATGCAAAAATAGGGATAAAGGAGAAGGATTATAAGTCTGTAGGGAATATGCTCAGCAGGAGCTTTATGAATACCCTTAGACATTCTTTTGTTACAGGTAAATATGCCATTGGTATTGCTGCCACAGGACAGACAAGTTTTGGTCAGAGACAAAGAGTTGTTTCCTTTATAAATGATGACTTTATAGAAGGAGATACTATTAATCCTATTGATAAAACTTGGTTAGGAGATGGAAAAATAAGATTTAGGGAATATAATAAGATAAAGATCAATGGTGTACTGAGACCTGTTCTTTCAATGATGAAGAGTGCTAATGGAAAGGACTTTATTTCTAATATCAATAGCCAGTTTATAGATGGATATGTTGATATTTCCAATCACCCCTGGATTATAGAACTTGGAGCTACACCAAATGTTCTTCCTACATATCTGTTTCTTCTAAGCTTAGGAGTATCTAAAGAATCAGTAGCTTATTTTATGAAACAGCCTATTATAAACAAATATCTTCGTAATCTGGAGAATAGAGGATATTCATGGCTATTTATAGATGGAATGGTGAAGGACTTAAAGGAACAATATAAGCCTTCTGAAAGTATAGATATAACAGAAATACCTTCAGAGAACGACTTATATGAAATGCTTGAATATAATAGTCATCCTGAGAATATGAGTGATTTACAGAAGGCTCAGCAACAGTTCATGCTTGGTGAATTTCTGAAATATGCTAAGATGGCAGAACATCTATTCTATGTAACACAGGCAAGCAATCTTGATACAGCCAACATTAATGATCCTTATTTAATATCGCAGAAAAACTTTCAACTTAACAGAGCCAGAAATACAATTATATCTGCTCTGAATGATAAAAAAGAAATAGCTCCTGCAGTAGATGTTATTATAAATGGATCTTTTGTAGGAAATCTTAGAAACACAATGCTTGATTTAAGAGATGCATTTGGTGATACAATTCTTATATCTGACAGGACAAGAGTAAGAGGATTAATGGAAAAAGTTCTTGCTCCCTATTTTCATCTCAATTCAAAAGATTTCCTCAAGATAGCTCAAAAGGCTGTAGGTGATTTATTTGATTGGGCTATGCAGAATGATAAGAAGTTTAATGAGAAGATTGCTGAAATATTAGCTGGAACTGATAAAGTTAAAAGTGCAGCAGAACAAATCATTCATTACAGAGATAGTATAATAGGCAATAAGGCAAAAGGTATAGAAGGTAAGCCTGATCATCCTTTGTATAATAATATAATTCTTAGATCACTTAAACAACAGAGTGGAAATAGGAAAGGTGCAAATAATAATCTCTATATAGAGGCAAGGGATACAAAAGTATATGATCAGAATATGATTATATATGGATTTGAAGAATTGAGGGAGACACTAAGGGCTGAAAATAATCTTGCTCTCTATGGAAAACTTGTAAGAATCGCTATTCTTCAGTCAGGAGTAAGTAATTCACCTATAGCCTTTACAAATCTTCTTCCTTATGAAGATTTCAAATTGATTTACAATGATGCTTTATCTGCCCTTGAGGATAATCCTAATCTTTCTGATTTCAATACATTAAGGGTATTTGAAAGGAATAATTATAATAATGAAGATGTGGCTATGTTTGCAAGAGCTAAGATGAAACATTATTATACAGCATTTGATGTATGGGGTAAGTGGGGAGATGTAAATACATTCTTTGACAAAAAACTTCAAAAGGAATTTAAGAAAAATAATGTTCCTAAGTTGATAAATATAAGTAGATTTACACAGGAAGCTCGTCATGATTTTCTTGTATATACATGGGAAACCAGTATATCAAATAAGGAAAGGATAAAGAGAAGGAAGTCAGGAGATAAATCTCATGTACATAAGGTTCTTATGCAGAAGGTATATGAAGAAGAAGGAAAGCCTTTAATTCACTATGATCAATTTAAGAACAAAGAAGGTGAGCTGGTGGTGATACCTAAATATGTTTATAAAGCAATTAATGCTTGGGGTGATTCATATAGAGCAAAAGAAATGTATGGAAGAACAGAAGATACAGCAATGATAGGAAGGATATCTGCTCTTGATAATGGATTTGATAAAGTGGAGAGGAAGATTACAGAGGATGGAATAGAGAGAACCGTTTCAGGAGAAGTACATGATGGAATAATAGTTGATATATTTAAAGAATATGAAGGAAAACAGAAGTCTATAGAAAAAGGAGATAATATTATTGAAGATATTAATGATATACAAAAGGATGAATTACTAGAGGATTATTCACAGAGAACAGGAGAAACTTTGGGAGAAACAAGAGCTACTGCTATACAATTTAAAGAGAGTTCTGGAGGATATGTTAATAGAACAATAGAGAATGCTTCTGCTGATGCAACAATAGCAATAGCTGTAGATTTTAATAGTGCTGGTGAAAAATTAACTAAATCATCTGTATTGAATCAGAATAAGAAATATATTCCAATTGATGCTAATACATTAACTGTAACTAAAGAAAGAGTTGATAAAATAGTTGAACAATTAAATTCTATTAGAGAATATACTCCTGAAAATATAACTATTTTAAAAACAAATGAAGTATTTGTTTTTGGAGCAAACACAGCAGGAGGACATGGTGGAGGTACAGCAGGATTGGCTCAAAGAGGTTCAACTTCTTCTAACTATACTGCATTACCTATAGGAACTAAAGGTAAGTGGTCAGAATATGGAGTTGTGGATAAATTAATGCAGGGAACAGAAGGAAAATCTTTTGGTATTGTAACTAAAGCAGCTTCTATTACAGGTACATCTTTAAAAATAGGAAGTAAAAGAAGTGTACCTTTAAGTAGAGTAGAAGAATCTATAAACAAACTTATAAAAACAGCTAATCAAAACCCTAATTTAAAGTTTTTAGTTACTAAGTTTGGAACTAATATGGCAGGATTTTCTGAAAAAGAAATGAAATCTTTATTAGAAAATAAAGAGTTACCTAATAATATAATTTTACCAAAAGAATTTGAGGTTAGAGGAATTACTTTAAATATTGCTGGAAATGGTATCTATACCATGAAAGGTAAATATACTCAACAACAAGTTGATGATTTTACATATAAATTGTTGAATAAAATATTAAACTCGCCTAATTTAAAGAATAAAATTGAAAGTATTAGAACTGGTGGACAAACTGGATTTGATGAAGCAGGAGCTAAAGCAGGAATAAAATTAGGCATTCCTACAATTATAAATGCTCCTAAGGGATGGATGTTCAGAAATGAAAAAGGACAAGATATAAGTAGTGAAAAATCTTTTAAGGAAAGATTTAAATCTATTAGTAGAAATGCTCCTGAAGGATTACCGGAAACAAAAAGACCTAATAAAGAATGTAAGGGATAAGCTATGGCATGTAAAATCGAAATAAAAGAGAACCTTGAAAGGGAAATAGCTAAGAAAGCCGAAGGACTGGATGCTGCTTATTGGCCTATTGCTCAACAAAAAGCTAAAGAGATTAATAAGTCTTATACGTTTAATGTTGTAAAGGTGTTTGAGGGAGAAAACGATCATGACAATAAGGTTGTTATAACAGTTCCTCCAGAG
>ERZ795049.2884-NODE-2884-length-19113-cov-5.795309_pt1 | contig 19113 bp, 22 predicted proteins | sample MGYA00375133_ERZ795049 | MGnify/ENA primary metagenome ERZ795049 (study PRJEB30178, sample SAMN05720147) | activated sludge metagenome | isolation source: anaerobic digester from wastewater treatment plant | place: Japan | collected 2015-04-20 ...
GCAGCGGCCACATTTTTGCAGGTATTTCCGACCGCCAAAGGGTGTGAACCATATCCGGTTTCTTTAAATCTCCGGCTATTTTCGCCAAAAGCTTATTATGTGAAATGCCGATGTTTACCGTAAAACCCAGCTCCTCTCGGATATGATCTTTAATAAGGTGGGCTGCTGCTACCGGATCGCCGAAGTGAGGCTCCAGCCCCGTATAGTCTAAAAACAGCTCGTCTATTGAGAATCGCTGAAGCAGGGGAGAATATCCCTTCATAAGCTCATATAGGGTATTGCTGCATTTCATGTATAAGTAATAATTCGGAGGTACAATGACCAGCTCAGGGCATTTCTGCCTTGCCTGCCATATGACTTCGCCCGTTTTGACCCCATGCTTTTTTGCAGGTATACTTTTGGCCAATATAATACCATGCCTATCCGCCTGATTACCCCCCACGGCAGAGGGTATTTCCCTGAGATCGGTTTTTTCGCCGCGCTGTATGTTATAAACAGCCTGCCATGAAAGAAAGGCTGAGTTTACATCAATATGCATAATAATTCTATCCTTTGACATATATGCCTCCTATATTTTATACAAATACCACTTCGATGTGTCTATTTCAAATCTGAGTTCGAAAGGTTTGACTTGATTGCCGATACATGTCTGACAGGTGAATTTTATCATTCTGTTGCCGGCAAACTTGTCAATATCCTTTTTTATTATCCTGTCAACCTTTATTGTTATTAACTCTTCGGCATCATCAAGATATCTGAATTTTATGGGTACAGGATTGCCTTCCGGACCGAAAAGTACTATTGCCTCAATAGGTTTTCTGATTGTCTTCATATATTGCACCCCCATATAGAACTATCTACCTGGTATATGGTGATTTAATATTAACATGTTTTTACCAGCCCGGAAAATTTGCTATAGCACCGTATAAGGGAGTTCTGTCAGGTTACCTGATTAATTCATGAGTATTGTAAGTATTTCTTAGAATATTATGCGAACAAATGTTCGCATCAAAAAAATGTAACCAAACCTGAATGTACACATAGTATATAAGTGGAAAGGTGAACAACCTTAGAAAGTGTAAGAAATTCGATATTGGTCGGATTTTAGTGAAAGGAGGTTTGAACTGTGACAGGCGGATTTGGAACAGCCAATCCCACAGCCACAGGATGCGATAGGCCGCCGCAGCCGGTTGGAGGGTTTTTTGGATTCAATAATGTATGGATTTGGATAATAATACTTTTGATACTTATATTACCACGCTTTGGTTTTGGCGGGTTCAGCGGCTTGGGAGGACTATTCGGCGGATTCAGTTGGATTTGGATTCTGATATTGATAATTTTCTTGGTCCCCGGTATCTTGCCAGGCTTTCGCCCCGGCGGGTTTACCATATAAAAGTTTAAATTAAACAGGGAAGGGAGGTGAAAATATGGCAAATGGTATCGCAGCAGCCGGATGTGGCGCTCCTGCAATAGGCCCGTTTTTGGACATGTGCAAGAGCAATGGTTTCCTTATACTGCTCCTGTTGTTTGTGCTCCTGGCATCATGCACAACCTTGGGCAGAGAGAAAAACTTCTTCTTTATCATAATACTCGCTATAATCGCTTTTGGCGGATTTGGAAGAACTTTCGGATTTGGAGCACCAGAAGTTGTTGTATAATGCGATAGCAGGATAAAAGTTCGGCCTGACCTGTTTATATTGGGGCAGGCCGGATTTTTTTGTAACCAAATATAAGCATGTACATAGTATGGAAGTGGGAATGGATACCGGTTATGCGGACCTTCCCCAGATGCCATAACTCACCTCGGGCATGAAAGTGGGCACTATTGCTCACTTTCATGCTTTTAACAGGAAACTTGTCACCAAATCCACGCCTGTACATATCATGATATTGAAAAAGGGGTATAAATTTATTCTAACCGCAATGCACTTAGTTTACATTAACAAAACACGCGATTGAGACTTGTAAATGTTTTTTATCAGAAAGGAGGTGTCAATATGGTTGATGGAGTAGCAGCAGGAAATGTCTATGATGGAAGTAACTATGATCTTCTTCGGAGCAGCATAGGGGAGACTGTGACAATATTTACTACAAGCGGAGGATTATCGGGCTCAGGCTTTACAGGAGTAGTACTTGCTGTAAACCGATGCTTTGTCAGGCTCATTACCCACATAGGGCCAGCCCCGAGCTGTGCATTAGGCAGCTGCTGCGGCGCGCCTGGCGGCTATGGAATGGGAGGATACGGCGGATATGGAATGGGCGGCTATGGCGGATATGGAAATGTCCGTACAGTCGGCGCAGTAACAGATATACCCTTAGACAGAATTGCCGCAGTCGTACGTAATGCTGTGTAATAAACTTAAGCAAGAAGTTTATTGAAGCGAAAGGAGGTGAAACAATGGCAACTGGATTTGGCTACGATGGGGTAGCTAGCTTTAACGGTAATATTTATGACCTGCTTTTAAACTATATAGGAGAGACTGTGACAATATTTACTACAAGCGGAGGAGATTCAGGCTCAGGCTTTACAGGTGTAATACTTGCTGTAAACCAATGCTTTGTCCGGCTTGTAACTCATATAGGGCCGGCTCCGAGCTGCGCATTAGGCAGCTGCTGCGGTGTACCCGGCGGTTATGGTATGGGTGGATACGGCGGCTATGGCATGGGCGGCTATGGTGGATATGGAAATGTCCGTACAGTCGGCTCAGTGACAGATATACCTTTAGACAGAATTGCCGCAGTTGTAAGCAATGCTGTATAAGTGTATTAAATAAACCCAAGCCATATCATGGCTTGGGTTTATACATGCCCGCTATGCGTTATCGGTTATTATCTTGCAATTGCCAACAAATATGGCGCCTTCATCAATGATAATGCTTTTTACCGTTACATCGCCTATGAGCTTTGCGGTAGTTGTAATATGAAGCTGGGAGGTTGCAATTACATTACCCTCTATCATTCCTGCCACAAATGCGTTTTCGGTTTTTACATTACCTTTAACGACACCTTCCTCTCCAACAATCAGGTTGCCTTTTATATTAAGTCCTCCATGTACCATGCCATCCAACCTTACGGTGCCTTCTGCATTTACGATGCCCTCAAAGACTGATCCCTTGCCTATAATTGTGTCTACTTTTTCGCTGTTTATTGATTTTTTGCCTAAACCGAACATTATATGACCTCCCCACCAGATTTAGTCAAAGTATTTTGTCGGATTGACATTCTTACCATTTAGCTTTACTTCATAGTGCAGGTGAGTTCCTGTGCTTCTGCCTGTATTACCCACTTTTGAGACGGCCTGTCCCTTCTTGACCTTATCTCCTTGATTTACCAACAGCTTTGAATTGTGGGAGTATGAGGTTGTAATTCCGTAGCCGTGGGATATTATTACCATTTTGCCATAGCCCGCGTTCCAACCCGAAAATATTACTATACCGTCTCCGGTCGATACAACAGTCTTCCCATAGGGGGCCGCCAAATCAATCCCGTTATGGAATTCGCTGCCCCTGCTTGTAAAGGGGTTTTTCCTGTAGCCGAAGCCGGCAGTTATGGAAGCAACAACGGGCATAATTGATGGCTTGGCCTTCAGATATGCAACCTGACTTTTTATTGGACCCAGGGAATCATTTATCAGCTGCTTTTGGGCTGCAATTTTATCGGCCAGGGATGCAAAATCAGATTCAATACTTGCTATCTTGCCTGACATGTCGTGGCTTGTACTGCCTTCAGGCAAACTTACGGCAGAATTGCCTCCCAGTGAGGCGAGTCTGATTTCAATGCTTTTATCGGAAGAGGAGGGGGCAATACCAACTGCTTTTTTAACCTCTTCAAGTGCCCGGAAGTTCTCTTCCAAATGTTCTTTTACTTCTTCGGAGCTTTTTTGCAGCTTTTCTATTTCAACCTTTTGGGAGTCGTTGATAGTCGTAAGCTCTCCAATTTCGTTCATACTGATTTCATATTTAACCTTAAGGGAGGATAGGGAAGAAAAACATGCTGCGGTAAATAGTACAAACAGTACAACGAATATAGCAACAAACCTGGGAAGCCATGCCGGAATCCTATAGGATTTTACAGAGGACTGGCTTTCAGGAATAAACATGAAAGTAGCATAATTTTTTTTGTTTTTTATCAGGGCCCTTTTCAATCGGATCATCCCTTATGTATATTTACTAACCATTTTAGACTAATTTTGCCATAATGTACAGTCCCAAAATTATCGGACTTTTAGCCGATTGTATATCACCGGCAGTTTCGAATAAAAAGCAAATATTTAGCGGACAATATATTTGCATATAGGATTGATTAAAAAATATTAGATTGCTTCGGTAAGAAGCTTATGGAGGTGTTGGTATGAAGAAGGTGGCTATAGAGAAAACTCTGAATAATGTCAGAAGGTATTTGGAAAGCAAGGATTGTTCCGTAGAATTACTGGATGAAAGCAATAAGGAATCTCAGAGTGCCTTAAACAGGTTTGACGCAATTGTTGTGACAGGCTTGGATTCTAACCTTATGGGGATGCAGGATATAATGACCGGCACAAAAGTAATAGATGCGTCAGGCAAGACTGAAGGCGAAATATATGATGAGGTGCTAAGGGCGGCGGATTTGAAAAAGGGCAAAAACAACTTCCATTGAAGTCTTTTATGAAGCTCATTTACGGGGTATAGAAAATTAAGGTGGAAAAGATACCCTATTCGTTATAAAATAATAGTATGCATAATATGTTTCGCACTGAACATTTATACTGAATCTATATGGTGCGAAACATTTTCATTATTAATATCTGCATACTTTTTCTTTATGTCATAATATACTGTTAATAGGGGTGCGGGCATGATATACATAGGAACATCAGGGTACAGCTATAAGGATTGGATAGGACCCTTTTATCCGGACAATACCAAGGCCGGGGACATGCTGGGAATTTATTCGGGTTCCTTTAATTTTACGGAGATTAATTCCACCTATTATAAAATACCTAATGCCTTTATGTTTTACAATATGCAGAAGAAGGTAGGAGATAAGTTTGTTTTTACTGTTAAGCTGCATCAATCCATGACTCATACAAGAGATGCACAGGATAAGGATTACGAGGGTTTTATCGCTGCCGCAGATATTCTGAAGCAGGCCCAAAAGCTTGGCTGTCTGGTGGCACAATTCCCTTATTCATTTTATTTCAACAAGGAGAATATGGATTATTTGCAAGGACTCAGGGAAAAGTTTTATGCATTTAATTTAATGGTGGAATTTAGAAACAACAGGTGGGTTAACGATGAAACCGTAGGATTTCTTTGTGCGAACGAATTGGGTTATGTTTGCGTGGATGAGCCTTCGCTGGAGGGGCTTCCGGATAGCAGAGCAATAAGTACCTCGAAAATCTCATATATACGGCTTCATGGAAGGAACAATAAAAAATGGTGGGATCACACGGAAGCTTATGAAAGATATGATTATCTTTATAAGGAAGAGGAGCTTGCGCAGTGGAAAGACAAAATATCAGAGCTTGATAAACAATCTGAGAGCTGTTTTATAAGCTTTAACAATCATTTCAGGGCTCAGGCCGTGATAAACGGAATTATGCTTAAAAAGCTCATGGGATTGGAAAATTAAAACGGGGGCTTGACTATGAGAGTATTTATAGGGACGGGTTTTAACAGGAATATAATGAACAGTATTGCGGAAATACAGCATATAGTTCGGGAAAACTCAGAAAAAGGAAGGTTCAAGTATGCAGGGAACTTTCATTTAACGTTTAAATTTCTCGGTGAAGTCCAGCAAAGCAAAACTGTAGATATAGGAAGATCCCTTAAGGTTATCGCCTCAAAGCACCGGAAAATTTACCTTAATATAGACAAAATCGGATATTTTGAGGGCAGGGGCAGTATTCATGCTCTTTGGCTGGGATTTTCAGGGGAACTGGATAAACTGGGCGCACTGTATTCAGATATTGATGAGGAAATGTACAGGCTGGGCATAAAAAAGGAAATCAAGGCCTATACCCCGCATATAACAATAGCTCAGGATCTGGTACTCAAGATACCTTTTGAAAAACTGAAAGACAAGATGGATTTTCAAAATTTCGGGATTGAAATCAAGGAAATTTCCCTGATAAAAAGCGAGGAAATAGGAGGGAAAAGGATTTATACGCCAATTTCTGCTTTTGGGCTGAAATGAATTCGGGATACAGGTAGACGAGTAACACTGAAAACACCGGAATCCGCTATGTATTATGCCGGGCTTGACCCGAAGATAATGAAGGAGAGTGGTAATATGAAGGTAATATTGGAGAGAAGGAGTATCAGAAAATATACCGATGAGCCGGTTTCGGAAGAGGATCTGAAAGATCTGCTTAAGGCTGCTATGGCTGCACCTTCCGCACATAATAGCCAGCCTTGGGAATTTATTGTTGTAAATGACAGACAGCTTTTAATTGAAATAACCAAGTTTCACCCTTATTCGAAAATGTTGAAGGAAGCATCTGCTGCCATCGTTATATGCGGGAATCAAAAAAAAGATCACTCAGGGTATTGGGTACAGGATTGTTCTGCGGCTGCAGAAAATATACTTTTGGAAGCGCAATACAAAGGCCTTGGGGCGGTATGGCTTGGGGTGTATCCCCATGAGGACCTGGTTGGGAATATAAGAAAAACCTTTGGGATCCCTAAGCATATAACGCCTTTGAATGTAATTGCCATAGGGCATCCCGCCGAGACAAAAGAGCCCGGCAACAGATATAATGAAAAAGTGGTACACTTGAACAAGTGGTGATAAAGCATAATTGAAAATCTGGATTCTTTAGCTTATGTTTACTTTGACAATATAATTCTGCTAAAATATATTATGTATGTCTGTATTCAGGCCGATGAAGTAAAAAGATACTAAATTTTACAAATGGGGAGTGTATTATTAAATGGGGCATTTACTAATTGATGGCGAGCATCTGACCATAAAGCACGTTGTTGACGTTGCCAGAAACAACTATACTGTCGAACTATCGGAACAGGCAGCGGAAAGGATAAGAAAGTCCAGAGATTATGTTGACGGCTTAGTGGACAGGGGAGAGGTAGTATATGGAATAACTACGGGCTTTGGAAAGTTCAGCGATGTATTTATATCGAAGGAAGATACCAAAGCTCTTCAGAAAAACCTTATTGTAAGTCATTCATGTTCCTTGGGGGATCCGCTGCCGGAAGAGGTTGTGAGAGCAGCTATGCTTTTAAGGGTCAATGCGCTTGCAAAGGGTTTTTCAGGAATAAGGCTGGAAACTGTAAATACGTTGATTGAGATGCTTAACAAAGGAGTGCATCCTGTAATTCCCGAAAAAGGCTCTCTTGGGGCCAGCGGCGATCTTGCGCCTCTTGCTACCATGGTTCTTGTTATGCTTGGTGAGGGAGAGGCATATTATAAGGGAGTAAGGATGACCGGAAAAGAAGCTATGGATAAGTCGGGTATCAAAACAATAGAACTGACTTCCAAGGAAGGTCTGGCACTGATAAACGGTACTCCGGTAATGACTGCTATAGGAACCCTTGCAGTGTATGATGCAGGAAATCTTTTGAAAAATGCCGATATAATATCTGCTATGACCCTTGAGGCTCTTAAAGGTATAACGACTGCTTTTGATAAAAAGGTACATGAGGTGAGGGGTCAGGTGGGCCAGACGGCAGCGGCAAGAAATATGCTGAGAATTGTTGATGGAAGCGAACTTACAACAACGCAAGGGCAAATAAGGGTACAGGATGCATATACCTTGAGGTGCATACCCCAAATACATGGTGCCAGCAGGGATGCGATTCAATATGTCAGGGAGAAGATATCTATAGAGCTTAATGCGGCAACAGATAACCCGCTGATATTTGCGGATTGTGACCAGGTAATATCCGGCGGCAATTTCCATGGGCAGCCTATAGCCCTTGCTATGGATTTTCTCGGTATAGCAGTATCGGAGCTTGCAAATGTTTCGGAGAGACGGTTGGAGAGGTTGGTAAATCCTCAGTTAAATGACCTTCCGGCTTTTCTTACCAGAAAGGGCGGACTGAATTCGGGCTTTATGATTACCCAGTATACTGCTGCTTCCATTGTGTCGGAGAATAAGGTTTTGGCTCACCCTGCGAGCGTGGATTCCATTCCTTCTTCTGCAAATCAGGAAGATCATGTGAGCATGGGAACTACGGCTGCCAGAAAAGCCAGGACCATATTGGACAATGCACAGAAAGTATTGGGAATTGAAGCTTTTGCAGCATCGCAGGCTATAAGCTTCAGAGGAAACGTAAAGCTTGGGCAGGGTACTTCGGAAGCTTATAAAGTTATAAGAAAAGAAGTTAACCCGGTGGATGAGGACAGAGTAATGTATATCGATATGAACAAATTAGATAAGATTGTTAAATCTGAAGCTTTAATAACGGCAGTGGAAAGCGTATTAGGTGAACTGGAATAACATTCGAAGAAGGTGAAATTTATGAAGGCGGATTTGATAATAAACGCTTCAACAATAGCTTGCTGCACTGAAGGAAAAGGTGCGGGTATAATCGAGGGTGGATATATAGCGGTAAAGAACGGAAGAATAATTGAACTGGGAAAAGGAAATGCACCCGTGAATATGGAAGGCTCTAATACAAGGATTATTAATGCATATGGCAAGACAGTAACTCCCGGGCTTATTGATTCCCATACCCACCTTATTCATGGAGGCTCCAGGGAGAAGGAGCTTCCACTGAAGCTTAAAGGAGTTCCATATCTGGAAATCCTGAAAATGGGCGGAGGAATACTGAGTACCGTAAGAAGCACAAGGTCAGCTTCAAAGGAGGAACTTAAATCGAAAGCAGAAAAGAGCCTTGACCGGATGCTTCTCCACGGCACTACCACCGTAGAGGCAAAAAGCGGCTATGGCCTTGATTTTGATACTGAGATAAAGTGCCTTGAAGCGGCTGCAGAACTTAATGCCTCTCATCCCGTGGATATTGTTTCCACTTATATGGGAGCCCATGCCGTTCCTGAGGAATTCAAAGGGAATACCCGTGGCTATATGGGCTTTATGTTCGAAAAGGTTATGCCCTATATCAGGGAAAATAATCTTGCAGAATATATTGACGTATTTTGCGAGGAGGGTGTTTTTTCACCGGAGGAATCCAGGATTATTATGCAAAAAGGCAAGGAAGAGGGATTTAAGCTTAAAATACATGCGGACGAGATAGTTCCCCTACAAGGGGCGGAACTTGCGGGAGAAATGGGGGCTGTTTCGGCGGAACACCTTCTTGCTGCTTCGGATGAAGGTATTGCTGCAATGGCGGAAGCAGGCACAACGGCTATATTGCTTCCGGGGACCTCTTTCTATCTTATGCTGGGTAAATATGCTCAGGCCCGAAAAATGATGGAAAAAGGTGTCAGGGTTGCTATCGCAACCGATTATAACCCGGGGACATGTCCTACCGAGAATCTGCAGTCCATAATGACATTTGCATGCTTTGGAATGAAAATGACTCCGGAGGAGATAATAAAAGGCATGACTTTAAACGCAGCTTACGGTGTGGACAAGGTCATGGAAATCGGAAGCCTTGAAGCAGGCAAGAAAGCTGATATGGTAATTTTCGATGCTCCAAATCTTGAATACATTATATATCATTTTGGCATAAACCATGTAAGCACTGTTATTAAGAATGGAGAGACAGTTGTAGAAAACGGAATGATAATAAAAAATAAAGGTATTGGAAGGTGATTTTATGAGTTTATTAATGGATATGACTTTAAGAAATTATTGCGAATTATTGGGAAGCAGCGAACCTGCTCCGGGCGGCGGAAGCGCTGCCGCACTATCGGGGGTTTTGGGTGCAGCCCTTACATCAATGGTAGTGAACCTTTCAGTCGGAAAGAAAAATTATGAGGGCTTGGATGAAAATATAAAAAAACAGTTCATGAAAGAGTTCGAAAACGTAAAGGCTATTCAGGAAAAACTGACGGGATATGTTGATGAGGATAAAAAGGCCTTTAATAAGTTTATGGAAGCAATGAGACTTCCAAAGGACACAGAGGAACAAAACAGGATACGCATGGAAAAGATAAGGGAAGCAAGCCTATACGCACTGCGGGTGCCCTTGAAGACTGCGGAATGCTGCTTTGAACTGCTTAAAAACCAAGAAACCATAGCGAAATACGGCAATAAAAATGCCGTATCTGATGTGGGGGTAGGGACTTTATTTGCACTATCAGGATTGGAAGGTGCTATACTTAATGTAAATATTAACCTTCCGGGAATTGAAGATGAAGCCGTTAAGACAGAAGCTTACAGGAAATGCAGGAAGCTTTCTGAAGAAGGGCGAAAAATTCAGAATGAAATACTTAATATAGTAAATTCAAGAATAGGATAACAAGGCATGTCGACCAAAGAAATGCTTGTTGTTATTCACAAAGCTGATTTTAGTGGTATAATTATCTATGGGGGGAATTTATATGGCGGAAATGCAATTTGTCGTTTTTAGGCTCAATAAGGAGGAATATGGCATCAATATAATGCAGGTCCAGGAAATTGGACCTTATTTGAAATCAGTTCGGATTCCTGATTCTCCCGAATTTATTGAAGGGATAATAAATCTCAGGGGTATTGTTATCCCGGTGATAAATTTGAAAAAAAGATTCAATATACCCGAGCAGGATTTAACCGAAAACACCAGGACTCTTGTTTTAAACCTTGGGGACAAGCAGGTAGCCTTTATTGCAGATGATGCATCGGAAGTGCTGACACTGGATGAGGCCGATATACAGGAAACACCTGAAATGATTGCGGGAGTTGATAGGAAATATTTAACAGGCATAGGGAAAAAAGGAGACAGGCTGCTTATAATTCTTGATTTGAAATTTTTGTTTAATGAACAAGAGCAAATACAGCTTGCGGCCATTCAATGATTTTTCCGAATATGCCGAGATAAGGCCGTATTTTCTGTAACGAAGTATTTCGGGCAGTGTTTATTGACTGAATACAGGCAAGGGGTGTTTATTATAGACAGGTTAAATGAGATAATTAAAAACACAGTAGAGATCATTGAAAAAAGCCGAAGTGAAATATTCAGCATAGCCGAGAATGCCCGTAATGAATGCCGGCTTGTGGAGGAAGAGCTTGAAAAAACCAGGACGGCTGCATCGGAACTGATTAAACAGGTTGACAGATTGGAGAAACTTGACAGGGAATGCAGGTATCAGCTTATGATAGTAAGCAAGAATATTAAGGAATATAATGAGGAGGATGTAAAAAGAGCCTATGATAAGGCAAAAGACCTTCAGGTAGAGCTAATAACAAAAAAAGCAGAGGAACAGCTGCTTATTCAATATAGAAGTGAATTGGAGAGAAGGCTCAAGATAGCAAGGGACATTGCAAAGAGAGCCGAATCCCTTGTCTCTAAAGTAGGGGTCGCAATGGAATACCTGAACGGCGAATTAAAGGATATTTCAGTACAGTTAGAGGATATTAAGCAGAAGCAATATCTGGGCATAAAGATAATTGAAGCACAGGAGGATGAAAGAAAGAGAGTCGCAAGGGAGATACATGATGGTCCCGCGCAGCTTATTGCCAATCTCGTTATCAAGACCGAATTATGCGAAAAGCTTATAGATATAGATATAGGAAAAGCAAAGGAGGAGCTGAACAGTCTGAAGGGTTTTCTTCGTTCCAGCCTCAGGGATGTGAGAAAAATCATATATGACCTGAGACCAATGTCCCTGGATGATTTAGGACTAATTCCTACCCTTCAAAGATATGTTTCCAACTACATTGAAGAAAACAGGATACCTGTTGATTTTACGGTATTGGGGAATCCTAAGGCATTAAAGTCAGTTGTTGGGCTTGCTGTTTTCAGGATTGTGCAGGAATCCCTGACCAATATAAAAAAGCACTCCGGTGCAAAGAACGCGAGTATCAGGGTTGAGTTCACCGATAATCAGATAAATCTTTTAATAAGTGATGATGGGAAGGGCTTTTCCAAGAGCGAAATCCGGTCAACAAAATGGGAAGACGCCAGATATGGTTTGCTCAATATAAAAGAAAGAGTCGAACTATTGAATGGGAAGTTTGATATAAAAACAGCCCGTAATAAGGGTACCAGGATATTTGCGAGCCTGGCTTTGGATATAAGTGAGGAGGGATAATGTGAACAAAATAAGAATAATAATCGCAGATGACCACTCCATAGTTAGGGAAGGCCTCAAACAGCTTCTGGAGTTGGAGGAAGACTTTGAAGTTGTGGGACAGGCTTCCAACGGGGCTGAAACGATAGAGAGGGTGAAAGAACTTAAACCGGATGTGTTGCTTCTTGATATAAACATGCCTACAATGAATGGTATAAAGGCACTTAAGAAGCTTAAGGAAGAAGGAATAGACACAAGGGTTGTAATACTTACAATACACGAAGACAGGGAATACCTTTTAGAAACGATGCAAATAGGTGCCTCGGGCTATATTCTTAAGGATTCTGACTCGGCCAGCTTTTTCAAGGCCATAAGGGATGCATATAACGGCGAGTCATATATACAGCCGAAGCTGGCGGCTGATTTGATCAGAGAATTCAATAAGCCCAAGTTGGCCAGGGTAAAGAATGAGAATGAGCTGACGCAGAGGGAGTACGAGGTAATTACACTTATAGCAGACGGTATGAATAATAAGGATATAGCAGACAAACTTTTTATTAGTGAAAAGACAGTAAAGAACCACGTTTCGAATATATTCAGGAAAATAAATGTAAGCGACAGGACACAAGCCGCTATTTATGCATATAAGAACAATATAATAAAGTAAATACTCGTCACTGTGATAGATGAAGCATTGTCCGAAACATAAATTTGGCAATATGGTTATAACATGTATAAAGTACATATAGTTTATTGAATAATATAAACGTAAAGATAAAAGCCGTGATTAAATATGGACATCATATTCAATCACGGCTTTTGTTTTGATATTTATTTATACTGTGTTAAACTATATATAATATAGGCGATAGGCTATGGACAATGGGTGATGGGCACAGGCTTCCGGTACTTTACAATGAAGTTGGTGGTATTAATATGAGCAATAAGGTTGTTGCATTTGATAGGGGAGCAGAATTTTATTTTAACCTTGGATATAAATATATACGAAAGGGCAAGTTGAAGACTGCCCTCAGATATGTTGAAAAAGCCGTCAGTCTAAATCCCAATGACAGTTTTATTCAATTTAACTATGCCGGACTGCTGTCGGAGCAGGGGGATATTGACCGTTCTACCGAGGTTTTGGTTAATATAGTCAAGAATATTGACCCTGATTATCTGGAATGCTATTTTGGTTTGGGATGCAACTATATGCAGCTGCAAAAGATTAAGAAGTCATTGGAGTACTTCAGCATCTATCTTGAAAAAGCCCCTGACGGGGAGTTCGCCGAGGAGGCGGAGGAATTGCTGGAGATGCTCACAATGATAAAAGATGCCAATAATGATCTGGATGACGAAGAAATTGAGAAAATTTACAAGATTGAAGAAGAAGCGATCGAACACCTGGAAAAGAGAGAGTATGAAAAAGCCACCCGGAAATTTGAAATAGTTGTGAAGATGCTCCCTAATGCCATCCCTGCAAGGAATAATCTCTCACTGGCATATTACTATCTTGGATTTCTGGATAAAGCAATAGAGCTTGCCCGGGAGGTACTTTCCTATGAAGAGTCCAACGTGCATGCAAATTGTAATCTTGCTATATTCTATAACAAACAGGGTACGATCAGCTGGGTTAAGAGGCAGGTAAGCATAATTAACAAAATACAAACCGATAATGAGGATTTATTGTATAAAATAGGTGATACCTATGGAGGTTTGGGCAAGCACAATAGCGCATACAAGACTTTCAGAAAACTTTTGACACTTGACTTCAACAATCCCGTATATCTGCATTTTGCAGCAGTTTCAGCTTTCAACAGCAGAAGATATAAGGAGAGTATCAATCTTTGGGAAAAGCTTTCAAACCTTGATAAAGGGAATATGATATCCGATTATTTTTTAGAAGCGGCCAAAAGTCAGCTGGATGTTGAAAATGAGGACCTGTATTTTTCTTATATATATCAGCTGCCAAAGGAAGAAATCAAAAACAGGCTCGATTTTATATACAAGTTTATTGAGATGCAGGGTGCCGAATGCAGAAAAGAGCTTGCAAACAACAAACATGTTCCGGATATAATTTATTTCGGGATGGATTTTGATAAATATTTTTTAAGAAAACTGCTGTATAATAAAATAAAAAGCGACAGACTTATTGAGATTGAGCATGTTATAAGGAAATTTATGCTTAGGGATGATGTGGAGAATTATATAAAAATGGAATCAGTATTTCTTTTAAATTCCATAGGTGCCAAAGAGCCATATACCGTGAACTTTGATGGTGAAGTAAGGAATGTGACTATAGATTCTTTGGATTTTCCGGAGTCCCAATGGAAAGAGTCATGGATAAAAGTGAAGCGCAGAGCTTTGCATATGATGCGAGGTTTATACAAAAGGCCTTATAAGAAAATTGTTGAAGATATCTGGTATGAATTTATAAAATCAACCTTTCCCGAGGTACCGGAAATAGATGATATAAATGTATGGGCTGCCGCATTGGAGTATATTTATTGTCGATTATGCAATGCCGAAGCCTCGGAACATTATTTGGCGGAAAAATACAATATAATGCCTGTCTTGCTTTTAGAAAAGGCAGAACTGATAAATAATGCAATAAAAAGTAAATTCCAATGCAAGAAAGAGAAAAAGTAAAGCGAAATTTAGTGCTTTACTTTTTCTCTGCCGAGAAACCGAATTTGCCCAATGATTCCGCCAGCAATCTATATTCGCCGCTATTATAGCATATCAAATCTGCTTTATTAAAATCAGGTTTTTCTGATTTGTCCATAAGCCCCTCCTCAATGTTTACGCAGAGTATTTCGGCAATAAACATATCGTGGGAGCCCAAGGCTATGATATCCCTAACCCTGCATTCCAAATTTACAGGACATTCCCCAATAAAAGGGACATCAATTAAATTTGATTTTTGTGCCGTAAGGCCCAGGTACTCAAACTTATTTACGCTTCTGCCGGATTTTATTCCGCAGAAATCAACAGCATGGGTCAGGCCCTTGTTAGGGATGTTTACTACGAAATTTCCGGTATTTTTTATAATACCATGGGAGAACCTTTCAGGCCTTATGGAGACATGAAGCATTGCCGGTTCTGAACAAACTATACCTGTCCATGCCACCGTTATGATGTTGTTTACGCCCTCGCTGCTTCGGCAGGATACCATTACGACCGGCACAGGATACAAAAGAGTATTGGATTTACACATTTTCTTTGCCATTTTTAACTCCTTATAATATTTTAGTTTTATTATTTATTATTGTATCATAAATTGTTGTCGTCACCAAAGCCTTGGTTTGTACATAGTATGAAGTGGGGTAGTAGTCCTGAGATGATAGGGGACATCGGATCAAAAGGCTGTAACCAATAAAGATAAAAAGAATATTATAATAATAAGGTTTATAAAGATTGGAGGTTGAAATATGCGGGTTGATAATAACAATGCATCTGACAACGGACTTGATGAAGTAAAAAAGAAGATTTCTGAAAACCTTGGCGGCATGGATGTAAATAATATGTCTTCTGACCAGGTTAAAAACATGCTGGTAAATGAAATAAACCGGAACACCAATATAGACCCTGCCATAAAGGATAAAATAAACAAGGGAGATGTAGACGGCTTAAAGGAGGATATAATCAAATACCTGACTAATAACAAGTCAGCGGATGGTTCAAGCGACCAGCTCATAAACTCATTAAAAAGCAATGATATGGAGGGCCTGAAAAAACAACTTGTAGCCATGCTTCTTTCGGGGCTCGGCCCTCAAAAAAAAAATGAAATGAAAGAGGAACAGGATGTTTTAGAGACCTCCGAAAGCCAGGCAGGTGAAGACGTATCAAAGATACTTCCGGAAGAGGGTTTGGGCGGCCTTGATGAAAAGGTATTGGTGAATCTGCTTTTTGATAAGATGTTTGCAGGAGTTAAGGATGATAGAAGAATTTTGCTTATGAACTCCGTAAAGCCTTTTGTGTCTGAAAAAAGGCAGAAGGGTATAGATGACTGTATTAAGATTATGAACCTTGTTGCATTTTTTGAAAATTTCATTAACAAGGCAGGGAAATAATATGGGTGTGGAACGTTTAATCTTAGGCATGCTCAGCAGATTAAACTCGGAAGACTTCTTAATCCTTGCCGTTGTGTTTATTTTATATATTGAGAATAAATGTGATAAAACCTTTCTCTTAATCATGCTTCTGGTTTTTTTAATGGATATGCCCGATGGCCTGCTGACATAAAAATACGGTAGGCCATATTTTATTCAAACACGGACAAAATCGTATTTGTTGCAGTAAAAATTTTATGACTCGGGAAGAATAGCAGCAGTAAATGTGGAGCATCATTACATTAAAAGTTATTATAGATATAACCCGAAAATCTTGTTTTAATAGTTTGTACTTATGCGCAAATAAATAGTATAATATTAACAAATGATTTACTAGGGGGAATTTATTTAATGGACGGAGACTTATGGACGCAAATGCTAATTATATTCTTTTTGATAGGTTTAAATGCGTTTTTTGCTGCTTCCGAAATGGCTATAGTATCAGTAAGGCAATCCAGGATTAAGCCTCTTGTTGATGAAGGCAACAAAGCTGCAATTTTAGTGGACAGATTTCTTGAGGAACCAAGTAAACTGCTTGCTACAATACAGATCGGCATTACATTTGCCGGGTTTCTTGCCAGTGCTATAGGCGCTCAGACATTATCAGGCAGATTGGCTGCTCTCCTAATCAGTTTTAATATTAGATGGTTGTCAAGCTCAGCTGTTTGGATTTCTACGCTTTTTGTCACCGGTATAATTGCATTATTTACTTTGGTAATCGGAGAACTTGTCCCAAAAAGGATGGCTCTTGCGCAGTCAGACAAAATTGCACTGAAAGTTGCCGGTCCGATAAATTTTTTGTCCAAAATTACATTTCCTGCTGTTAAATTTCTTGCTTTTTCAACCAATTTAGTTGTAAAGCTTGTAGGGGGCCCGGTAAAAGATGCGGGAGACCAGATAACAGAAGAAGAAATCCGACTGATGATAAATGTAGGTGAGGAGAAGGGAATATTCCAGGAAACAGAGACTGAAATGATCAACAGTATATTTGAGTTTGACGATACGGTCGCAAAAGAAGTTATGACTCCAAGAATCGATATCGTAGCTTTAAACCTGGAAGCCACCCGTGAAGAAATACTTGATGTAATAATAGAAGAAAATTTCTCCAGAATTCCGGTATATGAAGGATCAATCGACAATATTGTAGGAGTCCTGTATATAAAAGATCTTTTTGCAATGATTAAAGGTAATAGTGAATGGGAAGTATCCCTTAAAGATATAATAAGGCCTGCGCATTTCGTACCTGAATACAAGAAGATTGATGAGCTTTTCAGAGAAATGCAGAAATCCAAGACTCATATTGCGGTAGTTATAGATGAATATGGAGGTACGGCAGGAATAATTACAATAGAGGACTTGCTCGAAGAAATTGTAGGCAATATATTTGATGAGTATGATGAGGTTGTCTTCGATTTTGAGAAGATAGACGACAACACATATATTGTCAGCGGAATGCTTGATATAGGTGAAATAAACGATTTATTGGATACCGAAATACCTGAGGAGGAATTCGATACGGTAAGCGGAATGCTTCTCAGCCATTCGGGCAAAATGCCGGAAGTAGGGTATGAGCTGACCATCGACAATGTTTATTTCAGAATAGAAGAAGTTGACGACAAAAGGATATCAAAGATAAGAGTTGAAAAAAGAGATATAGAGCCGGATAAAACGGAAGAACCATAAGAGTATTATCAACAGCCATGTACATTGGTATAATCCATACATTGCTTTTTCTTTTTAGGGCAGACACAATTGGCCTTCTTTATCAATAGTCTGTATTACATTTGCCAGCCTCAATACGGGAATAACCAAGGTTGAACTTGGACTTGTCAGCAACCCGGAAATTGGTGGAGGAATGCACCAGGTCCGCCGAAGACCGGATACTCCGGGAGGCGAATTGTTATTTGAGGTTATTGAGGATGATGAAGAACGAGTGAATGCTCCTCTGCTTTGGAACCTATTTTTGATAAATACGTCTATACCGGTAATCCATGGTGTTTAAGCAGATTAACAAATTATTTGAAGGGGTGATATCGTGAAAAACAGGTCACTGCTATTTGTACTTATAGCAGCAATTGTTACTGTGAGCGTCATATTTACCGGTTGTTCAAGCAAGGCTGCCCATGACAACAGTTCAATAGCGCCTCAGGAAGGTATAATGACAGAAGAAAGCGAGAGTCCGGGAGCAGCACCTGCCGTACCCGGCGCCTCGGTTCCTGACCGTAAGCTGATAGTCAGACTGTATATGGAGCTCCGGGTCGATAATATCGAAAAGGGAATTGGCGATGCTGAGAAAATGGCGGCGTCTGTCGGAGGCTATGCCCGCGAGTCCTATCAGACTGAAGCTTCGGGACAGCTCACCCTGATGATACCGGCAGAGCGGGTAGAGGAATTCACTGCAGGGCTTAAGGGCCTGGGGAAGGTAATCAACAGCAATCGCAAGACTGAAGATGTTACAGACAGCTATTTCGATACCCAGGTGAGGATCAAGAACCTGGAGGCTGAGCTGGAGACCTTGCGCGGACTGCTTCAAAAGCCGGGCTGGAAGGTATCTGAGATATTGGAAATAGAAAGGGAGATTAGGCGCCTGACAGATGAGCTTGAGACATTAAAGGGCTATCTGACCAATCTTGACCGCCGGATAAGCTATAGTGAGGTTCGTATAAGCTTCGCACAAAATCAGGCTGTGAAAGACAATGAAAGCAGTGACAGCCTCGGATATAAGCTGACCCTTTCCCTGAAAGAGGGTACAGATTTCATGATAGGTACTGCTACCGCCATACTTAGTCTCGCAGTATTTTTGCTTCCGGTATCCCCAATAATTGCGATTTTGTACTTTATATTCCGCAAACCCCTTCGCCGACTTAAAAGAAAGGGCAAAGAAGCGCCA
>ERZ795049.2889-NODE-2889-length-19086-cov-5.314277_pt1 | contig 19086 bp, 8 predicted proteins | sample MGYA00375133_ERZ795049 | MGnify/ENA primary metagenome ERZ795049 (study PRJEB30178, sample SAMN05720147) | activated sludge metagenome | isolation source: anaerobic digester from wastewater treatment plant | place: Japan | collected 2015-04-20 ...
CAGGTCACGGCGCCGACGAAAGTCTCGGCCGGTCCCTCGACGCCATAGAAGAGTTGATACTCGCGTTCGGACGAGCGGACGATCCGCAGCGTGACCTCGTCGCCGGCGTTATACCCCGTGATCGCGGCGTCGGGGTCGCTGAACTCGATTCCCCCATCGCGATAGGCATGCGCACGCGCGACGATGTCGCCGCGCAAGCCGAACAGCAGCGTGTTGGCGCGCGCGTTCGGAGTCGTCGTGGTCGCCAGGGCGATCCCCGGGCGGACAAGCACGCCGCCGCCGGCCAGAATCGCCGTCTTGACCTGCAGAAACTCGCCCACGTCCAGCGTTTCGCCGTTCCAGGTGGTCAGCGTGATCTGATCACTCCCCTGCTCGTCCACGTAGGTGACGGTCAGCTTGCCCGCGTTCGTCGTCTGGTCATAGGTAATCGTGTCGGAGGGGTTGCTCGACTGGATCACCTGATTGAGCGTCCAATTGCCGCTTTCGTTGAACGTGCCGCCCGAAAAATCGTCCAGCACGGCCGCGAGCACCGTGACCGTCATCAGGCAGGCGCCGCACGCCAGGAAAATCGTCTTCAAATCGAGCACCCGGGGCTTGTCCCCCTGGCGCAAAGAATGCTTTCCCTTATGCATGATCTCTCCTGTTTCATTAAGGTTTCAAACATCGACCTTCGATTGATCCCGCCAGCCCGCGGTCGTTGTCATTCAAACGCGAACAGATCGCCGTTGGAGACCGTTCCATTGGTCGGATCGTAGACCGCCGTGGGGTAGAGCACGGAGTTGACCTGCGCGTATTGCCAGGTCATCTGCGTATCGGGACCCGCCGAGACGTAGACCGACATGGCGCTTTGCATCTGTTGGCGCGAGGCCGGGTCGAGCGAGGGCCAACTGGAGACGTTCGGCGCACCGAGCCACATGAAGTTCTTCGGGCCCAGCGGCGCCTTGGCATTCGCCCGCACGACGACGACATATGGAATCGAGAAGTCATTGCCCGGCCAGCCAAAACGCAACGAGCCGTCGTTGAAATCGGGGAAGGCGTCAACCGGGATCGAGGTGAGATACGGGATCGGGGTCGTCAACAGGTGCGAGCTGAATCCCCACCAATTGCGGTCGAAGTCGCTGGACGTAATGACATTATCGGGCGTCGGATCGCTGTTGTAATCGACCCGATAGGCCGCCGAGCCGGTCACCATCGTGCGCATGTCGGCGCGCGCCCGGCTCGTCTTGGAACGAACCTGGGCTTCCAGGAAATTCGGGACGGCAATCGCCGCCAGAATCGCGATGATCGCCACCACGATCAGCAGCTCGATCAACGTAAAGCCCCGCTGAGAGCTTAGCTTCATGCTCTTTATCCTCCTCGTTTCGCTACTTAGGTCATCGATGTGCCGGAAGCGACGGCCGACTGCACTCGAGCGACCGACGGGCAGGCTATAGACGGTCCGACAAGAACGACTTCGAGTGCGGTTTGCGTCTCGGCGATGCTCAGCCGGGGCGATCATCCCGATGACGCCTGCGGCCGACCGGTCCTGGCCCACGTTCAACAGGGGATCGGCCCTCCTTTCCGCGAGCGCTCATTCGTTCGCCGGGGAATCCGGCAAACTGTCCAGATCGATCGCCGTGACTTCGATGAAGTCGCGCGCGACACTGTAGGCCACGTAGAGCTTGCCGTCGTGTTCGGCCGCGTCGGGATACTGGTAACCCGCGTCGCCCTTGTAACGCGCCGGCCATTTCTGCTCGTGCGGTTCCCAGCGCACCAGAAAGTTGCGGTCGAACGTCCAACCGTCGTGGCTGAGGCCGAGGACGAGCTCCATCCGGCTGCCCGGCACCGGATTGCCGACATAGAACACGTCGCCATTGGGCAGCATGCCGAAATCCTTGTTGCCGGGGCAGTCGGGAAACTTCATCTGCTGGGTCAGTTTGGTCCAGGTCTGGCCGCCGTCGGTGCTGTAGGAGTGCCAGATCCGCTGACCCCAGCGGGCGGTGCCGTGCAGGACGCCGTCGCGGTCCTGCCATCCGCCCGGCTCGCCGACGTCGGCGCAATCGGAGCTGTCGATTCGCCCGCCGCCCCAACCCGTCAGCCCCGTGGGGTCCTCCGTCGTCGGGCACCACAGGCCGGTATCCGTGAGGTTATAGGCCATCAGGCGGCCGTCGCGAAGGCGGGTGAACTGATGATTGCTGCCGGCCGAGCGGAGCGACCCCAGCCCTTTTTCGTTTTCCAGCGTGTCGAGTTCCTCGGGGGGGATTTCGTGCCAGTTATCGCCGTCCTCGGTCCAGAAGATCCGACTGGCCCAGTCCTTGGAGGCCTGCCCGTATTCCGGACCGACCTCGCTGGTCCAGGCCAGGCACCACAGATAAAGCCGATCCTCGGTGGCATGCATCTGCCGCGGGGCGACGTTGACGAGGTAGGACTTGCCCTCCGGATGATTGTAACGGCGGCCGATATACTCCAGGTAGGCGTCGTTGCCCGGCGCGCCGATTTCCAGCGGCTCGCTCCAGTTCGCCAGCGTCAGATCGTCGGATACCGAGACCAGGCCGACATAGGGGGGCGTATGCTCGTCGCGCAGCGTGGCCTGCCAGGCGACCACCAGGCGGCCCTTGAACGGCAGAACGATCGCGCCGTGATGGTAGGTCATCGCCTGGTCGTCGGGCGGGTGATAAACGACGTGGCGCGTCCCGGGGGCCTTGGGCAGATCGCGCACATCGGGCGGCAGGACCAGTTCCACCTGTCGGTCGGCTTCGGCCGGGAGCGACGGGGCCGGGCCTTCGGCGTCGATCAGAACGAAGTCGGCCGGCGTGAACTGACCCGTGTAGGTCGATTCGGCCACCGCGTCGATCAGGCCCGTAAACGAGCTGCCGAACGAGCTGTTCGAAATGCCGATTGTACGTTGGGGCTCGCAGGGGCAGGCGCTCGCCGTGAAACCGGGCAAGGCGTCGACCAGTTCGCCGTCCAGGTAGAGGTAGAGCGCGTGATCGTTGATGTCGTAGACGCCGGCGATGTGCAGCGAGCGGTCGGGGGAAGCAGTCACGGCGACCGGCGCGCCGACCTGCTGATAGAAGTTCTGGTCGTTGCGCGCGGCAATCATCGGCTGGCCGGTCTTCGTCAGGCGCAGTTCGAAATTGCCCCCCTTGACCGACGCATCATTGCTGGAGATCAAAGCGGCCCAGTCGTAGCCGCCGGCGGCGCCGGCGGCCGGGCGCACCAGCGCCTCGAAGATGCGCGACGCCTCCCCGTCGACCGGATGGCTGAACCGCAGCCCCGCGCCGCCCTCGGGGTGCGTGCCGTCGAGCTCCAGGGAGCCGCCTGAGTCATCCCGGCGAATCGTCGGAGGCGTACCACCGGCATGCACCGCCGTGATCGGCCCCTGGGGCGCCACCTCGCCGGCCGAGGGCTGGGGTTCGTACTGCGTCAGCGGCTCGCCGGCCGCGGCCGCATCGAAATTGAACAGCCACTGGACCTTGACCTCGGCCGAAAAAGCGACCGGGCCCGCGAGGGAAAACGCGGCGAAGGCGCAGAGAAGAAACCGGCTGAGAGCCATGGGTGCGTTGACTCCGGGAGAGTGATCCGACGGTTGGCGGCGGCGATTGATGCGGTCGAAGGAGTCCACGGCTCGACCGCCGACTGGGACGAAACCTCGCCCGCGACGGTGCCGGCGAAGCTGTCCAGTCCGATCAAAGCTGATGGAGAGATTATAGATCAAATAAAAGGGCTCAGTCAACCATAATTGTCTGATATAAAAACCGGGAGGCGGAAAATCCCCCGTCTATCCGTATCTGCCATGGCGCTTGACCGTCCGCACCATCGCGTCATAGTTGCGCGGGTCGACGCAGTCGGCAATGCTGCTGCCGCTCATCGCGATGTAGCGCCCGCCCGGCATCAGGTCGCGCAGTAGGTCGCGCATCTCGGCCTCGACCTGCTCCGGCGTCCCGTTGGCCAGCACGCCGCCGATATCCAGGTTGCCCATCAGGGTGATGCGATCGCCCCAGCGCCGCTTCACCTCGCGGATGTCGTTGCACAGCGGCTCGATGGGATTGATCGCGGAAAAACCCATCGCAATGACGTCTTCAATGAAGGCCTCGACGTTCCCGTCGCTATGGAACTGCATGGGGATGCCGGCCTTGCGGATCGGCTCGATCAACTGCTCCATGCGCGGGAGCCACAGCCTGCGCTGTTGGCGCGGCTCAAGGAACGTCCCCTGCTTCATCGCGATATCGTCGACAATCTGGATGACGTCGATCGGGCGCTTGACCAGTTCCTCGATCAACTGGCGGTGATAGGCCGTGAAGCGGTCCATGACCGCCTCGACGAGGGCTGGATCCGTATTGACGGACATGAAAAACTCCATGTAGCCCATGGAAAGATAGGTCGTGTCGAGCGGACCATGGACATAGACGAGCAGCCCGAGCGGCTCGCCGCGCAGCGCTGCCAGATGGCGATCGACCCGCTCCAGGAACCCGTCCAGCGGCGGGAAGACCTCCTCCTCCAGCCGCGCCCACGTATTGAGCGCGGTGGGGCGCCAGTAGAAGCCGAGCGAGGCCATGTCGAGCCCGATCCGGCGCAGCAGCGGAATCTGCAGTTCGGGGGGCATCTCGTGCGAGGCCTCGTAATCGCACTCGCCCAGGACATGGCGCAGGTAGCGACCGTTAAGAATCGTCTCGTGCAGCGGGACCCGGTCGGGAATTTCCCCGCGCAATGTCGCGAGATAGCGCTGCTTATTGGAGTCCGTCGCATCCACGGCGCGCCAACCCTTTCATCTCAGACGTCATGATCATGGCTCCCAGAACATGAAAGCCAATCCGTCGGAACTGGTCCCGCAATTCGGACGGCTCCCCCTGGCCGGTTCAGGCGCCCGGCGTGGCTTCGGCCAGATCGAGATCCTTCCGGCGAAAGATGGTGAGCTGTTCCACATCGTCGGGACGATACCCGCCGAAGATCAGGCTGACCAGGTAGCCGACGCCGAACAGGACGAAATGGCCGAAGACCCCGATCAGGATTGGATTCATCGTGAAATTCACGCCCGTGTCCAGGATGCGATCCTCGCCGCCGCTGGTCAGCAGTCCCCAGGCCGAGAAAAGGATGCAGGCGGCGATGCCGGAGTAACAGCCGAGCCGGGTGGCCCGGCGGGTGAGGAAGCCGAGGAAGAACAGGCCGAGCGAGCCGGCCGAGATGATCGCCGCGATCGTCACGCCGCGTTCCATCAGCGGTTTGATGCCTTCGCGCGGGATCAGCAGAATCGCGGTGAGGGTGGCGAGGATGCCGAACACAACCACCATCAACCGGCCGAAGATCAGTCGCGCCTTGTCGTTCGACAGCGGCCGCAGGGCCGAGAAATAGTCGGTGGTGGCGACCGTGGCGACGCTGTTCAGATCGGCGCTGACCGAGGACATCGAGGCGGCCATGATCGCCGCCAGAATCAGTCCCACCAGGCCGGTCGGCATCGCGTTGACGATAAAGTAGGGGGCGATCTGGTCCGCGATCGCCGGCGGCTCGTGCGGCGTCAATTGATAATAGCCATACAGGCAGGCGCCGATGAACATGAACGTCACCCAGATCGGGACGCAGAGGAACGCGCCCCAGAAGGCGCCCTGGCGCGCGGCCCGGTCGGACTTGGCGATCAGGTAGCGCTGCACCATGTGTTGATCGGAGACATAGCGCCGCCCCCAGCCGATGATGAACGCGAGCAGGAACAGCCACTGGGTCGTGTCGGGATCGAACAGGCTGTCCCAGGAAAGATCGAAGCGGCCCAGATCGAAACGGCCCCCGCGCCAGGCCTCGGCGACGACGGCGCCGGGCGGCCCGGCTTCCGGCGAGAACAGCAGGAAAGCAGGGACGAGCAACATCCCGCCAAGAATGATCGCCCCCTGGACGGCGTTGGTCCAGACCACCGCTTCGATGCCGCCGACCGTCGTGTAAATAATCGTGAAAATGCCGATGCCGATAATCACCGGCATCATTTCCCAGCCGGTCATCACCTGCACGGCGATCGCGGTCGTGATCAGCGTGACGCCGAGGTCGAAAATGCGGTCCGCCAGGAAGCCCAGCGACGCATAGACGCGGGCGAACGCGCCGAAGCGCTTGTTCACGAACTCATACGCGCTCATCCCGACGACGTGGCGGTAGAACGGGACAATAAAGTAGGCGACGAACAGCAGCACGAGCGGCAGCATCAGGTGCCCCAGCAACAGAATCATTCCACGCTCGTAGACGGTTCCGGGCGTCCCGACGATGGCGCCGCTGCTGATCATCGTGGCCATCAGCGTGAAGGCCACGGCCCATGCGGGGATCGTGCGATCGGCGATGAAGTATTTCGAGGTGGTCTTCTGACCCCGGGTGACCCAGAGGCTGATCACGGCGATAAGGGCGAAATAGGCGTAAACAATCAGGAAATCGAGAGTATGCATAGACCGTCCACAATTGTCGGATTCATGGGTGATTCAGTCGCCTGATGGCATGCCGCCCGGCAAGCCGGCGCCTCCCCGGTCACTTTTCGAGCTGGCCGGGATTGTTCACCCGGTATGAGTCGCACCCAGCCCTTGGCACTCGGCGGCCATTTTCGGCAATTTGCGCACCCCGCACCATGGGATTTCCCCAACGGAGTCCGCCGTGATCGGATCGTGTTCGCTGACGAGACAGGCCGACATCGCATGCCGGCCTCGTCCGGGATGCCGGCGCGCCGCCCGCCAGAGGTGGCGTCGACGTTCAGATCCAGCCGGTTGAGGGTTTCCGTTCTTGAATTTAGAGGATGCGAGGTGGCTTTGGGATTTCAAAACTCGAAGCTGGTGCTCCTCCCGTCAGGAACCCCCTGTCGTTGACCACGACACGCATCCTCTGTTTCATCAGCGCAAAGGCACGACTCCAGCGAATGGTAACCAGGATTTGGGTAACATGTCGCTTTCTTCGCTGTCAACCCCTATTTGTATGATATGTTCTGAGTTCTCGCCAAATGATACGTTAATACCGAAATCCGACGGCAAGAGGCGACCGCCTGAACCTGGAAGCGCCTCGCTCCCGCGTGGCACGGCCTTGGGCGAACCCCACTCCCACCCGGGTAGACTTCTCTCCAGGCCTTCCCGTACCTGGCCTCTTTCCACATTTTCGCTGGCAGGGACTTCGCAGCGCGCCTTGCGCGCCAAACTTTTGTCAGATGAGTTGTGTCCATTGGGGCGATACGGCGCGGTCGCGCAGGAGCTGTCCTGTCCGCCACCCGTCACCGCCACTCACGTCGCAAGGAATGATACTCGTGCCCGATCGAAGTCCCCTGATCCGCCGCGTCCTGCCCCTGCTGTTGGCGCTGACCTCGCTTGCCGGCGCGCCGCGGGCCGAAGAGCCCGCCCTGCGCGTCACGCCCGATTCCCTAAACTTCGTCGTCGCCACCGGTCAGACCACCGGCCCCCTCCAGGCCGTCAGCTTCTGGCTGTCCGACCGCTCGCGCCACTGGCGCCTGACATACGATGCGGACTGGCTGGCGATCGACCGGCTGACCGGCGACGGCAGCGTCGGGCAGATGACCGCCCGCTTCCGCGTTAACCATGCGGGCCTGGCGCCCGGCCGGCATGCCACCACCGTCGTCGCCGAGCTCGACGGCATGCCTGAGACGCGCGTGGAGCTGCCGGTCAACCTGCGCGTGTTCGATCTGCCGGTGATTCGCGATGTCGGCGGGCGCAAGCAGCTCTTCATCGATCAGCGGTTCATCGAAGAGAGCGAAAACGTCGTGCTCAAGGTCAATCCTCCGACAAAAATCGGCCAGACGTTGGACGAAAATGGCGAGGTCGTCAATCTCGGCTTCATCATGCGGGTCCTCGAGGACGAGGGCAAATATCTCATCTACCACGGCGGCGAACGAATCTTCCTTTCCGAGAGCAGCGACGGGATCCATTGGACCCGCGTCCCCGATGTGGATATTCCGATCCCGTACGGGATCATGCTGATCGATCCGCGCGACGTCCCCGAGCGCCGCTACAAGCTGTTCAACAGCTTCCAGCGGGAAGGCACGGGCGATTCGTTCGACCCCGACTCACACGGGATTTACGGCTACTATTCGGGCGACGGCCGGCAATTCACCCGGTCCAGCCGGCTGTTGCCGATGTGGATTGACAACGTGCTGATCCCCTGGTGGGATGAGCGGATCGGCAAATACGTGATCTTCACCCGCGCCCAGGCCGCGCCGGAGAGCCCCGAGGAACGGCGCGGCGGCGTGGCGAACCAGCGCCGTGTCGCCCGGATCGAAACCGACGACATCCTCGCCCCCTGGCCGTACGATACAACCGTTCCGCCGAGCCTGCATCAGGACCTGCTCACGAACCGACACATTGGCGAGATCCTGAAAACCGACGAGCATGACTATCAATCGTCTGACATATATTACAACTCGGCCACGATCTACCCCTATGCCGAAGACGTCTACCTGATGTTCACGGCCAATTGCTCGCATTTCGTCCATGGGTACCACACCCAGTTGCGGGCGCGCCCGAACCAGATCTGGGAGGATTACGGCCTGATTGAAATCCAACTGGCCGTCAGCCGCGACGGCATCCACTGGACGCGGCCCGAGCGGGTCCCCTACATCGATATCGGCCGGCCCGATGAATGGGACCGCTGGCTGCTGACGGCCGGAACGGGCCTTATCCGCAAGGGCGACGACGTGCTGCAGTTCTACAGTTCGAGTGGCCATACGCACGACTCCAACATCATCCGCCCCGAGGAATACGAAAACGCCGTCGAACAGAAGATGGGCGGCACGGGCATTGTGCGGCAGCGCCTGGACGGCTTCGTCTCGGCCGACGTCGATCATCGGGGCGGTTTCCTGGAGACCCCGCCGGTCGTCTTCAGCGGGCGAAAGCTGCGGCTGAACATCGACACCGGCGCGGTGGGTCTGGCCCAGGTCGAACTGCGCGACGCCGAGGGCCGGCCGCTCCCCGGCTTCGAATTGAGCGAGTGCGAACCGATCCTGGGCAATTTCACCGATTATTATGTCAATTGGCGGGGAGGCAGCGACGTCTCGGCCCTGGCCGGCACGCCGGTCAAAATCCACTTCAAGCTCAATCGCGCCAAACTCTACGGCTTCCAGTTCACCGACGAATAAGTCGTCGCTCGTGCGAAATCAGTATTTCGGAAGGGACATAGGGGACGTAAGGGAGGGACGCCCTCCCTCGCGCCCCACGCCTCATCGACGCGTCTGGAACCGGGCAGCCGCAGCAAATCGAGGAGCGTCGGCGAGCGGATCAGCCGCATCCCGGTCTTGCGCCGGGGCTTGATCGGCTTGATCCTCCCCTGGGCTGCGGCATGCTGCAGGCGCTGACGGAAGCGTTGGACCGCGGGATCATCGGTCGTTGATGCCGACATCACCGGAGCCGATCAGCCGCGGATCAGGAATCGCAACAGCGCGTTGAGATCGGAAGGATTAAAGTTTGAAAAACCAGGATGGCGGAGAGGGTGGGATTCGAACCCACGAGGGGCGGTTAAGCCCCTACCCGCTTTCGAGGCGGGCTCCTTCAACCACTCGGACACCTCTCCGTGGGCGGAACGCAAGAGGCGGTCGGCCGTCGCATTGTGAACTGCAAGCGTCCGCTCGCCCGGCGACCGCACCCCAATCCCCCACCTTATACGGCAGAGGCCGCCGTCGCCGCAACCGATAATCCGGCCCCCCCGTCGGATCAATGGGTCAGCCCGCTGCCTCGCCGGGGCGAGGTGGCGATCGCGTTGAGAAAGTCTGGTTCCTGCCCGGAGGTGCTCCATGCGGCGTCCGTCGACGCGTCCCACCGCCTCCCCGCCCCGGCGCCCGCGGCGCGCCGGCGGCTAAAAGGTTGGCCCGCATTCATTTGGCTCTCGCCAAAACCGGACCGCTGATGGTATGAAGAAAGGCAGCACCCCAAGCAAGCGGAGCTTGGCCGGATCCCGGCACGGAGGGCGCGGGCTCTCCGCGACGGCCAATGAGACGAGGAACAACGGAGAGAGATTTTGCCCGGCGGCGGCGGGGCTGATATATCCTGAGCAGGATGTAGAATAAATCGCCCGCCCCCGTCGGCCGTGTTTCGCTCCCGGCGCCCCCGATCCCCGCGCCTCAGCCAGCTTCGCGGGACCGCCCCACGGTCCCACCATTTCGTCCGATAGGTGATCTCGATGTTACGGATCGATCTCAAAGCCATTCTCAAGAAACTGAGCCCCTACTGCACGCGCGCCCTCGAAGGGGCCGCCGGCTTGTGCGTCTCGCGCACCCACTATGAAGTGACGGTCGAGCACATGCTGCTGCGGCTGGCCGAGGAGCCCACCGGCGACATCCAGTGGATCCTGCGCCACTTCGAGATTGAGCCCTCGGAGTTCATCAAGGCGCTGCAGCGCTGCATCGAAACGCTGCGCAGCGGCAATGCCGGCAAGCCGGTCTTCTCGCCGATGCTGATCGAGTGGTTCCAGGAGGCGTGGCTCGTCAGTTCCGTGGAACTGGGGTCGCCGGCGATCCGGTCGGGGGGGCTGCTGATGGCGCTGGTGGCCAACCCCGGCCGCACGACGCTGTTCAATTTCACCGATGCGCTCGACCGGGTCCGCCTCGAGGAGCTGCGCCGCGAATTCCACGACATCACCTGGGAGAGCCCGGAGGCCGCCGAGGAGGAGCGGCTGCGGTCGGCGGCCGGCGGCGCGGCGGCGCCCGCGGCCGGGGCCGAGGGCGCCCACGTCCCCGAGGGCGATACCGCCCTGGGCCGGTTCACGATCGACTTCACCGCCGAGGCCCGCGCCGGGCGGATCGACCCGGTATTCGCGCGCGACCGCGAAATCCGCCAGATGATCGACATTCTGGCGCGGCGGCGCAAAAACAACCCGATCATCACCGGCGAAGCGGGCGTCGGCAAAACCGCTCTGGTGGAGGGGCTCGCGCTGCGCATCGTCAAGGGCGACGTCCCCTCGGTCCTGAAGAACGTCCGCCTGATCTCGCTCGACATGGGGCTGCTGCAAGCCGGCGCCGGCATGAAGGGCGAATTCGAGAACCGGCTCAAGCAGGTCATTTCCGAGGTCAAGGCCTCGCCCACGCCGATCATCCTGTTCATCGACGAGGCGCACACGCTGATCGGCGCCGGGGGGCAGGCGGGGGGCTCGGACGCCGCCAACCTGCTCAAGCCGGCGCTGGCGCGCGGGGAACTGCGGACCGTCGCCGCCACCACGTGGGGGGAATACAAGAAGTATTTTGAACGCGATGCCGCGCTCGCGCGCCGGTTCCAGGTCGTCAAGGCCGACGAGCCGAGCGTCGAGGACGCGATCACGATGATGCGCGGCCTGCGCGAGAAGTATGAGGAATCGCACGGCGTGCGGATTCTCGATTCGGCGGTCGTCGCCGCTGCCCAGCTCGCCAGCCGCTACATATCGGGGCGCCAGTTGCCCGACAAGAGCGTCGACCTGATCGATACCGCGGCCGCCCGCGTCCGCGTCCAGTTGGGCTGCCGGCCCGATCGGCTTGATGACTGCGACCGGCGCGTCGAGACCCTGGAGCGCGAGCTGGACGCGATCGAGCGCGACAAGCAGGCCGGCCGCCCCACCGATGAGACCCGCATCGCCGAGCTGAAGGAGGAGATCGCGCGGACGCGCGACGAAGGCGCCGCGCTGGAGGAGCGCTGGCAACGGGAGATGACCGTCGCCCGGCGGATCCAGGCGCTGCGCGACCGGCTCGAGGCGCTGCGCACCGGCAACGCCGACGCCGCGCAGGAAGCCGAGGCGGCGGCGCCCTCGGGCAACGGCCAACCGGCTGCCGAAGCTGAAGCCCAGGCCGATGCGGCCGAGGGCGAACTCGCGGAGGAACCGCTTCCCGAAACCGAGGCCGAACTGGCCGCGGAGCTGCAGCAGCGCCTCGATGAGCTGAAGCAGGTCCAGGGGCGCGACCCGCTGGTTCATGTCGAGGTCGATCCCGATATCATCGGCAAGGTTGTCTCGGACTGGACCGGCATCCCGGTCGGCAAGATGGTCAGCGACGAGGCCGCCACGGTTCTGTCGCTCGACGCGCGCATCAAGGAACGCATCAAGGGCCAGGACCATGCGATCGACGCCATTGTCGAGTCGATCCGCGCCGCCAAGGCCGGCATCTCGAACCCCAACACTCCGATGGGCGTCTTCCTGCTGGTCGGCCCCAGCGGCACCGGCAAGACCGAGACGGCGCTGACGCTGGCCGATCTGTTGTTCGGCGGCGAGCGGTTCATGGTCACGATCAACATGTCGGAATTCCAGGAGAAACACACCGTCTCGCGGCTGGTCGGCTCGCCGCCGGGCTACGTCGGCTACGGCGAGGGTGGCGTTCTGACAGAGGCCGTCCGCCAGCGCCCGTACTCCGTGGTGCTGCTGGATGAAGTCGAGAAGGCCGACCCCGAAGTGATGAACATCTTCTATCAGGTGTTCGACAAGGGGATGCTCGCCGACGGCGAGGGGCGGGTGATCGATTTCCGCAACACGATCGTGATGATGACGAGCAACCTGGAGACTGACACAATCACGTCGATGTGCGCCGCGCCGCTGCCTCCCGCGCCCGAAGATGTGCTGACGGCGATCCGGCCGGCGCTGTCGCGCCACTTCAAGCCGGCGCTCCTTGCGCGCATGCGCATCGTGCCGTACTACACGATCGATATGGAGGCGATGACGCGCATCGTCCGGCTGAAGCTCAACGGGGTGGGCAAGCGGCTGGCCGCCTCGCACAAGATGGGCTTCAGCTATGATGAGGCGGTCATCGAGCAGATCGCGCAGCGCTGCACCGAAGTCGAAACGGGCGCGCGCAATATCGATCACATCCTCAACGGCTCGCTGCTGCCGAAGATCTCCACCGAGATCCTGCAGCAGATGGCGGTCGGCCCGCTGCCCGAGCATCTGAACATCGGGCTGGCCGAGAACGGCGAGTTCGCGCTCCAGTTCAGCGGGAATGGGGCCGCGGCGCCGGAGGAGACCGCCGCGCCCGAACCGGCGATGGCCGGCGCGATCGAAACGTCGGGCCCGGCCCAGCCAGCGCCCGAGGAGGAATGAAGACCTCAACCGCCCGACCCCCCTTCTTGAAGCAACAAGGAGATCACGTCAGGATCTCTGGCCAGGGGACCTGTTCCGTTGTAGAATCCATCATCATCCCGAACGAGCTCTGTGGACGGCCGTATCCGATACGAGACGGAGCGCAGATGATTTCCAAGGGTGAGCAGCTTCCCCGCACGAGCGGCCCCGGCCGGCGGCGGACCGCGGACTCGAGCCGGGGGCGCGTCCGCCGGCCCGCGCGACCACGCCGCGAAGGCGCCGTTACGGCAATCCGCATCCGAAACGCATTTACCTGATCTGGTGGTGGTTTTTCCGGGCCGTGTCATATAAAGAAGACTTGGACCCGAGACAGGCAGGGTCGGCCCCCCGTGCTCGACCCGTTCTCCCCATGCGGATGGTCTGTTCGAAGAGATCTGCGACACGACAGACAGGAATGGTGACAGCATGGCTACGCAACAGGAAGAACAGCATTGGCTCTACTCGGACGTATCGGACTACTCGTTCCGCGCCGGCGACCTCGACATTCAGGAACTGCGCGTCATTCGCTTCGAGCTGCATGAGGCGATCAGCGAGCTGTTCCATGTCCGCATCGAGCTGGCCAGTCTGAATCAGGAGCTGGCGATCGACGAACTGGTTGGCCGCCCCGGCGTCCTGCGGCTCTCGCATTTCAACCAGGAGCATGAGCGCTGGGTCAACGGGATCGTCAAGCTGCTGGATTACACCAGCAGCGGCAGCCAGTATTGCCGCTATGAAGCGCAACTCGTCCCGCGGGTGTGGCTGCTCGGCCTGCGCCGGCAGAGCCGCATCTTTCAGGACATGACCGTCCCCGACATCATCAAGCAGGTCCTGACCGACGCCGGCATCCCGGCCGACATGTTCCGCATGGCGCTGACGGGCAACTACGGTCAGCGCGGCTACTGCGTCCAGTACCGCGAGACCGACCTGGACTTCATCAAGCGCCTGGCCGAGGAGGAAGGCATCTTCTTCTTCTTTGAGCACACCGAAGAGACCCACGTGATGGTGTTCGGCGATGCCCCGTCGGTGCACAAACCGATCGCCGGCAAGCCGGAGGTTCCGTTCCGCACGCCGACCGACATGGTCGAAGGCAAGGCGTTTGTCTCCCAGTTCCGCTATGGCCGGCAGGTCCGGACCGGCTCGGCAATGCTGCGCGACTTCAACTTCGAGAACCCCAAGCAGAACCTCGACGCCGAAAAGGACTCGGGCAAGGACACCGCCCTGGAGTTTTACGACTATCCCGGCGAATACAAGGTCAAGTCCGAGGGCGAAACCTACGTCAATGTCCGGCTGCAGGAATTCCGCACGTTCCTGAAGGTGGCCCGGGCGACCAGCGTCGAACGGCGGCTGCAGCCCGGCTATCGCTTCAATTTGATCGAGCATCCGCGCCAGGACCTGAACGCCGAGTATCTGGTGACGCGCGTCCGACACCGCGGCTGCCACCTGCCGGCCGTCGTGCAGGAGTCGGGCGGCGTCGAGGTGGATGAACCGACGTATCAGAACGAGATCCTGGCGATCCCGTTCAGCACGCCGTACCGGCCGCCGCGCGTCACGCCCAAGCCGGTCGTGGAGGGTTCGCAGACGGCCATCGTCACCGGCCCTTCCGGCGAGGAGATCTACACCGACCAGTACGGCCGCGTGAAGGTCAAGTTCCATTGGGATCGCGAGGGACAGCACAACGAGAAGTCGTCGTGCTGGATCCGCGTCAGCCAGAACTGGGCGGGCGGCAAGTACGGCATCATGTTCCTGCCGCGGATCGGCCACGAGGTGATCGTCGATTTCCTCGAGGGGGATCCCGACCAGCCGATCATCACCGGGCGCGTCTACAACAACGACGAAATGCCGCCCTACGAGCTCCCGGCGCACAAGACGCGCAGCACGATCAAGTCGGCCAGTTCCAAGGACCAGGAGGGGAGCAACGAGATCCGCTTCGAGGATCTGGCCGGCTCCGAGCAGATCTTCATCCACGCCCAGAAGGACCTGCACGTGCGCGTGCTCAACGAGCGGCGGGTCAATATCGGCGCCGATTCACACGAAACGGTCGGCGCCAACTTCAACATGCATGTGGAGAAGGACCGCTCGCGCAAGGTCAAGGGCAAGGAAAACATCGAGGTTGTGGAGGACAAGTGCGAAAAGATCGGCGGCAATCTGAGCGAGGAAATCGGCGGCTCGCACAAGGAGAAGGTCGGCGGCACGTTCCAGATCGACGCCAACAAGATCATCCTGAACGCCACGCAGGAAGTGGTGATCAAGGGCCCCGGCGGGTTCGTCGTGATCAACGGCGGCGGCACCTACGTGAAGGGCAACATGGTTTACATTAATAGCGGCGGGGCGGCGGTCACCGAAGGCCCCGGCACGATCATCGCCCCCACCGCCCCGGCGGCGGCCGACGAGGCGCAGTACGGCGAGGACACCAGCTACACCGCGGAAAAGCGCCCGCAGAAAAAGATCCCCAAGGACAAGCTGGAGAAGAAATCGTGGATTGAAATCCGGCTGGTCGATGCCAAAGGCAAACCGGTGCCGGGCGAAGCCTATGAGCTGGAGACCTCGGACGGCAAGACGCTCGTCGGGACGCTCGACGGTAAGGGCCGCGTCCGGATCGAGGGGATCGAGCCGGGGACGTGCATGGTGTGCTTCCCCAATCGCGCTCCCGATGAATGGCAGCGCGTTTGAGGGCCGGGCCTCGCATGAAATCGGCAAGATGGCAGGCTCCGCAACTAACCCCAGCGACGTAACAGGGCGCCCAGCCCGCGGAGGTAAGGTCTCGAGATGAGTGCTCCGAACTATCGCCTCTCGCCCCAGGCGGACGACGGGGGCCAGGACGGCAAGGGACTGGTTTCCTGGATCAAGAACCGGCGCAAGAAGAACAAGAAGGCGGCCGAGCCGGAAGCGGGTCCGACCGCGTCGGCGTTGTCGACGGCGCAAGCGACCCAGCAGCAGATCGCGCCCGCCGCCACGCCGTCGCCGGCCAGCAGCTCGCCGGCCGCGTCGACGCCGCCCAAGCCGACACCGCCCAGCAAGCCGCTGCCGCCGACGCCTGAATCGAAGGCGAGCGCCAAGCCGACGCCGCCCAACAAACCCCTGCCGCCGACGCCACCCGATCCGGAACCGACGCCGACGGATAATCCCGAGACGATCTCCGCCCTGGCCGCGCCTCCCGATGCCAAGGGCAACAAGCCCCTGCATGTGGTCGATGGCAACGACCATATCTCGAGGATTGCCTTGCAGCACGGCTACTCCAACTGGAGTTCACTGTGGGCGCTCAACCCGCAATTGGCCGCCAAGCGCAAGAATCCCCACATCCTGTTCCACGGCACGCGCGGCAAGAAAAACGCCGACGTCGTCAAGACCCCCCCGCTGAAGGAGAAGGAGGAAGCGGTCGCCACCGAGCAGGTCCATACGTTCAAGGTTCCGGTCTCCGATCTGTTCCTCCGGCTGCGCATCCTGGACGAGGATCTCCAGCCGGTCGCCGACGCCGACTACACCCTGACGGTCGAGGGACGGAACTATACGGGCAAGACGGCGGCCGACGGGACGATCATCCAGGAGATCACGCGCGGGGCGCAGAACGGCTGGCTCACGATCAACATGAAGGACGAGTCGCCCGAGCACACCGCCAAGATGGAACAGGCCAAGAAGGAAGGCCAGGCCAAGACGATCGCCTCGCGCAATGCCGAGTCGACCCCCGCCGAAACGGCCGCCACCGCCTCCTCAACCAGCGCGGCGGAGGTGAAGGCGCGCATGGCCGCCGCCCCGCAGAGCAAGCCGTCCACCACGAAGGGCCTGACCACGGGCCAGGATCGGCCCGCCCTGGGCGGACAGATCAAGTTCGCGCTGCGGATCGGCCGGCTCGATCCCATTCTGGAAGACGCTCCCGACCGCTGGTGCGTGGCCGGGGTGCAGGCGCGCCTCAATAATCTCGGGTTCGAATCGGGGCCGGTCGACGGGGTCAAGGGCCCCGTCACCAAGGCCGCCATCAAGCGTTTTCAGCGGCGTTTCAAGCTGGTGGAGGATGGCATTGCCGGCCCCGTCACGCAGGCCAAGCTGAAGGAAGTCCATGACACGAACACCCCGATACCGCCGCTGATCCAGCCGGCAACCGGCCAGGCTGGGCAGGATGCCCAGGCGACCAGCACCGGCACGGCCCAGAAGACGACCGGCAAGGCGCCGATCGATGGGACCAGTTCAGCCCCCGGGACCCCGCCGTCGGCGCCCGGCTCCACGCCGTCATCCAGCGCCTCGCCCTCGGCCACGCCGGCTGGCCGGCCGGCCGCGCCCGCGTCGACCTGACGGGCGCCTGATCCCGTCAACTTGATCCGAAGGATAGCGACACCATGGCACACGCTCCCGGTTCCACCCCACCCTCGGTTCCCCCGACGCCGCCCAGCTCGCCGTCGCCATCGGCGGCCACCGCGACGCCCCCGAGCGCGCCGGCCAGCACCCCGTCGGCCGAGGCAACCCCGACGTCCACCCCGCCCAAACCGGGCTCACATTCCCTGATGACCAAGACGGTCAACCCCGGCCCGCGCGATGTCGGCTTCGTCGCCCCCGATCCGACCGACGGGACCCATTTCAACACGCTTGTCTTGCGCCGGCCGTATCGCATCAGCCTGCGCGTCGGCGACCTCGACGAACTCTTCCCCGATCCGATCAACACCAATCGCGGCCGGGCCGCCCGGCTCAACGCCGTCGGCCTGTTCTATCGCACGCTGGACGAACCCAAGATGGAGGAGTGCCTGCTCGAGAACTGGAAGTACTTCCGCGAATCGATGCACAAGCCGCCGCTGACCAACGAAAAGGCGGAGGAAAAACTGAAGGAATGGCTCAACTCGCACATCCTCGCCAAGCTCCCCGAGGAGGGCAAGTTCGAGAAAATTCACCTGCCGGGCGGCTTCTCGGTCGATCAGCCCTGGGCCAACACCGGCCTGTATCCGGACTATAACGCCGCCCATTCGCTCGACGGCGACCATTTCGCGGTGGAGACCGAATACTACACGGCGAACGACGTGATGGGGAAGATCCCGCTGCTGGTCAAAGTGGAGCGCTACGACGTCAAGCGCGGGTGGCTGCCCGCCCCGGGCGCGATGGTCTATTTCCAGCTCCAGATGCCCGACGACCTGCCGCCGTTCGATCCAGCCAAGCCGTGCGCCGAACAGCTCAATCGCCCGCCGCTGCGCGAATCACTCCAGGGGCCGGCCACCGGCGCCCCCGCCACGGCCAACGGCGCCGGACCCAAGCTCTACAGCGACACCCACATCACCAACTATCTGGTCGACAACAACCCGGACCCCGCGCTGCGCGACCCGCAGGCCAATAATGTCCATGTCGACAAGGGGGGCAAGCGCGGCACGCCCGGCTCGGCGGCGGCGGGCCCCGTCGGCGGCGTGATCTTCGAGATCAAGTCGCGCCCCGGCTTCCACACGCCGCACCCCGGCCGCAAGATGAGCCACGGGGAACTCAACGTGGCCGTCCCCGCCGCTCCCGACGGCAATGATCACAAACACGCCGTCCGCGTCGCCGCCAACGACGAGGGGGAGGCCGGCGTGATCTTCATGCCTTCGCGCTGCGGCGGCGACCGCTACAAACTGCGCGTTTATGTCGGACCCCCGACCCTGGACAGCAACGGCGCCGACGATCAGGCGGTCGCCATCACCACCGGCACGATGGTCGTCTGGCGCACGATCCGGCTGAGCCGCTACATCTTCCGCAAGGATCCGGCGATGGCCAACTTCCCGGCCGCCATCGAAGCCGCGTATGCCGGCCCGCCGTATAATCTGAACAAGGAGACGATCTATCTTCGTTGTGGGCTCATCAAGCAGGACCTGACCTATGTGGGGATGAAGCAGGCCGATATGACGCCCACCGGACTGCGCGACAACGGGCCGGTCGGCGCCGGCAACTGGGAAGGTCCGGCCCGGCAGTATGCCAAGGCCTGGTGCGAATTCATCATCGATCCCAACGTCGCGATCCCCGAGGAGCCCGACGCGGCGACCCAGCGCGCCGCCTTCGACGCCGGCGTGGCCTACGCCAAGAACTTCCAGGGGGCGATGGGCGTCAACTGGGACCTGGACAAACTATTCTTCT
>ERZ795049.2893-NODE-2893-length-19050-cov-4.950092_pt1 | contig 19050 bp, 15 predicted proteins | sample MGYA00375133_ERZ795049 | MGnify/ENA primary metagenome ERZ795049 (study PRJEB30178, sample SAMN05720147) | activated sludge metagenome | isolation source: anaerobic digester from wastewater treatment plant | place: Japan | collected 2015-04-20 ...
AATTGGTTGAAAACGGAATTAATTGAAACAATTTAAATGAGAAAATAATGTTGCTCTATTCCTTTAAATACACCCAGTCAGGACGGACTTCTCAATTAAGAGTGTTCGGAAGACTTTTCTGAGAACCAACGACTTGGGGCATTGCAAGAACACATAAAGTAAAAAAATCTGATGACAAACCTCGTCATTTAATTTTTTGCATTACCTTTGTAGCGAAAATTTACATCCCATGAACAAAGCACAAGCACAAACACATGTTATTCGTTTTAAGCGATACTCGCGTAAGGCGTATGCTGCTTTTTGTTCGATGCACAAGCACATTACCATTGGTAAACTTGCCACAGCACTTTGCGACAAACAATTGGCTAAAAGCAAACTAGCACATACAAATTCGGCTGATTGTTTGGCTTTTTATACACCAGTATTTTCTGATGAATCAATTGTGGACAATGAGATGTTTGCTTTTGATGTGTTGCCGTTGGGGTGTGTTGCTGTTATCCCTACCACTTATTCTACTACTGAGGGTCAGGAAGCTCGGATTTCCTGCTCGGATTGTTTATACACGCTGTTGTTGTACCTGATGGTATTTTCAACAGCGTTTTTGTTTGCACATACTTTGTATTCACTTAACCCTTTTATGATATGAACAAGAAAAAAATTCTTTCCTTGGCATTGCTTGCCACCCTATTGCCTCAACTTGGAATGATGGCACAAAGCAATAGTTCTAATACGCAACAGCTAACTGAAATCAGTGTTCACGCTCAGCCCACCAAGGTGTATTCAGACCATCTGCGAGTAGTGATGAGTATAGACAAGAGCACAATAGCTCAAATGCCTGTACAAACCATTCAAGAGCTACTTAACAACCTGCCCGGACTGGACGTTCGCCAGCGTGGTGGTAGTGGTGTGCAAGCCGATATCAGTATGCGAGGAGGCACTTTCGACCAAGTGTTAATCTTACTCAATGGAGTAGCTATCAGCGACCCACAAACGGGTCATCATACGCTTAACCTGCCTATCGATTTAAATATGGTAGAGCGAGTGGAAATATTGCAAGGCGGTGCCATCAGTCTCTTTGGAACCAATGCCCTAAGTGGTGCTATCAATATTGTTACCAACGAAAAAGCTGATGATGCCCTGAAAGTAAGCCTCACTGGTGGTTCGTTTGGCTTATTTAACCCCTCAGTGTCAAGTACATTTGCAAGCAACAAATGGCGATGGGCAATATCCGCTTCGCACAACGAGTCAGCGGGCTATACCGAGAATACCGACTATAGGTATACACAAGGTTTTGTTCAAGCACAATTTCAAGCTACGGAACAAGATATATGGAAATGGCAAATAGGCGTGCAAGACAAAGCTTTTGGAGCAAATTCATTTTATTCGGTAAATTATCCGAATCAATTTGAAAAAACAAAAACCCTTATCAGCAGTATCAGTTGGGATAAACGCATTAATTCCCTGTTGTGGCAATCAACTGCCTATTACAGAGGGCATTTCGATCAGTTTGAACTATTTCGCAATTATGAAAACGCCGCAACTTGGTACACGTTTCACAATTATCACCTCAGTCATGTAAGTGGCATCAACTCAAAGCTGTCGTGGTTTACTAGTTTAGGAAAATCAAGCATCGGCATAGAGGGTCGCAACGAACATATTAACAGCAATGTGTTAGGAGAACTGAAAGCAACACCATAAGCCATTCCGTTTGCCAAAAATACCAATACGCAGTTTTTATACGAAAAAAACCGTACCAATGTGCAATATTTTGCCGAACAAACAATTTACTTACAGGCATTTACAGCTTCTGTTGGTGTATCGGGCAATTATAATACGCAATTTGGCAACAGGTATAGTTACGGGCTTAACACTTCGTATGCATTCAATACGTATGCTCAGGTATTTGCCAATATCAATAAATCGTTACGACTACCTACCTTTACTGATTTATACTACAAAAGTGCTACGCAAGAGAGTAACCCGAGCTTAAAACCTGAAGAAGCTATCACCGCAGAAATAGGAGCCAAATACACCAAACAGGCATGGCAATGGAATGCAAACGCATTTTACCGTATAGCCAACAATAGTATCGACTGGGTACGCTCGCTCGAAACAGAAAAATGGAAAAGCATGAACCATACTCGCATTGATGCCATGGGAGGAGAAATAGCGGCAGCTTATACAGGTGGTTTTTGGGCAAAAAACATACAAGCATCGTATGCCTACGTTCTGCTCAACAAAGATGCGGGCGAGCTAATTTCAAAATATGCTCTCGACTACCTGCAACACAAAATTAACCTGCAATATGTGCATGGAATAAGCAAGCAGGTAGATGCCAGTTGGGTAGTAAGCTACCAAGACCGTAAAGGAAATTATGTAAACAAAAATGGAAACAAAGTAGCTTATACTCCATTTGCCACCATCGACACTCGCATCAACTGGCAACAAAATAACACAAAAATGTATGCCGAAATATCCAATATCCTCAACCAACATTATTACGACTATGGCGGCGTGCCCATCGCTGGACGTATGTTGAAAGTTGGTATTGCGGTGCAGTTGTAACAGGTTAACTAATTCTTTCTCTAAACCTTGCTCTTGAAAAAAGCAAGGTTTTTTTTGGGATAATAAAACGTGGGTATTCAGTGAAAATGAGCTATTTAACACATTAATCGAAAGACATATTATTTTTTTTCATACATTTGTGGGTTACCCTAATAGCATACTTATATGAATAAGCCTACTATCTTCCACTTTTTCCGCCCACTGATTACATTATTCATCCTGCTACATGTAGCTCTGGTTTCTATATTAGCACAAACTGTTGACTTAAAAACTACCACTTTCAATGCTGAATGGCTTAGTTGTGATACAAATGGACCCTCTGATGAGGAAGGGCAAATGAACAATATTGTTTCCCTTATTCAAACGATAAATCCCGATATCATCGCCTTGCAAGAAGTAGGTACAAGTACAACCTATGCAACCATCGATACCTTGGTAAAACATTTGGAATAAACGAATGGGCAGGAGCTATCGTGGCTACTACTCACACTAATTGCGGTCAAAATCAAGGCATTATTTACAAAAAATTCCACCTACAACTTGTTAATTCTTCCCTACTGAGTAACGGGGCAAATAGCCAAGGAAACAGTTACTACTATAATTGGACTAATGGTCGTTATCCTGTTATACATGATTTCGTATTGACTATTGGCTCAACAAATATTCCGTTTTCCATCATCAATATACATGCCAAAGCCATGAGTGATGAAACCAGCTATAGCCGAAGGCTTGGAGCTTCCGAAGGGCTAAAAGGGATACTAGATGGTACGAACTACAATACAAGCAAAATTATAATTACAGGCGATTTCAACGACTATTTAATAGGTTCGCAAACTTCTTCGTACTCCAATTCTCCGTACAAAAACTTTATGGACGATACGGAAAATTACCAAAGTCTTACCTCTTCCTTAACCGATCCTTATTACAGTAGCCCTGTGATTGACAATATCATTATTACAAATGAACTGGCTAGCCATCATGTTGCGAATAGCACCATACGCGAGACTAGTGCCACCAATACGATAAGCAATTACCGCAACACAACCTCCGATCATACGCCAATAAGTGCACTGTTCCGTTTCACAAGCAACAATCCAACTGACTGCCAAGCGATAGATTATTCGGAGAGCTTTGCAAGTAGCTTGGGTGATTTTATCCCCTATTCTGTAGAAGGCACACAAACATGGCATTGGCGAAATATTTACGGAGCATACGTGTCAGGATATGCCAGTAGCACGAATAATCCGAACGAAGATTGGCTTATTTCGCCTGCTTTTGATTTATCCGACAAAGAATCGGGCTCCTTGTCGTTTGAACATGCCCTTAACTATGCTCAAGAAGCAAACGAGCGAGCCAGCAATCACACCTTATGGATTTCAACAAACTATACCGAAGGAGACCCAAAAAATGCCAATTGGACACAGCTAAGTATTCCCACAATGCCATTGGGCACTAGCTGGACATACGTAAACTCTGGTAGCATAAACCTGCCTAGCCAATGGATGAAAGAAAACGTGCGTTTTGCGTTTAAATATATGGCAACATCAAGCATGGCTGGTACGTGGGAAATAAAAAATCTGCTATTCAATGCTACTTGCGAACCAGTAGCAATACCCTCTATATCAAACGATAACAAGGTAGTATTTGCACAAAATCGCAACATTACTGTTTTGTTGGAACACGAAACATCCATCAGAATATTCAACATTCTTGGAAACACATTGTATAACGACACCCGCAGCGAAAACAGCGTATTTCCAGTTTCGCAAGCAGGTATCTACCTTGTGTGTATAGGAAACGAATGTTACAAAATTGCGGTAAGATAAAGAACAAATAGTACTAGTTCTACTTTTTTAACCATTTCTCTACTTTTCTATTTCTGTTAAATAAAATGTTTTGCGTACCTTTGTTGTTACGAAAAAAAATACTGTATGAAAACTCCTATCCTTTCTATACTCCTTCTTGTTGGTTGGTTTGCCACTTTTGCACAAACATCAGCCCAATTCGAAATGCAAAAACTCAACTTTTCGTATGGAGCTATTACCAATTTTTATGTAGATAAAGTTGACCCTAGTAAACTAACCGAATGGGCTATCAAAGGCATGCTTGATGAGCTAGACCCTCATTCTAGTTATCTATCAGCAGATGAGGTAAAAGAATCGACAGAAGCACTTCAAGGTAGTTTTGATGGCATTGGCGTATCGTTTAATATGGTAGAAGACACCTTAGTAGTAATCCAATCAATAACTGGCGGACCATCCGAAAAACTAGGCATATTGCCTGGCGATAAAATAATCTTGGTTAACGATACCACGATTGCTGGCGTAAAAATGAAAACTAGCGACATTACCAAACGCTTAAAAGGTCCCAAAGGAACACAAGTAAAAGTAACTATTTTGCGAAACAACGAATCAATTCCGTTTACTATCATTCGCGACCGTATTCCAATTTTTAGTGTAGATGCTTTTTATATGGTAGACAATAAAATTGGATATATCAAAGTCAACCGTTTTGCCAGCACCACCCATCAAGAAGTGGTAGATGGCATAAAAAATTTGAAAAAGAAAGGCATGGAGTCGCTTATCATTGATTTACAAGGAAATGGAGGTGGCTATTTGCAAAGTGCGATTGAAATAGTAGATGAACTGCTCCCAAATAAACGTACAGTTGTGTATACTGAAGGAGCCAATCATGCCAAACAAACAATGACAACTCGCCGTAATGGACTTATGGAAAGTGGCAAAGTAGTCGTATTAGTAGATGAATATTCTGCTTCGGCTAGCGAAATTGTAGCAGGAGCTTTGCAAGATTGGGACAGAGGAGTAGTGATTGGCAGACGCACGTTTGGCAAAGGATTGGTACAACGTCCAATACCTATGCCCGATGGTTCGGAAATTAGGCTTACCGTAGCTCGTTACTACACCCCTTCTGGACGCAGCATTCAACGTCCTTACGAAAAAGGAAAAGAAAAATACGAGGAAGATATTCTTGATCGCTATAAACATGGGGAGTTTGTATCGGCTGACAGCATTACATTTGCCGATTCACTTACATACAAAACCCTTGTTACCCAACGTACTGTATATGGCGGAGGTGGCATTATGCCTGATATTTTTGTGCCTGCTGACACAACTAAATATACCACCTTGCACCGTCAACTGATACGCAATCATATCATTACAAAAATAAGTATTGTATATGCTGAAAAAAATAGAGCTCTTTTATCAAAACAATTTAGTACTTTTGAAGCGTTTAAATTGAAATTTGACACACAAGAAGTTCTCTCCCATATAAAACAAGAAACCTTAGCAAAAGAAATCGCGTTTACGGAAGAAGAATGGAACGAAACGAAAGACTTGTTAGCAATACAGGCAAAAGCAATCATTGCACGCAATCTTTGGTCGACAAACGAATATTTTGAAATAATAAACGAAACAAACGATTTTGTAAAAAAAGCCATCGAAGTACTAAAAAGCGAATCGATATATTACAACACCCTGCAATAAGAATAAGAACGTAAACTGATGAAAAACAAGAATTACGCCTCCGATATTAAGACTGTTATCGACGAGTTAACAGGCTTATGCCCAACAGAAAATATGTTTCACCCCAACAAAGAGGGCGAACCATTTCCGTCACGGGCAATAATGAAAGATAGTATCAAACTAACACGTTCTATTTTGTTTCCAGGTTTTTTCGGCAATGCGAGTGTCAACAAAACAACCTTGCCATACCATATTGGTGTAAATGTGGAAAAATTATTTACTATGCTTTGGGAACAAGTATATGCCGGTTTGTGTTTTGATTGTAAAGAAGAAGACATTGACTTGGAAGCTAAACGCGAAAAAGCATTTACGATTACCCTTTCGTTTGTAAAACAATTACCCCGTATAAAAGAAGTGTTGCGTACAGACGTAGAGGCAATGTATAAAATGGATCCAGCTGCTAAAAGTTACGGTGAAATCATTATTTCGTATCCAGGACTTAGGGCTATTACCAATTACCGAATTGCACACGAATTACACAAACTACAAACACCTATCATTCCACGCATAATTACCGAAATGGCTCATGCCGAAACAGGTATTGATATTCACCCTGGGGCACGTATTGGCGAGTCATTTGCCATTGACCACGGCACAGGAGTGGTAATTGGCGAAACATGTATTATTGGAAACAATGTGCGTATTTATCAAGGGGTAACGCTGGGTGCTAAAAGTTTTCCTGTTGATGAAAATAATATCCCAATTAAAGGCATAGACAGACATCCCATTATCAAAGACAATGTGATTATTTATGCCAGTGCCACTATTTTGGGTAGAATCATCATTGGCGAAAATGCTGTAATAGGCGGAAATACATGGATTACCGAAGATGTGAAACCAAACGAAAAAGTATTTGTAAAATAAGCCATACCCTTAAAAAAAGTGTAATAGGCTGACCCATTTTATGTTGAGTCAGCCTATTTTTTATGTCTACAAGAAATAATCTAGGTTTGTTAATACGGAATTTTGTCTGTTTTCTGTTTCCATGCCTTAAATGGAGCTTTGCCTTCTTGTACCAATAGAGGTACTTGTAGTACTTTTCTGTTTTCTTTGGGCAAGGCAAATTCTTCGTAAATAAAAGCATCATCAAAACCAACCTCCGCAGCATCGTGTTTAGTAGCCGAAACATATACTTTGTCGATACGTGCCCAATAAATGGCAGCCAAACACATAGGGCAAGGTTCGCAACTGGCATACAACTCACAGCCTGATAAATCGAACGTTTTTAAATGAGCACAAGCCTGCCTAATTGCATTTACTTCGGCATGAGCAGTAGGATCGTTGGTCGAAGTAACAGAATTGGCTGCTTGACCTACAATTTTACCCTCTTTTACTACTACGGCACCAAAGGGTCCGCCTTTGCCCTGTTTTACATTCTCTATCGCTAAATCTATAGCAAGTTGCATAAAACTAGTACTTTCCATCTTCATTCTTTATTCGTAAAACCTCTATGTTCAACTATCTCTTACGTGTAAAGATACAAAATACTAGCGAATGATAACACACTTGTGTAATAAAAAATACAGAAGCAGTATAAAATATGGCTCGTTTACCAAAGATATATCGTATTTTTGCATACGAATGGAAACAAATACAGAACTTGAATTAGCGTGGCGATGTGTAGTGCAAACAGGCACTCACTTGTTTTTAACAGGTAAAGCGGGTACAGGAAAAACCACTTTCTTGCATCAACTTAAAACAACCTCGCCCAAACGCATGGTAGTACTTGCTCCTACCGGCATTGCGGCAATAAATGCAGGAGGCGTTACTATCCATTCATTTTTTCAACTACCTTTTGCTCCCTATATTCCTGGTACAGAATTTGCCACAGATACAAAATACCAATTTAACAAAGAAAAAATAAACATCATACGCAGTTTAGATTTATTGGTAATAGATGAGGTGAGCATGGTACGTGCCGATTTGTTGGACAGTGTAGATGCCATATTGAGAAGATACAGACGCACAACCGTGCCTTTTGGAGGCGTACAACTGTTACTTATTGGCGATTTGCACCAGCTATCTCCTGTAATAAAAGAAGAAGAAAGAAGATTGCTAGAAGCGTATTACCCCAGTAGCTATTTTTTTAACAGCAAAGCCTTGCAAAAAACAGCTTATCTTACCATCGAACTAAAACAGGTATATCGCCAAAGCGAGAAACATTTTTTGGATTTATTAAACCAAATACGCGACAACAAAGCTACCTCCACGACGCTTGAAGAATTAAACAAACGCTATATTCCAGATTTTATTCCTCCAGCAGGCGAAGAGTATATTCGCTTAACTACACACAATTACCAAGCACAAACAATCAACGACCAACATTTAGCAAAAATTAGCAGTCCTGCATTTTCGTATAAAGCACAAGTAAATGGAAATTTCCCGCAACATGCTTATCCTGCTGACGAGTTGTTGACTATCAAAGAGGGAGCTCAAATTATGTTTATCAAAAACGATGCAAGCTTTCCAAAACGCTTTTACAACGGAAAAATAGGCAAGGTAACACATATCGATGAGCATGTTATCGAAGTGCAAACAAACGATGACCCCGAACCATTTAGTTTGCAAAAAGCCGTATGGACAAATGCAAAATACGTATTGAACAAAGAAACTAATGAGATTAGCGAAGATATAGAAGGCACTTTTGAGCAATATCCTATTCGCTTGGCTTGGGCAATCACGATTCACAAAAGCCAAGGACTAACATTTGATAAAGCGATTATAGATATTGCTTCCTCGTTTGCTCACGGACAAACATACGTGGCACTTAGTCGTTGTCGCACATTAAATGGAATGGTGCTTAATTCTCCTATTTCGCATCGAGCCATAATAAAAGACGCTGTAATACATGATTTTGTGCAACAATCAGCCACAGATGCTCCAGATGAGAGTAAAATAGCTGTATTAGAACGAGCGTATTTTTCATATTTAGTAACAGAAATGGTGCAATTTTCTGACATCACCAAACTTCTTGTGCGTGGTAGTTACTTATTTAAAGAATCTCCACTCATCGGTATGTATCCTTCAATTCATGAACAACTAAAACAATCCATTGAGCACATACAACAAGATATTGAACAAGTAAGTAGTCGTTTTCTTTCTGTTTTCTTTTCGATGTTTCGCAACACACCCGACTATCAAGACAATGCAGCATTACAAGAACGCATACAGTCGGCAGCAAGTTATTTTTTGGTTCAACTCAACACATTGGTAGCACCACTTATTGCTGCGATAAAAGTAGATGTAGATAACAAAGAGACAGAAAAACAAGTAAACGATTTACATGCTCAACTTAGTGAAACTCTACAAATTCATACCGCTTGTTTAAGCAGTTGTAAAAACAATGGGTTTAGCGTTAGTGCCTATCAAAAAGCCAAATTAGAAGCTGCCATTGAACATACATCTACAAAAAAACGTACTGCCAAAGCATCTGAGAAACAGAAAGTATCCATCAATAGTGGAGAAACTGAACATGCACAACTATACGAGCACTTACGAGCTTGGCGACTACAAGAAGCTTCTGAAAGAAAGCTACCTGCCTATGCCATTTTACACCAAAAAGCTCTGTTGGGTATTGTGCAACATTTACCCTTGTCGCCAACAGAATTACTTCAAATTCCTCACCTTGGCAAACGTACTGTTACAAAATTTGGCGATGCGATAATTGAAATTGTACGCGAATTTGTGCAATCAAAAGAAAACGACAAAACTAACTCATAACCAAACATATACGTAAATTAATTTTTTCGTTCAAAAATTATCTGTGCAATTATTTGTGGCTTTTTTCTGCCGAATAAACGCCAATTAAATCCGAATGCGTAATATACCGCAAATTAACACTATCTTTGCACACCATTTTATATATACTATATGAAGAATTTACATATTGGAGACTTAGTTATTCCCGTTCCAATTATACAAGGAGGTATGGGCGTTGGTATTTCATTATCAGGCTTAGCCTCAGCAGTAGCTAATCAAGGAGGAGTAGGCGTTATGTCTGCTGCAGGACTAGGATTGTTATACCGACATTTATCATCAGATTATCCCGAAGCATGTATATTAGGATTGCGTGAAGAGATAAAAAAAGCACGAGACAAAACAAAAGGAATTATTGGGGTAAATATCATGGTCGCCATGACCAATTTTGCTGATATGGTTAAAACATCAATAGCCGAAAAAGTAGATATCATTTTCTCTGGTGCAGGATTACCCCTCGATTTACCTTCATTTTTACAAAAAGATAGCACCACAAAATTAGTTCCCATCGTTTCGTCAGCTAGAGCAGCCAAATTAATTTGCGACAAATGGAAAGCTGCATACAACTATTTGCCAGATGCTGTGGTGGTAGAAGGTCCAAAAGCAGGGGGACATTTAGGCTATAAAGAATCTCAACTTTCTGACGATGCTTACAGATTGGAGACTATTATTCCAGAAGTAGTAGCTACAATTAAAGAAATAGAAACAACACACGACTGCAAAATTTCTGTTATTGCTGCTGGCGGTATTTACACAGGTGCAGACATGTATGACATCATGCAATTAGGTGCTGATGGGGTTCAACTAGGAACACGTTTTGTAACCACGACCGAATGTGATGCTTCAGAAATTTTTAAACAAGCGTATATTGATGCTGCCGAAGCGGATGTAGAAATAATAAAAAGTCCAGTGGGAATGCCTGGTAGAGCGATCTTTAGCGATTTTTTACAAAAAGTGAAAGATGGCGAAAAACAGCCGAAAAGTTGTCCTTTCCATTGTATTAAAACCTGCCAAATAGAAACAAGCCCTTATTGTATTATGTTGGCTCTGTTTAATGCATACAAGGGCAATATGACCATGGGTTACGCATTTGCTGGCACGAATGCACACTTGGCTACAGCAATTGTTACCGTAAAAGATACCATGGATGCTATCCAAGAAGAATACAAAGCTAGAGAAAAAGAGCTAGTTTAATAAAAAATTGTATTTTTGTAAGCAAATACTACTACCACAACAGTTAACAAAAACAACTAGTGTGGTAAAAGTGGATTCATTTCGTTAAACCTACTATAACGTAAATATGGAAGAACTTACATTAACTACACCTTCATTGCTTTTTTCTGCAGTATCGTTATTGCTGTTGGCATATACCAATCGTTTTTTGTCGTATGCCCAAGTGGTACGAACGCTGAAAGAAAAATACACCAAAGATCATTCAGCCATCACGGGGGCACAAATTAACAACTTACGTAAACGATTATACCTCACACGAGCGATGCAAGTGCAAGGCATTGTAAGTTTATTTTTATGCGTTGTTACTATGCTGCTGATATACATACAGTTACAACTCATAGCTGCTTATGTGTTTGGGGTAGCTTTATTTTTACTCATCCTCTCTTTAGGAACTTCGATTTGGGAAATATACATATCCGTTAAAGCTCTCGAAATCTACCTAAGCGACATAACCAACGAATTGGATAACAAGAAGTAATGTTTAAAAAATTAGTCCATAGACTATAATAAGTCATTTTTATTTACTTGTTTTTCAATAAACTATTGCTACTTTTGTGCTTTGTATTTCAATATATTTCTATCAGCCACATTTCTAATAAAAACACACATGAATCTGCTTAAAAACAACATCGCTACTTTCTTTAAAGGTTTTGCTATGGGTACTGCTAATGTTATACCAGGGGTATCAGGAGGCACAATAGCTCTTATATTGGGTATTTTTGAACGAATTATTGATAGCTTAAAATGTTTCGATGGCGAGGCTATTAAATTATTGATAAAGGGTAAATTTAAAGCATTTGCTACACATACAGACTTGGGTTTTTTATCAGTAGTACTGTTAGGAGTAATTGTCAGTATCTTTACAGTTGCAAAACTGTTAAGCTTTCTTTTTCTTAATTACCCCATTTTTATTTGGTCGTATTTTTTTGGTTTAATCATTGCTTCAATTTGGCTGGTGGGTAAAACTATTTCTAGCTACAATACCTCTGTAATTTTATTTCTTATTCTTGGCACAGCTATTGCCGCCTCAATAACAATATTAAATCCAGCAAGTGAAAATGATTCCTTTTTTTATCTTGTTATTTGTGGTATCGTAGCAGTATGTAGTATGATTTTACCGGGCATATCAGGTAGTTTTGTCTTGGTACTGATGGGAAATTACGAACTTGTTTTACGCTCGATCAATGAATTCAATATTACCAACTTGGTCGCTGTGGCTATTGGTTGTGCAATAGGACTTCCTGCTTTTTCGCATTTGCTTTCTTGGCTATACAAAACCTATAAGAACCAAACCATTGCAATGCTTACTGGCTTCATATTAGGTTCTTTAGCCGTTATTTGGCCATGGAAATACTCTTATGATACCGTTGGAAATCTAGTTGAAGCCAATAAATTTGGAGCATTGGTGAATACAGATGTAAAAATAATAAGCTATGAACGTATTTTACCTCACATAGATGGATTGTTTTTCATCGCTATTATTATCGCTATTCTTGGTTTCCTATCTATCTACTTATTGGAAAAAAAGGCTATACATATGAAAGAGGAATAGTATTTTCATATTCTTGTATTGTATCTTTTTAACCTATCATCCACCATTAATTAATACATTTTGAGTATTTTTGCAGACATTTACAATACACCAATGGCTTCTTTGTCTGTACATGATATTGAAATAATGGCTCCCGCAGGTTCGTGGGAAAGCTTGTATGCAGCTCTACATGCAGGAGCTGATTCTGTATATTTTGGTATAGAAAACCTTAATATGCGTAGCCATTCGTCAAATAATTTTACCATTAACGATTTACGAGAGATTGTTCGCTTGTGCCACGAGCACAAGGTAAAATCGTACCTTACCATCAATACAATACTCTACGACGAAGATATCGAATTGATGCACCAAATAGTAGATACTGCACAAGAAGAAGGTATTTCAGCTATCATAGCTGCTGATGTAGCCGTGTTAACGTATGCACGTAGCAAAGGAGTGGAAGTACATCTTTCGACTCAACTCAACATCTCAAATGTGGATGCATTGATATTTTATGCTCAATTTGCAGATGTAGTCGTACTTGCACGGGAGCTCACGATGAATCAGGTAGCACATATTTTTAAAACCATTAACGACAGAAATATATGTGGACCAAGTGGGAACCGAATACGTATCGAAATGTTTTGTCATGGAGCTTTGTGTATGGCTGTTTCGGGCAAATGTTACTTGAGTTTACACGAGATGAACAAATCTGCAAATCGTGGATCATGCATGCAAATATGCCGAAGGAGCTACGAAGTTAAAGATAAAGAGCTCGGCATTGAATTAGAAGTTGACAACGAATATATAATGTCGCCCAAAGACCTCAAAACAATTCATTTTGTAAATAAAATGATTGATGCTGGTGTGCGTGTATTCAAAATTGAGGGCAGAGCTCGTAGTGCAGAATATGTAAAAGCTACCGTAAGTAGCTACAAGGAAGCCATACGTGCGTATATAGACAACACGTTTACAGATGATAAAATTGCTGATTGGGACAAACGTTTAAGCAAAGTATTTAATCGGGGATTTTGGGATGGATATTACTTAGGTCAACGACTAGGCGAATGGAGTGCCAACTATGGTTCGCAAGCTACACACCGAAAAGTATATATTGGCAAAGTTACCAATTATTTTAAAAATATTGGAGTTGCCGAAATCTTAGTAGAAACACAATCTATCGAAACAGGGAACGAAATTCTAATAACAGGCGAAACAACAGGAGCCTACGAAAGCATTGCTGATGATATCCGTGTCAATTTAATATCCGTAAATCAAGCAAAAAAAGGAGACCTCTTTTCTATCAAAACAACTGATATCGTACGTAGAAACGATAAAGTTTTTAAAATCGTTCCTGCAAAAAATGTTTCTATAACTCAATAATGTCTTCAGGAGCAAATGTCAATTTTTCCATCCCTTTATCAGTTACCACATAGGTATTTTCTGTGCCTACAGCTCCTACTCCTTTGATAATAAACTTAGGTTCAAGAGCAATCGTCATGTTAGTCTCTAAAAGTTCTTTGTTCCGATCACATAACACAGGCAACTCATTGATAACCAACCCTACACCATGCCCAACAAATTTGGCTTGTTGTTCTATCCCCATATAACAATCTTCTAAATTGTATTTTTTGACAATTTGTAAGGATCTTTGATACAGCTCTTCGCACACAGTACCTGGTTTGCCTGCTTCTGCCAACACTTGTTGTATCTCAAGAGACACTTTGTGAGCATAGTAAGCTTCTTCGCTTAGTTCTCCAATAGAAAACGTACGTGTTTGGTCAGCGATATACCCGTTAAAATTGCCATTGATATCTACCATTATACTCTTCCCTTTTTCGAGTAATAGACCACTATGACCAAAAGGCAATGAACTGTGCATACCTTTACCTCCAAGGGCAAAATCGTATGGTGAGGTTGCTGCTGCATTTTCACCTACAAGCACACTTCCCATAAAGGCTTCCATGGAAGAACCAAAAATACGAAACAACCCTAAATTTCCTCTCAAACGGAACAACCGTTCTACCTCAACGGTAAATTCATGGTCTGTCATGCCTGGGCGATACAACAAAGGAATATCTTTATAGGCTATGGATTGCAAACGAGCAGACTCTCTTAATTCTGCAACCTCATAGTCTGTTTTTATGCTTCGTACTTGACGTAAAGCATGTGTTCCATTTATGCATCTTTCGGTATTAAATACGGCTTTATACCGCATCCATTCAGCATAGGAAATTTCATCCCCTTCAAGCAAAATAGATTGAGGGAGTTCCATTTGTAAATCAGCAAAGATATCCGGTATTTGCTCTATTTTTCGTATTGGATACACATTGTTGCCAGTAATATCAGAAGGTCGCCTTACAAAAACCAAAGGTTCGCCTTCTTGACGAAGATACACATACCCAATAATGATTTGTCCAACTGCATACCAACTATTGACATTGGTAGAAATAAGACAAGCTTCTACATCAAGCTCTTTTAATTTACGTTGGATTTTTGACCAGCGTAGGAGTAATTCTTTTTTAAACGAATCTGTATACAGTAACATAATAGTGTTATTTTCCCGTTATTATTTTTTTTATCTCATTCAATTTATTCAATGCTTGCAAGGGCGTTAAATTATTTACATCAACGTTTTTAATCTCATACCTGATTTGTATCAATACGGGGTCGTCTAACTGGAAAAAACTCATCTGCAAGCCTTCACGTTGATGAGCCACTGTATCAATATGCTTTTGTGGTTGTCCTGTTTTGCGATTATCTTTTTCTAATTGAGCTAAAATTTCGTTAGAGCGTTTTACCACACTCTTTGGCATACCAGCCATTTTTGCTACATGAATACCAAAACTATGTTCTGTGCCTCCTGGCACTAATTTACGCATAAAAATAATCTTGTTATCCATTTCTTTTACAGAAACGTTGAAGTTTTTTATTCGCGAAAAAGTCTTTTCCATCTCATTTAATTCGTGATAATGGGTAGCAAATAATGTTTTGGCTTTTGCTTGAGGATACTCGTGCAAGTATTCCACTATAGCCCAAGCAATAGAAATACCATCGTAGGTACTGGTTCCCCTTCCCAGCTCATCGAATAAAATTAAACTTTTGGGCGATACGTTATTTAGAATACTGGATGCTTCGCTCATTTCAACCATAAACGTAGATTCGCCCATTGAGATATTATCGCTAGCACCAACTCTAGTAAAAATTTTATCTACAATACCAATTTCGGCACTCTCGGCAGGGATAAAACAACCTATTTGTGCCATTAATACAATAAGAGCTGTTTGTCTTAATAAAGCTGATTTACCAGCCATATTGGGTCCAGTAATCATCATTATCTGTTGGGTATTGGTATCTAAATACACATCATTGGCAATATAGGACTCCCCAATAGGAAGTTGTTTTTCGATAACGGGATGACGCCCCTGTTTGATTGACAACACGTCCGTTTCAGTAATAACTGGAGGAATATAGGAGTTATTAGCTGACACATTCGCAAAAGACAACAAGCAATCTAATTCTGCAATTAAGGAAGCATTCAGTTGCAAGGCACTAATATAATCGCACAACGATACAACTAACTCATTGAAAAGTTGTCCTTCTATCTGGGCAATTTTTTCTTCTGCCCCCACAATCTTTTCTTCGTATTCTTTCAACTCTTCAGTTATATAGCGTTCTGCACTGACTAAGGTTTGCTTACGAATCCAGTTTGAGGGAACTTTATCTTTATGCGTATTACGTACTTCAATATAGTAGCCAAATACATTGTTATAACTTATTTTTAGGCTAGGTATATTGGTTGCTTCACTTTCTCTCTGTTGAATTTGTAATAAATAATCTTTACCCGAATAAGCTAAACGTCTATATTCATCCAATTCAGGGTGAATTCCTTGTTTAATTACACCCCCTTTATGTAGTAACATAGGAGCATCCGAAGCAATTGTTTGTTCAATTTTATCTCGCATTCGTGTACACGACTGCAAACGTTCGGCTATAGATACTAATGCCTCATTATCAACAAGTGTACTTGAATTTTTAATTGTTTCAACAGCTGTTAACGCAATTTTAAGCTGCACCAATTCACGAGGATTGATGCGTCCAACGGCTATTTTAGACACCAAACGTTCTAAATCTCCAATTAACGAAAGTTGTTGATACAATACCTGTTGAATATCTTTGTCTTTAAAAAAATAACTGACAATACTCAATCGATGCTCTATGGCTGCTTTATTTTTTAGCGGAAAAGCTAACCATCTTTTCAACATACGAGCACCCATAGGAGTTAAGGTTTTATCTAGCACATCCAATAATGATTTTCCACCATCGTGCATGGCTTGATACAATTCGAGGTTACGAATTGTAAATCTATCTAACCAAACAAAACGTTCTTCCTCTATTCTACGCAAATGAGTAATGTGAGCCGTTTGTAAATGATTGGTAAACTCCAAATAGTGTAAAATAGCTCCCGAAGCAATAATCCCTAAAGGTAAATCAACTACCCCAAAACCTTTTAGATTTTTTGTTTGAAATTGTTTTTGTAATCGTTCGTTTGCTGTGTCTGATACAAATACCCAGTCTTCTAATGTAAATGAAAGAAAATGGGTACCAAAAGATTGTTCAAAAAGACTTGTTTTTCCGCGTTCGTACAAAACTTCTTTTGGAGAAAAACTCGTTAGAAGCTTATCTACATATTCCGAGGATCCTTCTGCCGTTAAAAACTCTCCCGTAGAGATGTCTAAAAAGGCAACGCCAACACGTGATTTCTCAAAATGAACAGCAGCTACAAATGTATTTTCTTTAAAATTGAGCGTCGTCTCGTTATACGAAACTCCTGGCGTTACCAATTCAGTAATGCCTCTTTTGACAATCCCTTTGGCAGTTTTTGGATCTTCTAACTGCTCACAAATAGCAACGCGCAAACCAGCTCGTACTAATTTTGGTAAATACGTATCTAAGGCATGGTGCGGAAACCCTGCTAATTCTACATAACTAGCAGCTCCGTTAGCACGACGTGTAAGCGTAATACCTAAAATTTCAGAAACACGTATAGCGTCATCAGAAAATGTTTCGTAAAAATCGCCAACACGAAACAACAACACAGCATCAGGATGTTTCGCTTTCACCTGATTATATTGTTTCATTAAAGGGGTTTCTACAACTTTTGCCACAAAATCTTACATTTGAAATACAAAACACAAAGATAAAAAATATCAAGGAAGAAATGTTATTTTAGTAAAACAAATTTAATTAAGAACGTATAATGATACTGATAAATCCATTACACTTAGTCCAATCACCAAATATTAACGGTCTTATTATCATTTTCAGTCAAGTTGAATTCCTCAAAAAACAGAGAACAACGCATAAAAAAAGTCCGAATCTTCATTCGGACTTTTTTTGTTAAAAGGACATCAATTACTTTCTGATACCTAATTCTTTGATAATGGCACGATAACGTTCAATATCTTTTGCTTTTAGATAGTCAAGCAAACGACGACGTTTTCCTACCAACATTACTAAAGCACGTTCTGTGCTATGATCTTTGTGATTTGACTTCATGTGTTCAGTCAAATGAGCTATACGGGCTGAAAATAATGCTATCTGGCCTTCTGATGAACCAGTATCAGTATTCGACTTTCCGTATTTCTCAAAGATTTCTTGTTTTTGTTCTTTTGTTAATTGCATACAATTTATTCTAAGAGATTATTAAAAAATGTCCGCAAAGATACATAATAGTTTTTTAGTTTTCAACAATATTTCTTAAAAACTTTCAGAATCATTCATTTCCTACTTGTATTTGGGTAAAATTTAGTACTTTTGTGAGGCTTTTTTTAAGGGAAATCAGAACTAATCAGGAAAAAAATGAAATCATTTAAAACCATGAACACCCTATTTGGGTGGATAAGTTTCTTAATTGCATGGGTGGTGTATGCCCTTACTATTGAACCTACAGCTAGCTTTTGGGACTGTGGTGAATTTATAACCTCCGCCTTTAAACTGCAAGTGGGACACCCACCTGGGGCTCCTTTCTTTAATTTAACAGGTAATTTTTTCACGCTATTTGCAAAAGATCCTTCTCAAGTAGCCATCATGGTAAACCTAATGTCAGCAACATTAAGTGCGTTTACTATTTTATTTTTGTTTTGGACAATTACGCATATTGCAAAAAAAATCATTGTTCAAAATGGGTCAGAAATAACACTAAGTCAATCTATTACAATAATCGGAAGCGGATTAATCGGATCTCTAGTCTATGCTTTCTCGGACACATTTTGGTTCTCAGCCACTGAAGCCGAAGTATATGCTTATTCTTCCTTTTTTACAGCTATTGTTTTTTGGCTTATATTAAAATGGGAAGACCAACACGATAAAGCAGGTTAAGATAAATACCTAATTCTTATCGCTTACTTAATGGGCTTA
>ERZ795049.2894-NODE-2894-length-19048-cov-26.098141_pt1 | contig 19048 bp, 16 predicted proteins | sample MGYA00375133_ERZ795049 | MGnify/ENA primary metagenome ERZ795049 (study PRJEB30178, sample SAMN05720147) | activated sludge metagenome | isolation source: anaerobic digester from wastewater treatment plant | place: Japan | collected 2015-04-20 ...
CGTCTCAACGTGGTAAGTTCCAACAAACATATCAACAATCGTCTTGTTTTCTATCTTATAAGCCCCTTCCAGCACTTTTAAATCTCGTACTAACGTGGTTGGATCACAGGACACATAGATAACCTTTTGTGGTTTTAATGACAAAATAGCATTTAAGAACTCCGTTGTTGAACCACTTCTTGGTGGATCCATAATCAACACATCTATTCCAACATTATCTTTTACCATTTGTTTTAAGAATTCAGTGGCATCATGACAATAAAATTTGATGTTTCTTATTTTGTTTTCGTAAGCATTGGCCGATGCATTAGAAACTGCTTGTTTACTAGATTCAACACCGATGACTTGTTTTGCTTTTTTAGCTAATACCATACCAATGGTTCCAACACCAGAATAAGCATCTAATACTACTTCTGTTCCTGTTAGAGAAGCATATTCTTCTACTTTTTGATATAGTTTTTCTGTTTGTTCTGGATTAATTTGGAAAAATGCTTTTGATGATATTTTAAATTTGATTCCTAATAAATAGTCTTCAATATACCCTTTGCCAAATAAAATTCTTTCTTCCTCTCCTAAGATGATACTTGTTTTACGATTATTGATATTTTGAATGATCGTGGTGATATAAGGGAACTTATCTTTCAATCGTTTTACAAATTCACTTCTACTTGGGAAAATATCACCATTTGTAACAACTATAACCATAACTTCCCCAGTAACATGAGCTTCACGAACTAAAATAAAACGAATTAGTCCCGTTCTTTTATCTTCATTATAAGGAGATAGTTTTAATTGCTGCATTATTTGTTGAACATATTTTACAATTTCATTTTGTCTATCTGATTGTACTAAACAATGATTTAGATGAATAATACGGTGAGATTCTTCCTCATAGAATCCATAAACGATTTTGCCTTCCCGATATTTATAAGCTACTTGCATCTTATTTCGATAAGCTGTTTGCTTTTTTGCTGGAATAATCGTATCAATCTTAAAAGGAAGTTTCCCTTTCTTAAAACACTCTTCAACAATCCTCTGTTTAAAAGCGATTTGGTCGTCATATTTCATATGTAATAACTGACATCCACCACAAAGGTTAAAAACATCGCACTTCACTTCTGTTCTCATAGGGGATGTTTTTAGAATTTTAATCAGTTTAAACTTTTGGTATTTTTTATCCTCATCAAAAGAAAAAATTCCTACTTCTTTGGGCAAGAAGTTAGGAATTTCAAAAGTTTCTCTTCCGTATTGACCAACACCTTGACCTCGTTCATTTAATCTATCGCATTTTAATTCCACTTTCTTCACAAATTCACCTTCCTTAAGAATCGATAAATTCAAGAATATCTTGCAAGATGGGTTCATAATTTTGTGACATTAACATTAAATGCGTAATGCCTTCATAAATTTTCAGTTGACGATTCGGATTGGTACAAATCGAATATAAAAACTCTACCGATTGTTTTGGTACTAATTGATCTAATTTTCCCCAACAAATCAAAACTGGATTTTTAATTTCTACTAAATCTTTATTGCAATTTAAGACAATATCCTTAAATTCTTTATAGGCTTTCCAGATATAAGAACGAAGATATTTTCTTAAAACAAAACCAAATCCTGTCGTACTATCGCTGGCAACCGCTTTGAGTAAATTTTTATAGGCTTCTTGTTCTTTTGGCTCTTTCTTTAAAATTGCTTTCTCTAGAGAACTAAAATTACGAGCACTAAACTCAGTCGTTGTGATTAAGGCTTTTGGATTAAAATATTTGTTGGCTGGAGCTAACAGGATGAGCTTGTTGAAATTGCGGAAACTGGATAAACAACTCGCTAGTGCTCCACCCATCGAAAAGCCCATTACATCAATTTCTTTATAGCGACGATGAAGATCATCAAACGTCTTTGTCAAGTGTTTAAAGGTATCTTCCTTATTAAATTTATCATAATTATAATCATTTTCAGGACCGTGTCCAGGAAGAACAATGCGATGAACCAAATCATATCTGGTTTCTAAATGAGGAATTAAGACATCAAAATCAGTCATATCGCTTAAAAACCCATGAATTAAGAGAATCGCTTTTTCCATATTTCTTTTATGAGCGATAATTTTATGATAAGCTAGTCGTTTCTTCTCTAATACATCCGGTCGTAATAAATAGATAACTCCGACATAAGTATAGTCATAACTTTCAAGTAAATGTTGCATCGAAATGTTTTGTTCGTGAGTATCTGCTTTGATATCAAAAATTCCTTTTTCTAAAACAACATATTCTGCTTGATCCAGTAGTTTTTTTGCGACTCCTTGACGATAATACTCTTTCTTTACTGCCAAACGATGGATGACAGCATAATGGTTATCATTCAGCCACTGTCCCTGAACAATGTCCTTATAGCATTCTTCTTCTTGAAAAGAAACTACAAGTACACCGATAATTTTATCTTCATCCGTACAAACCAGAACTTCATTTTCTGCTAAATCTTTAATAAACGTTTGATTATTGGGATAGCCATCAGTATCCTGCCATTGCGTTGACCCACTTGACCTAAATAGCTCTTTTGCGTCTTTGATTACATCTATAATTCCTGGTAAATCTTCAATTTGACCTTTTCTTACTCGATAGTTCATTTAAACACCACAAAATATAAGATTACAAGTATCAATGCAGGTAGCATATTTGCAACCTTAATTCTTTCTTTGATTAAAAAATTAAGACCAATACAAGCAACCATGACATAGCCTACCATGCTGAAAACAGCGATAAATTCAGCACTCATAAAATCTCCTAAAAACAAGGCTGCAATTGTTAATCCTCCCTGGTATAGTAAAACAGGAATTGCTGCAAATAGCACACCAAAACCTAGAGTTGAAGCCAGTACCAATGCAGTAACCATATCCATGACCGATTTTAAATAAAGTGTCGTTGGATCCCCTAATGCAGCATTAACACTACCAATAATGGCCATCGCACCGACACAAAATACTAAGGTTGACGAAACAAAGCCTAAAGAAAAAGAACCTTTTCCTAGTTTTTTTTCGATGGCATCACCAAGTGTCTCTAAATGAGTATCTATTTTTAATAGTTCTCCTATCATCGTTCCCAATACAAGCGTTACAATGAGAATCAATTCATAATTAGTAGTAATCGCCCCTGTTTCTGGATTTATTTGAAACATAGTTCGTAAAACGCCAGCGATACCAAATAATAAAGAAACAATTCCAATCGCTTTTAATATAGAATCACATATTTCTTTTTTAATAATTTTCTTTAATAATAAACCTAGGAACCCTCCGCCTAGAATTGCTATAGCATTAACCAATGATGCTACCATATAATCACACTTTCTACTTTAGTTTAAATTTTAATACAACCGCATTATGGTCGCTATAGACAAAACTAATTTCTTCGCCATTTAACGCAACTACATTCTCTACACTGATTTCTTCAATATTGTCAGAAATAATAAATCCATCAATAACAACCGTATAATTTACATCTTTTTGATAAGGAATGTCCGTACTGCGACAAGTTGGCGCTTCTTTACTCGTAGCAAAATGATAACCTGTTGCTAGTTTATCCTTATCAAACACATAAACCCATTCCGGAACAAATTGTTCCGTTTTAAATGCATTCAAACTATCAGCAATATCATGGTTAAAATCACCACCGACAATTACATAGTTACCTTCAGCTCTTTCTTTATCCAGAATCGCATTTAGTTTTTCTAATTGCAATTGACGATAAATTCCCCCTTTATCGTAAGCAGATAGATGAACATTGATTAATACCAATTTTCTTTCTCCACTTACCGGAATTCTAGTAATTATGATACAACGATCCAAGTCAAAGAATTTTATAGGAAATGATTCGTCTATTGGTAATTGATAACGAATACTTTCGGCGATTTGATATTTACTAAATGTAGCTATTCCTCCCTTTACAGCTCCAATAGGATCATGAGGGGGATATAATAGATAGGAACTATGAAAATTAAGGGCAAAACTACTGGCATAATTGGAAAATCTTTCCTGAATCATCGCTAATTGATTTATTTTATAACTACGAGTTGATTCTATATCTACTTCTTGAAAAAACGCAAAATCAGGAGTAAAACTTGAAACAATGTTAATCGCACCATTAGTATTAGTTAAAACAACTTCCCTACTGGCCGCAGTAGAATTCTTGCCAGAAACTTTTGTTCCATCAAGCATAATTCCACAGTCCATGAAAAAAGAAAAATCTTTTGTATATGCTCCAAACCCTATATTCATGGTAACAATAGTATATTCTTTCCCTACTTCCAGATTGGCGGTTTGATTATTTTCAATTTCAGTTGTTAAATTGATTTCATCTTCAATCCGATAGAACTCAACCGATAATTTAATCAGATAACCAATAAGAAATAAAATAATAACACAAAATAGCGATAATAACGTATACCCAGTAATTCTCAAAGTTTTTCTCATATAATCACATTCCTTGTAAAGAGTTTATCACATTTTTAGTGTAAACACAATTAAAAAAAAGACGTTCTAATTAGAATCGTCTTCAAAAAAATCATCTCTCTTTTCATGGCGGAAAAAGATTTTGTTTTTTGGGGGAACTAAGATGTAGTAAATAGGGATAGTAAGAAATATTACCCAGCCTGGATGCCATCGCCAATCAAATTTTGTAAAGATACCGAAGACAACATAGATAGTGGCAATAATTAATGGATAACTAAATTTGATTTTTTCTATCCCTACCAAGAATGGGGCTAGCGGAATTAATAAAAACACAAGCCATCCTGGATGAGCAAGGTCAAAATAGGCTAATAAAATAAAAGCAATAAGACTAACAAATGGTGTAATTGCTACAATTTTCTTTCTCCAATTCATAAATTTTCCTCCTTCATATTGTAATTTCCTTATAAAAAATACCTATTATAAGTATCTTTCTAACTCCCATTGGTGAATCAATACGCGGTATTGATCCCATTCCAATTCTTTCGCAATAATATATTTATTGAATATATGCTCTCCCAATGTTTTTCTCATTAATTCACTTTTTTTCAGTTCTTTCACAGCATCTTTTAAATTCTCTGGTAAATTAAATATTCCATTCTTTTCGCGCTCTTCTCGCGTATATTCAAAAATATTATCATAAACCGGAGCAATATCCGGTTCTGAAGCTTTAATTCCATCTAGACCAGCAGCAAGAATTGCAGCAATCGCCAAATAAGGATTCGCGGTTGGATCAACACTCCTAATTTCTGTTCTTGTTTTATCTTGTCTGACAGCAGGAATTCGAATCATCGAACTACGATTTGCATCACTCCAACAAATATAACACGGAGCTTCAAATCCTGGAACTAATCGCTTGTAAGAATTAACAAGCGGATTGGTAATCGCTGTAAATGCACGAGCGTGTTTTAAAATTCCATTAATCCACTTATGACAAATATCGCTTAGTCCAGCTGGTTTTGTTTCATCATAAAAAAGATTATTACCTTCTAAATCACTTAATGAACAATTGACATGCATTCCATTCCCCGGCATACCCGACACCGGTTTTGGCATAAATGTCGCAACTAGATTGTGTTTTCTGGCAACTTGTTTTACCACTTGTTTAAAGGTTTGTAAATTGTCACAAGCCTCTAATGCATTGGAAAAGCGAAAATTAATTTCATTTTGACCAGGTCCCACTTCATGGTGAGATGCTTCCACATCAAATCCTAACTTTTCTAATTCTAATACGATATCGTGACGACAATATTCAGAACCATCTAAAGGAGCCATATCAAAGTAACTTCCTTGATCAGAAAAATTACATGTCGGATTACCTTTTTCATCCATTTTTAAAAGATAAAATTCTGGCTCTACCCCAATATTCAAATCACCAAAGCCCAATTTGCGCATTTCCATGATAATTCTTTTTAAATTGCTTCGTGGATCGCCAGCAAAATATTCTCCATTTGGTAGCTTCACATCACAAATAAATCTCGCTACTTTTCCATATTCATTACTCTCCAAAGGTAAAATCAAAAAAGTTGCAAGATCAGGAGACAAAAACATATCTGCTTCCTTAATACGGACAAATCCTTCAATGCTTGAACCATCAAACATAATTTTTTCTTCAAATACATGATTAATCCGCGAAACTGGAACTTCAACACTTTTTATTGTCCCCAACATATCCGTAAATTGTAGTTTAATATATCTTACATTTTCTTTTTCAATAATTTCCAAGATTTCTTTTTTTGTATATTTTTTCATACTATCATCCCCACTTCTTGTGGTACCTCCTGTTTTATTTATATTCAGCAACGAATTTGCCGATAATTTCCAAGCCTTTTTGTAGTTGTTGTTGAGGGCAAGCAATATTTAAGCGAATGAATCCATCATAATCAGCTCCATACATCGCTCCTGGATTGACAAAGATTCCATAATCGATGAGTTTCTTCACAAGGGTTTCACTTGTTAAGTGCATAAAGCGCATGTCAATCCACATCAAATAGGTTCCTTCTAATTTTGCTATTTTTGCTTCCGGAATATGCTTCTTAAAATACTGATTAACAAGCATGGCATTTTTTTGAATATGCTTTACTTGAGCTTCTAACCAATCATCACATTTGGTATAGGCAGCTTTACAAGCTTCGATTCCAAATAGATTAGGGTCTCCTATTGATCTGATCGACAATTCTCGTTTGAACTTTTCTCTTAAAGTAAGATCTTTGATTATGATATTAGAAGTCATCAACCCCGCAATATTAAATGTCTTGCTTGGAGCAGTACAGATAATCATCTTATCATAAAGGTGAAAATATTTTCCTATTGAAGTAAATGGATATTCTTTAAAAACCAAATCACAGTGAATTTCATCGCTGACTAACAAACAATTGTATTGTTTGCATAGTTTGACTACCTTTAAAATTTCTGCTTCTGTCCACACCCTACCAACTGGGTTGTGTGGACTACAAAGAATCATCATTTCAGCACCTTCTTTTAGTAGTGCTTCGAGATTTATAAAATCCATTTGATAGGTATTATCAATTGGTAATAGTTTGTTTTCAAGTATCTTCCTATTGTTATTGATAATAACAGAATAGAAGGGATTATATACAGGGGATTGAATAATAATCTTTGCCTCAGGGGTTGTTAATGCATTAATGGCAAAAAACAGTGCTGGTACAATTCCAGGTGTTGTTACAATCCAATCTTTTTCAATTTGGTATTGATAACGACGCCAAACCCAATTCTTTACAATCTCCAAATACTCTTGATCAACATACGTATAACCAAAAGCACCATTTTTTATCCTGGAAGTTAATGCTTCCATAATTGGCTTTGCAGTCATGTAATCAGAATCTGCCACCCAAAAAGGCAGTACATTCTCTTTCTCTGTTCTTATTTTAATGGAGTCCCATTTCAACGAACTCGTGTTTAACCGGTTGATTGGCTTGTTAAAGTGATTCATTTTTATCCTCCTTAGGCTTACATACATCAATCCATTTTTGAACGGGAACAATTTGGGATAATTCTTGAGGGGTAAGTCTGACTGCCGAAGCGGCATCTCCGCAAGCAGGATAAACTATTTCATAGTTTAATAAGGATCGATCGAGATAAATTGTCGTTTCCTTTTTCAACCCAAAAGGACAGACTCCTCCTACCTCATGATTGGTGTGTATTAATGTTTCTTCAGGAGTTAACATCCGTGCTTTAAAACCAAATTCAGCTTTAAATTTAGCATTATCAATCTTCACATCTCCAGCGGTAATAATAACCATTGCTTGACTACCATCTTTGAAAGCCATCGTTTTTGCAATCTGACCTTCTCTTACTCCAAGGGCTTGAGCAGCTAAACTGACGGTTGCTGTTGATACGGTAAATGTAATAATTCTATCTTCTTTATTTTGTTCTTTTAAATATTTTTTGGCTATAACTAGTGACATCTTTTACCTCTATTACATTATTATATTACTAATAACCCCTATTTACAAGGATAATTAAAGTTTTTCCTGTTACTGTTGTTATTAATCAAGCTAGGTTTTAGTTTCTATCTCGATGATTTTGGTAGTAGATATTCCGATATTGATTGTATTTCTATCTTCCTTTAGATAAAAAATAAAGTGTTATCAAAACTACCCACCAAACGAATATTTTTAATAAACAATTTTTTAAAAAACACTGAAGTTTTATTCACCTCAGCGCCTTTTTTTTATTTCTTAAGTTCTTTTTTCCATAAACCATGTAAATTGCAATATTCATATACTGCTACTGGTTCATCATCAATTAATGTAAACTTTACATAAGGTTCATCACCTGGATTAAGTGCTTTTCTCTGACCACCATGTTTGGTTTCCAAATATACCCATTGAATATAATGAGCGGGAACCATTGGATGGGGAACACTTCCTATTTTTACTTCCACTACATTTCCCTTTACCTCTACAAAAGGAACATGCTTTTCTTGTGATGCATCAACTGTATTGGCAACAAGTTCTTCCATTTTTTCTCCGCAACAAATAATAGGAACACCACTTGCATGAATCATTCCGACAAGATTGTTGCAATGTTTACAAATAAAAAATCTACTCATGTTTAAGCCCTCCTCATACGGAACTATTTTAACATAATCTTTTGATTTAATCCATAGATTTGCTTGTTTTTTTTAATTTTTCTTGAAAAGGCTTTCTTTTTGTACTAATTTATGATAAAATGCTAGAGTTAGAATTATACTTTCGGAGGGCTTATGGAAAATAATATTGTAAACGAAGAAAAAATTTTTAATCGGAACAAATGGTGTTATAGCTTAGGTGGTATAGGTCGTGATATGACCTATACTTTGATGGCTACTTTCTTAATGGTTTATATTCAATACACCATGAATCTAACCATAGCACAGTTTTCAACAATCTCTTTCTTACTCGTATTGGGAAGAGTTTGGGATGCGATTAACGATCCTATCATGGGAGCAATAATTGAAAACACAAAAAGCCGTTGGGGAAAATTTAAACCTTGGATTATCATAGGTGCTGTTTTAACCGCTATTGTCATCGTCATTCTATTTAATGTAAGAACATTCACAGGTTGGAATTTTGTAATTTTCTTTGCTGTTTCTTATTTTATTTGGGAAATCACCTTCACCATGAACGATATTTCTTATTGGTCAATGCTCGCTTCTTTAAGTACGGATGCCAAAAAGAGAAATAAAATCACAACCTTAGCAGTAGTCTTTGCTGGAGTTGGTGCTTTTGCTGCCAATGCAATCATCGCACTTGCAAGTGGAGATATGGTTCGTTTCTATGGCGGTGTTTCTATTGGTATCGCTTTTGCCTTAGTTGCTTGTCAAACCTTGACTGTTTTAGGCGTTAAAGAAGATGAAAAAACTATCGCTGAAAATAACGCCAAAGAAGAAAATGTTTCTTTTAAAGACATGATATTAACCATTAAAAATAATGATCAACTATTGTGGGTAACACTTGCTATGTTTTTATACAATATAGGAAGTAGTCTACTTGGTAGTACCTTAGCTTATAATATGATTTATTTAGAAATCAATTATGGTGGTATAGAAGGAACCCTTCTTGTTCTTTGTCTGGGTGTTTCCAGTATTATGCTTCAAAGTTTTTATGCTTCGCTTGCCAATAAATTTAAACGTTCAAAACTATTAATTTATAGTTTATCCTTAACCCTTGCTGGTTATTTGATGTTATTATTGTTAGGTTTCACTTTTATACCGATTAACATCATTACCATTTGTATCTTTGCCATCTTTGTCTTCAGTGGTCAAGCTATCTTCTACATGGTATTAACTGTCAATTTAACAAATACCATTGAATACAATGAATATAAAACAGGAGAACGTCGAGAAGGAGTTATCTTTTCCCTTCGTCCATTCATGGCAAAATTCGCTAGTGCCGTAACTCAGTTAATTATTACCGGTATTCTCATCTTCTCAGGGATTTACGCCCTAACAGAAAACGTAAGTATTCTGGAAACCCAAAAGAATGATTTTGAAAGTAAATACATTCACGGAACCCTTGCTGGTCAAGCAGAATATTTAGATAACTTAGGAAAACATCAGGTTATTTTCGATCAAGAATTACAAGAAAAACTCAATGAAATTGAAGGCAAAGAATTTGCAAGTGAACTGGAAAAACAACAAGCAATCCTTGAGGCCAATCAAGAAATCGATGACTTATACAATATACTCGAAGATTCTACTTTTACTCTGAATCCTGAAACGGGGTTATATACTATGGATATCACCCCTTCAGCAAACAAAATCTTCAAGAGTCAGGCGGATAATAACTTGATGAAATTCATTCTAAGAGGAGGAATTACCATCGTACCTATTCTTTTCTTGTGCAGCGCTTTTCTTGTATTAAAGAAAAAGTATAAGATTGATGAAGAAATGTATGAACATATGATGGCAGAAATTAACAAGAAAAAACAAGAATAACAAAAAGGTTCTATTCGCGATTTGAATAGAACCTTTTTTATATGCTATACCTATTTAATTTATCCATGATTAAATACTTTAAAATCAGAGTTTTTTGATACTCTTTCAATTTTCGTTTTTCCTACCTAGGAAATAACCTTTACCTCTTTTCCTTTTATTTCGAAAGGAATATTTAGCGCTTGAAGTGTTTTTTTCAATGGGATTATAATTACGCCTTGCTTCTCTAATAATCCACTATACTCGATTTTTAAGCCCTTTTTAGTGAAACTAATCAAATCCTTCTCTTCATTTCGATGAGCAACAATATTCAATCCATCTGCCAGTGAAATTGCCGGAAGATAAATCTCTTCTTCTTGAACAAATGGAGCAATAGGAAGTTTTACTATCCGTTGATCAATCTGGGCAAGCTTTTCGCCGATAGCAAACGTAAATTCCGTCTTAGGTTCTTGTTTTGGCCAATAGTGATTAATCACTAATTCCAGTGTATCATAGAAAAGATCGATAATTCCTCGATGTGTTTCCTTTTCACGATATCCGCCATTGGTAATAAAACAAATTCCTAATTGGTTTTTCACATCAAAATACATATAGCTTCTTACTCCATAGGCTCCTCCAGTGTGACCTCTAAACGGCTTTTCTGGAAAGGAATGAAGTACTTTCATTTGAATGCCTTTTGCCCAATAGCTTTCACTATCCCCCTTACCAAACCAATGTTGTTGTATCATATAATCGACAGTCTCTTTTTGTAATAATCTTACTTGATTAACAATACCACCTTGTAAGAACATACGCATGATTACCGATAAATCAGGCATACTAATAAATAATCCTCCAGCAGGACCGCGAAAATTTTCTCCTAATGGAAACTTTGGATAACCACCATTCACAAATCTTTCAGCGGTTACAGCCACTTTATAGCCTTCTTCACTATCTTTTTGTGGATAATATAAATCAGCAATTAGCTCTTGATGGTGAATATGACTAGCAACAAAACTGGCATCTAATTGTAATGGTTTAAAAATATGGTTTTCCATATAATCAGTATAATATTCCCCACTCGCAATTTCAATCAGACAGGCCATTAAACCGCAACCAAAATTAGAATATATGAATCTCGTTCCCGGTTTATAGTCGGAAAATGTCAATGGTGTATAGTATGGTCCATCATTTTCAACCAACAAATCCTTTACCCTTACATCTAATCTGGTACCATTTACTCCATTGTAGCCTTTTCTGATATCATCATAAGCTGGATTTTCATCATCATAACCATCCATAATGCTCGATGTTTGCAAAGTTAACATTTTAACGGTAATAGGGTCATCAGGATATTTAGGATTCCTAATTAAGAAACCAAAATAGTCGCTAATATCTCTTTCTAAATCTATCTTCTTTGCTTCAACAAGTTGCATTAAAGCAATCGCTCCCACTGTCTTAGATATGGAAGCAATACGATATATTGTCTTCTCATTTGTTGCTTTATTTTTTTCTAATGATTGCATTCCATAAATACAATGGTTAACCATTTTATCTTCCTTAACAACAACAAAATTAGCACCTACTAATTTTGCTTCCTGACAAATCCTTTTGAAACTTTCGGTAAACTCTTGCATATAATCCTCCCAAGATTCTATAAAATATTTGTATGATTAAAAACATAACCTTCAATCACAATCATGTGATAATACCCAATGATCCTGTAAGAAAATAGGAACTCTCTTCAACTATTTTCATTCTGATTTGTGTTCAACTTAGATTGCTTCAATTTGTTTTTTGGTAAACAAAATCTCTGTTTCCCTTATTCTCACCGCTATTGAGTTTAGCTTATTGGTGATTGTTAGTTCTTCAGACCCTATTTTCATACAATCATCCTGGTTATTATTATAACAAACAATCTTTTTTTTGTCATTAAATTAATATTTTAAGAAAACATTAAGATTTTATGGTATAATATGTATTAGTTTAAAAAAGAGGTGATTCCTATCAAAAAAATAGTAACTGTTTTTCTCTTCACTTTTCTACTATTTGTATCTGGTTGTCAATTAACCAATACAGGTTCTTTCATTAATGAATCCGATGAAATTATCTATTTAGAAATTGATGAAAGTATCACACTGATGACAACAATCAATGATAAAACTATTTACTGGGAAGTGGAAACCCCTGATTTAGTTATCATTAATGAAGAAAAATTAACAACAATTGATGATGGTTTGGCTTATATTGTTGCACGAGAAGCTAGCACCAATAAAATCATAAAAAAATTGGCGATTGTCATCGCTCCAAGCAAACCGAAGTTGATTATAAAAGGCATTCAAACTATTACTATCGGAGAGACTGTACCTTTTGAAGCTGAAATAACCCCTAGCGATTACGATCAAAGCGTTATTTGGTCAACCTCTGAACCAGAAATAGCTACTATTGATGAACAAGGTGTTGTTACTGGCGTAAAAGCAGGTATCACTCGGGTGATTGCAAGATCAAGCAAAAATGAATCCCTTGTTCAGGAAATGAATATCCTTGTTCAAAAAGAATTTATTGAAGATAGCATTAATAATCAAATAAAAGAAGCAACAGAAACTATCGATATGGAATCGTTATCTACTGTATTTTCACCAATTATTACCAAAGGTCTTGCTTCTTTAATTGGTGTTAGTACTTATAATCTAAATGATTATAATGAGGAAGTCATCGTAGCAACGGCTAGTGGTGTCATTTATAAAAGAAATATTGTTTTAAAAACCGACGAAGAAATAGCTTATAATCAAGCCATCCCAACAAAAGATATCAAACATTATCAATATTATGTTATGACAAATCGTCATGTCATTCAAAATAGTAAAATTATTAAAATCTATCAAGAAAATAATTGGAAAACAGAAGCAAAATTAATTCAGTATGATAAAGAAATTGATTTGGCAATATTAACTTTTTCTTCTAAACTTTATTTTCCAGTAGCTGTTCTTGGGGATTCTGACGCTTTAAAACAAGGTGAATTTTGTCTTGCTTTAGGAAATCCTTTTGGTTATGACTTCTATAAAAGTGCTTCTATAGGGATTATCAGTCACCCCAACCGATATGTATCTGACGATACTGATGGTGATGGAGTCGCTGATTGGGACGCAAACTATATCCAGCATGATGCTGCTATTAATGAAGGAAATAGTGGTGGTCCTTTGATTAATCTCAAAGGAGAAATCATTGGGATTAATACCACTAAAATATCAGCTGCTTCTGTCGATAACATGGGGTTTGCGATTCCAATCAACTTAGCAATAGAACTTGCTTCCGTATTAGAACAAGGAATTCAACCTCAAAGACCAAAATTGGGCATCACCGTAATTGCCGTTCGCGATGTTCTTGCAAGTGCTGAATTGCAAAGTCAATATCCAATTCCTACAGGGATTACCTATGGAATGTATGTAGCGGAAGTATCAGTAGGAGGATTTGGTCATCGTGCAGGTATCAAACCTGGTGATATCTTAATTGAATTTAATGGAATGAAGATTTATAATTCAGCCGAATTAAGAGCAGAGATTGGTAAAATTATTATCGGTTCAGGCGAAACAAAAGAATTGAAAGTATATCGTGATAATGGCATTGTTTCCTTATCATTTGTAAGTTAGGAGGAAGTTAATCTATGACTAAAATAAAAAAAATAATCAGTGTCCTATTCATCATCTTAAGTGCAACAGTGTTTATAGGTTGCCACACAACAATGAATCCTGATTACCTTTATATCCATGTAAATCAAACCATTCGCTTACAAACTTCTTTAACTGGAGAGCTAAATTGGTCATCAGATAATGAAAATGTTGCCATAGTTGATGATGATGGAGTCGTAACTGGTATAAATATCGGTCTTGCTACCATCACGGCCCAAACCGGAAAGCAAGTAAGTAAAGTGATTATTTCTGTTGAGGCAGAAAAACCAGAAGTTGATTTATTATTATCAGGAAAACAAAACCTATTGGTTAATGAATCAACAACCCTTGTAGCTACCCTTACGAACACCACTACAAACTCTCCTATTTACTGGGAAACAAGTAATGAAGAAGTTGCAACCATTGATAGTAATGGTGTTGTGTATGGAGTATCTCCAGGTTTAGTCACCATTACTGCTTCTACTTATCAAGAAAAAACACTAACAAAACAATGGATTATCTTAGTAAGCAATGTTGAGGGAGATAGTGAAATTGTCAATAATGAAATTGAAAATAGAACCTATGAAGTCGTTGGGGAAATTGACTTAACAACAATCAACAATACCATCACCACAATTGTAAATAACGTGATGCCTTCTATCGTTGGTGTTAGTAATTACCAATATCGTAACTCAGCTCCTGGTTTTCCTAGCATTCTTCAATTAGAAAGTGTCGGAACAGGTTTCATCATTAATCGCGAAAAAATTAATGACACTGAATATCGTTATTATGTACTAACCAATTATCATGTTGTTCAGGATCGAATTGAATTAAGAATCTTCTTTGGAGATCATGAAGATGAAATCCGCGCCGAATATCCCGTTCAAGCCAATGCGAAAGCAGACTTAGCCGTAATTACTTTCGTGTCTAACAAAGAGCTTAATCCGCTAACTTTCGCAGCGACAGACTCAACAAATGCTGGTGACTTTGTCATCGCAATAGGAAATCCAACAGGATACGACTTCTTCCGTTCTGTTACCTTCGGTATGATTTCTTGTCCTGAACGCAATTTAGCGGGAGAAACTTCCCTATTTGTTCAACATGATGCTGCAATTAATCCAGGAAATAGTGGAGGGCCTTTATTTGATTTAGATGGTCATGTCATTGGTGTTAATACCATTAAAATCATCGACACGGATGTTGAGAATATTGGCTTTGCTATTGCTTTAAAAACGATTAATGAATTTATATCCGGACTTGCAAATTATCCAAAGAATTAAAAAGAGCCACTTAGGTGGCTTTTTTTACTCTTCTAATAATGCTTTTGTAAGTGTTTTATTGTTCGCTTCCTTACTCTTTAACGTTAACGATGCCAGTTTTTTTCCATATTCTATCGCTTGTTGTAAGGGTTTTTCCTTTACAATTCCATAAATAATTCCCGAAAGCATCGCGTCTCCTACTCCAGTAGCATTGACGATTTCTTTACTATCAACACTCGTAACTAAAACAGTACCGATTGTTCCCTTTTCCAAATAAGCTATCTCTTTTTCTTTATCTGTTATGATGATGTTCTTTGCATTTTGCTTTTGAAATTCCTTCAAAAGTTTTTCTTTTGATGATTGTTTTCCAACTATGGCTTCTGCTTCTAAGACATTGCATTTTAAATAATCAATTTTGTCGACTTTATGAGCGAGTTTTTCAGCTTTTCTTGTTGAGATGGCATCCATGATGATGATCTTATCTTGATAACAAGTTAGCAAATAATCAATGACTTCAATCTCTAGATTAGTATCAATCACCAGATAATCACAAGATTTAATAATCTGGCTAATTGATTGAAGATAGGATTTGGAAAGGGCTTTAATGCTTTGTTGGTCACATAAAGCAAGCTCCATATCTCCTTCCGGATTATGAATTGCCAGATAACCTCCTGTACTCAAGCCTTTTTCCTCAGGCACAATTACCGATACACCCAATTCTTTTAACTCGTTTACCAATGCTTGTGATATGGCATCAGTCCCAACCGTCGTTACAAAGGTAACAGGGAGTTGCAATCTCGCTAGGTTCTCACAAATATTACGAGCAACACCGCCAAAAGAAACCGTTATTTCGCCGATATTCGAATCAAAAGGGCGAATCTTTTCAAAACTTTTTCCAAAATAATCAATATTGGAACCACCTATGATTAATATTTTTTTCATACTCATTCTCCTAAAAGTTTATCTGTATAATAATCTAAAATTTTCTTTTTTGAAAAATCACGGAGCAAAAAGACTTTGCTGGCTACAAGCGCTAATTCTTCTAATGTCGTTTCTTTTCCTTTTAGCTCTGGTAAGGATAATAACAATGCATCTTTTGGAATCAACCCGATAATTTCCGAAGATATCACCTTTGCCTTTAGCTTTTTCGCTTCTTCACAAACAGAAAGAAATACCTGTAGTAGTGAAGTTTCATAATAATTTGTCAGGTTCATCGTTACCTGTACATGATTAACTTCTTTCAAAAATGCAGCTTTTGCCTGAACAAAAGGTAGACCACCACTACTGAATCTAATCTTACGGGCGATGATCTTGGCAATGGTTTTATCTGGAGTATCCAAATCAACATTATAAGCTATCAATGGCTTTCTTAATCCTATTGCTACGGCTCCTGCTTGAGGATGTGGCACAGGATCTCCAAAATCAGGGAACCAATTCCTGTCTTTCATTTTTTGTTTTAATCCTTCAAACTCCCCTCGACGAATATTAGGAAGCAATTTTCGTTCTTCTCTTGTTGCTGATTGGTTATACAAATAAACAGGAATCTTTGCTTTTTCACTAATGAGTTTGGCTAATTTAATCGCTGTTTCTTTACACTCCTCTTCCGTCGCATTTTTAATTGGTAAAATAGGAATTACATCTACTGCTCCCATACGTGGATGTTCTCCCCTTTGAACATTTAAATCGATTTTATTACTAGCAATCTTCGCGCTTTCTACCATACTCTCTACAACAACATCGATTTCACCGATAATTGTTACAACACTACGATGATAATCTTTATCCATTTCTAAAAAGCACAAAGAGATTCCTTCTCTTTGAAAAGGGGAAAGAATAGCTTCCATGACCGCTCTGTCTCGACCTTCAGAATAATTAGGAATAATCTCAATTATTTTCTTCATGTTTATCCCCCGCCTTGCTTACTATTAGTATAACAAAAAAAGAAAAAAAGAAAAAGAAAAAACGCCTTTTGATAAGATTAACTAAAGGCGTTATTAATTTTTATGATAATTTTTCTAAAAAACAATGTTGGTGAATAGGCGCTAACACAAAATATCCTTCTCCATGAGGAGCATTTATCGTCGAGCCTAATTTTTGACCTCTCATCTTCAAATATCCAATTACCATTTCCATACTCGAATCCATTTGAGACTGGTGGCATTTTAAAGCAGCTACTTGTTTCATAAAATCTTCATCGGTTAGGTCGATAACAGTATTGGCTCGATCGGTATAATAATACCCTAAAGTAATTCCTTGCGGCAACACTGTGCTTTCATCTATTTCTAAACCATGACGACGTGCCGAATTAGGATACATCGCTGCTACTAATGACCTTCTCGTCGCTTCCCCTACATTCAAATGATCTGGATGTGTTTCATTGGATAAGTTAGGATCGGGGCATAATATCAAATCTGGTTTTACTGCAATGATGATTCTTGATATATCCGATGACATTCTTGCTGTATCATAAATTCCACCATCAGGATAATCTAAAAAATAAACCTCTGCCACCCCCATTAGTTTGGCAGCAGCTAACGACTCTTCTTTTCTAATCTTAACTAAATCGGTAATCTTCACATGATAATCGCGGGTTCCACTACCTCCATCTGTACAAATTAAGTAAGTAACTTTATATCCTTTTCTAATTAAGCGACTAACAAATCCCCCCGCTCCTATTTCAATATCATCAGGATGCGGACCAACGACTAAAACATTTTTAAAACTTGCAAGCGAGGGTATCTCTAATGCTTTCTTGAACATTTCTTCCACACTACCTTCTCCTTTCAAAATATTTTTTTTATTAATCACATTATACCATAATTGATTTTAATTTGATTAATTTTATATCCACTATTATCGTTTTATAATATAATAAGCGAATTAATTAACATGCATCTACATAGTCTATACAAAAGATAATTTTTTATTGCAAGATTTAAAATTTACAATATATCAAAACCTTGAAGATAATGAAGAAATCTATCAAATTTTCTTATTTACAACCAGTAAAAAAAGCAGTCATCAAACACTGCTTTTTATTATATTTTTATATTTAAGTAACGATATAAGTTAGAAATAAATTTGCTGCAGTTAACACCGTTGACATTTGTCAGGAAAATAAATTCCGCCTTTAGACTAGGGATAAAGCCGACAATTGTGTTTGTTCCTATCGTTTCCCCGCAATGATAGATAATTGGTTTATCCTGATGAGTAACAATTCTAATCCCTAATCCATATTCGCTGTTTTTACCATTAGGAAGAATATTGGGAATAAACATTTGTTCACTTAACTTATCTTTTTGAAGGAAATCTAGCCAGTGAATCAAGTCGTTCACCGAAGAATAAAGTCCTCCATCACCAATCGTTGCACTACACCAATATTGATCGCTTACTATCAGTTCATTATTTATTATTTTATGACCATAAGCTCTATTAACAACATCAGTTATCCCCTCATAATTCACAAAGGAATTCAACATATGGGCTGGAGTAAAAATCTTTTCTGTTATATATTGATCTAGTTTAATCTTTGATACTTTTTCAATAATCAAACCCAATAATACATAAGCGGTATTACTATAGCGATATTGTTCACCTACCGAAAAATAGAGTGATTCTTGAGTTTTAATGTATTCCAAAACATCAGCATCGACGATTTGTTCTTCGGTATGAGGCATATCTTCATAATCTTTTATCCCTGAGGTAT
>ERZ795049.2899-NODE-2899-length-19018-cov-6.855666_pt1 | contig 19018 bp, 14 predicted proteins | sample MGYA00375133_ERZ795049 | MGnify/ENA primary metagenome ERZ795049 (study PRJEB30178, sample SAMN05720147) | activated sludge metagenome | isolation source: anaerobic digester from wastewater treatment plant | place: Japan | collected 2015-04-20 ...
GGTATACCCATAGTGCGATGCGTCCACAGGACGATCCGGCAACTTGGTCCCTTCCGCGTTGACCTCGGGCTTGCCCCTCGCGGGGCCGACGAGCACTCGGAGGTCATCCGGCACATCCCTGTTTCGGCCAAGCATGTTGGGTATGCCAATAGGGGTATCCATTCTGGTGGAATGCGTGTCCACAAATTCCTTGCCGAGGATCTCAGCACCAGCGCGGTAGGCCATGGCCTCGCCGTCACAGGTCAACTGGACGATTGGCGGATACCCGGCCGGCTTGAAGCCGCAAGCGCCAGCGCAGATGATGGTTGCTTTCGCGATAAAGGTATACAGGCCATCACTGTCGAGGGGGAAACCTATCGCGCCAACGATCCTTCCGCCTTGCTTCAACAGCTCGGCAACCATGATTCTGTCGAGGATCCTGACCCCGCTCTTTTGTACCTGCCTCCTCAGGATTTGGGCATACTCGCCCTTGCTGCCATCGTCAATCTCCAGGCTGGCGGTTACTCCGGGAGGCACAGGGTACCTCATCGGTTGCCCGTCGTCACCTTCCTTGAAGCGCACTCCCCACGAGACCAAGTCCTGGTATCTGGCGTACGATTCCTTGATCGTAATCTCGGTCCAGTAGCGGTTGTTGACGTACTCACTGGTCTTGTTGATATAGTTCAGCCAGACATCCAGTTCATGGCCCCACTCCGGGTTGAAGGCCATGAAGCCTCTCGCATAGGGGGTCTGCCCCGACTTGCCGGCAAAGCCCTTGTCGACCAGGATCACCTCGGCGCCCTGCTCTCTGGCCTTGATGGCCGCAAAACAGCCGGCGATGCCCCCGCCAATGACAAGGACATCGGCGTGCAGTCTGTTCTCCCCGGTTGAAGCGTCCATTGGTCCTCTACCCCCAGCTCGTCAACAGTGGCGACGTCCTGATCGGCGAGATACGGACTGCGTCTTCAGGGCATTCCACAAGGCACCAGCAGCATACCATGCAGTCCTCAGGATACCTTACGACCGCCTTGTTGCTTTCCTGGTCCATTCTGATCACGTCTGCAGGACAGCTAATGACACATATCCCACAGCCTTTGCACAGTACGGGGTCGATTCGTTCGATAGCCATTCCGTTTGCCTCACTGAGCCCAGATTCCGCACTAAGCCTGTTTTCCGCACCCAGCAGAGGCGGTCAAGTCCGTCGCTTTGGCTTGGGCAAACAACCAGTCCCTGACCCCCTCGATGGCATAGGCGATCCGCCAGGTGTGCACGTGGTTGTTGCGACCATCGTCTGGCAGGCCTTCAGGCACAACCGTTCCTCTGCCCAGCACCGTGTACTTGATGGTGTTGCCTTCGGCAACCATCTTGCTCACCTCTACGGCGAATTCCTCCCGGGTTGCCCGACCGTTCCAGGTTGCCCGGCTGATTCTCGCGCCGGCTGCCTCCAGGGCGGCCATGCTGGCATTCATCCCAGGAAAAGCTCTCCGATCCCCTTCTGCGACAATGACCCACAGATTTGCCTCTGTCAATGAAGACATTCTGGTCGCGTCCCATTGCCCCGCAACCAAGAGCGCGGCTGCGAACATGTCGGGATATCGAATGAGCATCTCAATCGAGGCCATACATCCCATGGATTGGCCGGTCGCATACACGCGGTTCCTGTCGATGCTATATCGACTCACGAGGGCCCTTACGAGGTCTACTGTGGCACCCAGCTCGCGGGTTGCTTCGGAATTGTCATTCACGATTACGGTAGCATACTGCGGGGCAAGCACGAAGCATTCGTGCTTGGCCTGTTCTGATGGGGTTGCCCAGATGATGGCCCCGATGCCTTGCATCAGAGTCATCCGCGTATCGCTGCTGATTGCTCCTGCATCGTGAATAAACAAGACCAGAGGATACGGCTTGCTCGCGTCATAGCTCCTGGGGATGTACAGATTGTACTTGAGCGTTATCCCCGTGTCGGGATCGGTGAATTCGGATTGTCGAAAGCCTTCGACCGCGAGGTTGATTGCCCTGACACTCTCATCACACTGCATATGCTTCACCTTTCTTGGAATCCAACGAGCCCTTACAGGCCATTGATTTCCCTCACTCTGCAGCAAGCAACAAAGTGGTTTGGCAGTACTTCCTCGAGTTGCTGCGGTCGGTGACACTTCTCGGACTCATATTTGCATCTCTTGGCAAAACGGCAATGGGGCTTGGGATTGATCGGAGAGACAATCTCGCCCTCAAGAATGATGCGTTCTTTCTTGTGGCGAGTATCGATAGTGGGGACCGCAGAAATGAGCGCCTGAGTGTAAGGATGCAGCGGGCGCCTGAACAGCTCTTTGGAGGGGCTTGTCTCGACCAGTTGGCCCAAGTACATCACACAGATGTCGTCGGAAATATGGCGCACAACAGACAGGTCGTGCGTGACGAACATGTAGGTCAGACCGTACTGATCCTGAAGGTCCTGAAGGAGATTCAGGACTTGCGCCTGAATAGAGACATCCAGAGCAGAAACCGGTTCATCGCAGACGATGAACTTGGGGTTGAGTGCCAGTGCCCGAGCAATGCCGACCCTCTGCCTTCTGCCGCCATCCAACTCATGCGGGTACGACAATCGGAGGCGCTGGTCAATCCCAACCATGGCCATCAGACGCTCTGCTTCCTCCTGCCCTTCCTTCCTGGTAAAGCGGCCGGAGATAATCAGGGGTTCCATGATCGTCTGTTCCACGGTCATCCTGGGATTCAGCGAGGAGTACGGATCCTGGAAGATGATCTTCATGTCTTCTCGCAGTCTTCTCAACCTGCGCGAATTCACAGTGGTAACGTTTTCGCCCCCAAAGTAGATTGATCCACCGGTGCTGTCAAGCAGATGGATGATCACACGCCCCAGCGTCGACTTGCCGCAGCCAGATTCACCGACGATGCCCATCGTCTTGCCTTGCTCGATCGAGAAGGATACATCGTCGACGGCGTGCAGCAGCCCTCTCGGGGTCTCAAAGTACTTCTTTAGGTTCCTTGCTTCAACGAGTGCAGGCATGTCATCCCTCCCGGCTAGCAACCTGAATGCAGCGGCAGAAATGAGCCGGTTCAACCTCGCGCAGTGCGATCGTCCCACTTTTGCACTGCTCGGTCGCGAGCGGACAGCGAGGGCCGAAGTGGCAGCCCGTGGGCAAATTGGAGGGATCAGGCGGCAACCCAGCTATGGGATTCAGTCTCTTCTTCTCTTCATCCAGGGTGGGAACCGCTCCGAACAGTCCCACGGAATATGGATGTGCCGGGCGATCAAAGATCGCTTCTTTGCTGCCGAGCTCGACGATTTCGCCCGCATAGATTACGCCAAGGTCATCGCATACGTCGGCGACCACGCCAAGATTGTGCGAGATCATGATCATGGACGTGTTGAAATCCCTCTTCAGCTTGTTGATCATCTCCAGCACCTGCGCCTGGATGGTCACATCCAAGGCGGTCGTCGGTTCATCCGCAAGCAACAGCTCTGGGCTGCACGCGAGGGCCATGGCGATGACCACACGCTGTTTCATGCCGCCGGAGAACTGGTGGGGATACTCGCCAAAACGTTCGCCGGGTATGCCGACCATCTCCAGCATGTTGACAGCTCGCCTGTTGGCCTCACGCCAGGTGATGTTGTTGTGCAGCTTGATGACTTCGGCAATCTGATCGCCGACCTTCATGATCGGATTCAGCGCCGTCATCGGGTCCTGGAAGATCATGGATACCTTCCGGCCACGCACTCTACGCATGGCTCGTTCGCTGATCTTGAGAAGGTCTTCACCATCAAGACATATCTCCCCACTTTTGATCTTCGCCGGGGGATCCGGAAGGATGCGCATGATGGCCTTTGCGATCGATGTCTTGCCCGCGCCGGTTTCGCCGACCAACCCAAAGGTCTTGCCGCGTTCCAGGTCGAATGAGACCCCGTTGACTGCATGAACCACTTGGCCTTCAGCGGTGTATTCGACAACCAGGTCCCTCACCGCGAGAAAAGCACCACTCTGATGATCCATAATGCCACCCATCCCTATTTCTTGAGCTTCGGATCCAAGGCGTCGCGCAGGCCGTCGCCAAACATATTGAGCGCCAAGACAGCGAGCATAATAAAGATGCCCGGGAAGGTGACCATGTGAGGAGCGGTGCGAATAAGGCTTCGCCCCCCCGCGATCATCGAGCCCCATTCAGGCATGGGCGGCTGAACGCCGAGACCGATAAAGCTCAGCATGGCAGCTGCCAATATGACGTGACCGATCATCATGGTTGACGAAACCAGCACGGGAGAGAAGCTGTTCGGGAGTACGTGCCTGACAATGATCCGCGCCGTGCCGGCATTGATGGATGTGGCTGCTTCCAAGTACTCCTGTTGTCGGATGCTCAGAATCGCGGCCCGTAGCAAGCGGACGCTCATCGGAATGCTGCCGATGCAGAGCGCCAGCACGCTGTTGAAGAAGCCCGGACCCAATACGACAGAGACAGCGATCGCAAGCAGTATGTCGGGGATCGACGAAAGGATGTCTACCAGGCGCATGATGATGTCATCCACCAAGCCGCCAAAATAGCCGGCAAGTGAACCAAAGAACATGCCAACCGTTGTGCCGATCACAACCGCAAGGATCCCGATGCTCAGCGAGAAGCGGCTCCCCCAGATCACCCTGCTAAAGACGTCGCGTCCCAGCTCATCGGTGCCAAAAAGATGCTGCGCCGACGGGGCTGCACGTGTGTGCAGCAGGTCCTGTTTGTCATATGGGTATGGGGCGAGCAGCGGGGCGAAAACCGCGATAATCACCAGGAACAATGCCACAACAAGACCCAAGACAGCAGATGGATTCCTGGACAAGCGCCGGGCGACAACAACAGCCTGGCTTTGCCTCTTGACTCCGCTGGCTGTCATTTCTGCGGTTGCCACGTTAGGCATATTGCTTTCTCCTCTTCCTGCCCGCGAACTGCGCCTTGATGCGGGGATCGATGAAAGCATAGGCCAGGTCCACCAGCAACATGACGAGGGTGAAGGCCATTGCCAGGAAAATCACAGAGCTCTGGACGACCGCATAGTCCCGAGAGTTGATGCCACCTACCAGGTACATGCCGACGCCGGGGATGGAGAAGATCGATTCGATGACCACCGTGCCGGCAAGCATCCTGCCCATGCCGTTGCCGATAACGGTGATGACCGGCAGCAGCGCATTCGGGAGAGCGTGCCGCAGCAGGACTCTGAACTCAGACATGCCCTTCGCCCGCGCCGTGACGATGTAGTCAGAGCGGATGACTTCGAGCATGCTCGAGCGCGTCTGCCGGGCCTGGGTGGCAACCCCAACAAACCCATTGGCAACGACAGGGAGGACATAGTATTGCCATCCGCTGATGCCGTATGGGGGTAGCCAACCAAGCCTCACCGAGAAGAGAAGGACCAGCATCAGGGCAATCCAAAAGTTGGGCATGGAGATGCCAAACAGCGCAGTGAACATCGCGATGCGATCGATCCAGGTGTCCTGTTTGACAGCCGCGATAATGCCCAAGGGGATGCCCAAGAGTACCTGCATCGCTATGCAAAGCGCCGCGATGGTGAGCGTGCGCGGCAGACGGTGAAGCAGTTCCGTAGTGACAGGGGTATGATAGACCCAGGAATCGCCGAAATCGAAATGCAGGACGATACCCCCAACAAACCTGCCCAGGCGTACCAGGTAGGGATCATTCAAGCCCAGCGCTTGCCGCTTGGCTGCGATCTGCGCGTGCGTCGCCTCTGGGCCTAGCATCAAGGATACAGGCTCGCCGGGGATAGAGTACATGATCGTAAAGATCAGGATGGTCACCCCGATGATGACCGGGATCATCCAAAGCAGCCTCTTCAGTATGTATCTGCCCATTGATGAAGACCTCCCTCGTGGCCCTTGTCCGGTTCCCTGCCCGTGGTCGTCCGCCTTCTCCTTCGACAGTCCCGCCGGCCACAACAGTCGATGACGGCCCCCAACCCTGTTTTCCGCACTCAGCAGAGGCGGCGTGAGAGCGGCCTCTGCTGAGTGCGGGATCTGGGCTAACCTGTCCGGCAATAGGAGTTGCGCCGTGCGCATATCATACCACACCGACCAGTTTTGTCAGATGTCTGCAACAACGATGCGGCACTGCCATCACGCGCGATGATTTGAAAGCTCAAGCAGTGCCGCATCGTGTTTAGCTTTGCCTGCCGTCAAAGCAAGCCAGACGGCTCAATCCTACTTAAAGTCGGGGGCATACTCGCAGGCGCCAGGGATGATCTGGCCTCTGCCATCCCTCACGACCTTGGTGATGCCGGCGACACCTACAACGTTGTTAAAGTAGGAGAGCATCCCATAGGCATAGACCTGTTCCTTCTGATACTGCTGGAAGGCATCGAGCTTCTCTGGGGTAAAGCCGCTGAGCTGGCTCGCCGCATCCAAAAGCTCCTGTAGCTGATTGTCCAGGAAAAAGTTAGAGGTCTTGCCGTTATTCCGAGTCTGATCATAGACAAGCTTCCAGGGGTTGATGATAAAGTCTCCGCCTGCGGCCGCATCAATCAACAGATCATACGCTTTGGGGTCCGGCTTTAGCTGATTGTACACGGTCGGCTCCACCTGGCTGATCTCCACTTTGATCCCGAGTTCTTTGAGCTGGCTCTGGATGACCTGGGCCATCAGCCCCGACTTGGGATCGTTCTGGGCCAACAACTTGACAGTCAGGTCGCCCGGCTTGTAGCCGGCGGCAGCCAACAGCCCCTGAGCCTTGGCCAGATCATAGTCGTAGTAGGGTTCAGTGTCCCATTTGGCCTGATAGCCGCCGAAGTTGCTGTTGCCAATGGTATGGGTCGCTGCACAAGCCCCTGGCGCTACGGCATTGCACATCGCCGTGGTATCGATCGCATACGCTACCGCCTGCCTCAACTCCTTCTTGGTAAAGGCATGCCCCTCAGAGCCGTTGAATGCCAGTAGTTGTGTCAGGTTGTCCTGGAATCCAAACACGGAGAACCCGGCTGCAGACCTAAAGCGGGCAATATCGTCTCCGGTCACAGACGCCGAGATGTGGGCTGAACCGGTTTCCAGGGCGATTGAGTGTTGAGCCGGTTCAGTGATGATCTGGAAGACGATCGTCTGAACGTTGGCCCGGCTGAGCTCGGGTGACAACGATGCATCCTTCTGCCAGTACTCAGCGCGTCTCTCGAACGTGAGGCTGGAGCCCGGGACATACTCCTTCAAGACGTAAGGGCTGCTTGTGATCGGCTTGGTGGCGAACTGGTCGGGGCTGGCTTCATAGGAGGCCCGGCTGACGATTGGGCACTCTGTGAGCAGCTTTTCCAGCTCACCTATCCCCAGCACTTTCTTGAACACAAACTGCACAGTATAGTCGCCCGTGGCCGTAACCGACTCGATGTCTCCCAGCGGACGAAGATTGCCCGCCGCCATGCCCGTGTTGTAGGACCAGGCGGCGTCTGCGGCCGTGATCTTGTTGCCGGCACTGTCGGCGACGTTATCGAAGAGCGTTACGACATACGTCTTGTCGCCGGTCTTCTCGACGCCCTTGGCGACAAAGGGGACCAGCTCGCCACCCATCTTGGTGACACCAAACAGGTACTCGTAGGTGGTCCGGAGGACGGCGATACGTCCCATGCTCATGCCGACGAACGGCGACAGGTCAGAAGGATCGGCGCCAATAGCCACGATGACCTTGGAAGCGATGCTGGGCGCAGCGCTGCTGGGCTGCGCCGGTGCAGTGGTGGCTTGCGCCGGCGCGCTGGTGGCGGGCTGCGCGGGTGCAGTGGTGGGCTGCGCGGGTGCAGGTGCACAAGCCGTCAGGGCTGCAAGCGTCATCGACAGGACTAGGAAGAACGCAACGACCTTTCTCGTTTCCATCTTGTTTCTCCTCTTGATGGTGTCTGTTCCGTTCGGGAGCTGCCGACACTGGATACGTTGTCCGCACCACATTCTGTGGACAAACCGGTTTCTCTCGCTGTCCATCCTCCTCTCAGTGGCTTCTGACACTGTCTCACGGCTGGCGGCACTGGAGTCGTTGCTCGCGTCACCTGTTGCGGACATAGCGAAGATCGTAACCAACGCTGGTGCCCTTGAAGACGGACACGCGCTTGAACTCGATCTGGTACAGGTGGAAATCCGCCGGGCCGATGTCGGGCAGCACCATCGGCCCCCCCTCAATACCCGACATGATGCGACGGTCGTTCTCCAAATACTCCTCTACCAGTGAGGCGGCGGCCATCACTCGCTCATGGCCGCCGCAGACGAAATCGAACTCTTCCCGGCGCTTCAGCAGCTTTTCCATATTCAGGGCGTGCTGCTCCACCGTGGGTTGCGGCTCATCCTGAATCCAGTAGAGCATGACACGGGCATCCACTTCATCGCCAGTGAACATGATGCGTTCTCTTCTGTCCAAGAAAGCGATGCTGCTCGGGGCATGAGCAGGGATCTCGATGACCTCGAGCATTCGATTGCCCAAGTCGATGGTATCGCCGTCCCCAACTACTGTGACCGGATAGGCGGTCGGGTACTTGGACGCATCCAGGCTCGCATACGGCGTCTTGGCGATTTCGAGCGCCTGTGCGCTCATGTACGCGCGAGCGAACCAGCCATTGCCGCCGGTATGGTCAAAGTGGCCATGCGTATTGGCCGCCATCGCCACAGGCCTGTCGGCCAGTGTCTGCGCGTACGCCTGAATGCTCTCCGTGGCGAATCCCGTGTCGATCACCACACCGCACGTGTCGCCAACAAGCAGATACGAGTTGCTGCCATCGCCCTGAATGAGCCAGGTATTCGCGCAAATCGGCCGAGAACGAAAGATAGCGTTGGCCACTGCAAGACACCTCCAACAACCTGCTTGCCCAGGAGTCACCTCCGGAAGAGTCTGGGGGCAAAGTCATACAAACTCTTGCGCCAGGTCTGCCATTCGTGCGAGGTGCCGGGGAACTCGACAAAGACGGACTCGATGCCGGCCTTGGCCAGTTCGGCCAGGTCTGCTTTCGTCGCGTTGTAGATGCCTTCCTCTGCGGTCCCTGCGCCCCACCAGAAGAGTCTCACTTGCTGTTTGAAGGCAGCCGCATCGGTGAACACGCCGCCAAACGACTGGGCGACATTGAACTCTGCGGCCGACATGGGCCGCCGGCTAAAGATGCCAAGATAGGAGAACGTGTCCAGGTTGGTCAGGCCGATATACAGCGTCTGCACGCTGCCCATCGACAGCCCCGCCATGGCGCGGTGTTCACGATCGGGGATGGTCCGGAAAGTGGCATCCACCATGGGGATCAGTTCTTTGACGGTCACTTGCGTCATTTCCGGCGGGGGCGGCGTGGAAGGGATATGGAGAAGTGGCTGGCCGGGCGTCGGGGCCTGGCCCCAATCCATGACAACGATCATCGGCTTGGCTTTGCCTTCCGCAATCAGATTATCCACGATGAAATTGGCGCGCCCTTGCTCCACCCAGCTTGTCTCATCCTCTCCGCCACCATGGCGAAGGATGAAGACCGGATAGCGCTGTTCCCGATTGTCATCGTAATCCGGCGGGGTATACACAAACGCCCGGCGCCAGGCCTCGGTTACCTTCGAGTAGTACCATTGCATGCGCACTTGTCCGTGAGGCACATCCTTGATGTCATAGAAATCAACCCCTGGCTCGGGCACCTCCACCCCACAGGCTTTTGCCCGACCGCCATAGCTCTTGGTGGCGGTGTCGTTGACGCGGACACCATCCACGACCAACCAGTAGGCATGCAGCCCGGGGACAGCCGGCGGCGTCGTCACGGTCCAGAGGCCATGCTCGTCCCTGGTCATGTCATAGGGTGCTTTCCCCAGGCCGTTGTAGCCATTGTTCTCGGGCTGGCCGTTCACCGGCTCGATCTGCACTCTTTGCGCCATGGGGGCCTTGAAGCGAAATGTGACTCGGCCATCCAAGTGCACATGCGGCGGGTACTTTTCGTCCTGCAAGTTGGAGGCTGCAGAGCTGGCACCATCTTGTACGTGCACCACTACTCTCCTTTGCCGTTTGCTTCGGGGCACGTGTGGCTTGGTCAATGGCAGACAAGTCTTACTTGCTGGCGCTGGATACGATCATCTCATCATACCAGCCATCATGGTACTTGAGAAATACATGCTGCAGCCGGAGACCAACCCTCTCGAACATCAAGTTCATTGTTCTGGCGTAGACTTGGTTGTTCACTGTAATCACATCGAGCCCCAGAGCGTCACAGGCATGGGCGATAGCATTCACAAAGTCCCTTCGCTTGAATACCACTCTTCCCGCTGCCTGTTCGGTGATTCTCAAGTCACCCTCTTGCGGTCGAAAGTACTTGCGATAGAGACCCAGACCCTGCTCAACATCGGTGCCGGCGAGCTCCAAATCGGCCCTCACCTGGTCCAGCCATCTGAGTCTCTTTTCGGCGACCGTTTCACTCATGATCTCATAGGCCGTGTCCAGGCCATATCGTTTCCCGACGGCAAGGACGAGCCGGTACATGTCGACTTCATAGTCATGCATGACGGCTCTGACGTCCTGCACGACCATATCACTGTGCGCGTTGGCGCGTTCTTGGATATCCCGCAAGACTTGGTCTCTGCCGTAGACCTTTTGCGTGTGCCATTTCGCGGTGCCCATCTGTGTATCCTCGTGCGCTTGTGCAGCGCAGCGCTCAGGAGGCTCCCTCGCTCTGCCTGCGCCTGGCCCGGGCTGGGCCGGCCCAGTTGCGACCTGCTGCGGCGCACCGGGCCAAGCCACAGACCGGCTATGCGTCAGCCCTAGATGACTTGCTGTTTGAAGAAACCCGTCAGCCCTGCCTCTGCAATCCGTTTCCTGGCCTTCTCCGGGTTATCCGGGAAGAAGCCGACGTCCTTCAGCCGGCGCAGATAGTGGCCGGCATGCGCGCTGACGAACGTGGTCGGCCCGCCATACTCGGTCTGCGCCGAATCCCTGAGGAACTGCTGGGTGAAGGCAATGATATCACCCGTCACCGTGGTCCGCGGCAGCTCGACCGGCTCCTGGCCCACGGCGGCCCGCACGGCGTTGAAACCAGCCAGGTACCCCGAGTTGATGCCGGGCTGAACGTCGACCATGTGCGCCTTGCTGCCGGCAGTGAACAAGTTGTCGAGCGGAGGGACGCGCAGACAGTCCTCGCAAAAGACCAGATCGTAGCCCAATGACCAGAGATTCTGGCCCCCTACGGGTGCCGCCAAGACGACGTTCTCGAACCCTGGGATTTCTCTCAGCTTCTCCAGGGGTATCGGGCTCGGCCCCGCGCCGCCGGCAAAAATGCCCCGATCCAGCAGCCGGAAACGGCCAACATCCGGCGCTACTCTCCAGCTCGTTTCCGGGTCTGCCGGATGGCCCATGCCGTCATTGCCGTCTTGCCCTCGAGTGCCCCAGCTCCACTCGGGGTCAACATCCCAATCGATGACCCCCCGAAACGGCACAAATATCTGGTGGTTCTCGTCCAGTTGCTGCTGCAGCTCTTTTGAGAGTGACCCCTTGTACAGATAGAGCCCGTTGTACTTGATGCCGGGCCTGCCATCCTTCTGGTGCATGCTCACTGTGGTCGCGCCGGCTTTGCCGCAAATATCCACCCGATTGCCGAAAGTGGCGCACTGCATCCAGGGGCACATCACGCAGCCGCCAACATCCGGGATGCAGTGATTCTGCCCCCCGGCCGAGCCGGTGGCATCGATGAACGCATCCCCCTCGACCCAGTCGCCGTTGGCGAGCTTGACCTTGATCACGCGGCTGCCTTCTTTGGCCACGTCGACCGCCCGGCTTCGCCAGCGGATCTCGACCCCCATCTTCTGCAACAGCTTGCGCAGGACGGGTTCCGCCGTCAGCACGTTGTAGACCCAGGAGTGCTTGGTCATCTCTTCCGAACCAGGCAAGCTATGATGGGGATAGTGCGACTTGCGATAGTTCTCAACATTGGGCAAACAGACCGCATCGAGGGCCTCGTTTACCTCGCCGGCCCCCATCTCCACAATCTCCAGATGCAGCGGATACCTGCCGCCCACGTCCATGCTGCCGGCGATGCGGCCGATACCCAAGAGCTGATCCTGTCTTTCCAGCAGGATAACCTCGGCGCCCGCCTTGCGCGCCCCCACCGCAGCGGCTATGCCCGCACAGCCTCCCCCAACGACGACGACTCTGACCATCGAGGACTCCCCTTTCCGTTTCGCCCAGACCTGAGGCTCAATGCTCGATCACCACGACCGCCATGCTTGTTGGCGCTTGAGGGGCCGGGAACGGCGGGCCTTGTGCTTCGCAGAGGACCGGAAGCAAAGCTTGGAGGCTTTCTGGCGGCTGGTAGGTCGGCCGGCGGCGGGGAGGTTGGCGAAGGTTTGGGACTCTCGCCAGGTTCCCCGCCCGTTCCCCCGCGCTCCTGGTAGCCGCCCCTATTGTACGGTAGAAACGGACGACCGTCTATCCCCATTCCGGCGGATTCTAGACTGTATGCACAATCGTTACTGTGCTGCGAAAGGACCGGTACAGCGGATGGAGTAGCTTGCCAAGTTGCCCAACAGTGAGTATAATCTCCGTGTTGGGCAACTTGTGGGGGCGCCTATGCGCAGAGACAGCAAACCTCTTGTCCGCAACGATCTGTTGGTCGCCGATGGCCCTGCCGGCTGCGCGGCCAATCCGGTGCGGGTCGGGCATGAGTCCTGGTATGCCTGGCTTACCGGCCAAAGCACATTCATCTACGAAGGCGGCACGGGGCGCTTCACCGCTCGCCTCGAACACCGTCGCGGCATCGGCTATTGGTATGGCTACCGGCGGCGCAACGGGAAACTGGCCAAGACCTATCTGGGCAAGTCAGGAGAGTTGACGCCGGAACGCCTCGAGCAGGCCGGCGCCTTCCTCGCAGGGCAGATTCCGTTGCGGCGACTGATGAGCGATGGCCATCCCACCGGGTTGCTCGCGGCGCCGAGCCCAACGGATACCGCTGCCGCGTCCTTGGGTGAGATGACTTCCCTGCCCCTGACCAAGGTCAAGCCGCCCGCCTTGCCGGAAAAGCTCGTCGCGCGTGCGCGGCTCACCCAGCGCATCGACAGGCCGGTGACCTTCGTCAACGCCCCCAGTGGCTTCGGCAAGACCACGCTGCTGAACGAGTGGCGGCAGGGCTGCGGCATGCCGGTGGCATGGGTGGCCCTCAACGCAGACGATGATCATCCGCTGCGCTTCTGGTCTACGGTGGTGACAGCCTTGCAGACGGTTGACCCAAGCCTGGGCCAGAGCTGGCTGTCACAGCTCCACAGTTCCTCACCTTCGACCCTCTCCGAGATCGTCGTCAACCTGACGAACGATATCATCCGAGCGAGCGACGCGCCCAACGCGCACCACCGCATCGGCCTGGTCTTGGACGACTATCACCACATCCAGCACCCGGGGATTCACACCTCCCTCCAGACCTGGCTGGAGCACATACCTCCAACACTCAAACTGGTCGTGGCCAGCAGCACCAAGCCGCCTCTGGTCCTGGGCTATCTGCAGGCTAGAGGGATGGTGGTAGAGCTGGGGGCCGACGACCTGCGCTTCACCCTGGAAGAGGGGACCGAGTTCTTGCAGCAGCACTCGCCAGGGCGACACCTGGTCTATGGCGACATGCAGACACTGGTCAAGCGCACGGAGGGCTGGATAACCGGCCTTGTGCTGGCGACCTGCGTGCTGGCGCAACAGGGGAAGCGCTCCAGCTTTATGGAGGCCTTCACAGGCGCGCACAGCTTGCTCCGCGAGTTCTTTGCCACAAGCGTCCTGCAGAGGCAAGCGCCAGCGGTACAGACGTTCCTCCTCAAGACATCGATCCTGAGACATCTCACAGCGCCCTTGTGCGACGCCGTCACCGGCCAGAGAGGCGCTGCCGGCATGCTGGCGCGCTTGTGGGAGGAAAGGCTCTTCCTTGAACGGTTGGAGGAGGCGAACTGGTACCGCTATCATGACTTGTTCCGCGAGACGCTCTGTGCACAGTTGCAGGAGCAGTGCCCCGCCGAAATCCCGCGCCTGCATCGCCAGGCGGCACAGTGGTACCAGGCACAGAACGCCCCGGCAGATGCGGTATGTCATCTGCTGGCCATCGAAGCATGGGAAGAAGCCGCGGTCTTGCTCGAAAGCGTGGCGTTGCGCGAGCTGGAGCACCTCGGAGAGGATTCTCGCCTGCTGCATTGGTTGCAGCACCTGCCGGAGGCCGTGGTGCAGCAGCACAGGGCGTTGCTTGCGCTGTATGTCCGGCTGGCAGGCATAGCACTGCCGTCGACCGCGGTGGAGAGCCTTCTGGCGCGCACGGAGCTGAGCATGGCCGCCAGATCGCCGCTGGAGAAGCCCGGCACCGTGCCAGAGACACACTCGCAGGTGCAGCGAATCTGCCGCCCCTGGGCACGGAGTGGCCAGGAGGCCGCCGAGTTGCCGGCAGGTGGAGCCGATGACTCCGTCTGGCCGATGCTGAACGGCATGCTGCAGTGCTACCGCGACTACCGCCGCGATGTGATCGGGGCAGAAACAGAAGCAACGGCGGCGTACCAAACTGCACAGGAAAGGGGGCATCTCTACACCATTCTGGTGGCAGGGGGAGGCTGCGCCAACCTGGCGTTCTCGCAAGGCCATCTGCGGCGAAGCGAACAGATCGCCAACCAGGTCCTGCGACAGGCACTGGAATTGCGCGGCAGGCTTCCAGAGCCAGCGAGCATCGCCCTGACCGCCTTGAGCGGCGTCTACTTTATGCGCAGTCAATTGACGCAGGCACATCAGCTCTTGGTCCGCGCCACGGAGGTAAATCCGAACCCTACCGGCAGCAATGAACTGGTCACGGTCGCGGTTCTGCGCGCCAAGATCCAGTCGGCGCAGGGAGATAACGAAGCGGCCTTTGCCACCATCCAGGCTGTACGGGAGCTCCACGCCCAACGCCCTTCCAGCATCTGGCTCGATCAGGATCTGGCAGCGTATCAGGCGCTGTTCTGCCTGCGACAGCGGGATTTCGCCGCCGCTGAGCGGTTCCTGAGCGAAGGAGGGGAGACCGAGGAAAACGCGTTCTCGGCACTTGCTCGCGCAGAGATCCTCATCGAGCAAGACAGAAACGTGGCCGCCGAAGACATCCTGAACCACCTCCTCGACAGATACCCTCATGGCTTCTACTCGTTGCCGATGATGCGGGCGCGCGTGATGCTGGCCATCGCCCTGTTCAATCAGCGCAGGGCACATCAGGCGCGCCGGGTCATGGCCGAAGCGGCGCGACGCGCCGCACCCGAGTTCTTCATCCGCCCGTTCCTGGATTACGCCCCCCAAGTTGCCCCCCTGCTCTCGCTCGTGCTCCATACTGCGAACCTTGATGCCGGTATCCAGTCTTTTCTCAGGGGGACCCTCACCAAGCTGGGACAGGCCAACGGCGCACAAGAGACCACACCCGCAGACGAACCGCCGGCATTGGCCATTGCCGCATCCATCACGCCGCGTGAACAAGAAGTGCTGCGCTTGCTGAGCGCCGGCCTGTCCAGCCGCGAGATCGCGGCCAGGCTCTTCATCTCTACCAGCACCGTCAAGACCCATTTGGAGAATATCTACCGCAAGCTTGGCGTGAACAGCCGGACGCAGGCCATCGCGCAGGCGCATGCGCTCAAGCTGGCGCAGCTATAGGCAGCGCCCCTCACGGCTGCGAGCATCAAGGCAGGCGTGCGGCGCACAAGATCGTGAAGATCACTGTCATTGGTGGAGGGTCAACCTGCACGCCCGAGTTGGTCAGCGGCTTCCTGGCGCGCGCTGGTTCCCTTCCCCTGAGCGAGTTGTGCTTGATGGACATCGACGCCGCACGGCTGGCCATCGTGGGCGGTCTCGCCCAGCGCATGGTGGCCGCCCAAGGCAACCCGTCCCGTGTAGTCCTGTCGCACGACCAGCGCGCGGCCATCGAGGGCGCGGCCTATGTCATCGCCCAATTGCGCGCCGGCGGCATGGCTGCCTCGCGCGCCGACGAGTACCTGGGGCAGAGACACGGGCTCGTCAACGACACCGGCGAGACGCACGTGGTCAATGCGCCCCATGGTGGCGCGGTGCCAGGCTGGCCGCAGGATTGGGTTCTGGAGCTGCCCTGCCGCGTTGACCGTGACGGCATCCATCCTCCGCCTGCGGAGCCGCTTCCCGCAGTATGCTTTGGCCTGTTGGCACAGGTCGAGGCGTATGAGCTGCTGGCGGCCGAGGCCGCGGTGACCGGGAGCCAGCGCGCTGCCTACCAGGCCCTCCTCGCACATCCGCCCCCTGGCCTCCAGGCGTCGATCGAGGCGGTCAACGATGGTGCCTTGGGCCTGCTGCAGGTGCGGCCGCAGGCTGGGGCGTGGCCGTGGGCGAGGCAGCGGGCGCGAGCGAGCTCGTGTTCAAAACGCTGCAGACCATCGCTCACGAATGGATACGGCGCGGCCCACGCACGCAACTGACCCCAGCCTTTGTCAAGCGCGCCGGGCTGCGCAGCATCGAGGAGCTCCTCGAGGGCCTGACCTCAGGCAAGGTCGAGGTACACGCCGATGCGGCGCCACTGGTGTTCCAGGTAGCCGCACAGGGCGATTCCGTCGCCCTGGAGATCATCCGCTGGGCGAGCTGGCCTGCGCCGTCATCCGCCAGCTCGAGTTTGCCGAGCTCGCCTTTGACGTGGTGCTCATCGGCAGCATGTTCGATGGCGGCCCGGCGCTCATCGAGCCGATGCGTCAGACGATTCATGCCCTTGCGCTGCGGGCGCGCCTGGTGCGGTTGACGGCCCCGCCGGTCATTGGCGCCGTCCTTCTGGGCATGCAGCAGGCCGGCCTAGAACATCGGTCAAGTATTCCTGCGAAGGCCCCCAGACGGCCGAATCATCGCCCTCCGACGCCCACGAAGCCGCCTGCGGCGGCCAAGGGGGGCTAGGCTACGTCGTCTATGCGAATACTTGACCGATGTTCTAGCTGCCTGCGAGCGGCGCGAGGCACTCATCCGTTCCGCGCGGCAGCTCCTGCCAGCCTGACTCCGCGCAGCCCGCTGCCACGGCATGCAGATTGCTGATGCCCGTGGCAGTGGGCGTGTGCGGGAGGTGCGCGCGATGTCCAAGTGGCGGGTGCTGCTGGCGCTGCTGGTGCTGCTCCTGGTGGTTGGGCAGCCCCTTTTCCGTCGTGGTGGCCTCGGCAGTTGGGTAAGCTTTGGCCGCGACGTGACTCTGGCCGCCGGCCAACGGCTCGACGGACACATGGTCGCCTTTGGCGGCAACGTCATTGTGGGGCCGGGGGCCGCGGTCCACGGCGATGTGCTCGCCCTCGGCGGCGGCATCTCCATCGCCGGCCAGGTCGACGGGCAAGCCTTTGCGCCCAGCGGCGACATTACGCTGGCCGAGACGGCGCGGGTGGCGGGCGACGTTCTGGCCTCTGGCGGTGTGCTGCGGCGGGCCGGCGCCGTGGTCCACGGCGAGGTCATGGGCGGCCGCGGCAGCCCTCAGGCGCCCCTCCTCAGCCGCTGGCGCGAACGCTGCCTGCTCTCGCTGCCGAGCTTTTGGTTCGGCTGGCCGTGGGGCATCGGCATGGCCGGCAACCTCTTCGTCTGGGCGCTGCAAGTGCTCCTGGGGAGCCTCGTCGTCGTGGCGTTGGGCCTGCTCGTGCTCACTATCGCCCCCGGCCCGGCCGAGCGCGCCAGCCACGCCCTGCGCCGCCACCCCTGGCAGAGCGTGGCCGCCGGGCTGCTGGCCTGGCTTGTCGCTGTCGTCGGCGTGCCGCTCCTGGCCTCAACCGTCATCGGCATTCCACTTGCGGCCGCTATCGTCATCGCCCTGGCGGCCGGCCTGCTCTTTGCCTGGCTGCCGGCCGGCCTCGCCGTGGGCCAGCAGGCGCTCACCGGCCGGCGCGGCGGCCACGAGCCGCTCCTCGCCGCCACCGTGGGCCTCGCCATCCTGGCCACGCTCACCAGCATCCCCTGCGTCGGCTTTATCGTCATTGGCGCCATCGGCGTATGGGGCCTCGGCGCAGTCGTCGTGACGCGCTTTGGCACCACGCCCTACCGCGAGCGCTCATCTATCTAGCGGCTCAGCGCAACGGTCTTCGGCTGCGACGCCCACAAGGGGCTAGGCTACGGCCCATCAAGACCATCACAGGGCTGCGACGCCCACAAGCGGCTAGGCTACGGCCCATCAAGACCATTACAGCGCCCTCCGCGCCTCTGCGGTGGATGTCCTCGTCTGCTTGAGGCGAAGCTTCGCTAGTTCTTGCTGACGTACAGCATCTGCGCCGGGCGGGCGAAGGCAATCCCCTCCTCGGCAAAGCGCCGAAAGATGGCCAGGTTGATGGCCTGCTGCGTATCCATATAGGCGGCATAGTCGGGCGTGCGCATATAGTAGACCGTCTCGAAGAGCAGCGCCAAATCGCCGTACGCCTGAAAATGCGCGCGATCGAAACGCGCCAGCGGCTGCGCCTCGATGATCTCCCTGATCAGCGCCGGGATGCGCTCGAGCTTGTCATACGGCGTCTCGTAGGTGACGCCGATGGTAAAGGCGATGCGCCGCTCCTGCATGCGCCGATAGTTGCGGATGCGGCTGCTCAGCAGGTCGTTGTTCGAAATGATCAGTTGCTCGCCCGAGAGGCTGCGCAGCCGCGTGGTCTTGAGCCCAATCTGCTCCACGGTGCCCGAATAGTCGCCCACGACGATCGCATCGCCGATGACAAAGGGCCGGTCGAAGGCGATGGACAGCGACGCCAACAGATCGGCCAGAATGTTCTGCACCGCCAGGGCGACGGCAATGCCGCCCACCCCCAGGCTGGCGATGAGGCTCGTGACCTGGACGTTGGGCAGGTTGTCGAGCGCGAGGAGCGCGACGAGCGAATAGAGCGCCAGCCGCGCGAAAAAGCCCACCACGCGCATGGTGCCCACGCCTTCGCCGCCGCCGTGCTGCTTCTGGTAGCAGGCCAGCCAATGGTCGATCAGCGCATCGGCCCAGATGGCCAACTGCGCCAGCAGCCCAGCCAGCGCGAGGGCGCCGCTCCAGGCGGCCACCTCGGGCGGCAGCGTGAGCACCAGCGACCCCGCATAGACCGCCAGCACGGCCAGCAGCCAGAAGCGCGTCCGC
>ERZ795049.2902-NODE-2902-length-19001-cov-57.584926_pt1 | contig 19001 bp, 13 predicted proteins | sample MGYA00375133_ERZ795049 | MGnify/ENA primary metagenome ERZ795049 (study PRJEB30178, sample SAMN05720147) | activated sludge metagenome | isolation source: anaerobic digester from wastewater treatment plant | place: Japan | collected 2015-04-20 ...
AAATTGAGAAGGTTGAGAAGGTTGAGAAGGTTGAGAGGGTTGAGAGGGTTGAGAAGGTTGAGAGGGTTGAGAAGGTTGAGATACATTAAAAGCCCGTAGGGCGAAACAACGATAGCGATGGTGGCGTAAGCCCCTCGTTAAAATGAAAGCCCCGACTTTTTCTTCTATTTTATATTTTTACCTTTCCTGGTTCACCAAAAGCCCCAAAAGGGCGACACAATAATGTAGATGGTGGCGTAAGCCCCTCGTAAAAAAAGGTTGAGAAGGTTGAAAAGGTTGAGATATATTAAAAGCCCGAAGGGCGAAACAATGATAGCGATGGTGGCGTAAGCCCCTCGTAAAAATGAAAGCCCCGACTTTTTCTTCTATTTTATATTTTTACCTTTCCTGGTTCCCTAAAAGCCCCAAAGGGCGACACAATAATGTAGAAGGCGGCGTAAGCCCCTCGTTAAAATGAAAGCCCCGACTTTTTTCTTTTTTCCTTTCCTTTTTACAAAAGCCCGAAGGGCGAAACAATGATAGCGATGGTGGCGTAAGCCCCTCGTAAAAATGAAAGCCCCGACTTTTTTTTATTTTATATTTTTACCTTTCCTGGTTCACCAAAAGCCCCAAAGGGCGAAACAATGATGTAGAAGGTGGCGTAAGCCCCTTGTAAAAAATGAGGAAATAATTCTGTCAAGTCCTATCTGCTCAATACGATAAGAAAGACAGATGTCTCTATAAACAATCAGATTGAAGCTGCGCTTACAATAATCGCAAGTCATAAAATGTTATGCGAAATCCATTTGAAAAAATCATGATATCGCAAGTCAGCAAAAACGCCGATTGGAAAAAATGGATGATCCGATTTGAAAAAATAAGTGAGAACGCAAACTTATAATAAGTTCAAATCATTTTGAGATTTAGATTGACAAGATAATAAAATGCAAAAGATAAGTAAAATATGAAATTGGCTGATGAATTATATCTTATAAAGATGCTTTTATGGATTATAACTCATTAACCGCAAAGGTTTTTAAGAAAGAGGTGATAAAATGTCTAAATCAGAATGTCCTATATGTAAAAACAATAATATTGCTTATGATAATCCAAGAATTAATTCCGATGGAGTTATTGTAATATGCCCAAATTGTGGTAAATATGAGATTTCTGGCAGTGACTTTGTTGCTATGGACAATAACAAGCAGGATAGAGAACTTTCTTTTGCTATAAGAACAAGATATGAAAGAGGCGAAGATGTATATATTACAACAGACCCAAATAATAGGAGTAAAGTATTAAGTGGTATAGAATTTCCTAATACTATTACTGAGAAGGCGGAATTGCTACTAAAAAAAGTGAAAAACAATGTTCAAAAAGAGTTTATGCTTACTCGTAGTAATAGTATTCAGTTTTTTATTGATGATAATGAAATAGATTTGGTCATTAAATATTTAGAAGGAGAGGAATGGTTTGAGATACATAGATTAGCCAGTGGAGAAGCTAACTTAGAATTAACCGGTAAAGGTATTAAATACGCAGATGAAATCATAAATCCAAATTATAAATCTGATCAAGTTTTTGTAGCAATGTCATTTAATCCGGAGTTGGATTCAGTATATTCACAAGCAATTCAAGCAGCTGTAAACGATTGTAAACTTAAACCATTAAGAATAGATGATGCAGATTTTAACGATGAGATTATTAAGAATGTTCTTGAACAGATTAACCGAAGTAGATTTGTCATAGCCGATTTTACCGATTATAGACCTGGGGTATATTTTGAAACGGGATATGCAGTAGGAAGAAAAATACCAGTAATATACAGCTGTCGTGATAGTGACAAAGACAAAATACACTTTGATATTAATCATAATAAGTTTATTTACTGGACTGACATAGAAGAATATAAAAAAGAACTGATAAAGCGTATAAAAAATACCGGACTAACTTATAGATAAGAGATTATTATGCTAAGAGAAGAAATATCTTTGTACGAATCACCTGCTGTTATTAAACACATTGAATTCTTACAAGATATTATATCAAGAATGGCAAATAATAGCGCTGCTTGTAAAACATGGGCTTTAACAATTATCACAGCATTAATTGCTCTATCAACAGTTATGCAGAGAATATCTATAATAATATGTATTATTCCAACCATAATGTTTTTTCTGCTTGATGCATACTACCTGGGATTGGAAAGACACTTTATTTGTTTACAAAAAGAATTTGTTAACAAATTAAAAAATAATACCATAGAGGTTGAAGATTTTTACCTTATCAAAGCTAAAAATTCAATTAAATCCAATCTGAAATTTATATATAACGGTATGCGCTCATTTTCAACTTCTTTTATCTATGCTACAATTATCATTGTAATAATTATTTTAGACCTTGTGGGATTATAATTATAAAAGGAGGTTATTATGTCCAAAAGACAAATATTCTATAGTTTCCACTTTGCTAATGATGCTATGAGGGTCCAACAAATAAGAAATATCGGAGCTTTAGAAGATAATAAACCTGTTTCAGAAAATCAATGGGAAGACATTAAAAGAAAGGGTGATGATGCTGTAAAAAGATGGATTGATGATAATATGAGGTATAGGTCTTGTGTTATTGTATTAATAGGAAAAGAAACTGCAGAAAGCAAATGGGTTCAATATGAAATACAAAAAGCATGGGAAGACAATAAGGGATTATTTGGTATATATATTCATAATTTAAAATGCCCAAAAAACGGAAAATGTCTTAAAGGTCCAAACCCTTTTGATCTGTTTGAATTTAGTGATGGTACGAAATTATCAAGTTTTATTACTTGTTATAATCCAAACCCTGAGGATGCATATTCCGATATTAGTACACATTTAGAATCTTGGGTTGAAAAGGCAATTGAAGAAGCAAATAACAGAAGGTAAAATTTAGCGCGTATATAACTATAATTATTTGCATAATTATAAATAAATAGAGCACAAAGCTATGAACAGGATTAAGGTGAAAGGTAGTTTCTCGGCGGAAGAACTGAAAGATAGGATGCTTTCCAGTAAAAATATTGCCGAAAAAAAGAGATGGCAGGCATTGTATTTGGCAAAAACAGGAAATTTTAACGCCAAAAAGATTACCGATATAATCGGGGTTTCGGTTTATACTATCAATAAGTGGGTATATAAATTTAATCATCAGGGTGCCGAAAGTATAAATAGTCACGCCAGAGGAGGAAATCGCAGATTTTTTTAAATTGGCAGGAAGAGGAAGAAATTTTAGCTGAATTGAAAAAATAAGTGGAAAAAGGTCTGCCTTTAACAGTTAAAAATATTAAAGCGGAGCTGGAAAAATACTGGGGCATACCGTTTCCAAGGATTTTCCTTATGATTTGCTTCACAGGCATAACTGGCAAAAAGCAGTTTACCACAGCAAAAAGACAAGGTAAAGCTATAAGGAACAATAGGTATATTGAGAAGTTAGCAACTTAATGCCAAATTAATAAAAGTGAATGACTAATTGATCCTTAGTATATTTGGTAGTTTGCTGTCTTATAATAAAGCTATTGGCTATCAAAGGTTATGCTACTCATGAAGCAAAAGATATTGCTTCCCTTTTCCATACTTAAAAACAGGACAATCTATAAATGGGTTCAACAATTTAGTCAGGGTGGGATAGATGGATTAGGAGATAAAACTAAAGGGCATCGCCAAGCCCTAATGAACGAAGAGCAGAATCGGATCTATGATACTCTTAAACATCTTAAGAATGCAGTTGTAGATTACTTTGATCTAATAGATTGTCAGCTCTTAACCAAACTATGTGCTTGCTCATATATATAATATTACAATGTGGAATCTGTATAATACTATTTAAAAAAGAGCTATGAAACGAACAGGATTCTAAGGTTTTTTTTAAAAAAAATAATAGGTAAGAGATAAATAGGACCTTTGGGACTTAGTTTTCGAAACAAGGGTTTTAGAATTGTAAGGATTTTGAAAAAAGTCCCCGCGGAATGATGGAAAAAATGCAACATTCTTTTGTTATTTACTAACTGGTTTGCATTATAATAAATCTCTGTCGGAGCTGTCCCGAAACTAACAGTTAGTTTTGAGACAGTAAATATAAGCCATTTTAAGGAACAATTTCCTCTTTAGGATATATCTTTGTATACCTGAAAATGGCAAAAAATGGACTTTTGGAAGGTTGTGAGACAACCCCTTGTTCTCCAATCTTACATAGTTTGCGCCGGGTTGAAACCCGTCGTTAATAGCTGTCGTTTCTACGGAACTTATTTTCACTCTGGTTTCTTTTCGCCGGGTTGAAACACATCGTTACAATATAGCTCTCGTTCATACGGAAATAATAATGTTTACTATAATGTTTATATCGCTTATCCGGATTTTTTATAGAATAAATTCAGTATGCTTTATTCCTTTTTATGTTCAACGATCTTTAATAATATCTTTATTTGCCCAACCTTTTTCATACCAAGTTTCCCCAGAAAAATTAGGCGTCAGGAAACAAGTAATGGCTAATGATTACCAAAGTATTAAATAGTAATAAAGCTGGTGTTTTTGGTGCTATAGAATTGATGGAGCAGAATTATTTCCTTAGATTTCGTGACCATAGTCAAAAAGTTCTTGACTAAATATTAGGGTAACAGGAGAGTGTAATTTATGTAAAATTAAATGTAAGGAAGGATGAATAAAATGATTCAAAATCTTCAACTAATCAGGAATCAAGCCCAGCTGAAAGAAATGGGTAGTCCGCTGAAATACAATATCTTGAAAGAATTGATTAAAGCCCCGGCAACTTGTCAGCAACTGGCAACTCTGTTTGGTTGCAGTAAACAAAAGATGCACTATAATTTAACGCAAATGCTTTCTCAAGGTTTACTAAAAATTGAAGACGAGGCAAATATCAATAACAAAGAGGTCTATTATAGAGCTACTGCTCGCAGTTATGTTTTGGATTTGGCAATTGGACTGGAAACCAGTGAAAAAATATTGGATAACCGCAATATTATTAACAGCATTTTAGAGCAGGAATATCGGATAAATTTGAATAATATTGCTGATAAACTGCTTGATGAAGCGCTGAAACTGACGAAGGGAATGCATTTGCTGATTACCACAGGCAAGTTTAATTTGCCTTTAGTGGAGAAATTATTACTGGAGGCAGGGAAAAGAGGAATTTATACTACTTTGATTTATCAGGACTTAGAACAATTGCAAGCAAGGGCGGAGCAGTATTCGTTAATTGCTTTTCAGGCGGATTATGAAAATTTTAACCATAAACTGAAAGAAGCGGATGTTTATTTGAACCTTAATGGTGAATCCCGAATTGTGGAAGTTACCGATCCGAAAAAAATTCAAATCCGTAACCGAATGCTGGAAAAAGGTCGTAAGATTATAAAGGAAAAGAATATCCGTTTGGCAATGATGCCTTCTCTTTTAAATGACACTCTTTCCGAACAGGCAATTGAAAGTGAAGTTCAGTTCTGGCGCGCTTTAGATATTGATTATCAGATGCTTAGCGATAAAACCCTGGCTTTATGCAGAAAGTTCGTTAACAAGAATTATGTGGAAATTGAAAACAAATCTGCCGCTTTCCGTTTTGCCATCAATAATATTTGGGCAGAATGCGGTTCTTTTGGCAAAGGTGAATTTCAGTCCCCTATTATTAACCTACCTGGTGGTGAAATTTTAATTATCCCCAAGCCGGGTTCAATGCAGGGAAAAATAATTGGTGACCGTGCTTATGCTTTGGGCGAAGAAATTTTGCATCCGGTAGTGGAAATCGTCAATAATGAAATAACCGGTTTTTCTGCAGAAAGCAATCAGCAGCAATTAGCCAAAGCCATTGAAACCGGTGGAAAAGATGGCAGAAAGGTTGCTCTCATCTGTTTGGGAACCAATGATAACATCCGTGGCGGCAATATAGATAATGCCTTGAAACATAAAAGCAGCGGATTTATAAGTATTTACTGGGGAAGCAATAAAGATATTGGTGGAGATATTGCCGGAAATATTGAATGGTTCATCCAGATTGAAAATCCCCAGCTTAACTTTCTTTAAGAAAAGAGGTCTATAATGAAAAAATCATTTTTACTGTGTCTCCTCATTTGCTGTTCTGCTTTTGCTTTTGGGCAATGGCATATAGATGAGGATTTTGAGGGTATTACAACCCTTCCTGCTGGTTGGACAGTTTATGATGACGGCGATGGAATGACTTGGCGTAATTTGGAAAATGCCAGTCACGCACATTCTGGAACGCGTTTTGCCTTTGCGGATAACTATTTTCCCAATCAAAATTGCGATTGGCTGATTACTCCCCAATTGCATATTGCCAATGGAGATTCGCTGAAATTCTACACCCGTGCCTGGTTTGACACTGAGAACTTGCAGGTTTATGTTTCAACAACCGGCAATGCCATCAGCAATTTCAACACTCAAATATTGAATTTACAGGGCTTGGGAACTGCTTTTCAATATGCAAGTTATAATCTTTCCGCTTATGCGGGACAGAATATTTACATCGGATTTAAATGGCAGTGTGTTACTTATGGAATTATTGTGGATGATGTGAAAATAGGTCAGCCCGTAATTGTAACTCCCGAATTGAACCTGCCTGAGAGTATTACTTTCTGGCAGGGAGAAACCATAACCGTAGATTTTGCTCCCTATATTGTAGCTACGGATATAAACAATATTCAGCTTACCTGGCAAACTCCTGAGCATATAAGTATTTCTGCCACAGGTTTAGCTCTAACTTTTAGCAGTGATAACTGGAACGGAACGGAAAATATCACTTTTACCCTAACGGATAATATAACCGGTTTAACAGCTACGGATACTATCCAGATAATTGTGCATCCGATTCCAACTGTAGATATGGCATTGCAAACAATTTTATCTCCTCAAAACAATGAATATGTAAACTCTGCTTTTTCTCCCGTGGTGGTAGTAAAGAATAATGGTCAAATATTGTGGGAAGACCAGCTGGAGGTCTGTTTCAAGGTATATAACAGCCAGAATGTTCTTGTAGAAAGTGTGGCTTCCTATTTTAATCCTGTTTTACAGCCGGAAGCAACTTTTGAAGCTGTCTTTCCCCCTCTCAGTATTAGTTCCGAAGGTGTTTATACCGGAACTTTTCAGATTAACATCAGCGATAACAATCCCACTAATGATACAATCAGCTGTGTATTCAATGTTATTTTAAGAGTAAATACAGGCGGACCCGATGCTTTTGGTTATCGCTATATAGATAGCACATCAGAAAACGGTCCTGATTTCAATTGGATTGATATTAGTGCTACCGGCACTTCTACAATTATGTATGGAGTGAATGCCTTTAACGGCGACGATAACTTTTCCGAACCCATTCCCCTTGGCTTTAATTTTCCCTTCTATGGTATTAGCTACTCTACCGCTTATGTAGATATTAACGGAGAAATATTATTGGCACCAAATACCTGGTATACAGAATATCCTGATAACGGTTGGGGAAACGATGGCAATATGTTTAACTATATGTATCCGATTCCAGGTTATTCTGCAATGCCAGGTTTGATAGCAGTTTACTGGGATGACCTGCATTGTGATCAAGGCACTGGAGATATCTATTTTCAAAGCTTTGGAGAAGAGCCCAATCGTTATTGCGTAATTCAATGGCATAATTTGAGGTTTCATGCTGGAACCGGTGTTTCCACTCTGCTGGATTTTGAAGTTATTCTGCAGGAAAACGGGGAAATAGTGATGCAATACAATTCTACAGCAACAGGACAAACAGGAGCAAATGTGCCTCACGATAATGGAAAAAGTGCTACCGTTGCCTTACAAAATGCCGATGCCACAATGGGAATTTGTTATTTGAGGGAAATTGTGCAAAATGGTAATTATCTGGGAGTTGAACCAGCGGGAAATTTACTTTTCAATGGATTAGCCCTGCGTTTTTATAGCGGTGAAGACACACAAGCGCCTTTTATTACACATTCTGCTCCGGGAAACACTTTTAATCAGTCACCTCTGATAACGGCAAGAATATTAGACCTTTCCGAGCTGAATAATGTAACTTTGCATTATAATTTGGGTGAGGGCTAGAATGCTTTGGAAGGTATGGCAACAGGTAATGGCAACTATGATTTTGCTTTGCCATTACTTCCTACAGGGCATACCTTTAGCTATTATTTTGCTGCTGCTGATGTCTGTGGCAATAGTTCTACTTTGCCTGCAGGAGCTCCAATAGAGGTCTTTCAATTCAAAATTCTACCTTCGGGAAATACTTCTGTCTTGCTTGCCTACAGCGGAAAGCAGGATTATCAAAATACCGAACTGCCAGTTTATATAGAACAGCTCAATAATGCCAATATTGCCTACGACATATATGATTGGGAAGAATTTGCCGAATATACAATTCCGAATGTCTATTCTACTATTCTGGCTTATGCCTGCACAGGAACAGCAAGTCCTGCTACCTTGTATTTATCACAGAAATTGATGGACTTTCTGAATTCCGGCACTATAGATAATCCTAAAAACCTGTTTTTCTCCTCCGATGGCTTTGCTTTCAGCCAATCGGGTACTCCTAATTCCCATCCTATGAAGCAATTGCTAAATGGTTATTTCCGAACTTTTGCTGTTTCTACAGGTGGTGGAGGCGGAACTAATGGTTTAGCAGGACCTGATGTTTTCAGCTATCAATCAGGCACAATTATGTGCACAACTTATTCTCCTGTGGGAACTATCGGCACAGAATACAGTGTTTATGCCAATAGCCCGGATTGTATTTTTGCCTATGATGAAGTTCCGGATTGGTATGCAGACCTTGTTCCCTATCCTGAAATCGGAGCGATGAATGCTTTTGTGTTTGAAGACGGACCTGTAGAAGGTCATGCCTATTTATATCACGGGGTTTGTGCTACTGCTGTGCAAACACCTATATTTAGGACTTTTTACTTTTCCTTTGATTTTTCCCAGCTGAATAATCCTGCTCAAAGAGAAGAACTGTTTGCCGATTTAATGGACTGGTTTGAGGTTTATCCTACTTCCATTAACGAAAATGAACTGCCGATTGTGCAAAGCAAACTTCAAACAAACTATCCGAATCCATTTAATCCCGCAACGATTATAGCTTTTACTCTGGCAAAAGCGGATAAAGTGGAAATAGTTATCTATAACCTAAAGGGACAAAAAGTAAAAACCCTGCTTTCCGATAATCTGCTTGCGGGTAACCATAGTATTGTTTGGGACGGTAAAGACGATAAAGGCAAAACTTTAAGCAGCGGAATTTATCTGGTGAAAATGAAAACCGGGAAAACCACAGACACCCGCAAAATCACGATGCTCAAATAAGGAGTAAAAAATGCCCAAGTATCTAATTCTAACTATGCTGCTGTTTTCTCTGTCTGTTCTCACAGCAGGAGATTACATTATTGGCACTGGGACAGGTAATCAGTATTATGTTCCTTTTTATGGCGGTAATAACTATGGCTGGAGCAGGTTCTTTTTCACGGCGGATGAATTATTAGCTGCCGGAATGACGGGAACCGTACAAATAACCAAAATCGGTTTTCAGCTCGTTTCTAACACCCTTGATAATTATATTACCAACGACCAACGGATTTATATCCGCGAGTTTTATGACGAAAATTATCCTTCCAATCCTCAATATATTAATCCCTCCTCTTATCCGGTTGCTTATCAAGGAACTATTTCCTGGACAAGTCCCGGTTGGGTTTTTATTCAGCTAACGACACCCTATTCTTATACTTATAACGGCGGGAGCCCTTTACCCAATGGAATTGAAATTCTCTGGGAAAATAGAGACGGCTCTTCTCAAAGCCCCTATCCGAAATTCGCTTATACTTCCACTGATGAAAATAGAGCCGCCTATAAATATAGCAATTCTTCTTTCCCAACCGGTTCCGGTACCAGATATAACAAAAGACCTAATGTCTGGTTTATTTCTCCTGCTACATCAGAGCCCAATCCGGCAGTTAATCCTATTCCGGCAAATTTGGCTACGGGAGTGGAGATAACTACAACCCTGAAATGGACCAGCGGAGGAGGTAATCCGGACGATTATCTTGTTTCCTTGTATAAAACCGATCCGCTAACATACATTGTAAATAATCAGGTAACTACCTCCACTACCTATAATTTACCTGTGCGTCTGGAATATAGTACAACTTACTACTGGAGAGTTATCCCCCGTAATAGTTTTGGATCAGCTATAGCTTGTCCTACCTGGAGTTTTACTACTATTCCAGACCCTTCAATAATGACTTATCCCTGGACGGAGAATTTTGACGGGAGCGAATTTCCTCCAACTGATGATTGGTTACGCAAAGGAGGTGATCTTGTTGACCCTATTCAATTGGGAGGAAATTCATTGTGGGAACAGGAAAATTGGCTGAATATTGCAGGAACGGATAAAGCAGCCAGAATCAATATTTGGGGCAATGTAAACGGTTGGCTGATCACACCTCAATTTCTGTTTAATGAAGATAGTGATTATCTTTACTTTGATTTGGCATTGCTGAAATATAATCAACTCCCGAATGGAACTCCTCCGGATACAACCGGTATTGATGATCGTTTTGCCGTTTTAATTTCCGACGGCTACACTTGGAGCACAGCCAATATTATGCGCGAATGGAATAATAGCGGTTCTCCTTATGTGTTAAATAATATTAGCCCTTGGGGAGAAAGGGTTTGTATTCCCTTAAACGGTTTAACCGGACATAAAAGAATTGCCTTTTTTGCCGGCTCTACAATTTCTAATGCCGATAACGATTTTATGATCAATAACCTTTATGTGGGTCCTTTAATTCCCGATACACCAGAAGTGCAAATTAGCCAAGTTGGAGATGATCTTTGTCTTCTAACCTGGAATGAAAGTTCAGGAGCTACCGGTTATGATATCTATGCTGCTGATTCACCTGAAGGTCCTTGGGAGCTAATTGCTTCCACAGCAGAGACGCAATTTGAGTTTACAGCCCAGGCAGCTAAAAAATTCTATCGGGTGAAAGCAATCGCAAGATAGAGTAAACGATATTCCAATCGTTTCTCTTAAAGTAAAAAAAGTGTAGGCGGAGGACACTGTTTCTCCGCAAAGTAATAAAACGCAACAGGAGGTTGACCTGGAGGTTAACCTCCTGTGTAGTTGACCGGGAGGTCAATTACCCGGTTGAAAACGGTGAAAGTTAAGTTGACAATTTGGCTTCCAATAAAAATCCTGTTCAAAGAAGAATAGCATTATACGGATTATTAGCACGATGATTGTTTTAAAGAATGTAACCTGCGGTTATCAGGATTTTCCTGTTTTGCAAGATATTTCCCTGCAAATTGAAAGCGGGGAATTTTGTGCTCTATTAGGTCCTAACGGAGCCGGGAAATCTACCTTACTTTATACCATTATGGGTTATTTGAAACCGTCAAAGGGTTTTATTTCCATATTCGGCAAGGAGATAGCAAGCGTAAAACACTCCTGGTTGGCAAAACAACTGGCTTTTGTGCCTCAAGAAACCAGGTCTGAATTTGACCATACAGTTCAGGAAACGGTTTTAATGGGTCGTTATCCTTATCTGGGTTTGTTGCAGTCCTATAGTTCCGAGGATTTTGATACCGTTGATTCTGTTTTGGAAGAGCTGAAACTATTGGAGCTGAAACACCGCTGGCTTTCTGAAATCAGCGGAGGTGAAAAACAGAGGGTTTTAATTGCCAGAGCATTAGTTCAGCAGACACCGTTTATTTTGCTGGACGAAAGTTTGTCCCAATTGGATATTAATTATCAGATAGAAATAATGAAACTGCTAAAAGCCATTCACAGCAAAGAAAATAAGACGGTTTTAATCGTTTCGCATAACTTAAACTTGGCAGCCAACTATGCTGAAAGGTTAATTTTCCTGAAAGAGGGCAAAATTCTTGCTGCGGGTAAACCGGAACTTTTAATGCAGAAAGAGACCCTGAAAGAGTTATTTACAATAGAATTGGATATAATGCAAAATCCGCATAGCGGACGCCCTAATATTATTTATCCTTGAGTGTTTTATTATGCAGGTTCTCCGTTTTTTTACCGTTTTCTTTATTCTGCTTGCCTTTTTTGCAATGCTAAATGGAATAAAAGTAACCGGAATTGTTACGGATGAAGAAAATAAACCCCTGGAAGCGGTTCGCCTGATTAGCGGAAAAAAAACCACCTTAAGTAAACAGAACGGCAATTTTACCATTGAAGTTACCGACTCTTTACAAGTAAGCCGTTTGGGCTATAAAAAGCAGGTGCTATCTATACAGGAAGTTATTGCTCTGCCTAAAACAGCTTCAGGAATACAGATTAGATTGCAAAGTGAACCGGTTCAGCTATCTACATACCGTGTTTTTGCTTATCTTAGTGAAGAAAATATTTCTCCTGCGGATGTTGTAACTTTGCCAATTGACCCCGATAAACATTATAGCAGTGCTTCAGAATTAATCTCGCAAACTGCTTCCTTTCAAGGTTCCGGTATTCAACTGAAAGGTGAAATAGCGGAAATAAACATTTTGGGAAATATTAGCAGACACACTTTAGTTTTGCTGGATGGAATTGCTATGAATACTTTAGGTGAGCCCTTTGATTTTTCCCGTTTGAATTTGGATAATGTAGAAAGCATAGAGGTCGTAAAAAATAATGCCAGTGTTTATGGAGGCGGTTCTGCTATTGGTGGAATAATAATGATTACTACTAAACAGGGTGCTGCTTTAAAAACAAATCTGGAAAGCAAAACGGAATTCGGTTCTTATGGCTATTTGCTGCAACAAATTTCCTTAAGCGGAATCAGTTCTCAAAATTCCTATCGTTTATGCCTAAATGCCTATAATGCAGATAACGATTTTCCTATTCCCAAAGGGGATTTGATTCCTGAGGATAGCGAAAACAAACGCAAAAACAACAGCAAACAGCAACTTTCTTTTTCGGGTGCGTATTCCACTCATCTATCTAAATTGCTGATGAGCATTTCTACCGATTATTTAACCTTTCAGAGAGAACTTCCCGGTCCCCTTAATTTTGCCGATTTATATTACAAGGCATTTTTAAAGGGTTCATCCCTGCGTCCGCAAATTCGGGTTTCTGCCAATTTCGGCAATTTTACCTGGCAAAGCAATAATTGGCTGCTGAAAGACGAAACGGTTTATGATAATACACAGTCACTAATTGAGGGCTTTTCCCAAAAATACAAGCAAAAAAATGATAACTACGGAATAAAACAATCTCTCAGCTATAATAAAAACTCTTTGCAGGCATCTTTATCCGGGGAATATGTGTATAACCGTTATCGCTATCAGGATTTAATTAACCCTAAACAAAGCAATATTGATTATACCAGAAATCAAGCAGCAGTTAGTTTAAAACTAAATCAGCAAAAGGAATTTGCCTGGCTGATTTTGAATAACGGTTTGGCGGGTCGTTATGATTACATTGATGGTGAAGATGAATTTAGCGGTCGTCTGGAATTGTCCCTGCGCAATTGGGGAACAAAATATCTGGAAACGGGAGCTACAATAGGCAATTCTTTTGCTCTGCCAACTCCTTATGACCTTTACTGGAAAGGGGATTCTCAAACCTTGGGTAATCCCAACCTCAAAAGTGAAAAAGCAACCGGCTATCAAATTTGGCTGAAAGGCAATATTCCCCAAGCAACTCTAAAGGCAACCTTGCACCAAAATACGATTAAAAACCTGATTCAATGGCGACAAGTGCAAATGTATGGTCCCGTTTGGAAGCCGATGAATATTGGTAGAGCGGAAATTCGTAATCTGGAGCTGGAAGGAAATTACCAACCGCTTAAAAAATTGGAACTTACGGCTTCAGCGGTTTTTACGAAAGCCAAGGATACTACCTATTATAGTTTTGCAGAAGCACCCAAACTTATGTACCGTCCCGAAACCCTCTATTCTTTAGCGGTTGATTATCAACCGGGAATCTTTCACTTTTGGACAAAATACAGCTACACAGGTAAACAATGGATTACCCCCGATAACTTAATAGACCCCATTTCTGCTTATGCTTTAGTAGATTGCGGAATAAGCTTGCATTGGCAAAAAGGCAACTGGAAATTTACCCCTGCTTTCACTGTCAAAAATCTTACCAACGAAAATTATATGGTGCACGCTTATGTGCCTGAACCGGGTAGAACTTTTTATGCCACTTTGCAACTGAACAGATAACTTCTTATCAGCAACTGCTTTATAGAAACTGAGGAAGATTTATGCATCTGACAACCGGGCACTACTTTAATATTTGCTATTAAGCGAAATGCTATATTTTTCCATAAGTTATTTGAGTAGATTATCATTGGGGAAAGTAGCTACAATATTTTTGGCTGGATGCAAGTTTTAGAAAAAATGGCTAGTAAAGGGTATAAGTACCCCCCTACCAGAGATTATAAATGGCACTAAGCAAAAACTGGTTAAAGCAAAAATAAATAATTATATCATCAGGTTTTATTGAGACAGGTAGAAATAATCAAAACCCTGAATAAATCTTCCAATCCGAATTGAATACCGATAAACCTATTCCTGTGATTCTTCCAATTATAGCTGACAATTATATGTATCTGAGAGAGAATACTTTTTACCTTTACCACCCGATTTTCCCTAAATGGTAAAATTTCGGGTTGATTTTTTTGTATTATCCTAATTTATTTACCTGTCAGCAGGCATTTATTACTTTAGTATAAACTGCTTATCAAATTCAAGCTTCTTTTTTTGCCCCTACTTGACAGCATAAATCAAGTGTTAATCTGGCCTTAATCAAGCGTTAATAATTAACGCTTGATTAAGGTCTGTTAAACGATAGATTATTAGCTTTAAGCAAGGAAAATAGGAAATATCAGATGAAAAAATATAGGATTGCCAAACCTAAAAATGCTTGACATTGCGCAATGTAGCATAAGAAAAAATGCATTATACTGACATCAGCATCGGAAAGGGTTTATAGGAGAAAGAATGCTTAACTAGTGGAAAAAAAATAGACAGAAATGAAAATATCTATTGACAAAAAAAGCGTGCTATTCTAACGTGACATTTATGAGGTACGAAGATGATGAATGATTTTAAGATTGATAAGTTGAGTGTGATCGGAAGAGCCGCGGAAGCTTATGCAACAGGAAAATTAACTGAGGTAAAACAAAGAGCGGAGAAGCTGTATTTAGGTAAACGCTATCCCTTTGTGATCAGTGCGGAATATCCCTACCCTCTGCATTTGTTCAGTCCGCGTCTGACAACCATGCTGGGAGGGGATGCCAATTATCCTGATGCCCAAGATGTATGGCAAGTTATTACTGCCAGAGAGAACATCATTAGGATGATTGCTATTACGAGTATCAATCGGACTGCAGCCGAAATCTTGGGACCTCAGTTTCAAGATCTTTATCCACAAGAAAGCATTGATGTTAAAAACCCCCGTAAACAGATGATTGGTTACATGATTAAGATCGTTATGGAGTGCTTTGGATACATTGTGTCTCGTGGCAGGATGCAGATCGATACAAACAGACCTGGTGCAGAGTCAAGCAACAGAAGAACAAATTACTTTAAATCGGCCACCCGATATACTAAGATGACCATATCTGATCGGGATGCCTTCCTGGATCAAATCAAGAATGAAGACATGAGGCGGCATTTTACGGCTATGACAGATCTGATCATTGAGGGAAGAACAGAATATCAGAAAGATTACCGCATAACCGATTTAACGAACTGGGATTCACTGTAGGGAGTAGACAAGATGAAGATAGATGGTATTGAACCGGTAGAAATTCTGCATAAGCTGATTGAACTGAAACCTATGAAACATGACTTTGATATGGAGGATGAGCCGGAAACTACTCAAAATGCCGTTCCTACAGCCATTGATGCCTCTAATGCAAAGTTGATTAACAAGCATATCCGGCAATTGATCAGGCATCCTCTGTTTGAAAGTTATTGTCTCTCCCAGCAGGATGTTATGGTGATAGCTGATCTTTGGCAGTTTCATCTTGAACTGCCAGGTAGGGGCAGTAGCTGGATAAGTATCTGCTCCTGTGCCAAGATAAGGCGTTATCAGGTGACTGAATGCCTGAAATACATTACCGGGCTCTTGGAGCGCAATATCATCTGCTTTGATGAGAAGATAGCCGGGAACTACTATCTCAATCCTATGATCCTGCAATCTGCCGAATATACACTCAGCAACGACATCATCCTCAGGATTATGGGACGAGATATAAGAGAAGACCTTGAACTGGTCATAAAAGAAAGTTGGCAGAATGATAAAGATTTCATAAGCGACCTGAGACTGGTTTTTGATCTCTGCTACAATAGCTTTGGTGAATTGGGTAGCAGGTCTCCGGTGCTGGAATATCCTATTCTCTCAGCTTGTTTGAACCTACTTAAAGATAGAATATTGGCTGCTCCTGATAACCTGGGAATAAAAGCCCTCGTGCGCCAAAATGACCTAAACGAAGACCAGTTGTTCATAGTACTTGTAGTTATGTATCACCAACTTTTTTGCGATGATAGGATTACTGAGGCAGATCTATCTCTATCCCTGGCTCCGGACCCCAGATTCAGGTGGCTACAGCAACAACTTCTTAGCGCTGATTCCGTCTTGATATCTTCTGGGCTTATCAGCAGAGAACAACGCTATCACCGAGCCCAGGTAAACACTTTAGGCATTCCGGATGAGATCTTGAAATCGCTTGGCTACAGCCCCAATACTTCTGATGGAGTAACGACGAAGATAAGTTCCTACTTTCAAAAGAGCCAGCCCAATCAGACCATTAATGATGTGATAATTCCTGCAGCGGATAAGCAATTGATTTCCCAGATTATCACTAAATGCAGGTCTGATAAACGCAGAGACCTGGAAAATTGGGGATTTAAGGAAGAAAGTAACAAACAAGGCGTAGTGCTGCTACTTTACGGCGCTCCGGGAACTGGTAAGACCTTTACAGCTGGTGCCATAGCCAATGAACTTCACAGAGATTTGCTATCTCTCAATGTACCAGAACTAAGAAACAAATACTACGGAGAGACCGAAAAGCTGATCAAGAAAGCTTTCTGCGAGATGCGGGAGATGGCTGCAAAGGACAGCAATGCGCCCGTATTCTTACTGAATGAAGCTGATCAACTGATCCATAAAAGAATAGCCAGCACTTCCACCTGCAGTACAATAGAGAACTCAATCCAGAGCATTATTCTGGAGGAGTTGGAGACCTTTCCCGGTATCCTTATCCTTACCACTAACCTTGAGACCAACCTGGATGAGGCCTTCTTTCGCCGCTTCGATCTCAAATTCAAATTCAAACTACCGGACCTTGACAGCAGAAGAAACCTGTGGAGAATGTATCTAAGGAAAGAGATTCCAGGATCAGAGGACATAGATGTGGAGTTGCTGGCACAAAGATACCAGTTTAGTGGCGCACAGATCGCTATGGTGGTGCAAAATGCCTGCATTGAAGCCATCACACGCAACGGAAAATCCAAGCGACTCTATCTTCAAGACCTGCTTAAATACGCAGATCTGGAAGAGCCGTGGGGAAATAAAGTAAATAAAAGTATAGGATTCTAAAAGGAGGAATCATGTTGTGTAAGTTTAACAACTTTTACCAACCCTTAAAGTCTTCACAAGAGTGGAGATATCTACTCAAAGACCCAAGTTTGCAATGGAAAGATGGCAAGTCAGCGAAGGAATTGGCCAAATATTGGGCAAATCACCAGGACATTCCTGCCGAGCTAAATCATCTTTTTAAAAATGAAGACATTAGTTTAGTTTTCTTATTCCCAGAGTACCAAGTTCCTATGCCAGCAGTTGGTGGAGATTCGCATAATGACCTGTATGTTTTGGCAACATCAAAGAACGGACTGATAGTCATTATGATCGAATCTAAAGCAGGAGAATCCTTTGGTAAGATTATTTCTGAATGGTACTTGCAGAAAGAACGAGGTAATAAAGACAAAGGTGTCAATGCCGCAAGTAGACTTAATAGTATGCTGCAAGAATTGGGACTTGGGAAATATGCGAGAGCTCCTTATGAAGAGATTGGAGATTACAGGTATCAGCTGTTTCACAGAACCCTGAGCGCATTAAGAGAAGCAAAAAGAGTAAAAGCAAATAGAGCGATAGTGCTTATTCAGTCTTTTGAAAATGATCCTCTCAGCCAAGAAGATTTTTTTAAATATGTTAGATTGTTTGTTGCACAGAAAAAAATGACATCAGGTTCATTGATTGGCCCTGTTGGGATTAGTGGTATTGATCTATATTTTACTTGGTTAGATTGTGAGAAAAGTAACCTTGTGATTGAGTAACGGTTTAATAGAATACCTTCAAATTGTCATGAGCTGCAGGTTATCATCCAGATTTGCTTATCCCGAAGAAAATTTCCGTTAGTGGTTATATGAGTTTTGTTCATTTACACACCCACAGCCAATACAGCTGGCTGGATGGGGCCTGCATCATTGACGATCTGGTGCAGAGAGCAGTGGAATTGAAAATGCCGGCAGTGGCTATCACGGACCGAAACAGCGTGGCAGGTGCTTCTCGTCTTTGGCATCAATGCATCAAAGCCGGAATAAAACCAATCATTGGACTGGAGATCGCAGTTTTGAACGACCCAGGAGATGGCAGGACTTTTTCCTTGATCATGCTTGCCAAGAATGGCTATGGTTACGAAAATCTTTGCCGGTTGATCACCTTGGCTAATGAACGCGATCCTGCTACTCTCAAAATAACTAAAAGCCAATTGGCAGAGCATGCGCAAGATCTGATTTGCCTCTCCTTCAGTGTAGTGGGCGAGTTATGTACCTTGCTGTTGGAAGGCAAAGACGATGAAGCTAAACAAATATCGGATTGGTATTATGATATCTTTGGCGAGGATTACTACTACGAAATTCAAAACCATGGCTTGCCCCAAGAAGCAGTAGCAATGAACAAGCTGTTGAATTTGGCTTATGAAACCAAGATACCTGTGGTGCTCACCAACGACTGTCACTATTTGGAGCGCAAGGATT
>ERZ795049.2904-NODE-2904-length-18977-cov-4.157541_pt1 | contig 18977 bp, 14 predicted proteins | sample MGYA00375133_ERZ795049 | MGnify/ENA primary metagenome ERZ795049 (study PRJEB30178, sample SAMN05720147) | activated sludge metagenome | isolation source: anaerobic digester from wastewater treatment plant | place: Japan | collected 2015-04-20 ...
ATCCGGGGGCATCTCGTCGAGCGAGTCGTAGGCATGCAGATTCCCGTCGCTATCGGCGACGGTGAACTGTTGGACCTCGAAGGATGTTATGCCCTGAGCGCGCATGCGGGCGATGTGCTCTTCCACGTTTTGGCGCAGAGCGGGCGGCATAGCGTCCAGCGAATCGTAGGCGCGATGGGCATAGCGAGGGGCGCTTGTCGTTACGACGCGTTGACCCGTGGGGCAGGCTCCTTGCAGGCCGGAATGCCACGCAACGCGTTGGGGAGGCGGGCAGGACAGGCCGGTCATGCCTTCGAGGTGACGCACGAATTCAGCGACGCGTTGCGGACTGCGCGTTGTGCCGGACATATCGCCGCGGCGATCGCAGCAGAATTCGAAAATGGCTCCGTCTGTGTGAAGCAGCGTCTGCCAATGCCATCCCACGAGCCGGCGCCCGCTTTTTCGCGACGTGCGAACTTCGCGTTCCAGGACATTCATGCCGGTCAGCGCGGACAGCGGGCAGACGCGCGTGTGCGGCGTGAACCGCCGGGCATGCACCACGAAACGGTCTTCTTCGCGTGCAATCCGGAGGCGTTGCCACAAGGCGCTGACGGGATGCAACGCGCCAAGCAAGACCAATAGGCCTGCGGCGATCTGTAGGGACCCTCGAAAAGCGGGGTCGTTGATCTCTTTCGCGGAATGCAGCAAAACGGCCGCAAGAATCATGACGAGCGCGGCAGGAAAAAGCCTCCGAACGTATGTGCGAAGCCCCGGCTGCGCCTCAATAGTCGCGGGGTTGGGGTAGCGAAGCCGCCAATCGCTGATGTCGTAATGATAGCGCTTCACGGCAATGGCAGACGCCCTCTGCATCACGTTTCCCCTCCCTGCGCCAAACGACGGACCCCATTGCGCACGCGATCCGCGCCCTTGAGCCCCGGTCGGACGTTTCCTTCATTTTGGGACGGGCGATTTCTTTGCTTGGATATGATACCACCTCGTGTCGACGCGCACGATGACAGGGGCCTCCAGGAGGTCCAGTAGATTGCGCAGGTCTTCGTCGTGCTCCATGAGACCGCGCACGACGGCCGAATCGCGCGCGACGGTTTTCGCCGGTTCCTGGGCGTATTCTTGTTGCACCCATGCGTTCTCCCGCAACACAAAAACGCGTTTGCCCGTCTGCTCTGTCTGCGGCGCGTTCAGCCCTCCTGCCCCACGCGAGGCCTTCCCTTCCTGTGCCCCTATCGTAAACGCCTCGATGTCGTGAATCGTTCCGTCCGTCTTTTCTCGCGAAACGATTTCCGGGTTGCTAGGGTGCGAGAGGGGGGCTTCCACGGCGACCGGCGACGCCGGCGGCGCAGACAAGGTCGTTGTCTGCGAGGCGGGAGGCTCTGGATCCGCTCGAACGGCAATTCCCGGCGGCGCTGACGCAGGGGGCGTTTTCGCGAATGCGGCGGTTGGCGGGGCGGTGGATGCGGCAAGCGAGTCTGCTTGAGTTTCGGCGCGGGGCGCGGGGGATCTGTCCGAAAAGAAAAAATTCTCATCCGATTTTTCCGTTTCCATGCGCGCGGCGCCGGCGTCTCCGGCGAGATGGTTTTCCGGCGATTGGGTCTGATAGGAGGAGGAATCGCGTGATTTCGTAGAGGCGGTCATGAAGCGATCCTCACGAGGTGCGTGGACGAAAAACCACACGCCGCTCACGACGAGCAACAGGGCCGCCGCCGCGAGACCCACCCGCGGAAACACGGTTTTGCGCCGCATTCGAAGGACCGGCGGCGCCGACTGCGACGCAATGGCCTCGCGCACGCTTGCCTCGAATGCCGGGGGCGCGGCATGGCGCGGCAATGCACGAAACAACTCGTCCACGCGCCGCAACGCTTCGAACTCGCGCAACTCCTCCGCCGATTCGGCCAGGCGCGCCTCGATGGCCGCGCGGCGTTCCGGGGACAGTTCCCCGTCGAGCAGCGGCGAGTAGTCCTCGCGCATATCGTCTGCTTCGTCGCTCATGTTCCCCTATGCCAGCGACAGGGCCCGTAGCCGTTCGCGCAGCATGGCGCGCGCCTGATTGAGACGCGATTTCACCGTGCCCGTCGGACACCCCATCGCTTCGGCGATCTCCTCGTAACTCATGTCCTCGTATATCCGCAATACGAAGGTCATCCTGCAGGGTTCCGGCAATTCATCCAGGCACCGCTGCAGGGTTTCCTCTAACTCATGGCTCATGGCCTGCCGCCGGGGCGTATCGGAACTCACCGCGCGCTTCGGCGACGGCTCGTCGGAAGATCTCGCCGAATCGAGCGGCGTGGCGCGGTCCCGACCTTTCCGTTTGCCGTCGCGCAACCAATTCTTCGCCAGGTTCGCCGCGATGCTATACAACCAAGTGTACACCTGGGCCGCGCCCCGGAACCCGTCGATGCCTCGGTAAGCCCGGAGGAACACCTCCTGGGCGACATCCAGCGCGTCCTCGTGGTTGCCTACGAACCGGTACGCTACATGATACACCCGATCCTTGTAACGCCGGACAAGCTCATCAAATGCGGCCGCATCGCCCTGCTGGCATTCCGCCACCAGGCCGGCATCCGTTTGTGTTCGCGTTTCTCGCAACCGTGCCACGAATTCCCGTTTCTCGTCGCAAGCCAGGGATCGCGCTTGCCCCTATAGTTGTCCGACACCAAAAAAGAGCGAAGGTTCGCCAAAATCGTTTTCGCCGGAACAAGGCGAAGGGCGGCGGACGCTTGATTATGGATGAGTCCACCTGCCGCATCAAGGCGTTCTTTTCCGCATTTCTCGCTGGGCGCTGCCAAAAACAGGGCGCTCACTTGCCTGGGAAAAACGAAATTTACTATACTGCAAGGGAAAAGCGCGACATTGCGCGACGAAGTGTCCGAAATTCTTCCTAGACGCAGGGGCCAGGTTGCCGCCGGGCTTTCTTCCGCCCGGTTTCTCAGAAGGCCTGAGCCCATCTATTTCAGCGTGTTGAAGGCCTTATAGGGCGGCAGGCGCCGTGCCTCGTTGGCCAACCGGGCAAATTCGAGCCGGAACAGGAGCCGCGTCCTTTTTTGGACGCAGATGCGCGAACCGGAGGAGATGCATCATGAAGCGAACCGAGTTCTACGAAGTGGCGGTAAAATCGGGATTTTACGGGATCGAAACGAGCGGACTTTCGGGCAAGAAGGACAATGTACGAAAATACTGGGAAGACACTTTCATTCGTGTGGCGGTTCGATCGGCGATTCAAGACCTGGTTGCGAGCCGGGAAGGACTCCGCATCATCGACTTAGGTTCGGGAAGCGGCGAGGGCTACGATCTATTGACGCATATCCCCCCTTCTCACCCCGTAAAATCTTCCGATCCCTTTGTGGTCCGGGAAGACCAAATCCGCGTCTACGAGGGCGTGGATATTTCGCCCGGCATGGTGGCGCAGGGCCGCGCCAACTATCAAGGCAAGCCGAACGTCCGTTTCATGGAGGCCGATCTTTCAAAAGGCTTTCTGCGTCAGGATGAGCCCCCCTACGATGTTTATTTTTCTTCGTATTGTTCGTTGTCGCATTTGTCGCAGGTCGGTCTCGAGCGCCTTTCGACGCAGCTATTGGCGCACGCAGGAAAGGGAAGCATCATCGTATACGACGTTTACGGGAGGTGTTCGCCCGAGTGGCCGGGATACTGGAACAGAACCGCAGCCCATCCCTTGCCGTACACCATGGCCTATCTGCTGCCTTTGGAGCAGCAAGACCCGGTGAAAATAGACTGGTTTCCGGTGACGTTTTGGAGCGGCGAAGAACTGGAGCGCACGATCCGTCGGGCCGCCGTGGCGACGGGCAAGACGATTTCGGTCCTGGTGCGCAAGGACCGTTCCGTTCTCGTTGGACGCCACATGGACACCGCTCTTTTCAAACCGCAGCGGCTTCAACTCAGGACACAGGTGAACCGCTTGTTCGATCGCGGGTATCGAGGGGATGTGGAGGGCATGAGACCGGATGTGGCGTACCTCGACAAGGAGCGGCAGGAACATCCGGACGCCTGGGCCCGGATCTTTGCCTACTACCGTCAATGGATTGCCGTCGTCGACGTTCTGGAAGCGTTGATGCAAGATGCCAATGATGTCGTAAAGCAGGTGATTGAATCGAGCGAAGGCGGCCTATCCGAGGAACTCAAGATGCTCGCTTGGCTTTATCGCAATGCGGATCGTTTTCCGGTGTCGGATTTTTGGGCCAGCGTGATGGGTCCGCAGGTTGCGTGCGTCCTGCGCAACTTGGAATATAACCTTCCGGATGGCATCGGGTGCGGACACAGTCTCTTGTGCGTGGTTCGCGTGGACGAATAGCCGCCCAAACGGGCAGCGCGCACGGGGATTCGCCATCGCGTCGTTCGTGTGCGAGCGCCGGATTCGAGGCCCAAAGACCTGGCCCAAAGACCTGGGTTGACTTCATGCGCGTTCCGGAGCGATACTTACGCTCCGTCGAATCCGGAGGTTTCCGGTGTTTCGGCGGCTATTCGCATGCATAGCCACGTGTTTCCCCGCCGCGGGCGGTTGCGCCCGCAAACAGGGAATCCAACATAGAACCGGCTGAGATGGAGGAGTAATCATGGCGCGACTGGAAGAATATGACATCAGCAACGCATTCACCGCCACGGTGGCGTCCTCGGAGCGCATCACGCCGCCCGAGTCCAAAGAGGAAGTGCGGCATATCGATCTGGACATTACGGGAACGCCCCTGGATTTCGTCGAAGGCCAGAGCGTCGCGGTGATGATTCCCGGCCCGCACGAATTCGGAAACAAGGATCATGTGCGCCTGTATTCGATTGCCAGCACGCGCAAGGAAGAGCGAGGCCAGAACATGATTTCGCTTTGCGTTCGCCGGTGCCGGTATATCGACGATTTCAGCGGCGAGGAGCGTCCCGGCATCGCCTCGAACTACATCTGCAATCTCAAAGAGGGCGACACCCTCCAGATGGCGGGGCCTTACGGCAGCGCCTTTGTCGTTCCCGGAGACACCACCTGCAACATCCTGATGATCGGCTTGGGCACGGGCATCGCCCCGTTCCGCGCGTTCGTCAAGCACATCTACGAGAGCGTCGGCGGCTGGAAGGGGAAGGTAAGGCTCTTCTTCGGCGCCCAGCACGGATTTGATCTCATCTATATGAACGACGAGCGCAACGATTTCGCGCTGTATTATGATCAAAAGACGTTCAAAGCCTTCCAAGCCCTCAGCGCTCGCCCCTTCGTCGATCCGAACGTCGCCCTCGACAAAGCCATCGAAGCGAACGGCGACGAAGTGTGGGGCATGCTCCAAGACCCGAAGACCTATGTCTATCTTGGCGGACTCGAAAAAGTCGGCACGCTCTTCGACAAGGCCATGGCCAAGATCGCCGGATCGGACTTGCAATGGGAGCAGAAGAAAAACGAACTCAAAGGCGCCAAGCGCTGGTTCGAACTGCTTTACTAACGCCGCGATCCCTTTTCTGAAATTCATCGGCGCCGTCCCGAAAGGGATGGCGCCGATGTCGTTTTGGAACGCGCGCGCCTTCATCCGTCCACGCCAGTCCATTTTTCAGCCTTTCAGAAGCGGCGCAGCACAATACGCAAACGCCATGCAACAGCGCGCCCCTTACAGATAGGGCTGTGTCTGCCACGCGCCGCCGAAGCGCGCACAGAACCAATGTTCAAGATACAAGAGACTGCTTGACGCAAAAACGCGGAGGCAAAAAACAAAATGAAGGTCGCATTTGAATCATTGCCGATGCGGCAGTGCGGCATCTGGCGCGGCGCGGGGCCGCTCACGCCGCGCGAACAGGCCTTTGGGCGGCGGTTTGTGCGCGAGGTGGTCGCGGCGTGCGGCGAAAGGGATGGGGGGGCTGCGCCGATTCTGCTCATGCGCATCGAGGATGTGCTCGCGTCGTATTGGTTGGTGGGGCGGCTTGAATCGTTGCTGTGGAACGAGGGCGTGATGATCGAAAAAGCCGGAGACGCCGCGAAACCCGCGACCGCCCATCCCGCCCTCGAAGCCGCGGGCAAAGCGCGCGAACGTCTGCGCAAGGCATTGACCGAACTCGAATCGGCGCTGCACCGCGCCGAGCCCGCGCGCCAAACTTTCGGCGTGGCCGATCTTTTTCGTCCGTTGCTGATGAAGGCCGAAGGGGTGTACGAGGCGTCGCTCGGCGAAGAAGACGGGGGAGTGCGCGACGATGAAGCTGAATAAACCGCGTGCGGCGGGGTTGTTGTGCGGCAGGGGGATGTCGCGCGAGGAGATAGAGGGCTGGTTGGGTCTCCACAACCGCGCGGCGTTCGCCCAGCGGTACATCCGGGACGGCGCGGGGAAATTGTGGACGCCGCGTGCGTACCAGGCGGGGTCGCTCGAATCGCACGTGTTGCGCAAGGTGCATTGCGACGGACGCGACGTGGGCAAGACGGCGGAGATCGAGTTGATCGCGGCGTGGGCGATGGTCGCGCGACCGAACACCGAGATGCTCATCGCGGCGCAGTGCGAGAACCATTTGTTCCCATTGATGCACCGTTTGGTGCGGCGTTTCCAGACGACGCCGGAGTTCGCGTCGAGTCTCGTCGAGATGAAGCGGTCGCCGTCGTGGTTCCTGCGTTTCTCGAACGGGTTTGTGTTGTGGGGACGCATCGCAGGGCCGCGCGGGATAAACTTCCAAGGCCTGCACGTCGATTGGCAGATCGTCGATGAAGCGCAGGAGATGACCGAGAGCGCCTGGGGCGAGTTGTACCAAGCGTTGAACGGCGGCGGTCGGCGCTGGGTCTATGGCGTGCCGAACGGTTTGCGCAACACGTTCCATCGCATGACGCAGATGAAGGACGCCGAGCAGTACAACTGGCCGTCGTCGTTGAATCCATCGTTCACGGCGGAGAAGGACGCGGAGTTGACGTTGCTCTACGGCGGCAAGGACTCGCCGGGCTATGTGCATCGTGTGCTGGGCCTGCACGGTTCGCCCGCACATGCCGTGTTCAACCTCGATGATTATCTCGAATGTGTGCGGGACGGCGTTGCGTTCGAGGATATCTTGCTCGGCGAGGGCGACGCGTTTGCTGCGCCCTTTGGCGTTGCGAAAGGCGCGTACTATTTGGGCTGCGACTTGGGCTACGCGCGCGATCCGTCGGAGTATGTCGTGTACCGTTCCGAGCCGCCGCATCTCGTCAACGTGCTACGTGTGCATCTGCGCGGGGTCAATTATGCGCGGCAACAGGCAATCATCCAGGAACTCGACCGCGCGTACGATTTCCGCGTGGTGGGCATCGATTGCGGCAACAGTGGTCGCGCCGTTGCGCACAATCTCATGGCGCTTGGCCCGGAATGGTGCGAGAAGGTGCGGGCGTTCGAGTTCGGCGGGAGCGTCGAGTTGGAGCCATTCCCCGACGGAACGCCGCATCGCCGCCCGACCAAGGCGTTCATGACCGAACTGCTGCAACGTGGCATGGCGGACCGCGCCCTGGTGTTTCCGCGCCTGGCCGAGCGCGAACAGCAATACGCCGCGCACACCTACTCGACCAACGCCAACGGCCAAATCGTCTACGAGAAAGGCAACGACCATCTCATCGATGCGGACCGCTGCGCTGTCCTCGCGCATTTCCTCGACACGCGCGACCCCCCGACGGCGCCGCCGCCGTTGGGCGTTCGCGTGGAAGGGTTTTGAGTTCGCCAAACACGCAAACGCCCTTGGAAAGGGGAGGGGTTGCCCTATCGCGTGCGCAATCCCTTCAGGGCTTCGCGGATGTTGTCGAGGAAGTCTTGAGAGACGCGGTAGACGCCCGGCGTGCCCTTTGCCGTGGCAAAGCGGGCGCGGGGGTCGTCAGGCGCGGGCGCGCCGATGGCGATTGGTCCGATCGAAACGCTTTGTTTTCCATCTTTTGAAAGGCTGACGACGCGTAGCGCAAGGGTGGGCGTGTCGAGGCCATAGGGGGAGAGGTCATCGGGAGTCGTTTCGGTTTCCTGGCGTTCGGCCTTGACCGTGGCGATGGCTTCGAGCAGGGCCTGCATGTCGCTGGGGCTGTCCCAGACCTTGTTGGCGGGCGCGCGGACGCGCCAGCCTCCCGCTGCCCGTTCGAAGGCATATTCCTCGCCATCGAGAGTCAACGCAAGGCTTCGCGCCATCTCCGGGTCGGACGCGAGGAGGGTTTTGCCCCGGAAATCGAAAGGCGTGCGCACCAGTATTTTTCCTGTCGCGGAGGAGAGGGTCACGACCTGGCCGGTGTCCTGCGTTGCGTAATATGCCAAGCCGTCGGCGGTGGCGGCGCCGAGTTTGATGGAGGACTCGGATCCATCGTCAAATGCGAAAGTGAACTGGGAAGTGGGCGGGTCGAGTCCGAACGCGGGCTGCGGGTCGCCGGGAAATCCCATGACGTCGAGGGTTGTCAAAAACGCGATGTACTGCGACACGGCGAATTGGTCCGTGTCGTCGGCGGGGGGCTCGATCATCCGCCATCCTTTGACGGGGTCCTTGGCGAGGGTGAAGGTTCCGTTGTTGTCTTGGTATCGGATGCGCGAGAGCGAACGGGTGCTTTTCGTAAGCAGGCGCTTTTCGCGGAAAGCTTCGGGGCTTTTGGGCATTTTGTCGAGTATCATGCGATCGACCGTGAACACGGCGGTCGAATCCGAACGGCGCATGAACAACCCGCCTCCCTTTTGTTCGTGCTCGACCGATCCGACAAAGACCGTTTGCGGCGGGCCGTCCAGGTCGGTCCATACGGATATTCGCGCCAGGGGGGGGTCGAGCCCATAGTCTGCGAGATTTTCCGGCGTTTCGATGTAGCGCAGGGCGGTCGCGAATTGGAGCTGGCGCACGAACTCGTTGACCGCTTCCTGGTCGGCGGGGGCGTCCACGGGTTTGACGAGTCTCCACGCGTTCTTGGGGGATCGCTCCAATACGACGGGGATGGATTCTTCGGTTTCGATGGAAGTCGAGGCGGCGGCGGGATCGCGTGTTTCCTCGGGCGCGGCGGGCGTTACGCGGCGCACGCGCACGAATTCGACGCGCATCAGTCCTGTTTCGTCGAACGTGAATATATACCGTTGGCGCAATTCCAGCAGCGATCGGTTCAGCAGGAAGAAGGCGTCTTCTTTCGCCAGAAACACCGGGCCGCCGTCCAGTTGCGCATACCGGCATTGCTGGGTCGGCTCCATTTTTCCGAAAATCAGCCGGATTTTTTGGCCCGGTCTTGTCTGCGCCTCAACGGCGAGGCGCGGTTCGTCCAATTCGTAGGGCTTGAGGTCTGCGGGCCGTTCCTCGATGGTGCGCTCGTTCACCAGGCTCGCGATTCCCGCGGCGGCGTAGTCCCAAACGGGTTGGCTTGCGGCGATCGAGGCGTCGGGATCGGTGATGGTCCATTGGTTGTCTTCGCCGCGAACGCCGACGACGGGGCGCTGATCGATTTGTTCGATGCGGAGCGCGACGACATCTTCGGGCGCGAGGGCGACAAACATTTTTTTCGCTTCGGCGGCTGTCTGGCGCGATGCCTTCCGGGCGTGCAGCATGTAGAAATATGCAGCGGTCAAGGCGGCAAACACGCCGATCAGCAGGATTGTGCCGCGCAATTTCATTGGCGTTTTCTCCGGAGGAAATGGGCGAGGAGTCCGGCCGCGACAATGGCCTGCAGGACGCCCAGGATGGATATCCACGCGACGGCGCGCTGTTCGCCGCGCGAAAGCAGCAGCGGCGGGTCTTCCTTGCCGATCGGGCGGATCGCGATGAGTTCCTCGTTTTCCGTCAGCCACGCGACCGTGTTTAGCAGGAAGTTGAGGTGGCCCACGAATTTGATTTGCTCATTTGTCGATAGGAAGGAGTTGCCGATGGCGACGACGCGTGCGTCGCGCGTGTTGCCCGTATCGCCTAGCGGCGCGTCGGTTTTCATGGCGACGGCGACGGCGACGCTTACGGGGCCCGCGAGTTCGCCGGGGTCTTTCTCCGCGGCTTTCTCCTGTTGCAGCCGAAGCAGATTGGTTTCGGCCCAGCATTGTGGCAGGGAGCGCAACAAAACCGTGCCAGCCGTCTTGGGAGGCATGGGCGAGGACAAGGTTGCGCTTCGCGCCGCTTTCAAGGCCATTCGCTTGTCGAAGCCGCGCGTAATGGGATGGGCGTCGTCGTACGAGCCGCGCTGGGTCAGGTCTTCCTGATCGAAGTTGAGGGCTCCGAAGTCTGGGTACAACTCGACCGTGGCTCCGGCTTCTTTCGAACATACGATGTCGTCGCCAAACACGATTCCGAACCGCTGCCGCAGCCAAGGGCGCAGCTGTTCTCCGCTTGCGCTGTCTCCCGCCACCTTCCACCAGGCGTCCAGCAGCGTGAGCAGCCGTCCTCCGGAGGCGACGTAGGCGTCGAGGGCCTGGATCTCGTGCGGCAGGAGGTCGCTCGTGGGGTTGTTGATAACAATCGCCGATGCGTCGCTGGGGATTCTGGCGTCGGTTTCCGGAATGTTGAGCGTGTCCGTGGCGTAGGATTCGCGCGCGAGGAGCGCCCGGAAAAGGCCTGTCGCCTCGGGGGTGGCGGTGTCGAGGGCGTTCCGTTCTCCATGGCCGGTCAGGAAGTAGATTTTGGGATCGGTGGTGCGCACGACGTTCACCAGGGCATTGATGAAATCGCGCTCTTCGAGACGCGCGGTCCGTTCGGAGAGGGGGATCAGGCGTTTGCGCGATCCGCATTGCACGGCGATGGCCCCCTGTTTGGGCACGCGTTGGATGTCGAACGAATCGAGTTTGGACTGGTCGACCTGTGGATCGATGAATTCGAATGTCACGTGGCGGCTGAAGCGTTGGCAGTGTTCCAGGAAGCGCCGTGTTTTTTCGCGCGTGATGGCGAGTTGGGGGTCGTCCGAAGTCGTGAAGAAACAATACGTCGCAACGTCCTTGTCCAACATGCTGAGAATCTGGATGGTTTGGTCGGACAGGGAGCGGCGGCCTTCCGCGGTCAGGTCCCAGGAGACGCGCCATTGTGCGCTGAAGGCGTAGAGCACGATGCAGATGCCTAGGAACGCCAGCGTTGCCGCTGCCGCGCCAATCCCGTGAAGGGATCGCCCGCGTCGAAGGCCGCGCGCCAGTTCGAGGGTTGTCAACGCCAGCCAGACGAGTCCCAGCGCGACGGCAAGCGCCAACGGCGCGTACACGGCGGGACCGAAGGGGTCGTCCGTGAGCACGAGGAGATTGAGGCCGGCGGCGGTGGCGATCAGCGCGGCAATTCCTGCGATGGCGCGGATTCGGGACATGTCACCCCCTCCACCGGCGCGATTCGAACGCGCGGAACGTCAGGAACAGGAAGAAGGCCGTGAACAGGAGGTAATAGGCGATGTCGCGTGGTTCGACGACGCCCTGGGCCATGTGGGCGGCGTGCGCGTCCAGGGGCAATTCGCGCACGAGCCCGCGCAGGATGCCGTACAGAAACAGGACGCTGTGCGCCACTGCCGTTGGCCATGCCGAAGGCGTCGCGATCTTTTCGGGCATGCCGTCGCCAATTTTGCCCAGGATGAAGAAGACGAACCATAGGCCGAACGTCAATACGCCCGCCGTCACCTGATTGTTCGCCATGGCCGAGATGAACAAGCCCCAACTCAAGAACGCTGCGCCCATCAGAAATACGGCGAGTGCGCCCATGCCCAACACGGCGGGCTCGACGTCCGTGAAATGGATGAGCATGAGCGACGGGACGGCAAGCAGGGACATCATGACCGCGAGCATTCCCAGCGCCGCGAGGTATTTGCCGAAAATGATCTCGCCGTCGCGCAGGGGATGCGTCAAGAGCAGTTCCATGGTGCCGTGGTGGCGTTCTTCGGCGAGCAGGCGGCCCGTCACGAGCGGCCCGAGAAACATGATGAGAAACCCGCAGAAAATCATGAAGGGGGCCAACATCTGTTCCTCGAAATCGGGCACGGCGGTCAGTCCATACGCGCTTGGGGCTTGGGATTGCCAGGAGTACATCACGAATTGCAGCGTAAAACCCATGCCCATGATCGCGGCGAACACGCCAACGACGACATACCCCATTGGCGTCACAAAGTAACTCGTGAATTCGCGTCGGAACACCGGCCATGCATTCTTCACGCGGCGTCCTCCTGGCCCGAAGTGGCTTCGACGAAGACGTCTTCCAAAGTGCGGCCGACCGGGCGCAACAAAGAGATGCCGCATCCCGCCGAAACGAGCGCCTCCGACAACTGGCGGCGCGTCGCGGCGTCTGCGGCGCCATGCGTCTTATATTGTCCTTGGCCCGTGCATTCGACCTGGAGCGATCCCGTCACGGACCGGATCGCCGTCAAAACCGTCTCGACGGGGCCTTCCGCCTCAATCTCGATCGTGTCGGATGCGCCGGTTAGGCGATCCATGCTGTCTTCGGCAACGATCCGTCCCCGGTGGATGATGAGGACGCGTCGGCACACCATGGCCACCTCGGGCAGGATGTGGGTGCTGAGCAGAACGGTGTGATCGTTGGCGAGGTCCTTGATGGTTTGGCGGATCTCGATGATTTGTTTTGGATCGAGCCCCACCGTGGGTTCGTCGAGAATGAGCACGGGCGGATCGCCTATCAATGCCTGGGCCAGGCCGACGCGTTGCCGATATCCCTTCGACAGATGTCCGATAATGCGATCGCGCACGGTGTCGAGGCCGCACCTCTCCAACACGCGGCCCACTTCCCGTTTTCGGTTTGCGCGGGAAACGCCTTTGATTTCGGCCACGTACGATAGAAATCGACTTACGAGCATCTCCGTATACAGGGGCACGCTTTCGGGGAGATAGCCGACCCGGCGTTTCACCTCGATGGGCGCCTCGGCTACGTCGAAGCCCGCCACCTGCGCCGTGCCGCTTGTGGCCGGGAAAAAACCCGTCAGGATGCGCATGGTCGTGGTTTTTCCGGCGGCATTGGGGCCAAGAAATCCAACGATTTCTCCTTTTTCGATGCGAAAGGAAAGGTTGCGGATTGCTGGGCTGGCTCCGTAGTATTTTGTAAGTCCTTCGACTTCAATCATAAACGCCCCGCTTTTGCATTATGCCCCGGTGAAAACGGGTTGATCGCAGCGTCATCTCGCGCAGAAACACTTGACAACTCGAGCCGTCCAGTCAATAATTAATGTGCGAGGCAAATTCTTCCGCTTGCATCGGCAAGGCGGCAGAGACTGCCCCTGGAAAGTTTCACGTTTCCTGGGCATAACTGTAATGTTTACAATCTGTTTAGTCAAGCGCGCCCTGCAGCGGGCGCGCTGGCACGAGGTCTGCATATGAGCGTCATACGAGGCACACAACCTAGGAAAGGCGAGGTGCGCAAGATGCTCGTTCAATGCTGCGTTTGCAAGAAAATACGAAAAGGAAAGCGCTGGGTTGACATCACATCCCCGTTGAGTGCGTGTTGTCATATCAGCCACGGGTACTGTCCCGTATGCGCGGAGGCCGCCTTTGCGGAACTCCATGCGTCTCTTTCCGGGGTGAAATCCGCCTCGCCCGCCGCCTGATTCACGCGCGCCTTTTCACAAAGACGCCGTGTTCCGCATGTTCCAAACACGCCGCAAAGTCGCCTTTTTCCGATCCATCAAGAGCGCAACAACGTGGAGTGTTGCCCCAGACGCGCTCGCACAGAGACCTGCCGCTGCACAGGCGAAATAGCGAGCCGAGGCGGTTGGGTCGGTAACAATGGCAGCCCGTAGGGGATTCGAACCCCTGTGAAAGGACTGAGAATCCTTCATCCTAGACCCCTAGATGAACGGGCCGCACAAAAAAACCACGCGGCGTTGCCGCGTCTGAATAGCTGGTTGCCGGACTAGGACTCGAACCTAGAATCCCCTGGTCCAGAGCCAGGTGCCTTACCAATTTGGCCATCCGGCAGTGCAGAGGCATTGTATCAATCTGATCCGAGGCGTGTCAACCAAACAGCGGCTCAATTTTCCGCGAGGTCGCGGGCGATGTCGGTGCGGTAGGCCTGCCACGCGGGGACAATGCCCGCGATGAGGCCGACGAGCGCGATGGTTGCGAAGGCGCCGATTTCTTCGGCGTTATAGGAGAACGCGTTGATGGTCATGCCGAAGCGTTCGGTCATGTATTGCCCAAGCGCGAAGGTGAGGCCGCGCCCCAGTATCCAGCCAGAACCGATTCCAAGCAGGGTGACCCAGAAGGCTTCGATGAGCACCGCGCCGACGATCTCATACGCCGATGCGCCGAGCGCGCGCATGATGGCGAGGTCGCGGCGGCGTTGCAGGATCGACAGGTACAGGCCAATCAAGATCGACAGCGCGGAGATGGCCACTACGAGATAGCCGATGGTCAACAACACGGTCTTGGCGGCGCCCAGGAGCTGGTTGTAGAGTGTTTGAATCTCGTCGGTCGGCACGGCGGCCATCGCGTTGAAGTGTTTGTTGATGTACGGACGCATGGGGAAGCGGGCCGCGGGACTGTTTAGCTGCACCAGGATCGCCGTCACTTGATCGCCGCGCGCCGTGCTGTCGGCGGGTTCTTCGGCAGCGTCGTCAAGGTGGTCTTCCTCGGTGCGTTCGTTCCCGGCGGTTGCTTCGGCGGCATGATCGTGCCCTTCCTCTGCTTCGTCGTCATGGCGGTCGCCGTGTTCATGGTGGCCGTGCACTTCCCACACGGATCGCAGATCGCAGAACGCGGCGCGGTCCATCGGCGTGCCTGACGGCGCGAGCAGGCCCACGACCGTATAGGGCTGGTTGCTGTGATCGTGTCCCGATCCTGCGACGCCTTCGGTGAATCCATGCGTGCCGGTAAACGAGTCGCCGACCTTGAGGCCCGTTTTCCGCGCGACGACGCTTCCCAGCACGGCTTCCATGGGTTTTTCGAACACGCGCCCCTCGGCCATCCGGAATGGAGCTTTCTCCTGTCCGATGGCGTTGGTCCAACGGTGGCTCAAGAGCCCCTTGTCCGTGCCGACGATGCGAAACCCCTTCACCGTGTCGCCCAAGCCGATGGGAAAGGCCGCCGTTACGTCCGGCAGGGCTTTCAGTTTCTCGTAATCGGAGTAGAGGATTGCGCCGGTCGGCGTGTCCATGAAATACACGCTGCTCAATACGAGTTGGAGCGGACTGCCCTTCGCGCCGACGACGAGATCGAATGCCTGGCTCTCTTCCTCGAAACGTTTCTTCGTTTCTTCGCGTAATGTCAGCACGGCGGAGATCATCCCCGCCGCCAACGCGACCGACAGAATCGTCAGCACGGTCGTCAGCTTGCGGTTCCAGAGGTAACTCCACGCGATGTGCCAGAGACTCATGACGTCACCTCGCGCGCGAGGTGCGTGCAGTCGAAACGTTCCGGCAAGCGTTCGGCGATGCCCATGTCATGCGTCACGAGCAGCAGCGTCACGTCTTCCTCCGAGCAGAGTTCGAGGAGCAGGTCCATGACGGCCTTTGCGCTTTTGGGATCGAGGCTGCCGGTCGGTTCGTCGGCGACGACCAGTTTTTGTTTATTGGCCAGTGCGCGGGCGATGGCGACGCGTTGCCGTTCGCCGACGCTCATCGTGTTGGGTTTGCTGTGCACGCGGTGGCCGAGGCCGACGCGTTCGAGCAGGTGCGTCGCGCGTTTCTTCCATTCGGATTGTGGCACGGTGTCGCTGAAGCGCATGCCGAGCAGCACGTTCTGCAATGCGGTGAAGGGCGCGAGAAGGTTGAAGGTCTGGAAGATGTGGCCGACGCGTTCGCCGCGGAACCGGTCGAGTTGGCCCTCGGACAAGGTTTGCGTCTCGACATCGTCGACCCGGACCACGCCGGAGTCGGGGCGCAACAGTCCGCTGATCAGATTCAGCATCGTCGACTTGCCGCAGCCGCTCGGGCCCCACAAGGCAATCTGCGCCCCGCTCGGCGCGCGAAACGCTTCACAATAAAACTCGACGCCCGGCCCAAGCCGCCGCCGACATTTCTCCATCACGACCATGTTTTGGTCCTCTTGGGGAGGTTGGGGAATTTGGGGAAAGCCTTCTTGAAAGAAGGGTTCCCCCACGCCCCTTCCCAAGAACGCTTGTTGGCGCTTCGCGTGTAGGTATGCGCAGCACGCAAAAGTTTCTGGAAGGGGGTGCGGGGGAAACCTCTTTTCCAAAGAGGTTTCCCCCGCTTGCTTATTTTATTCCATCCACGTCTCGAACACCGCTTCGATATTTTCGCGGGGATCGGTGTTGCCCCATTCGCACTGGGCGATGCAGCCGCCCGTGCCGTCGTCGAGTGCGGCGCGGACACGGCGGACCGCGGCGCGCACGTCGTCGGGCGTGCCGAACGGCAGGATGTTTTGGCGGTCGATCTCGCCGTAGAACGTGATTTTCCCCTGGAACTGTTTCGCGAGGTCTTCGATGTTCATGCAGAATATCTGCGTGTTCAGGGCGTTCACGCCGATCTCGATCAGATCGGGAATGATCGATTCCGTGTAGCCGTCGGAGTGCATCATGAAGAACTTGCCGTTGGCATGCGCGATGTCGCAGTACTCTTTGTAGAGCGGCTTGAACAGTTCGCGCCACATATCCGGCGAGATCAGCAGGCTTGTCTGCGACCCCCAGTCGTCCATCATGAAGAAGGCGTCGACCTTCGATTTTGCAAGTCCCTCGAAATAGCGCACGTTCCACGCGTGGATGCGGTCGCGCAGCTCGAAAAATTCCGGCGACTGAAACGCGACGTCCAGCAGAATGTTTTCCGTGCCGCGCAGAAACTGCATGCGCTCGAACGGCCGGACCTCGCCGCCCGCCATGCGAAAGACGTCGGTCGCTTCGCATTTGCGGTTGAAGGCGTCCCAATCCGCGCCATCGATCAATTCGTGCGGCGGCTGCCAATCGGCCAGCTTGTCCCAATCCGCCAGGATCGGGTTTTTCACTTCGCCGATGACGCCGTCTTCGGCGGAGACCCATTCCGTGCCCCATTCGTCGATGTAGATTCCCTTTGTGGAGGGCGCGCCTTGAACGCGCGGCGACTTGGGGAATGGCGAGCCGACGTTGGTCAAGTCGAGCGGATAACGTTGCAGCAATTGGTCGAATTCCGCTTGCCGGAACATTCCGATTCCTGCCAGGGCCCACAAGTCGCGCGGGGCGCGGTCGGGCCGGTCGAAGGTCAATGCTTTGACAAAACGTTCGCGTGGCGTCACGGCGTCGATTTCCTTTTGGGTGAAGCGGCACACAAGCACGGGCGTTTTGGGAAACACGGCCCAGCGTTCGCGCTGGACCTATTGGGTTGTTATACCTCATGCCGTTGTCCGCGCGCAATCAGGCGCGGGGGAGGCGCCGCCGCCGTGTTGACAGTCTTTTGCGGGCGGACTATTCTGTGGCGGAAGGGTTTGGCTCGCGATGGGCGGTTTTTGGAAGAAATGACCGGACGGTGCGGCGAGGCCAGGCGAGAGGGGCTCCGTGCGTGTGTTCGGCGAACCTGGAGGGGATGGGCCATGCGTACACCGTTCACGGTTGTGTTCCTGTCGGCGCTTGCGGCGATCGGCGTTTGTGCGGCGTCGGCGCATGCGGAATTGACCTTGTGGATGAAGTATTACTACGAGGGCGTGGACGCCCTCGACGCCGCGCGGTATGCGCAGGCCGAGACATTGCTGCTGGCCGCGAAGCGCGAAGCGGCGATTACTTTGCCGCAGGAAAATTTCCGGCTGGCGTGGACGCTTGACGCGCTTGGTCAGGCGTACACGGCGCAGGGCCGCTATGATGAGGCCGAGAAGTCTCTTGCCGCCGCGCTGGCCATGAAGAAGAATGTTCTGGGCCCGCACCAGCGCGAGATCCCCAAAACGATCGTGAATCTAGGCGATCTGTATCTTGCCAGCGGCCAGTACGACAAGGTCGCGCGCGAATACCGGCATGCGTTGCTCATCCTTGCGACGGATCAGACCAGCCTGTACGTATGCCGCAGCCTGAACGGCCTTGCGTCGCTGTATGGGCATGAAGGGAAAACGGTGGAGGCGGAGGCGTTGCTGCGCCGGGCCGTCGGCGTGCACGAACGCGCGGATCGCCGCACCCATCCGCACATGGCCGCGACTTTGGCGAACCTGGCCAAGCTTTGCGCGGAGCAGGGTCGCGACGACGAAGCGCTCTGTTTGTACGACAAAGCCGTTTCCATTCAGGAGAAGGCGTTGCCTGCGGACCATCCGGAACGCATCGCCAGCCGCGACGCCCGGTGCGCGTTGCGCGAGCGTGCAGCCCGGAAGACGGGTGCGTAGAGGCGCCGGGCTGCGTCGCGAGCAGGATCGGCGGCACTGCCCGCGCGGCTCGCATGCGGACAACCATAACGAATGGGGGGGAGCGTGATGCGCGTGATGGGCTGGTGGTGGCTGGTGTGGGGATGGTTGGACGCCCCGGTGAACTATGCGTTCTCGATGCTTGGCTTGGGGCCGTCGCCGCTGCTATTCCCGTTGGCCAAGGTTGCGTTGCTTCTTCTCGCGTTGTTTCTTTTGTATTTGCTTGTCTCCGACACCTGGAAACGCATCAAGCGGCTGTTCGAATCCGATTCCCTGCTCGAAGATGCGCGCGTTGGCGAGATCAATCAAACCAAGGACAAGAAGTTCGCGTTGTCGATCGAGGCGTCGCGCAATCTGGAGGGCACTGTCGCCGCGCTCAAGCGCGTGAAGGACTATGCCCACATCGGCGAGGCGTATGCCGCGGTCGGGAAGCACAAGGAAGCGGCGAAATGGTTCAAAAAGGCCAAGGACCTCAAACGCGCGGCGATGTCGCTTGCGCAGGCCGGCGAAACCATGAAGGCGGCCAAGCTTTTGATGAAACAGGGCGATTTCGCGACGGCGGCCCGCTTCTTTTCCGAGATAAAGCGTTTTGACAAGGCGGCGTTGGCGTTCGAAAAAATGGGAAGCATGGCGTTTGCCGCGGCGGCGTACGCCAAGGCGGGCAAGACGGCTCTTGCCGTGGCGCGGTTCGCGGAATATTTTGAGGCGCCGCGCGATCCTATCGAGGTGCAGGCGCATGCCGCGGACGACTGTTTTGCGTTGCTGCAAGACCCCAAGGCCCAGTCCAAGATCGCCGACGAGCAGCGCGTCGCGCTGCAGGCGCATGTCGCCGCGCGTTTTGAACAATCCAAA
>ERZ795049.2907-NODE-2907-length-18968-cov-4.335907_pt1 | contig 18968 bp, 20 predicted proteins | sample MGYA00375133_ERZ795049 | MGnify/ENA primary metagenome ERZ795049 (study PRJEB30178, sample SAMN05720147) | activated sludge metagenome | isolation source: anaerobic digester from wastewater treatment plant | place: Japan | collected 2015-04-20 ...
TAGCCCATCTAAAGCACTACATATAGTGGTTATCCCATCAGACAAACTGCAAAGCCCATGCACATGCAGCCATTCTTTGAAAAATATGATTATATCGGCGGAGATGTAAGTGAAAAGATCTTTGAAAATGGTATATGTCTGCCGAGTGATACGAAGATGACAGATGGGGATTTGAAGAGAGTATGTGAGTTAATAAAGAATTTATGGTGATGTAGATGCAAACTGAGGTCAGAACAAATAGTGTTCAGCTAGTTAATAATGGCGGGGTGTATAGAAAATACATAAAAAGACCAATGGATTTTATTTTGTCTTTATGCGCAATTATTGTGTTAGCTCCTTGTCTGCTGATAATAGCAGTATTAGTAAGAGTAAAGCTAGGTAGCCCAGTGCTGTTCAAGCAGAAACGCCCCGGTTTAAATGAGAAGATATTTACTATGTATAAGTTCAGAACAATGACGGATGAGAGAGATGACAATGGGGAACTACTTCCAGACTCAGAGAGGCTTACTAAGTTTGGCAAATTGCTCAGAAGCACTTCGCTTGATGAACTACCCGAGTTATTCAATATTTTAACGGGTGATATGAGTATTGTTGGGCCTAGGCCACAGCTTGTTAGAGATATGGTTTTTATGACGCCAGAGCAAAGGAAGAGACATTCTGTATTACCGGGACTAACTGGATGGGCACAAGTTAATGGGCGTAATGGGATAACATGGGAAGAAAAGCTTTTACTAGATTCAGAATATATAGATACAATTACCTTCCTAAAGGATTGGAAGATTATTTTTATGACAGTCGCTAAAGTTTTCCAAAGAGATGGCGTTAGTGCAGAAGGTATGGATACTGCAGAAGATTATGGAGATTACTTGTTACGTGATAAAAGGATTACAGTCGATGAATATGCTGCCTGTTTAGATGAGTATAAAGCCATAATAGGTCAATAACAGTCAAGCAAGGAAATAAAATATTTATTTTTAAAAAGAGGAGCATATGAAATTTTCAGTATCAATATGTGTTTATGGCAAAGATAATGCGAATCATTTCAAAACAGCAATGGAAAGCATTATAAATCAAACAATTCCACCAAATGAAATTGTTTTAGTTGTTGATGGGCCTATCCCTGATTCAATTCAAAAAGCTATTGACGTTATTCAAAATAAGTGTGAATACCTCAAAGTTGTGTATCTGAAAAAAAATGTGGGACATGGTGAGGCTCGCCGAACTGGTATCGATCAATGTACGCATAACCTGATAGCTATTATGGATGCAGATGATATATGCGTATCTGATCGGTTTGAACAACAAATTCAATGCTTTAGAAAAGAAGCCGGATTAAGTGTTGTGGGTGGGAACATAGTAGAATTTGTCGATGATATTGGCAACACCGTTGGAATTCGTAAAGTCCCTGAGGAAGATTCGGACATTAAACAATACCTAAAAAAACGATGTCCATTTAATCAAGTGACAGTAATGTTTAAGAAAGATGATGTACTGGAAGCTGGAGGCTATATCGATTGGTATTGTGAAGAAGACTATTATCTCTGGATCAGGATGATGCAAAAAGGCTTTAAATTTAGAAATGTCAATGAATTACTATGTTACGTTAGAGTTGGCAGCGATATGTACCAGCGGCGTGGCGGATGGCAATACTTTAGAAGTGAAGCAAGATTACAAAAGTATATGTTGCAAAATAAAATAATTGGTATTCAAAGATATTTATTTAATGTAATTATAAGATTCATAGTCCAGGTAGTAATGCCGAACAACTTGCGTGGGTTTATTTTTCAAAAGTTTGCACGTACTAAAGAATAGTGGAGGACAGGTAGAATGCAAGAGGAAAAGAAATACAAAGTAGGGTATACAGCAGGTGTCTACGATCTATTCCATATAGGTCACCTTAACCTTTTAAGGCGCGCGAAGGAGCAGTGCGACTATTTAATAGTTGCCATTAGTACTGATGAATTGGTACAACAATACAAAAATAAAAAACCAGTAATACCTTTTGATGAACGTAAAGCCATAGTTGAGGCTATTAAATATGTGGATGAAGTGGTTCCACAAACCAATAGAGATAAAATCTCAGCATATGAAAAGTACCACTTCGATGTAATGTTTGTTGGTGACGACTGGAAGGGTAGCGACGTATTTGAAAAAGTTGATGAGCATATGCGTGAGCGTGGTGGATGTGTAGAATACCTACCCTATACTAAAAATGTTTCTTCGACACTCTTAAATGGGGTATTAAATAAAATCTATGAAGATAATAAAGGCGTTAAATAATGTTTCTTCATAAGCAGTGGGATGATTTTTGTAAGATATTGAGCAAGAAAGGACTTACTAACTTAACGGCATCAATGCTATTAAATGAGAAGCCCGACAGTCAGTTTGTCTTACTGAAGCATGATGTAGAAACCAATCCAAAGAAAGCTTTGTACTTGGCTCTGATTGAAAATAAGTATTCTTTAATAGGAACGTATTATGTACAAGCCTATTTGCTTAATAGTAGTAAAAACATTGCGGTCCTAAAGCGTATCCAGGAACTTGGTCATGAGGTTTCTTATCACCATGACGTAATGGATAGCAATAAAGGTGATATTCTAAAAGCTGTTAATGAGTTTCAAAGAAATGTTGAGATATTTGAGCATTATGGCTTTTCTGTACAAACGGTATGCCAGCATGGGAACCCTGTAGTTGAACGAAGGGGATATACTTCTAATAGGGACTTCTTCCGTGATACCAACATAGCTGCAAGATATAAACATATTACTGAAATCATGGTCAATTTTAAACCGCGGCTTGGAAGAGAGTATAAATATATTTCTGACGCTGGATATGGATGGAAAATCATTTACGATCCCGAAAAAAACGATATCGTAAATAGTGATGATAAAAATATTACTCTTGATACGTTAGATGATGTACTAGGGGTCATGGAAAACGGTTCGTCAGTTATTCTAAGCACTCATCCCCATAGATGGAACAGTAACGCTATAATAGCTAAAACTAAAAACGCTGTATTTAAAGGTATTAAAGCGATGGCAAAAACGATGCTTCAAATACCTTTTATGAAGAAGCTTATGGAAAGGTTCTACTATTTGGCTAAAAAACTATAAAGTAGAGTAGATTGCCAGAAATAGATCTAAAAAAGAGGAACCAGCGCCGGAATTTAGATGGAAGGTTTGGTTGTATGAATCAACAATCAATTAAAGATGTACAAAATAAAATATTGGAAATAATGGTATTCATAGATAAAATCTGCCGTGAACATCAGATTGTTTATTACATTATGGGGGGGACGGCACTGGGGGCTGCAAGACATGGAGGTTTCATTCCCTGGGATGATGATCTAGATATCTTTATGACCCCGGATAATTATGAAAAATTTAAAAACGTATTCAATACTATTAACAATGACCAGTTTGTCCTTCAGGAGTGGAGTATTACTGAAAATTTCTTGGAATATGCCAAAGTTCGTATGAACGGTACTACATTTATTGAAGAAGTATTTAAAGATCGAAAAGAAATGCACCATGGTATATATGTTGATATCATGATTCTACATAAATGCCCGACCAGCAGATTTATGCAAAAAATCATATACTATGAATCAAAGTTCGTTACATTGGTTGCGCTTTCACAGAGAAACTGGAAGCCTAAAACTGGACTACAAAAGGTAGCACTTAAAATGCTAAAAATCCTACCTAATAGTATACTGTCCAATCTATGTTACAAGCGAATTTATAAGTATGAAGACTTAAAGCGTGAATATGCCTACTGTTACTGGATAACCAAGGCAAAATTTCATCAAGGGATATTTGATAAAGAGATGTTTAGAGAACCAGTTGATGTAACGTTTGAAGATATCTTATTAATGGGTCCTACGGATATTAAAAAGTATCTGGAGTTGAGATATGGCGATTATATGAAGTTGCCTAGTGAAGAATCAAGAAAAGCAGCTGTGCATGCAGAAGTTTTTGATATTAGCAAGGATTATAGGGAGTATATTTTGTGAATCAAGCTGTATTCTGTTTTTTGAGCATAGCTACTATCATGATTATTATATATGATACGCCATTAAGCGTAATTGCATCTTATCTTAATAAGTGGTTAGTAATTGAGGGGATTTATGTATGAGTAGATTTCAGATATTATGCGTTACCATGCATCAGAAAGACTTCTCAAAAATCAAAGAGATGAATATATGCTCTGATGTAATATTTGCAAATCAAGCAGATGTTACATCTTATGAAGAAACGGAGTTCGATGGTCACCATGCTAGGATGATTACTACTGCTACCCGAGGAGTTGGCGTTAATCGTAATCTTGCCTTGACCTATGCAGATGCTGAGATATGTTTATTCGCCGATGACGATGTGTGTTATATAGATGATCTTGAACAAAAAATATTATTGGAATTTGATGCACATCCTGATGCAGATATAATTATATTTCACTTAGATACATATGATGAATTAAGAATGCAAAAAAAATACCCCCGAACTCGTAGGTGTCATGCATGGGAAAGAATGCCTTGGGGTGGGATTAGAATTGCAGTTAGATTAAACTCGATAAAAAAGGCGAATGTTTGGTTTACAACTCTATTTGGAGGAGGGTGTCTTTTCCCATCTGGTGAGGACAGCATGTGGCTGAGGGAAGCTAAAAGGAAAGGGCTAACTTTTTATGTTTCCAAGGAGTGTATCGGTAAAATATCCTTTGACACATCAAGTTGGTTTACTGGTTATGATGAGCGGTTCTTTTTTGGAAAAGGAGCATTTTATGAGGCTGCACATAAAAGGACAGTTTATGTTTGGATGACCTATTTTTGGATCAGGACGATAAAGAGCGGAAGCATTAAGTTAAGCGATAGATGGAAATGGATGCAGCATGGAAGAAAGGCATACAGAATGATGATGTCGTTTAATGACTATGTTGAGACATATTTAGATAATCAAGGATGAGACATGATAACAAAGAATACAGGCATACATAAGGCGTTATTTACATATTGGATCGTGATGGTTATCTGGCAAAATATACAGACATATTCTGCCAGATCATCCATTGATATTGCAATAAAAGTAGTATTGATTATATTTCTGGGGACACAGTTTTTTAAGTATTCTGGAAAGCGAACTATAGGCAATTTCAGCGTGCTCATAGTGTTAATTTTGTGTATGCTTGGGACTGCTATATCTAACTGGAGTTTTACGGCAGGTGGTTTGGTTTCTTACACATTCCCCATACTGTTGTTCTTTTTGACATTTTGTGTAGGAAATCGAATGAAAATCTCTGAAAAAGAGTATCTAAAGTATTTGGAATGGATTATATACGCTGTGTTATACATGGCACTCTATAGTTTTGTATTTCGTACAGAATACTTTCTGGGAGCCAGTTCAATCACAAGTGCATATGGAAATGCGCTGTCATCATTTTTCGTTAGTAATCATGAGTATGCGATGTACCTTGTCTTTGGAATCATCGCTTGTGTGTTGTGTTATCAAAAGGCTTCTCGATCGCACACAAAAAAAATATTCTATCTTTTCGCGTTGTCAATATTTATCATCAATTTGGTATTTACTTTTTCACGAACAGCACAGATTGCTTGCATTGCATTTTTTGTTGTAATTGCACTTTTGTCTGGTAAAAGAAAGCTGATGATAGGAATCTTGTTGACTGCGGGAATTTTACTTCTACTATACTTCTCATTGCCTGAGTTAAAAAGTTTTATAGATAGAATTGTAATTAGGGCGGACTTTAATTCTGGACGTGAATTCCTATTCAATCAAGGGATAGAAATATTCAAGGAAGGTAATACACTTCAAAAAATATTCGGACACGGATATATAAATGCTCAGGAGATAATTAATTTAAGCACTGGTCACTCGAGCCTACATAATGCTTATATTCAAGTATTAGTAACTAACGGAATTTGTGGGTTGCTTTTGCTTTTTTCGGCTATTATATACAACATATCATCAGGGATTTCATTTATTAGAATCGATAAATTCTGGGGTGCTGTGTTTTCCGCATTCGCACTTATGGGTGCAGCGTTCATGGTCAGTAATACAACCGTTTATTTCTATTCGCCTGTTGACAGCACAATACTGACCGTTTTCACGCTTGTGATTCCTATGTATGTTCGGAATGCAATATTGAGTAATAAGGGTGAGAGAGGGAGATGACTATGCAATCGCTAGCACAAAAATCTGTAGTGGATGAGGCTACTTTAAAAGAGCTTCAAGAAACAGAACTAAATATATTAAGAGCGTTTTCAACTTATTGCAAGAATAACGGGTTGACTTATTATCTGATTGGCGGAGCATTACTTGGTACAGCAAGGTATAAGAAATTTATACCCTGGGATAACGATATTGACGTAGCCATGTTCAGGGAGGATTACGAAAAATTTCAAAGATTGTGGAATGAAAAACCATTAGAAGGTTTTTTTCTCCAAAGTGCAAAAACCGACCACTTGTTTTCTCGTTGTATTTTGAAGCTTAGAATGGATAAAACCCATATTATTGAGAAGGCATGCGCAGGGATAGAAATGCACGATGGTATTTATATAGATATATTTCCAATTGACTATGTGAATCATTTGTACACTAGAGAGATGAATTTTAGAGCATGGCGGATTCGTAAACTTATGACGCTCAGAACAATTAAAGCTGGATATAATAGCGACAGATATAAAATTTTTAAGCGAATTATAAAGCTTCTGCTTGTATTTGCTAAGAGCAGTACAATAGACGATCAGATTGAAAGACTTTGTACAAAGGAGAACCATGGTACGAAAAAATATGGAGTCTTATATCTCCATAATTATCCATGGAGGAAACAGATTCATCCGATAGAAATATTTGGCACAGGAACATATAGCGAATTTTGCGGCATGAGGGTTTGTATCCCAAAGAATACGGATGCTTTTTTACGTAAAGTGTTTGGTGATGATTATATGGAGGAACCACCTGTTGAAAAGCAGAAGCAACCACATAATTATTTAGAAATACAGATTGATAGAGACGTATTAAATGAAATGAAGTACGGTGAAAGGAATCTGACGGGAAATGGGTAATCCTAGAGTACTACTGATATCAAATGAGGGTCTTGCTGAGTCGTCTTCTAATGGCAGAACCATGGCAAAACTCTTGAAATCTTATGATGCTGAGCAAATTGCTCATTTCTACTTACATGGTGAGCAAAATTACTCAATTTGCATGAACTGCTTTTGCGTATCAGACACTGATGCTTTAAACGCTTTCCTAGGCAGGAAAGTAAAAAATGAAAAACGAGAAAACTCTCAATCCAAACCGGCTATCTCCAAAAAGAAGCGTACCTGCTTTTTATTAGTTTTAAGAAATATTGTTTGGAGTAGTTTTAGATGGTGGAATAAAAGTTTTGATGTCTTTCTGGAGGATTTTCGCCCTGAAGTGATCATTTTTCAGGCGGGGGATTCGCCGTTTATGTATAAAATAGTTGAGCGAATCAGAATAAAATTTCAGATACCAGTGATTCTTTTCAGTACTGAAAACTACGTGCTAAAGGACAAATTATTTAGCAGTGCAAAAAGATACTCTCCATGGCATTTGCTTTTAAAATGCTTGCTTAGACGGCAACATGCGAGACTGATGAAATCCGTTTCATATTGTGTATATAATACAGAAGTTCTTGAAAATGATTATCGAATTCGTTATCCAAGTACTACGAAAAGCGCTACTATATACACATCAAGTGAATTTGTGCCAATTAGCAGACCTGAAACTGAGACAGGAGAGTTTACTCTTCTTTACTGCGGAAATTTGGGTGTGGGTAGGGCAGAAATGCTTTGTGAGGTTGCGCAAGTCTTATTAAATGTCGACCTGTCTGCCCGGCTGATTATTTATGGTAGGTTTATTTCAAAAGAAGAACAGGATATGGTCTGCCAAAATAAAAATGTTATTTATAAGGGTATTGTACCTTATGAGCAAATACCGGAACTGATGCAAAAAAGCAGCATGCTGTTGCACTGCGAGAATCCCAAAAGATTAAAGAATCTTCGCACTGCATTTTCAACAAAAATTGCCGATTCTCTTTCTAGTGGAAGACCATTTCTTGTATACGCTTCACGCAAATATCCATTTGTTGAGTATTTGGCAAAGCACCAAGCGGCAATTATTGCGGGGGACAGCAATGAATTGAATGTCATATTGCGCAAATGCATTTACGATTTTAATTACCGCTACAGTTACGTATCAAATGCGATATTGCTCGCGACAGTAAATCATTCTATAAAAAACAATAGTGAACGATTCAGCGATATAATATGTAGAGTCAAATAAATCTTTTCTCTATAGCCCCGTAACCACAGTTGAGTTTTATCCCTTAATGAGTTAAACCGAGAGGGCAAAAATTTGATGAACAAATGAATTTTATTGATGCAATTCCTAATGACAATGACTATTGTGATATTTCATCGATAAAACCTCAAGTTACTAAACTAATAACTGCAGTATTCACGCATTTATTCAAACCTAAATTAGCAGATAGATTAATGTATATATTATAACTATGTTCGGAAGTTATTATTTCACAGACTTAATATCAAACATATACTTGGCACTAAATAATTAAACGAGGAAATTAAATGAAAGAAGCTCAAACCATAAAAAAAAAGGTCTTGTCAGGACTGTTCTGGAAGCTTATGGAGCGGGGGGGCAGCCAGGGAATACAATTTCTTGTTCAGATTATTCTAGCGCGACTGCTTCTTCCAGAAGACTATGGAATTATAGCGTTAGTCGTGATATTTACTTCAATTGCAGGTGTATTTGTCCAGAGCGGTTTAAATACAGCTCTTATTCAAAAGAAAGATGCCGATGAAGTTGATTTTTCGTCAGTATTCTTTTTGAGCTTATTGATAGCTTGTTTGATTTACATAGTTTTATTTTTTGCTGCACCGCTCATCGCTGCATTTTATAGAGTACCTGAGATCACATTAGTGTTTAGAGTATTGTCCATTACCTTATTCTTTGGTGTATTTAATTCGATTCAGAATGCTGTTATAGCAAGAAATCTACAGTTTAAAAAGCTTTTTTTCAGCAGTGCAGGGGCTATATTGATATCTGGTACAGTTGGTATTTATATGGCTTATACAGGCTATGGAGTATGGGCTCTGGTTGGGCAACAGTTATGCAATCAACTATTTGTAATGCTGATTTTATGGTTTACATTGAATTGGAGACCGCGTTTGCTTTTTTCATTGGAAAGGGTGAACGGTCTTTTCTCATTCGGATGGAAGATGTTGGTGTCAGCTTTAATAAATGCTGTTTATCTGGATTTAAGCAGTCTTATTATTGGTAAAATGTATAATCCTGCGATGTTAGGTTTTTATAATAGAGGGCAGCAGTTTCCAACATTTATTGTTTCTAACATTAATGGATCTATACAGTCGGTGATGCTACCAGTTCTGGCATCCCAACAGGATAATAGACCACGGGTAAAAGAAATGATGAGGCGTACAATCGTTACCAGCTCTTTTATAATTTTTCCTATGATGGTGGGATTAGCTGTTACAGCTGAGCCGTTGGTCAAGTTGTTACTAACCGATAAATGGCTGCCATGTGTACCTTTTTTACAGATATTTTGTATTAGCTATGCGTTAATGCCGATATATACAGCGAATCTACAGGCGATAAAGGCGTTAGGGCGCAGTGATATTTATTTGAAACTCGAAATCATTAAGAAAATCGTTGGTCTGTCAATATTGGCAGTAACTGTATTTTATGGTGTATATGCGATTGCTTTAGGTATGGTTGTGAGTGAAATCATTGCTTCTTTCATAAATGCTTATCCAAACAAGGATTTACTTCATTATAGTTACAAGGAGCAATGGAGTGATATCTACCCCTCGCTGTTGTTGTCAATAGTGATGGGAGTTGTAGTTTACAGTATAAAATGGTTGGGCATGTCAGTAATATTTACTTTAATTATTCAGGTATGTGTTGGCATTATTTTATATGTAGCGATGGCATGGGTTTTCAAACTCGAGTGTTTTAGATATTTGCTTACAACACTCATAGATATTGTGGGAATTAAGGGAGGAAAACATTTTGATTAATGATACAAAAGTTGTAGAAATAAAAATATTAGAAGAGAGCTTATTTAACAAAGAAATTCTATGCAATTTTCTGACACAAATTAATAACGGTTATTTACTACCAGTGAGTGAAAAAGTGGATTTGTTCTTACAGCAAGTGTAGAGGGAAATATTTTCGGAGTTTTAACTTTTTGTGCTAACGATTCAATACGTAAGGAAGGGTATCTAGAAAGTTTAACAATGATTCTTATTTTATATGAAAGAAACCATTTACTCTTTTTTAGCAATCAAAAATAAGAATGAAATTCAAATATGAGGTGTTGAATTGAAGGATGTTTGCTTTTTGTCAATTTTATATCCAAACTCAAGTACAACATATGATAAATATGTTACTAAGCACAGAAGCCAGAATATATCTTTTATTCAAAATGAATTGATTAAGGGTTTTGAAGAAAACATTGGTAATAGAGTTCATATAATTAACAAGCTTTTAGTTCCATTATATAAAAAGGGTTATATAAAACCTTTAATTACGACTGGGAATTTTGAGCATGCCAGCGGGTTGAATAAAAAGGATATAATATTTCCATACATAAATATACCGTTTTTACATTCCACATCGTTATTTTGGGGAGCAAGAAAGTACATACATAGATGGATTTTGGAAGAAGAAGAAGAGAAGTATTTAGTTGCTTATGCATTAACAACATATTCTCTTAAGGCCATGAGGTATGCGAAAAAGAAAAACCCCAGAATAAAAACATGCATTATCGTTCCAGATATACCAAATTATACGTATATTAATTCTGAAAATGGTTTTACAAAAACTAAAAATAGAATTGCCATAAGTATTATAGATAATAAGATTAATTATTTATCGAAGTATGTTGATGCATATTGTTTTTTCTCAGAGCATATGCAAGAAAAAATAAATGCTAAGCATTTTTGTGTTTTTGAAGGGTTGGCAACAGAGGGTTTTACCATTGTTGAAGCAAGGCGAGATTATTCAGAAAAAGAAAAAATAATTGTATACGCCGGAGGGTTACATGCTGACTATGGAGTGAAATTACTGTTAGATGCATTTTCTTATCTTAAGAATCCTAATTATAGGTTGATTTTGTTCGGAAGGGGTTCGTTAGAGGGAGAAATTGTTAGACAAGCAGCAATAGACCCTAGAATAAGGTTTAAGGGTGAAATAGATAGGATAGACTTACTTAGCGTAGAAAAGGGTGCAGATTTATTAATAAATCCTCGCGTTAATTGTGGCAGATTTACAAAATATAGCTTTCCATCAAAGAATCTTGAATATCTATCGTCAGGCACACCAATGATTGGTTATAAGTTAGATGGAATTCCAGATGATTATGATAAGTACATTAATTATTTTAAGGAAGCAACAGCAGAATCCTTAGCTGAGAAAATAGTTGATGTTCTAGAAAACAACAATGATGCTGCTATAAATAGAGCAAATAACGCTGTAAATTATGTTACAACACAGAAAAGTGCAATCGTACAAGCAAAAAAGATACTAGAAACTATGGATGGTTTACAGAAAGAATAGCTAATAAATGACACATGTGCATAACGAAAGCCACTTATCACAGGCGGTGCTAGCAGTTTCGAGCATGCCTTTCTCAATCGATTCGCTATGACGTATATTTGCAAGAGCTTCCTAAAAAATTCTTCATTACCTTCTCAGACGGGTCGATTTAATGTAACATTTAGTTGTGCATTGTTTCGAAGTTTGGAGTATTTTTGTGTTTTAGGGTCTTTTAATAATTTAACTAAAAATATATAAAAAACTACAGGGAGATAGTCATATGTTTAAAAGCAAAACCTTATTGATTACCGGCGGCACCGGCAGTTTCGGTCATGCAGTCCTGGACCGTTTTCTTCAAACTGAAATTGGGGAAATCCGTATCTTCTCCCGTGATGAGAAGAAACAGGATGATATGCGTAAACAATACAAAAACGACAAGATTAAGTTTTACATAGGAGATGTACGTGACATACAGAGTGTGAAGAATGCTATGCATGGGGTTGATTACATATTTCATGCAGCTGCTTTAAAGCAGGTTCCTTCCTGTGAATTCTTTCCGCTGGAAGCGGTGAAGACTAATGTACTTGGTACGGATAATGTTCTAACTGCTGCTATCAATAAAGGGGTTAATAAAGTAATTTGTCTATCTACCGACAAGGCAGCTTATCCTATTAATGCTATGGGTATTTCAAAAGCAATGATGGAAAAGGTTTTGGTGGCTAAATCAAAGACTGTGTCACCGGATAGGACAACTATTTGTGGTACCCGCTATGGGAATGTGATGGCTTCCAGGGGATCAGTTATACCTCTTTTTGTAGAACAGATTAAAAGCGGACAAGCACTGACCATTACTGATCCTGACATGACTAGGTTCCTAATGAGCCTGGAGGAAGCGGTGGAATTAGTGGTCTTTGCTTTTGCTAATGCCCAGGCGGGTGATATCATGGTGCAAAAATCCCCAGCCAGTACTATAGGGGATTTAGCTCAGGCTCTTTTAGAGTTGTTTGACGCTGATAATGAAATAAGAATTATTGGAACCCGCCATGGTGAAAAGCTATATGAAACCCTGCTGACCAAGGAAGAATACATAAAAGCCGAAGATATGGGAGGATTTTTCCGAGTCCCTGCTGATAAGCGGGATCTTAATTATGATAAGTATTTTGTGGAGGGTAATGTTTGCCTTTCCACTTCAGAAGAATATAACTCCCATAATACCTATCGCTTAAATGTCGAAGAGATAAAGGATAAGTTACTACAGCTTGATTACATAAATAATGAGCTGAATAACTGGAAGAAAACAGGCAAGTAACACCAAAAGATTAGAACTATTAGAAAAGCAGTAGGAGAACCGGGAGGCATAAGTGAATTTTTTCATGCCTTAAGAGAGGAATGGTTATAAAATATGAAGATACTAATTACAGGAGCGAAAGGATTTATCGGTAAAAATTTGATCGTTACCCTTGAAAGATTAGAGGATTTGGAAATCTATCAGTTCGATATTGACACTGATCCGGTACTTTTAGACACATATACTAAGGATTGTGAATTTGTATTCCACCTGGCTGGCGTGAATCGTCCTCAGAATGTTGAAGAGTTTATGGAGGGCAATTTTGGCTTCACATCGGAGCTGTTGAATTCACTGAAGAATAACCATAATAAATGTCCCGTCTTAATAACTTCATCAATTCAGGCAGATCTTGACAACCCCTATGGTAAGAGTAAGAAGGCTGGCGAAGACCTACTGTTTTCATACGGAAAAGAGACTGGAGCCAAGGTTTTAGTCTATCGCTTACCTAATGTATTCGGAAAATGGTGTCGCCCCAACTATAACAGTGCAGTAGCAACATTCTGTCATAATATTGCTCATGATTTACCGATTAATGTGAATGACCCTAATGTGGTGATGAACCTGGTTTATATAGATGATGTGGTGGAAGATCTGATTAGGGCTTTAAATGGCAAGGAAACCCGTGAAGGTAATTTCTGCATTGTACCGATAGTACACACCATCAAGCTGGGGGAAATCGTAGAGTTAATAAATTCATTTAAGAATAGCCGCAGTGAACTTTCTATTCCTAATATGGCAGACGCTTTTACCAAGAAGTTATATGCCACCTATCTTAGTTACTTACCGGAAGATCAGTTCAGCTATCCGCTGAAGATGAACGAAGATAACAGAGGAAGCTTTACGGAAATGATACGCACTCCAGAACGTGGCCAGGTTTCAGTTAATATCTCCAAGCCTGGCATCACTAAGGGTAACCATTGGCACCATACTAAAAATGAAAAGTTCCTGGTGGTAAGCGGGCGAGGAGTTATTCGCTTCCGCAAAGTTGGTTCAGATAAGGTTATCGAATACCATGTCAGTGGGGAAAAATTAGAGGTAGTAGATATACCCACCGGTTATACACATAATATAGAGAACTTAGGTAATTCGGACATGGTAACTATTATGTGGGCAAATGAGTGTTTTGATCCTGAGAAGCCAGATACATATTTCCTGGAGGTTTAACCATGACAAAGAAACTAAAATTGATGACTATACTTGGTACCCGACCGGAGATTATTCGACTATCAGAGGTTATCAAAAAATGTGATAAATATTTTGAACATATATTAGTTCACACCGGACAGAATTGGGATTATACTCTTAACCAGATTTTCTTTGAGGATCTGGGGTTAAGGGAACCTGATTATTATCTGGAGGCTGCGGGAGAGGACTTAGGCGAGACTATCGGAAATATCATAGCGAAGAGTTATAAAGTTTTAAGCGAGGTTAAGCCGGATGCTTTATTAATACTGGGAGATACGAACTCAGCTTTATCAGCTATCCCTGCCAAGAGATTAAAAATACCTATTTTCCACATGGAGGCCGGAAATCGTTGCTTTGATGAGAATCTGCCTGAGGAAACCAACCGGAGGATCGTTGATCATATAGCTGATGTCAACCTCTGCTACAGTGAACATGCAAGGCGCTATCTAAATTATGAGGGCATAGCCAAAGAACGTACTTTTGTAACTGGTTCTCCTATGGCTGAGGTGCTGACTGCCAATATAGAGAAGATAAAGAACAGCAAAGTGCTGGAAACGCTGGGATTGGAGAAAGGCAAATACATATTGCTTTCAGCACATCGTGAAGAGAATATTGATATTGAGGAGAATTTCTTTGCTTTAATGAGTGCCGTTAATACCATGGCAGAGGAATATGACATGCCAGTTATATATAGCACCCATCCCAGGAGTGCTAATTTTATCGAGCAAAGAGGCTTCAAGTTTCACCCCAATGTGAGGAGCTTAAAACCCTTTGGCTTTTCTGATTATAATCACTTGCAGCTAAATGCTTTTTGTGTGGTATCAGACAGTGGGACCTTACCGGAAGAGGCATCCTATTTCAAATTCCCTGCAGTCTGTATTAGGACAAGCACAGAGCGACCAGAGGCATTGGATAAAGGTAATTTTGTTATCGGAAGCATTACTGCGGAACAGGTGCTGCAGGCTGTAAATTTGGTTGTAACGATGGGTGAGAACGATGATCTGGGAGTTGCAGTGCCAGACTATGTGGACGAGAATGTGAGTACCAAGGTTGTGAAGATAATTCAGAGCTATACCGGCATAGTTAACCGGATGGTATGGAGGAAAAAGAAATGAGCCGGAGTGGAGTTTTGAGCAGGGGATCGAGGCTGCGATTGAGTGGTATCGGGAAAATTTATAGTGGGACATTGGGATGTTGATATATGAAAATCAAATTTTATCAATATGAAAGAGGACTGTAGGGTCAGGTTAATGAAAGAAATAAAAAATGCGACCCTATATTTAATTGTGAAAAGGAAAGGATGGTGATATTGGTTGGTTTCAGTAAATGAATTAATTAGAAATTATTCTAAGGCAGTACGGGAGGGATACGCAGCAGTTTTTGCTGGTGCTGGGTTATCAAGAGCCTCAGGATTTGTAGATTGGAAGACTTTATTGAAACCACTGGCTCGCGACATTGGTTTAAATATTGAAAAAGAAGATGATCTTCTAGCGGTTGCCCAATATCACAGGAATGAACGAGGAACTAGGGCATCAATTAACCAAGCAATTATAGAAACATTTAATAATGGGACTGAAGATAATGAGAACATAAACATTCTCACAAGACTTCCCATAAATACTTATTGGACTACTAATTATGATCAACTATTGGAGGATGGATTGCGAGGGAATAACCGGAAAGTTGAAGTAAAGATAGATAAGGATCAGTTAGCCATTACACTCCCTAATAGAGATGCTGTTTTGTACAAAATGCATGGGGATGTTGAAAGACCAGCGGATGCAGTTTTAACAAAGGACGATTATGAAAGATATGATATGAAGCGGCCACTATTTCGAACTGCATTACAGGGCGACTTAATTTCTAAAACATTTCTCTTTGTAGGTTTTAGCTTTGAAGATCCAAACTTAGATTATATACTTAGTCGAATACATACTTTGCTTGATGAAAATAAACGTGATCATTATTGCTTCTTTAAACGTGTTCAAAAAGAACAAGGTGAGAGCGAGGAGGATTTTGTTTACCGAAAAGTAAAGCAAGATCTTCGGGAGAAAGACTTAAAGAGATATGGTATTCAGGCTATTTTTATAAACGAATATGAGGAGATAACAGATATTCTTAGGGAGATAGAGATATCCGTATATAAGAATAACATTTTTATTTCCGGTAGTGTGGAACAGTTTGATTCGCCTTGGGATAATGTAAAATCTGGGAATTTTGCATTTCAGTTAGCTAAGGAATTAGTGAAGAGAAATTATAAAATTACAACGGGTTTTGGTTTGGGGATTGGTTCTTCTATTATAAATGGGGCACTTAATGAGATATATACAACTAAATATAAACATATAGATGAATATCTATGTTTGCGACCCTTTCCACAAGGTATTATTAATCCGGATGAAAGGAAAACTTTATTTACAAAATATCGACAAGAGATGCTCACTCAGGTAGGGATAGCAATATTTATGTTTGGAAACAAGGAAAAAGACGGGATGATTATAAACGCAGATGGATGCTGGGAAGAATATGAAATCGCTAAATCATTGGGAAAGATAATAATTCCATTAAGTTGCACGGGATATGTGGCAAAAGAAATATTAGAAGATATTAAAAAAAATATCAATGATTTCTCATATTTGAAAGATTACATTTTAGACTTAGAATCAACTGTTAACCCAAAAGATTTGGTTAATCTAACCGTTAAGATAGTTGATTCGGTGAGATATTAAATTCAAATAAATGTAAAGGAGAAAAATGATATGGCGAAAAGGCAAGTGTTTTTTAGTTTCCACTACACACCCGATAATTGGCGTGCTGCTCAAGTAAAAAACATGGGTATCGTTGACAATTCATCTACATGGTCATCTAATGACTGGGAAGAAGTTCGCTATAAATCAGATGCTAAAATTAAAGAGTGGATAGATGGGCAGATGGCCAAGCGTTCCTGTGTTGTTGTGTTAATTGGGAAATCTACATCGACAAGAAAATGGGTCAAATATGAAATTGAAAAAGCATATGAACTAGGCAAAGGAATTGTGGGTGTTTATATTCACGGCTTAAAAGATGCTGATGGTAATCAGACAACTAAAGGAGCAAATCCGTTTTATAGTCTTTACAATAAAGATGGTCATCGGCTTTCGAATTACGTTGAATGTTATGATCCACCGCATTCCACCAGCACCTATGTTTATAATGACATTAAGGAGAATTTAGGCGATTATATTGAAAGAGCAATTGATAATAAAGGAACCTATTAGGAGTCACGGTATCCGATAGGGATGTTAAAAAATTGTTACACGGATTTTGAAAGTTAAATTAAAAAATTGTCGTCAGACGTCCGGAGACATTGCGATAACTTTTGCTGATGCAAGTAAGGCAGAACAGGAACTGGGCCGGAAAGCCGGGTTAGGGATAGAAGATATTGCTTGGAGGTTTGAGAAGAATAATTTAGAGGATTGATAAACAGTGCCAGGCGAGATATTAAAGCATATTGTAACTATTTTAATAAGTATATTAACTGCCGCTGGTACTACCTTTTTTATTAGCTATATGAAAGATAGAAAAAGGAAAACAATTGAGCATCTGTCATTTAATGATGATAGGATAAGGATTATTGACTCCATTTTCTTTAATTCTTCTCTTTCATTTATTATGGCTTTAAACATCGCCGGTATAAATCTGGATATTAATTATAGATGGCCTTTAATGATTTTATTTGGCGCAGGGATAATATTCTTTACTTATGGTCATTTGAGATTTCATAAATCATTTTTGATAGATACTTTTCGGAATAAACAAACAAAATTAAGGTTGATTCTAATATCGATATTTATATTGGTTATCTGGTTTTTTACTTTTGGGGTCATATTTTTCATAGAAAGTTTTGGCGATAGGGCAACATACATAGCATATTTATTTTCATTTCTTTTTTATGCTACATTATTTAACCTTAGACAATATTTTAAATGGGGCGTAACACGAAGTTACAAGAGAATAGCAGTTATTACTATTGATGGAAATAGATACGAATCGATGGAGTTAGCAAACCTAGACGATTATGTAGTGATTTATGAAAGCAAAAGTGACAAGAGGGTTATTATACCTAATCATCAAATCAAGCTGATTGAATACGAATATGATAAAACAACAATAGCTGATTTTATAGATAAAGAACATTAAGTGGACAAGAACTAAGGGTGTTTAATTTATGAAGGAACCTTGGAAAGCTGGTTTGCAAGCCAGTTCATAAGTTAGTTATTTCGACTGATACTACAGCGTCATGGGCATGAATTTGGATAGAAAGATTACTCGTTTTTAACCAGATGGAGAAGTCAGAATATTTGGAGAAACAATTCGGACGTAATAAATTGGGGGGGGTGAGGTGCAAAATGAAAAGAGATATGGAGCTAATAAGAAAGATATTATTTGAAATCGAAGAAAGATTTGAACCAGGACAAGGTTTGTTACATGGTTTACCAATAGAAGGTTATGAAATGAAAGTAATTGGCGATCATTGTGAGTTATTATTTCAGGCAGGTTTGATAAAAGAATTTAAACCTAATAGAGGCGGAAGAGGGAATATGCTTCTATCATTTAGTATAGGTAATTTAACTAATAAAGGATATGATTACCTTGAGTTGATTAGAAGTGACGAAACATGGAATCAAACAGAACAAGAAGTAAAGAAAAAGAACCTACCGCAGACTATTGAGACATATGGAACGGTCGCAGCTTCAATAGCAGGAGCATTTATGAGAGAATTAATTAGATAAATCAATTATCAAAGGAGGTCACCCATCCAATGGACAAGTTAATTTTCTCTG